>Ga0315539_1002065_pt1 | contig 14528 bp, 12 predicted proteins | sample SalMarSW160150MG_FD_203097 | JGI IMG/M metagenome (GOLD analysis project Ga0315539, IMG submission 203097) | Salt marsh sediment microbial communities from the Plum Island Ecosystem LTER, Massachusetts, United States - Salt Marsh Sediment SW1601-150 ... | reverse complement strand
GAAATAAGGGGAAAAGGTCACCTCGATTTGCCCTTTGTCTTGCAGTTCCCGGTACTTGGGCAGGATCAGACCCAGTATTTCTCTCTGTTTGGATATCAGACGATTCTTGTCCTCTTCGGTGAAGCCTGCTCCTTTTTTCAGCAGGTAGGAGATCAGCCGGTCCTTCTTGAAAATGGGGTCCACCCAGGCCAGGTTTGACCATACCTGCAAATCCAAAAAATCCTGAACTTCAAAATCCTGCACCGCCGATTTTGAGTCATACGAATCCTCTCCCCTCTTCTTCAGAAGTTGGTAGAATCTTGGGTGGGGATAGATCATGGTCTTATGATTGCAGCTGAAGAAGGTGGAAAGCATCTTCTCTTTTTCTGCCCGGGTCAGATCTTTGGCTGGTTTTTCGGTCAGGAGAAGATGTTCGTCATAGGCCTGGTTGGAGGCGTAATCCTGAATTTGCTCGATTAAGGAGGGGACCAGGTTGAAGGTTTGGCGGATGGAAGGATAATCGTCCAGTTTGGCTGCCATGTCGAAATAGTCTTTGAGCGAGTGCAGCCTCACCCAAGGCAGCTGATACTCATTGCTCTTTGCATCCTTGTAATAGGGTTGATGCATGTGCCATAAGAAAGCTACCCGAAGCACCTGCGATTCACCCTTTCCCCTGCCCTGCAAGACCGGGGAGGGACCTTCTTGAGAGGAGATATCTGGATCATCTGCGAATGCATGTTGAGGCATGTTAAATCACAAGAGTTGGCTTTCTGCCAACTGCTCTCTGGCTTTGTGGAATTCTTTGGAATCCGGATATTGGTCGAGCAGGCGCTCGAAAGCTTGTTTTGCTTTCTCCTTTTGGTTGGCTTTCAGGTAGGCTCGCCCTGCAGAAAGGAGATACTGCGGAGCGAGTAAACCATCAGGTTTGGCGGAGACCGCCTTGAGGAAATTATCTCCTGCCGCCTCGAATGTCCCGCTCTGCATATCACATTCTGCAATTCCAGCTTGAGCTGAGGCTAGGGAGAGCGGGTCCTCCGAATACTCTTCCACAAACCTTTGAAAGGTGGCTTTGGCGGTGGCGTAATCCTTGGCGTAGAAGTAGGCAGTAGCTAGGTAAAAGGTTGCCGGCCCGCCGCTTTTGGTCCCGCCGTATTTCTCCGTCACCGTATGCAAGTCGGTTATCGCTTGACTGGCATTACCTGCCTGGAATTCCATGGTAGCTTTCCCGAAAAGATCAGCTGCCTTTTGCTCTCTCCTCGTCCGTGAGGAGAAAACAAAGAAAACCACGACGGCCACCAGCACCACCGCGCCAGCGACCATCAGCACCTGATTCAGGTGCTTTTGGAGCCATTCTGATAATTTGAATGCTGTGGTAACCAGCTTGTCTTCCTTCATGTCTTTTTTGGTTATCCTTCTGGGACTCATCGCAGATTTCTCCTAATGATAAGTTTTCGAAAAAAGCGTCGTCTGAAAACGGGCGCGTCTTCGAGGTTTGATTTGAGAATAGAATCTTCTAGCATAGCTGATCGTAATCACATTTAGAAAGAAGAATTGCTTAACCCGAGTTCCCTTATGCAAACAGTCCGTTCTGTAGGACATCATCAGTGTGTGTGCGGCTCGGCACAAAAAAAGCGAAGCCCTCTCCCTTGTTGCGGAAGACTTCGCTTTTTTTCTCAAAACCACATGCCCTAGAAAAATCCGGTGAAACTCACGATTACCCGACTGTAGTCGTAAGTTTTCTTGCTGGAAAATGTTTCTTCATACCACGATTCGGAAAATACCTTGTTTGCACGATCAAGAATCTTAAAGCTGGTAGAGACTATCCTTTCTACATCGTCATATCGGGCATGTTCATAAGTGACATCAAACCTTATCTGGCTCCAGCCTATACCTGTTCCGAAAGCAAGCACACTGCCATCCACCCACGATCCTTTCTCGACTCCGTAATTAGACTGTATATGGGTAGGCATATAGCTAGGCTCTCCACCAATGTAAGTCAGGTCCGTGCGAATGAAGACCTCACTTGAGTCAACTTGGGTTTTGAAAAGCTTGGGATCGTTTCTATAACCGGCTCTCAAAGGAATGCTTCCGAATTTGGTGTCTATGGTGTATTCACCCCCAACTCGAAACTGAGTTACGTTCCTCCAGCCCAAGCTTGTGGTTACTTTTTCCGCAACGGGATTGGCCAGGTCTTCCCGATAGGTCAGCTCGGCCTTGGAGTAGTTTCTGAATTCCACATCTGCTGCAAGGGTCAGAGATTTTATCTGATACGAGGTGCCGAAGCCAATCATGCTGGGCATCTTCCATTCCCTGTCAGTCTTAAAAAGGGGTGATATGGAACGAGAGGTCGGCTCATTGACTATTCCGTATTCGATGTAATCAGCAAGAAGCTGGACGTCGTTATCCTCTTTCAAGGTGAAGGGGGTTTTAACAACGCCTGCCAGACAAAGTTTGTTTATCGAGTACATTGCCCCTATGGTGAAATTGAATCCGGAATAGTCGCTTTCGATGGTAGGATGAAACCTGAATCCGCTGCGCCCGAACGGATTGACTTCATCATCACCAACCGGCAAGAAGAAATCCACATCACTGGTGAAGTTTCCATTATAAATATTGACCCCGGCTCCCAGGGAAAGAGACCTAACCCCTATCCCTAAGGAGGCGACGATTTGATCCAATCTACCTGTGACGTTTTCATCTATCGGGGGAAGCAAATAATTCTGGACCGTATCGTAGTCCACCGCCGTAAGGTATTTGTTCTCCTGATAGACGTCCGCCAATCTCTGATAAAGCACACTTCCGACGACTTCTTTCTCTCCGAGCTTAAACGGGATGACAACGCTGGCAAATGAAAGAGCGTTGAGATCATGCTCTAGCTCCACACTGGAGCTGTAGTCCCAAGTCTCCGAAATGGCCGCGGAGGTGTAATCTGTCCGGTGCTTGGTAGAGCTGAAGGTGAGGTTCATCTGAGATTTGTCCATGTGGGAAAGTCCGGCGGGATTCCACGAGGCGGCAGAGGGGTCATCAGAGACTGCAAAAAACGCACCTCCCATCCCCCTGGCCTTGGCTCCGCCACCCACAAAATTGTAGTCTGTCAGCTGCAAAGGTGAAAGAAAGAAATCCTGTACGGTAAAATACCCAATGGTATCCACCTCCACCTCCCGCCCGAATTTCTGCCCCCCTGAGGCTGAGACAGAAACAAGCAATGAAACCGCTATGATCAGACCCGAAAGCTTTGACGTCATTTTATCTTGCTCCTTGCTTGAAGTTAACCTATAACTCTATTCAAATTTTCCTCTCCCGCGAGGCGGGACTGCGCATAAATCAGATATGCAATATATTTCTTTCCGAAAGATTGTCAAGCAGATTCTAACAAATCTCCATTTTCTTTTTGGGCAGCCGTTTTCATCCCGTATGACCCATTGTTTGATGATCGGAGACTGTTTTTCATACCCCCGGCCCGACTCGAACGGGCGACCAAAGGTTTAGGAAACCTCTGCTCTATCCAAACTGAGCTACGGGGGCGCTAATTCGGTTCACAGGTCAAGGTTCATGCTTCACGGTTCCCCTTCCCTCGCTGCCGCTACTTCCTTTCACCTTACCCCCTATCTCCCCCTCTCCGTTTTTTGCAGACCCGGACGGGGGAGAGAGACTTGTAGGTCTACCATCCTCGCGTCTGATGAACTGTTGGCGATCCCTTTGTTTTGTCGAGCAGGTCTCGCCATGCTTGACCTACGGACCTTCTTTACGTTCACTCTTGGTCATATTTTATCAGGGTGAAGAGGTCGTAACTCCCTAATTTCTCGCGACCTTTCAAGAATGCCAATTCAATCATCACCAAGACCCCAGCCACACCTCCACGCAATTTCTCCACCAGCTTGCAGGCGGCTTGGATGGTGCCGCCGGTGGCTAATAGATCGTCAACGATCAAAACACTCTGTCCGGGAAGGATGGCGTCCTTATGTATCTCCAGTGTATCCGTGCCATACTCCAAATCATATTTCTCGATCACCGTATCGGCCGGCAGCTTGCCAAATTTCCTTATGGGAACAAAACCAACTTTAAGTTTATTGGCTAGGGCTCCCCCGAAAATGAAGCCCCTGGACTCGACCGCAGCAACTAAGTCCACCTTCTTGCCTTTGCATATCTCATAAAAGATGTTAATCACCTTATCAAAGGCGTCGCCGTCTTTTATCAGAGTGGTGATGTCCCTGAAAACCACACCCTTTTTGGGATAGTCAGGGACATTCCTTACAAGCTGGGTTAACCTTTCCGTGTCTAATTGAATTTCTCCCATGTTCAATCCCTTCAGCAAGAAATGAAGAAGATACAGGCCGGGCGCCTCGTGCCGGACTTGGTCTCCCCCAAGCCCAGATATCGAAGGAAACCTAGGTTCGAGGCGAACGCGGCGATTCGCTTTCATCGGAGTTGCAGAGCGTGCCTTGGCTCTCGAGAGGCCCTTGTAGCCGGGCAGACGAGGCCGTCTGAGGGTCTCCGTGCTCAGAATCTGATGTCGAAATTCTTATATTCACCCTGGTAATCTTCCCATTGGATTTCTATGTCCGTCACCTGAGCCGCTCGTGAACCGATCCGCAGTTCCTTGACAAACTCCTGAATTAATCCCCTGTTCCCTTCTACCTCCACCTCCACGTCATCAGTATACAGATTTCTTACATATCCTTTTAAACCATATTCATTAGCCTTCCTCATCACGAACCACCGGTAGCCCACTCCCTGAACCATACCGGATATCAAGAGATGAGCGCTGACCAATTCATCAGTCATGCTTCATCACCCTGCTCAAAGCGATCCTGACCGCATCTTCTGCGTCTTCTGCCTTGATCATCTCTTTCGAGACATCCCAGGTGGAAAGGCCAACTATTGGTTTCCCAAGCGCCAGACAGAATCCGATCTCGGATAGGGTCCCGTACTTTCCTGGAAGAGCAATCACCGCATCAGAATTTCTGATCACCAGAAGATTCCTCCCCTCCCCCAATCCGGTGACGACCGGAAAATCTATATATGGATTTGCCTGATTCTTGTCAATGCCCGGCAGAATCCCAATGGTAGTACCACCTTCCTTTTTCGCTCCCTTGGAGGCGGCTTCCATTACTCCGCCTAATCCGCCACAAACCAGCACCGCCCCCGCTTTGGCAATCCTCTCCCCTACCTGTTCCGCCAACTCATATATCTTTCCTGAACAATCACCGCCCCCAATTACCCCAATGAAGATTTCGCTTTCTTGCATTTGCGGTGAACAGTGAACCATGAACCATTGACTGAATTCACATCGGGGCGACTGGATTTGAACCAGCGACTCCTTGGTCCCGAACCAAGTGCTCTACCAGGCTGAGCCACGCCCCGAAATACTGTAACCTCATAAGTTTATGCTTTCTTTTTGCAAAAGTCAACAGAAATAATTCGGGTGAGTTGATAGCTTTCCCCGACAATTTGCGTTTATTGTTGACATATTGTACCCTCCTAATTATGTTAACAAAAATGACTAGGATTGAAAAAGCCGTGGGCGTAGGCTGTGCTGCAGTTATTTTGATGCATCTGTTCGCCTCATTTTTCCCTGAATCCAGATTATGGGGGTTGAATTACTTTTTCTATTTTCCACCATATGTTAGATATGCCATTTCGTTGGCGGGATTGCTCTTCTTGGTCCCTCCGGTTAACCGGGCGGTGATAGATTGGGTTAAGGGTATCCTGAAGCGACCAAGTGATTGGCTCTCGAGGATGAGTCGGTACATCAGTTACGCGTTGGGCAGCCTGCTGTGTGTACCGGTCTTTTGGGTTTTCAGGGAAAAAACGCATATTTTGGGAGATGGGAATCTGCGGGCAACAGAAATCGCGAAAGGGATTGTATTGAGCCCCACCGAGCCGCTGGACGTATTTCTTCACTCGCAAGCTTACCAGTTGTTTCGTTCCTGGTGGAACTGGGATGAATTCACCACCTATGCTTTCTTAAGCTGCCTGGCCGGTGCCATTTTTGTTTTCTTTACACTTCTCCTCTCCAGGGAAATCGGACAGAGCAAGAAGGGAAACCTGCTGGTATTGGGCATCATCGCAACCACCGGAGGGATTCAACTTTTCTTCGGCTATGTTGAAAGTTACACCTTTCTTTACGCAAGCATAATAGCGTATCTGTTTTTCTGTGTGCGCTATCTGAAAGGAGAATGTTCATTTGCAGCACCGTGTTTAGTCTGCTTGATCAGCTCCAGCCTGCACGTTTCAGGATTCTTTCTGCTCCCCTCCTTGATCTATCTCTTCATACTGAGGAATAAGAAGGACACTGGGCAGTTCCAGAGGGGATTCGACGCTCGAGGAGTTGTTTTTATTTTGATCACTCTGTCTTTATCAATAGCCGGAATCTGGATGTTAGGGAGCATGGCGTTGAAGAGTCAGGAAGTCGGCCTGACTCATTTTCTCATTCCACCTCTGGGGGAAACGGAGGGATCGTACACTCTTTTCTCCTGTTCCCATCTTCTGGATGTGTTAAACGAGCAATTGCTGATTTTTCCTTTAGCCATCGCGGTCTGGGCTGCAGTACTGCTTTTCCGGAGAAGAGGAGCAGTCAAAAGAGATAAGATGTCTTGGTTCTTCGCTTCCGTTGCCTTGAGCCTTTCGGTGTTCGCCGTGCTTGTGGACCCAAAATTGGGCTATGCCAGGGATTGGGATCTTTTCGCGGCATCCGGAATAGGCTATGCGGTTTGGGGAGCGTATTCATTGATTAAAGTGTTGAAATCAGAGGGATTGAAGAATCTGAACTATGCTGTTTCTGTCCTGATTTTCTCAGGACTCTTGTGTGTCACTCCGTGGGTGTTGGTCAACTCTTCACCGGATAGGTCTATCCGAAGATTCGAAGATCTCCTGCGTCTGGATAAAGAAAAGAGCGGCTACGGTCGCGAGATTCTAGCTCGTTATTACCAGAGAACTAGCAAGTACCGACTGGCCATAAGGCAATATGAGCTTGCCGCACAGATCCAAAGGCACACCAGATATTTTCACGAGAAGGCCACGCTTCATTTCACACTGGGTGAGTATACCGAGGCCTTGGAGGCGGAAACTCAGGCCTTAGAGATAGATTCGAGTCATGTGGAAACGTACAACAGCAAGGGGGTGATTTTGCAGGCGATGGGCTCTTACGAAGAGGCTGAGGAAGTATTTAAGAGGGGGTTGAGGTTAGATCCAGACGCATATCACGTTCATGGTAATTTGGGGAGGCTCTACGGCAAAATGCGCCGATATCAAGAGGCGCTTGAGCACTTGGAAATGTACCTGAAACTGGCGCCTCACGACCAGACGTACCCTTGGGTGAAACAGGAGGTGCAACGCTTAAAGACGTTTCTTCAAGAAAAAAGGTGATTAACTGAGGATCAGACTTGATTGTCCGTCTCGAGAATGATATCTGACCTGGAAATTTGCCTTATGCGCAGCTTATCTTGCCCTCATCAGTGCAGGCTTATCCTCGTGGGGAAAGAGTAGATATTCATCTTGCTCCCGCGAGCGAAGCCGACCAGAGTAATTCCCAGCTTCTGGGCGTTTTTGATCGCTAAGCTGGTGGGAGCGGATCGAGACACGATTATGTTGACTCCGGATCTGGATGCTTTGGCCAGTATGTCAGAGGAGATTCTGCCACTCAAAAGAAGTACTTTGTCCGCACAGCTTTCCTCCTCTTGAAAGCATTTGCCGAACACCTTGTCCACGGCGTTGTGTCGACCGATATCTTCAAAATAGATTATAATCCTCTCTTTGTTTGCTAAGCTGGCCGCATGGACTCCTCCGGTCTTGCGAAAAAGAACTGATCTTTTCTCGAATTCGGTCATCAGTTGTTGGATCTCCGGAGAGGCTACGGTGGTCTGAAGATCAATCAATATGTCTTTGGCCGGATCAATATCATCAGTGCTTGAAAAGGTTGCTCCTTTTGCACAGCCGGAGGTCAAGGTTTTAGGCTGCGAAAAGCTGGATGGAAGCCGCCTTTTGGATTTGGTTTGTATTTTGATCTCGCTTTTTCCCGGATCGAAACTGATCGCCCGGATGTCCTTTTTGTTTTGGATGAACCCTTCAGAAAAAAGAAAACCTACGGCCAGGTGTTCCTGATCTTGCGGAGTACAGAGAAGGGTTATTACCTCTTTGTCATTTAGAAAAATCGCAAGCGGTGCCTCGGTGGCAACCAGATCCTCGCTCTCCTCCTTTTTGCCCGAGGTGACCTTGATGATCTTTAACCGATCGATCCTTTCGTCTTTCTCATTCATTTTCTTCGGCCATTCCGATCCTTAGGCTCTCAGCTCTTTTCAGGTCCGCCTCGGTGTTGATATTGAAAAAGCTCAGATGCTGTGGGTCCACCCGGTCAATCTCATTTGCCCCAATTTTCTTCACATACAATTCTCCCAGGACCTCGCGCATTCTCAGATTTTGCGTTTGCAGATGTTCAAACATCACCGGGATGCAATCTTTGGAATATACGGCAAATAAGGGTTCGACCTCTCCGTTGACTTCTGGGATCACCACATCGAACCTATCCCTTTCCTGCAGGAGCAATCTAATCAAAGCAGGTTTGATAAATGGCATGTCACAAGCCACCACAAAACTACACCTGGATGAAGAAAAACATAATCCGGTGAAGATTCCCCCCAAAGGACCGCTCTCCTTTATCAAATCCTCCACCACTTGAACACCGAACTTCAGGTAGGCTTGCTTTTGATCGGTGACGATGATGATTTCCGAAAAGATCTTCTGCAAAACACTCAGGGTGTTCTGAAGTATGCTCTCTCCCGTGGGAAGTTGAATGAAAGCTTTATTTCTGGCAATTCTGCTATTCTTTCCCCCGGCAAGGATTATACCGCTTGCTTCTATCATGTCTTCGGAGTTCACGTTCCTTTAATGAATTATGCGGAGGAGTGCTGGTCTTAATGCTGAACCGCTTATCTCCTTTGATCTCTATTATTCTACGAAATGATGTTCCACGAATTCAATTAGGGAATCAATTTGGCTAGGCAGAAAGTAAGGAACCGCAGAAGAAGGGTCGACGTCCCCTACCACTGCGACTAAATTATCTTCTGTAGAGCAGAGCAATCCCGAATGTTTCTTGGAGTCGAACACCTCAATCTTGGGGAAGACGGAGTTCTTGAAACCTTCCCCAATCACCAGATCACAGTCAGCAAATGCGAAATCCAGAAGCTGTTCAAACTTCCTGCTTCTTAAAGTGCGGGAAAAGAGCGCGATTTTAGTGGGCGAAAGGATGAGGGTAGATTCTGCTCCGGCTTGAGCATGTCTGAAGGAGTCCTTTCCGGGAGTATCGAATTCATGATCCTGCGTGGTGTACTTCATGCTCCCAATTCTGTGGCCTTTGCTCTTCAGGCCGGTGATCAGATTCTCAATCAGAGTGGTCTTTCCAACCTTCTTTTTGCCCACGATCAACAGGATTTTCATGCTCAAAGAGATAGTTTTTGGTCTTGATATATTCGAGCCTTTTCAGCCCTATTTCCACATCAGCCCGTCCCATAATCCTGATCTCTTACTGGGATAGCTTGATTTCAATCCGATTGGGTTTCTCTTCAAGCTTAAGGGATGAGATCATCGTCCAGATAGTATTTCCTAATAGGTGAGTGGCAAAGGGATTGAGACAGACATCTTTGGATCGGGCTTCTTCCTTTTCATAGCTTGCCATCTTACGCACTCCCGCAAATCAAAAGAGGGGGAGGTGAAGTTCCTCCCCCTCTTTTTAGGTTATAATTCGGGTCTTGGGTCAGAGAGATCAGAACCGATACGCGAAGACTCCCAACACCCAGAAACCTAATGAGAGCAAAAGGAGTCCCCTGCCGTATGCTCTTTCCCCGATCTCCTGCCACCTGGTGAATGCTGGCGCTATCTTTCTTCCCAGATTGACTCCAGCTATGATGCCCAAGAAGCTCAGAAGCGCGGCGAAGCTCCCTTGGGTGAAAACCCAACTGAAGAGTCCGGAAAGACCTCTTTCGGCCCAGTAGGGATTGGCGAATATATAAGCTTGAGAAAGCGAAAAGACCGTATAGTTCACATAGCTTCCCACAAATCCCACCAGTCCCAGATGAACGGGGCGAGACATCCACTCTTTCTTCTCCGCCAGAGAGAAGGCCAAATCAAATATGGCGGCCTGCGCCACCACTGCAAATATCTGGCAGTAAAAAATCTGGGACAGGCCCAGCAGTTTGATCCCTGCCGCTATCACCCCGATGGCCAGGGTGGAACCAGGTTTCCGAATAACCATTCTGCCGGCCGCCAAAATCAATATTCCGACGAAAGCTAGGATGGGAGAACTGGAATGCAAGCCGACCTTTCGCATGATATCGATCCCCAAGGCTTCCAGACCTCCCCAGATAGACCCAAAGAGTATGATGCCCAAAATCAACTTCTTCTTCTGTGTCATGTGCTACTCCTCCTCTTAAAAGGTGATCTGCACCTGAGCTTGCACGACATCGTTGTCGACCTCTCTTTCTTCTTTGACCCACTCGTAGGTCTCTTCGTCAAACACGTTCTTGTATCCCGGCTCCATTTTGTGGATAAAGTTCAAGTAGAACATGGCATTGATTCCCTCGAGGTAGTAATTCAGGCCTGCGGTTATCCAGGCTTCCTCGTCATCATCGCATACTTCGCAGATGTCATTTGAGAACGCAGCTGTCCCATAGCCCATGTCGAAGGTAGCCTCCTCATAACTTGCATCAGTGTCGGGATCGTGAAAATCGTACCGGGCCAAGAATTCCACCTTTGGGTGCGGTTGAACTCCGACGTGAGCGAAAAAGGCCTGACCATCGACGCTGCTGACGGTGTCGATGTGGCTGGGAGCATATTCGGTGGAAGCCATAAGGAATTCACCTCTAAACTTCAGGGTGAGGTCATCGGTAGCCTTATAATCTACCAGGGCAAACCCGCCGAAACGTTTCATCTCCAGTGTCTCTTCGTCGGGGTTTGACACGCCAGTTGGAGGGGCAGCACTGCCGATCCAGGCGTAACCGCCGGCCCTTATTGTGGCCTGATCCAGCGGAGGCTTGAACTCTGCGCGCGCCAGGAAGTCCTTAGCATCGTTGTTGTCCGCGAAGTTATTTGCCGGGTATCCGTTGAAGATTCCCAGGTTGAAATCCAGATAGTCCGTTTTGGTCGTGCTCTGGATTCCCACCTGTCGCCACACGGCAAATCTCAGCGTGGTTAGAGGATAGTTTATCATCTCCAACTTCGCAGTTGAATATGGCATATAGATGGTGAAGTTGGGCAAGAACCTACCGAAGGCGATTTCGGTCTGGGGAATATAGAAAAACTGCGCCTTATAGTCCAATACGCTTATGCTTCCTCTATGATCAAGCTGGACGAAATACTTGACCTTGTCGGGGACAATGACTCCCCAGAAGAGGAAACGGGCCCGGTTCAGAGTGAAGGAGTCAAAGCCTGCCTCATCCTCCACATTGTAGATGAAGCCCGCCTGAAGTATGCCTCCCACCTTCAAGGTACCTTTACCGACCTTGATCTCAGCCATCTCTGAGATGGCTGAGCTTGAGAGTAACAAAGAAAACAGGATACCCACGATGGCTAAAAAGGTGAGTTTTTTCATTTAGTCTATCCCTCCTCCGTTTTTGTAACCAGATCATCCTTTTTGTCTTTAACTTCTTTCACTTTCCCTAAAACGATTCCCACCAGAGCGGCAGTCAGGGTTAAAGTGCCGAAAGGCTTCAAAAGGTCGTGGAACAAGCCCAGATCCTCGGATACCTGGGGATCTTTGGGAAGGTCTGGATAGAGGTCCAGAGGTTCCGGAAGGACAAATATCTTCTTGGTTCCGGTTCCCAATTCCTTCTCGCCGTAAATCACCGGCTGTCTTCCCTTTTTGGTCAGCCTTTCCACAGCCTTGTAGGCCATTTGTACAATCTTGTCCCGATCTCCAAAGACCAGGCAATCGGTGGGACATGCCTTGGCACAGGCCGGCTCTAAGCCGTTTCCCGTTCGGTCGAAGCAGAAGGTACACTTGGTGGATTTTTCCGCTTGGGTGTCGATCACGGGAATGGTGAAAGGACAGTATTCCCGGCATGCTCCGCAGCCAATGCATAGCTCGCGGTTAACGTATACGGCTCCGGTCTTTTTGTCGTGGGTCATGGCCTTCACCGGAGTCACCGGGCAAGCCTTGACGCAAGCCGGATCGACGCACTGCATGCAGCGGTGCACCCGGAAGAGCCATTTTAGCTTATCCTTCTCCTCCTTCTCGTGAAACTTGACCAAGGTGTAGGTGGAGGGGGAGAGCCCAATGGGGTTCTGATATCCTCCGGCCGCCGCGAAAAAGGTGGTCTTCTCTGCGGGAAGTTCGTTCCACTGCTTGCAGGCCACCTGACAAGCCCGGCAGGCTATGCATTTTTCCATATCCAATAGCAATGCTTTTTCTGCCATCTTATCCCACCTCCTTTGCAACGTCGCAGAGGAACGCCTTATATTCAGGAATGTTGGTGTTGGCATCCCCCACGTGGGGAGTCAAACGGTTAGCACTATCTCCCTTTGCTAATCCCTTAAATCCGAAATGCCAGGGAAGACCGATCTGTTCATAGGCCTTTCCATTCAGCTTGAATGGCTTGAAACGCCTGGTCACCACCGCGTAAGCAACTATGTGTCCTCGCGCGGTCGATATCCGCACCTTATCCCCGTTCTTAACGCCCTTGGATTTGCCCAAAGATTCGCTCATCTCCACGAACATATCAGGCATGAGCTCAACCAGCCAAGGATTGTTTCTGGTCATCTGGCCTGCCTGCCAGTGCTCGGTGACCCGATAAGTGGTAGCGATAATGGGGTATTTGTCAGGCGAGCCAACCGCGTCCATTTCCCCCGCCCAGATCTTAATGGTAGGATTGCTCTGCTGAGAGGACATGGCATTCTTCACCGGCGCTTCGAGGGGCTCGTAGTGCTCCGGGAAGGGACCATCTGCAAGACCGAAGCCAAAAAGGCGAGCGTGTCCCTCCGGCTTCATGATGAATGAGTATTTCTCTCCCGGAGGCCATCCTCCGTCTGGGACGTCTCCGGCCCATTTGGTCTCGGGACCGGTCCACTTAACCACCCACTTATTGGGAGCATAAGGATTGCCCTGAAGGTCGCAGGAAGCTCGATTATAGATTATCCTGCGATTCACCGGCCAACACCAAGCCCATCCGGGATATAGCCCAATCTTGTTGGGAGCATCCTCCAGGCCCCGACGGGCTGCCATATTTCCATCTTCGGTGTAGCTAGCACAATAGAGCCAGTTGCCTGACGAGGTGGTGCCATCGTCCATGAGTTTGGCAAAGGAGGCAGCCAATTTGCCGGTTGTGAGATGATAACCATTGATATCTTTGGCTACCAGGTGTACGTCAGGCTCTTCTCCCTCACCATAATTCCAATTTAGATTCACGATAGGATCAGGGAACGCGCCACCCTCGCCTGCATACAGCTTTTTCAGTTCTTTGGCTATTCGATTCAGGATCCACAAGTCGGACTTGGCATTGCCCGGAGGATGGACCGCCGCGTATCTCCACTGCATCCAACGACCGCTGTTAGTAATGCTCCCCTCCTTCTCCATTGACGCGGCCGCCGGGAGCATAAAGACCTCTGTCTTTATGTTCTTGGGATCCACTGCGGGATCAGCCCAGAAACCAGCAGTCTCAGTCTCCCAGAGGTCTGCTGCGATCAGCCAATCCAACCTTTCCAGCGCCTTTCTCTCCTTCAAGACGTTGGGTCCCGCCACCGCCGGATTCTGACCCATACAGATCAGCCCCTTGATCACTCCATCATACATGGCTTCGAACAAGGCTATGTGATCACAATTAGCACTCACCTTGGGAAGATACTGATAGCAGAATTCGTTATCCTTCTGAGCCTTGTCTCCCCAGAAAGCCTTCAACAGGCTAACCATGTACTTGGGAGTGTGCTGCCACCAATTAGCGCTCTTGGGATCATTCGACTTGGGCGTCCAGTGCTCCAAATACTGAGCCAAGGTTTGGTCCTTAACCCGAGGAGTCTTGAGATAGCCGGGAATGATGTGGAATAGGAGAGCGTAATCAGTGGAACCTTGCACGTTCGATTCGCCACGTAGGGCATTGATTCCTCCGCCAGCCACTCCCACGTTTCCCAACAGCAGCTGAAGCATGGCGTAGGTGCGCACGTTCTGAGTACCCACAGTATGCTGAGTGGTCCCCATAGCGTACATGATAGTGCCTGATTTTTCCTTGGCACCGGTCGCTCCGTAGGTCTTCGCCACCTCCACCATCAGCTCCGAAGGACATCCAGTAATGCTGGACACCTTCTCGGGGGTGTAACGGGAGAGGTGCTTCTTGAGAAGCTGAAACACGCACCGCGGGTCCTGCAGGGTCGGATCCTTTTTCGGATTTCCATCCGCATCCAGCTGGTAGATCCAGGTTTCTTTCCTATACATTCTTTTGGCTTGATCGTAACCGGTGAAAAGCCCGTCATCGAATCCGAAACCCTCATCCACCATGAAGCTAGCGTTGGTGTGATCCACCAGGTAGTCCTTATTGTAAAGATTGTTCTGGATGATGTAGTTCATC
>Ga0315539_1002054_pt1 | contig 14569 bp, 21 predicted proteins | sample SalMarSW160150MG_FD_203097 | JGI IMG/M metagenome (GOLD analysis project Ga0315539, IMG submission 203097) | Salt marsh sediment microbial communities from the Plum Island Ecosystem LTER, Massachusetts, United States - Salt Marsh Sediment SW1601-150 ... | reverse complement strand
TTCAGCGAGTTGGGAATCGGCTTTCCGTACTTCTGAAGCTGGTAGGCCATGCACGAAGTTGGCTCATCTGCCCGGGACACGATCTTCCGCGCGTACCGACGCACGAGAGGCGTACCCTTCACAGACGGATGGTTGGCTGCACGGACCAAGATGATTTGCGGAGTCAACCGGATATTCTCCTGTGTCCGCAGCTCAACCGCCAACTCCAGCGTCTTCTGAGCGTCGTGCTCCAGCGCTGCGTCGATGGCATGCTCCATCATCTCCGACGGAGACAGGCTGCGCCACGCGGCCGGAGTTGATGCGTTCAGTGTAGCTCGAAGGTGCTCGACCTCTTTGGTGTTGAGCACCCTCAACCGACGACCATCGCCGATGAACGCTCCCGACTTTGGACGCCGCTTGTCTTTGGCGTCCCGATGGTAGTACATCGGCTCGCCGAAGAAGCAGCTGGACGCTGCAAGCTTCAGCTGAAGCAGCGGGTTGGTGATGGTGTAGCTCGGGCCTCCCATCCAGTTTTTGTGAGTCGTGCTCTTTTCCTTTTCCTTCCGACGATTGATCAGGGTGCTCATGACGCACCTCCTTTCCACTTCTGGTTGCCCAGAGAAAAAGCCCTCTCGAAATGAGAGGGCCTACTTGCTGTGATATTCGATCTTGAAGATGATGACGAAAGCACTGAAGGCCACCAGGGCGCCCACAATCACGACAGCAGCAAACGTCTGCTGAAGGACGTTCGTTGCCTTCACGAACGTACCCCCGCCATAGGCTCCAAACAACGAAAACAGAGCCAAGAAAAACCACTTCATGGAAGCTCCTTTTCCCCTGTCATGAGGATAGTGAAAATCAACTCAAGGCCCGTTTGTGCCTGTTGTACTCACGGCAGTAATCAGCCTGAGCCTTCTTGCAATCATCACAGCGACAGCCTATCCGATACACTGTCCTGTGACCGTGGCGCTCGCCAAAGACCACCTTGCCTTGCTCTCTTGTTGTTTTCTTCTGGTGACACTTGCGGCACAACAGTTGACAGTGAGCCAGTTCTTCTTCGAGGCGCTCCCAGGAGCCTGAAAGAAGGTCGCAGATTCTCTTCTTTCCGGGCCTGTTTTCGATGTGATCTGTCTCCAGATCGTCAACCGACCCACACCTGACACACACACCTCCAAGGTGCTCAATAGCTCGCTTCCTGTTTGAACGGGTGAGCCTGAGAATGTACTTGCGATGTTCTTCCTTGGAGAGAGGCATCGTTGCTCCTTTTAGCGGGAGTCGGAGTCGAACCGACGAATAGCGCGGTTATGAGCCGCGTGCGTTAGACCACTTCGCCATCCCGCAAGAATGGTGGCTATCAGTCCGGCCACCACGGACGCCTGTCCATGTTCCTTTGACACCGTGTAGCAGGCACACACGATGCCGCAATGTCGAAACGCGAGCGACATTTTGGACCTGCTGGCATCGAAGCCAGGTCCGCAACTTCTGCCCTGTCACTTCTACGAGTGTAGTTGCTGTTTGATGCTCCGTCTGTGCGTCTTGGGCAGCAACACCCTCAGCTCAGCTTCGTGGGGGTCAGGTTCTCGCGTCATGTCGTCCACCCCGGACACACGAACCGCCAGTCTGATCAATGACGCCCCTTCCACCCGTCTCAGACAGGAGAGATGGAGGAACGGAAGCTTAGGCCGCGAGGCGCTGAGCTTCGGGGTATGCGTTGTCGTTCGCAATTACGTTTGCCCAGATTTTTACGAGGTTCCAGACATCCCCGACTCGCAATGACAGTTCCGATAGCCACGTCGAAACCTGTCAGGCCCGAAAAAAACGGAGAGGGAGAGGAATTGAACCTCTCAACGGGACTGCTTATTTCCGGTTTATCGACGCGCCATAGCAGTCACCAATGGTCCGGAGACACCCATACGCTGCACGCGCATCCTCTCCACGGAGATTCGTATTTCACCCCAAGGGGCGTCATGGACTTACTCGGAGGGTTGTGCTACCCCGCCACACCATGCCCGGGTCCATCTCCAGGGATCCGGCGTTACACACGAGCTGGATTTGAACCAGCGACCTTCCTGATCATGAGACGCTCTACCAGACTGAGCTACCGCGTGTACCCTGCTTTTCGTTTTCACCCAGCGACAGGCTGCTGCGAAGTTTTTGTTTTTTGGGTGGTCATCAAAAACTCCGAGAAAAACGTTGACCCTTTTGCGGGGACTGGAATCGAACCAGCTTACTCCTGGGTATGAACCAGGCGAGTCGGCCATTGCTCTACCCCGCGAGAAAAAGGACCGGCCATAGGCGCCCATTGGGGGACTGGGGAGGGGGAAAGGCTGGGCCAACTCCACAGGCCGGTCAAGTCAAAAATGGAAGCGGAGAAAGTTGCCAACGGCGTTCTGCACGTCCTCTCTGCCGAAGCAGAGGCGTATAGCTCCGAAGAGTCGGGGGGTCGCAAACCCAGTCAGGGTGGTGAAGTAACCGTCAACCACACTGCCGCTTCCAAAGATAGCCCCCGGAGAAAAACGGAGTCGGCACAGTGTCATCCATGCAAGGGGTGAAGTAACCGACGACCTGCACTTCCGGGGTAAGGTGGGAAAGTGGAAATCGAATCCACGAGATCTTGCGATCGACGATTCACAGTCGCCTGCCACTAACCAACAGTGGCCCTTTCCCACATAATGCCCGGCCCACTTTCCTTTCGGAATTTACAACTTGCCGACTGTCTCAGAGTGGCCGGGCAGACAGCCTCTAGGCAGCTACGGTGAAATTATTTCCACCGCTTTACAACACTCAGCAGTGGCCATCTTGCGGCACTTGTTTTACCTGCTGAGAACCGATTTGAAAACTGGCACGGTGCTGCGTTATGTGCTCTATCTTGTGTGCCGTGCCATCGACAGCGTCCCGCCGTTGGTCCGGACTCGGCGGTTCCTTGAGCTTGCCGGGCCGCTGCTGTCCCGGTTCGCATTTTCTTTGAGTGCCCTACCCAGGATTCGAACCTGGAATCTCGTCCATCAAATTGGAGTTGAAGTAACCGTCACCAAGCACTTCGGGGGACTCCCGAGAAAAGCGACAACGGCGAATTCTACGCGCCTTTACCATTAGGCTAGTAGGGCATTGACGCTCGCCATTTATCCCCCCGGGGGCGAGCACAACCGGGACCGTGCTAGGGACTGTCCCAGGAAAGGAGGCGACTGAGACTTTGGCCCTTGCGGGAAAAATTGCGATGCAGATTGCCGCACACAGGAGGGACAAACCACACAAGCACACGGCCTGCATCGCTAGGGGGGGAGCCTGGACTTGAACCAGGGACGTTTCCATTTTCATTGGATTGTTCTTCCTTGAAGTAACTCTCAACAAACACTGCCGTTCCCACGGAAAAAAACGCCAAGAGCATGTTTCGTTGCTGAACTACTCCCCCAAAATGGTGTGTACTTTTGGATCTTCGTTGTGCCAACTTGTTGCACATCCAGTGTACAACATATCGGCACCTCATTCATATCGAACATCGAATACATTTCAGTTTTCAAAGAACCACTTCGTCAACAAGGAGCATGTTACGCCTGCTGCTCCGATAGTCAAGGATTTTTTAAGGACTCAAAAAAGACCTTGCTGAGTTCCCACTGGCTCGGGTCTCTGTCGCCATTTTCCACTGTCCAAGATAGGGTCCGAACCACCTCGTGAGCCCCACTGCTTGAACCAAACCTTCACCCCCGACCACAGGATTCCAAGAAGTGTCCCACCACTCGCCGAACGACATCGCCACCTCCAAAAAAAGTGGCCCCTCACGCTGGGGACTGGGGTGGTGCGTGAGGGGCCTGACAGGGGACGATAGGAGCAGAAGCTCCACTCGTTGGTTGCCTCACATCTCAAGTGAGACTGACACGCACAGTCTAAGTCCCATATCTGGGGTATGTCAAGCCTTTCGTACACACTATGTTGTGGGTGTTCCCACAATGACCAGGGAGGGAATCGAACCCTCACATCCGAAGATACCGAGGCTTGAACTCGGCGCGTCTGCCTAGTTTCGCCACCTGGCCAAGAAACCTGAGACTCGTGTCACAGGTTTTAGGAGCAGTGGGAGTCGAACCCACAAGCCGAAGCCACGGGGTTTAAGCCCGATGCGTGAACCATTCCGCCATGCTCCCGTCAACCGCGTTGACGCACACATGTGCATGATACCGGGGGCGGGATTCGAACCCGCAACCTTTCGGACCTGAACCGAACGCCTCGCCAACTGGGCTACCCCGGCGTTGCTCGCGAGTGGACTCGAACCACCATCCTCAGCCTCCTCGGGGCTGCGCCTCTACCAATTGGGCTACACGAGCGTGTCGGTGGATTGCTAGAGTAACAGCAAGCCCGACAAGGGGGATAGTCGGGGGTCACGCAGGATACGATGGCTGTCACTCTTGGTATGCATGGTATTTCTCCGACACCTTCTATGACAGGTGCCCGGCCGGATGCAACCCCCAGAGCGCCTCAGAGCGCGTCTGAGAGGACCGCCCTTGGGGATGCCCAGTCCTTCACCGTGGCTGAGAACGCCTCTCAGGGGCCGGATGAGGGCTCAGATGGGCACAAAATCACCCACCTGGGAGCTGTGTAGCCCAGCAGGTGGGGTTCAACTAGAAAAAACGCCGGGTCTGGTCCGGGCAGGACCTTGGCTGAAACCGGGCAGGATTCACTCCGGCGCTAGTCAGATATAACACAGACGACTGCTGTTTGAAAGCCCCTGGTAGGAGTCGAACCTGCGATAAAGCCGGATGTACGGCATTGAAAAACCGCTGCAAGGATACTGGGCAAAGAAGCGCGCTGCCGCAAAGTGACTCCCCGCCGGGCCATGATCCCGAACCACCGGACTAGAAAACCGGTATGCTGTCCAATTACACCACAGGGAGGTAAAAATGCTCAATACCATAGAGGATAGGCGGCGAGAGGACTGTCTGCTTTAGCTGACAGAGTCGTCACTCTCTCCGCTGAACTACAGGGGCGTCAGTCGGCGCTGATGACGGCCTTGCAGCTACGACAGCGCCAATACCGACCGTGACCATCCTCACCCTCCCGGGTATCAAAGCTCCCGCACTTGGGACACTGTGCAGAGCGCTTCTTGTGCTTTGCCTTGAGACGCGGAGGCATTGACGGAGAAGGTGGACGCACCAACTCCCAGAACCGTGCAGGTAGATTGAAATGGTGACTCATGCCGCAAAGTCTACATGAAAAATGGTACGGGGTGGACTTGAACCACCGACCGCCGGATTTTCAGTCCAGCGCTCTACCAACTGAGCTACCGCACCTTACGGGCACCCCCAGAGTCGAACTGGGACCTAACGGTTAACGGCCGTTTGTTCTGCCATTGAACTAGGCACCCTTGTATTTCCGATACACACGCACAACGACAGGGCGCACGAGGATCGAACTCGTCAAGCGGAGTTTTGGAGACTCTGCTGGCCCCAGGCCGCACCCTTTATCTGTCGTTGAATGGGCCGGGTGGGACTCGAACCCACGAAGCCAAAGCGTCTGGTTAAAAGCCAGGTGCCCTTGCCACTAGGCTACCGACCCTGATAGGGGATGCCGGGCTCGAACCGGCGACATTCTGCTTGTAAGGCAGGCACTCTTCCAACTGAGCTAATCCCCTCTACGTGTGAGCCTCAAGCACCGACGAACCACGACGGCCTTCGTTCCGTCCTCGAACTTCACGAGCTGCTTGCCGCCACCCACCACACACTTGCCATCTTTGCGATACACCGGATTGCAGTGAACTCCATGCTGCGCCCCGTGCGCGAGGTAGGCAAGGTTGTGGTAGATGTATCGGTACGGATGTTCTACTCGTTTCATCGGCTTCATCATAAAGCCCCCGGCTGGAATCGAACCAGCATTTACCAATTCCGTAGATTGGCGCGTGAAATCCATTACGCTACGGAGGCGCATGCCCTCAGCAGGACTCGAACCTGCAATCTTCGGTGTAGGAGACCGCTGCCTTATCCGTTTGGCCATGAGGGCTAATCACCTATCGACGCCTGCCGCATCAACTTCACGACCTCGCTGAATCGCACCGGCTTGAACTCCCACACATCCACGCCGATGTTGACCGTCGGGTATGGCTGCTTCCGGTTCCTCCAGTTGTTGTGGACGTGCCCGCAAATGAGAAACCGAATGCCAGGAAGCGCATCCTTGGGATCGTGCGTCAGGTGATAGGAAACTCCACCGCGTATGATGTCGAGACTCGTGTGAACGCTCACGAAGCCCATCTTGAGATAGCTCTTCGGCTTGAGTCTGTCATGGTTGCCCAAGATAAGATGCTTGTGCCCTGGCAGCTCCATCACGAGCTTTCGCACGCCGTCGATTTGCTTCGGCCCACGCATCGTGAGGTCGCCCAAGAAGTACACCGTGTCCTCGTCTTTGACTGCGGCGCAATAATTGGTCACAAGCGTAAAGTTCATGGCGTTGTCGTTCTTGAACGGCCGCTGGGTGTGCTGGATGATGTTCTCGTGAAAGAGGTGCCAGTCCGCTGTAAACCAAATCGTCATCGTCGTCTCCTGTCGTATTGGGGTGGTAGGGGTCGAACCTACAACTTCTGGATTCAGAGTCCAGTGCTCTCCCAGTTGAACTACACCCCAATGCTCGGGTGGCAGGGATCGAACCTGCGACCTCCGACTCCAAAGGACGGCGTTCTGCCAACTGAACTACACCCGAATCTTCTATCTCAAATCCCTCCACAGTATCCCGTTTAGTTCTAGGTCAGGAGTATTATCCATACTATCTATGTATTCTGGATATTGATGATACCGACAACACTTGCGCCCAACCTGTCTGAAATTTCCACACCTGTCGCCGTTTGAATCAACCGCCATGCAGCGTTCGTGATTCAGCGGAGAACGTCCTCCTCCAACACCAAAAGACAGAGTACCAGTTTTCCATCGGGCCTGAACACCATACACTGTGGCTCGATTAAGACAGAAGTTGGCCGCTATTTGGGCAACTGTATCACCACGCTTGGTTTTCCAGACAATGGCAAGCTTCGTCCCTGGAGATAACGGCTTGTGGCCAAACCACGCCATCAGCCCCTCCAGTTTGAAGGAGGCTTGCAGCCCAATTCGTCCTTCGGGAAGGGCTGAGCTACCTCTGCCTTCACCTGCCGCAGCTTGATTCCACGAGCTTCGAGGCCCTCACGGTCATCGTAGTGGATAACCAACTCGTCCGCTGGATAGTCTTCCGCCTGGAAAGACACCACACGAACCTTGTGGTCGTCCCGGCGCCCGAACTTCGTACCGATGTTCGACTTGGGCTTCGGCTTCACCTGGCTACTGCCAAAGAAGCTGCCCATAAAGTTCTTGATGGGTATGCTGTCCGCGCTGTACTCGGCATAGCCTTCGGACCGCTCGCTACGCGATGGACCACCTGCACCACGCAAGATGTTGCTCACGAAGTGCTGCTCCTGCTCGCGGTAGACCACACACCCGATGACGCCCACGTTGGCTGCCTTCTTCTGGCGCCCGGCATAGGAGCTGGGCACGCTGCCGAACTGGAACCGAGCTACCTCGCTGTTGTCAAGCCGCCAGCCGGGGATTTCCGTTACCGAACGAGCGTCGAGCACGTAGCCCGCGCCCTTCCTCGATGCTTCCTTGCCGTCCATGATGGACAGCCCATCCACACTGATGACTGCTACCGCGCGCCTGCTCGTGTTGTTGTGGACCTTGAGCGTGTACTCCGACCCCTTCCGACCCTCGATGAAAAGCTCGCCCTCGTGGCGATAGGTCTTCACCTTCCTCCCATGTACACACACGTCGAGATTGAATCCTCGCATGGTTTTTTTCTCCTGCCCGCTCCTGCGGGACTTCGTTGTTGCTAGCTCTCCGCTAGACTTCGTTTAAGCCGCCATCCTGTGTCTCTTGCCGTGGCACTTGGAGCACAGCCACTCCACCTCCAAAGGCTTGCTGTAGTCCTCGTGATGACCATGAAGCAGATGCTTCTCAAAGGGCTCGTTGCACTTCTCACACCTGCCCGGCTTGAAAAGAACACCATCTCGAACAGCATTGGTAACAGCCAGTCTTGCACGTCCTTTTGGGGTTTTGTGCCTTTTGGCATCGTGCTCAAGCATTGCTTGTCTGTTGTCAGCATAGTATTGACGACTGCGCTCATTGCATGCCTGCTTATTATCAGCATGATACTGACGATTGCGCTCCAGATTCACCTGCCTGTTGTCAATATGATACTGACGCGCACACGTCTTACAGTTACTGCGCAACCCATTGGCAGCACTCGACATCTTGTAAAACTGTTTGGCAGGAAGCCATTTTTTGCATTTGCTACATAGCCAGCATTCAGTCCCGTCGATGATCTTCGGCTTCTTCTCAACAAACATCGCACGCGAACCGTACACCTTTCCGAAGGGATAGTCAAGAATCGGCGGAAGAGGATTTGAACCTCCGGCCCCTTGATTCCAAGTCAAGTGCGCTAACCAGACTGCGCCATCCGCCGAAAGTTCTCGGGCCAGCACCAATCCGGGGTTTCAGCCCGATAGTACGGCTTTACGTCCGCTGCCACGAAACGCTGGCTCCCGCGTGCAGATGGCAGTCCACATGCAGAAGAACCCGAGAATCTGAGTGGCTGGGATCGAACCAGCGACCTTTGGTACCCCGAACCAACGCGCTACCGCTGCGCTACACCCAGAGACGGTGCCCGAAGGCACCTAGCGGTTTGCTGCACTGCGAGGGAGTTAGGCATCAACCTCGTGGCGGCCTCTCGAAGCTACCGCTGAAGCTCGAAGCGGGTGTGAAGGGATTTGAACCCTCGACCTTCTGCGTGACAGGCAGACGTGAACTCCAGACTTCACCACACACCCAGATGCCTCTCTTCGACCACTGGCGAGGCTACCAGCTGCTTAGGTGTGTGTTCCTTGGTCTTGCCATGCTTCTTTTAACGTAGAATGCACGCCACGGTCAGCAGACACAACCGCAAGAGAATCGGGTCGGATTCGAACCGACGATTTTCGGTTTTGCAGACCGATGCCTTACCACTTGGCTACCGACTCAAAAGTGACGCGGGCTGGACTCGAACCAGCGTAGCCCATAAGGACGTGGGGGCTACAACCCCATGCAATTGCCACTATGCGACCGCGCCAAAAAGCCCTGAGCCGGAATTGAACCGACAACTGTTGAGTACGAAACAACTGTTTTGCCATTTGAACCATCAGGGCAAAAAAATGACTCCGAGGGGATTTGAACCCACTGTGACAGCCTTGAGAGGGCCGCATTCTAGACCGCTAGATGACGGAGCCAAGAGAGCAACCGACGGGAATCGAACCCGTATCCCCTGGCTGGCAACCAAGTATCTTGCCTGTTAGACGACGGTCGCTTACATTTTCTTGCTACGTCTATACTTCCTGTGTCGCTCACGATGAGCTTGGCGACATTCGTCACACCGACAACGATGGTATCCATACCCGCTCGCTGTCCCATGCTTAACCCCACGCCGCTTTCGCAGTCTGTGATTATGGAGCACTGAATGAGAGCGACAGCAACAGAACGAAATCTGGCCACCTTTCTTTTTGGTTCTCACATACCTGGCCAACCTAGTAAACGGAACGTGGCACCATGCACATTTTAGCTCTACATCGTCTTCCTTCGGACGATGCTTTTGGGTATGGGCACCTCTTTTCATCACCTCCAAGTTTTCAAACCTGTTGTCCCATTTTTTTCCGTTTTTGTGATGAATCACATACCCCGAAGGAACAAGCTCTCCGGTGTTTTTCCACCACACAAAATGGTGTTCCAACGTTCTCCCATCTCCCTTGTATCGGCGGCCTGGGTATTCAGGAGGTGGCGTGACTCTCTTGTAGCTCCACATAAAACAGAGCATACCGCTTACAATCACGAATGGCAAATGCTCCCGCTCTACCAACTGAGCTACTGCCGCGTTCCGTCTAAGTCGGAAAGCAACCGATAGACGTACTTGTTGTGAAAGCGAACGTCCGGTTCGTCAACCGGCAACCCATAGAGGATAGGCGGCGAGGGGACTGTCTGCTTTAGCCGACAGCGGAATCGCCGCCCTCCTTTTTCTGTTGTTGACTAGATCGTCGGCGTGTGTATAATATTGGACATGGGTCAGTACAGAAAGAATTCCAGTGCGGTCTTCTCGCTCAAGTACCACCTCGTGTGGTGTCCCAAGTACCGTAGACCCGTACTCGTGGGCGATGTTGACCGCCGCCTTGTTGAGCTGTTGCGTGAAGTTGCCGCCCAACTTGGGGTTACGATCCACGCCCTGGAAGTCATGCCCGATCACGTGCATCTTTTCATCGAGGCTGATCCCACCCTGTGCGTTGCCGAATTGGCCGCTCGCTTCAAGGGCCGCACTTCGCACGACTTGCGCGCCGAGTTCCCGTCGTTGCGCTCGCGGCTCCCAACCCTTTGGAGTCGCAGCTACTACGCCGGGTCTTGTGGGGCCGTCACCGAGGCGAGTATCCGACGCTACATCAAAGAGCAGAAGGGCAAGTAGATGCGCCGCGCCTACAAGTTTCGCCTCTACCCCAACGTCAACCAGACGCGAGAGCTTGGCATTATGCTCGAAACGCATCGGCGGCTTTACAACCTTTGCCTGGAGCAAAGGCGCGGGGAGTATGAATCGCATCGGCGCAGCGTCAAGTACACCGCCCAGTCGGCCGAGTTCAAAGACTTGCGCAGGGACAATCCCTTCTTCGCCCGAATCAACTTCTCTTCGGCTCAAGCCACGATGCGCCGCCTTGACAAGTCCTACCGCGCTTTTTTCCGTCGCTGCAAGAGCGGGGACACGAAGCCCGGCTATCCAAGGTTCAAGGCACGCGATCGCTTCGACAGCATCGAATTCCCGGCCTATGGCGATGGTATCCGACTCATCGAACGCAAGCTCCGCATCCAGCACGTCGGCAAAGTCCGCGTCAATGTCCACCGAGAGGTGAAGGGCACAGTCAAGACGGCCACATTGAAGCGTGAGGCCGACAAATGGTATGTAGTCTTGTCCTGTGACCTCGGCGACCTGGCTGTGCCACCCAGCGGCAAGCCAGCTACCGGCATCGACGTTGGACTTGAGGCGTTTCTCACCACCTCCGACGGAACCCGCGTCGAGAACCCGCGCTATCTCAAGACGGAACTGCCCGCACTGCGTCGTGCCCAACGAGCTGTCAGTCGGAAAAAGAAGGGCGGAGCGAATCGCCGTAAGTCCGTCAAAGTCGTTCATGTTCTTCATGCTCGCGTTGCCAACCTTCGGCGAGAGCATCATCACAAAACTGCGTTGAATTTGGTCCGATCGCATGGGTTGATCGGGGTGGAGCGCTTGAACATCCGTGGGATGGTCAAGAACCACTCGCTTGCTCGCGCGATTTCTGACGCCGCCTGGGGCGGTTTCGTGAACATCCTTTGCTACAAGGCTGAAAGCGCCGGAGCAGAGGTGGTGGCCGTGAATCCTGCGGGCACAAGCCAGAATTGTTCCGGGTGCGGGATCGTTGTGCGGAAGCCGCTGTCGCAACGCATCCACTCCTGCCCGGACTGCGGGCTTGTCCTGCACAGAGACGAGAACGCGGCGAGGAACATCCTCGCACGTGCACTCCTGGCCCGGACGGGGCCAGTGGGACTTAACGACGCTGTTAGGCATCGTGTCCCAAGAAGCTGTCTGCTTTAGCTGACAGAGTCGTCACCAGAACGGCGCACTTTACCAGAGCCCATGCCGGGAGTCGAACCCGAACTTCGTCCATACCAAGGACGCGCTCTGCCACCTGAGCTTCACGGGCAAAAAAGAGCAGCCAGTCGGATTCGAACCGACACCTAAAGGGTGGAAGCCTCGCGTGCTACCGTTGAACACTATGGCCGCAAAAGCCACCGACAGGAATTGAACCCGTGTCATCTTCATTACAAGTGAAGCGCTCTGCCAACTGAGCTACGGTGGCATAATGACCCTATGGGGAATCGAACCCCGGTTCTCAGATCGAAAGTCTGTTGTCCTGCCACTGAACGATAGGGCCAAACGGTAGATGCAGGGATCGAACCTGCGCTGGTATCACCCAGGCCATCGCTTTCCAAGCGAGCGTCGTTGCCACTCGACCAATCTACCTCACGGAGAGCCAGGGACTCGAACCCTGAACGCCTCTCAGCGCACCCGGGTTCAAACCGTGTAGCGGTAGAGGGGAGGATCGAACTCCCAAGGCCAAAAAGGCTCACCTGGGTTCAAACCAGGCTCCGTCGCCTGCCATCGGATTGCTCTACCTTTTCTCAATCAACCTAAGCGTGCAGTCATCGGTTTTTTCAAGCGACACAAACCCTCTGTGGATTTCTGCATGATGATTAGGACAAATGGCAAACATATTTCCAATCACATAACCATCTCCAGGAGCCAGCCTATGGATGTCGTACGTCTTGTTGTAGCTGCATCCACTGACCATACAAGAAGTGAAATCGAACGTATTTCTCAGTTCAGCAAGTCTTCTCTGTGATGCGTTACCCCAAGATAATTTTGAGTAGGTAATGCCACGTCGCCCTTTATTGGCGCACGACCTAGAGCAATACTTGCTTGACCTCTTTTCTTTTTTGAATTTGGAACCACACTCGGCACACCTTGCTGTCCCTATTCCGCGCTCTTTGCTCATGCAATCCTTTGAGCAGTAAACGCTACCCCACTTTTTCAGTTCCCAGGGCCTTCGGTATATAGGACGTCCACACACTGAACAGCTACAGTTTGGTGTTCTTTCCATGTGGAGATTATATTGCTTTGAAAATTCAGGGTCAACAACTCTCCTCATCCAGCCGGATACTCTCCAAAGGAAGGTAGAGTAATTGAAACCCCAGCCGTCAAGCTGCCCACGGGTTCGAGCCGTGTTTGGGACCTTCCCGGTACCTTCCAGAAATCGAGGCCGCTGGCCGGAGTTCAACCGGCTTCCGGGTAGTCTGCCCGAACATCAGCACGGAGGGGATGACCAATCCCCGTGTGCCAGCGGCATAAGCGGAGGAAGTGGGGGTCGAACCCACAAGTCGGTTAAGATCGTCCGAGTAGCAGTCGGATGCCGTCGCCAGCTGTCGGCTAGTTCCTCCAAAAATTTGGTTCCGATGGCGTGGCGAAGGGGGCTAATCCTTCTTCCGTGGGGGCTCGTTAGGTCCCTCGTGCCGGACTCCCGGTTGCCTGTCTGATCCCCCAGCCCGCCCTGTATCGGACGTTCGCACTGCTGGTTTCACATCGAGGATCGGTTGAGATGTCATGAGCACGCGCCGCTCAGCAGCCTACTGAGAGACCCGCCACCTAGAACCAATGGGCACGGCTGGACTTGAACCAGCGACTTCTTGCGTGTCGAGCAAGATTTCTACCAACTGAATTACGCGCCCGCGCACATGTGTGCGTGATAGGCCCACCCGGATTTGAACCGGGGACATATCGCTTATCAGGCGTTCGCTTTGGCCACTAAGCTATGAGCCCTCTAGGCTTGACTGGACTTGAACCAGCAACTTCTACTGTGTGGGAGTAGCGTTCTACCAATTGAACTACAAGCCTGCGAGTGGAGACCGTCGGAATCGAACCGACCACACACGGCTTGCAAGGCCACGTCGCCTACCCTTGGAACATGGGTCCCCGTTGGACTGACCGAGAGTTGAACACAGGACTCTACTTGTTGTTACTGTATAACCCGTCACCAGCCAAAAAGTGTTCTACCCCATGGCAAGTCGGACAAGTAATTTCCAGATTACTTGGGTCGTTATTGCTTCGATCCCGGTCCACATGATGAACAATCAGGACTCCTTTGTGCTTATCCCAACCACAGCGGTTGCACTTGTGCGGATGTGCCCGAAAAGCAATCTTTCGGTATGAATATTTTCCGCTTTTGTAATGTGGTGGTTGTATCTCTGCAATGCCCCCGATTCGCTGTGCTAAATCCTTGTGCTTCCTGCAACAGAAAAACAAACCACTCTTGGAATTGGCAAACTTAGAAAGCGACTTGTAGAATGGCTTGCCGCAGTAAACACAGGTCACATTGGGCACAAGCGGTTTTCTTGCCTTTGCCCTTGCTTTGCTGCCAGCTATAGCACTACAGCTTCTGGAACAGTACTTGCCGCCTCCGCGACGAATTTCAGATTGCTGTGCTTTAAATGCTTCACCACAGTGCAGACATATTCTTTTTTTTAGTCCCATATGAACGGTGTATCACTTGCACCTCAGTCATGCAAGTCTTTGTGACTCCCCAAAGTGGAGTAGGTGGAAATCGAATCCACGACCTCCGCAGTGCGAATGCGGTATTCTGCCCAACTGAACTACTACCCCGTATTGGATCGACCGGGGCTCGAACCCGGAACCTTCGCGCTGCCAGCGCGATGCTCTCCCAAATTGAGCTATCGACCCCATAATTTCTATTCAGTTTTCAAAGAACTTGCTGCCCAAGCAGTATCCCTTCTCCAGCGCGCCACAACCGCAGCCGAAGCCGCCTGTTGGGTCATCGCTTCGCTTGGCACCTACAACCCGTCTCTCGTCGCCTCAAACGTCCTGTCTGCGTCGTAGACTACCAAGGGGTCCTCCTGTACTTCGACTTCGGGCATAAAAAAAGCCGCCTGGGAGTGCTTTTCCCGGACGGCTTGTTGTGTCTGTTTGGACT
>Ga0315539_1002052_pt1 | contig 14583 bp, 10 predicted proteins | sample SalMarSW160150MG_FD_203097 | JGI IMG/M metagenome (GOLD analysis project Ga0315539, IMG submission 203097) | Salt marsh sediment microbial communities from the Plum Island Ecosystem LTER, Massachusetts, United States - Salt Marsh Sediment SW1601-150 ... | reverse complement strand
AAATATAGTAGGGATTGCTATAGTTAAAATATTCGTCGCTCCCATAGGAGATCGTTGTTCCTGAGACAGAGGCGACAACAGCTACTCCGTCGCCATCATAATCATAAGCAATCAAAGCTTTATCAGTATCCAATTGACATACAGAGGCTTCATAGCCGTAACCTGAAAAGGCTTCAGCTGAACCATAGCTAATCGTTGTCCCCGAAACCGAAGCGACAACAGCGGTTCCACAATCACTGTCGTCTGTATAAACGATCAAGGCCTTATCAGTATCCAATTTGGCTACAGAAATATCATAGGCAGTAGCGGCAAAAGTTGTTCCTGCACCATAGCTAATATTATCTCCGGAAATACTGGCCACCACGGCTTCTCCTTGGTTGGAATCACCGGGATCAGAATAGGCGAGAAGGATTTTGTCAGTAGCAATCTTAACAGCAGAAATATATTCAACGTCGGCATTCTGATTTAAGGTGTTGGCCGATCCCAGGCTAATCGTTGTCCCCGAAACCGAAGCGACATAGGTTTTACCTATACCGTAGCAATAGTCATCGGCGCTTAATAAAACAGCTTTGTTAGTGTCAATCGCCACGGCGTCGAAAACAGGAGCGTCTTCGTTTGGTTCAAAAACCTCAGGTGAGCCATAACTAATCGTTGTCCCGGAAACCGAAGCAACAATAGCATTGCCATAGTAAGAATCCCCATCAACGTAAGCAATTAGGACCTTATCGGTATCCAACTTAGTTGTATGCATATACCAAACGTCATATAAATTAAAAGTTGCCTCACTTCCAAAACTAATCGTTGTCCCGGAAACCGAAGCGACAATAGCGTTTCCTTCCCAATCCTCGCTATCATCATAAGCAATTAAAGCCTTATCAGTATCTAATTGGGCTACCGAAACACCATATATACCGTATGATGAATTAAAAGCTTCAGCTGAACCTAAACTAATGGTGTCCCCCGAAACCGAAGCGACAACAGCGTAAGCTTCATCATAATAGTCATCGTCGTAAGCAATAAGGGCTTTGTCCGTATCTATTTGTGCCGCGGAGAATCCATCATCGCAATAGGAACAGAAAGTTACTGATGAGCCATAATTGATCGTTGTTCCATTAACCGAGACAACAAGTGCATGACCAGAGCCAGAATCACTATCCGGATGAGCAATTAAAACTTTATTTGTCGCTATCGGGACCAAGGAGAGATAATGATAAATACTTCCTTCAAAAAAAGTGCTTTCGTTGCCTAAGCTAATCGTGGTTCCCGAAACCGAGGCCACAAGAGCTTTACCATAATATGTGGTTGGAGCGCTGTAAGCAATAAGAGCTTTGTCCGTATCCAATTTAGTTGCAGAAAGCGAGATATAGTAATCATAGATTTCGTCTTCTGTCCAGCCTGAGCTTAAAAAGACTGTTTCCGAACCATAGTTAATTGTCTCTCCCGAGACCGAAGCGACAACGGCAATGCCTTGGCATGTCCCGCTGTCTTGGTTACAATCAGGGTAAACAACAAGGATTTTATTGGTATCAATTTGGGTAGCACTAGCTGCAAGCACGACGCCCTTGCCTGTAGTAGCAAAGTCTTTTTTACTGGTGAAATTATTTAAAACTAATTGTTCTAGACTGTTGAATTTAGTTGCATAAAGATACCAATCGCCGGAGGCGATGGGATTAGTATTGGTAAAAGAAGTGTTGACATAAGCATTAATCGTGGAGGAAGCTGTAGGATCCTCCATAATTGTAGCAATTCCACTGTTACCGACAACTCTGGCTCCCTGTTTGACCTTGCTGTTGGTGTTCCAATTGCCGGAACCCAAAGTTAAGGTGATATCGCCACTCGTGGCCGAAGGACTAAGAGTAGTGGTGTAGGCCAAGTCTTCTTGACTAAACTTAGCTTCATCATCAGCGTTGAAATCAAAATCAAAATCATTACTGCCGCTTTCATAACCTAATTTACCTCGTTCATAAGTTGTAGGGTTAATATAATTGGCATAGAGATTTAAATAGCCATTATTATCGATAGAAGTTTTCAGATTACCGGAGACCGAAGCCACCAGAATATCATTAGTTCCTGTTTCATTTAGACTGACTAAGGGTTTACCAGTATTGGTCCCAGAGATGTCTAATTTAGCTGAAGGATCGGTTGTCCCAATACCTATATTTCCACCATAGATAAAGGAATCAGTATAAGAAACATAAATTTGGCTTGAAGGTGCCACCGCCGTCTGAATCTTTCCGTCAGAGGACATAGCCACTCCACGCCAGCTTCTACTCGGGTCTTTAGCTGTCCAGGTATCCCCGTAGTCAGTGGAGACATAGATTTGACTGTCACCAACTCCTGCCGTCTGGATTTTCCCATCCGAGGACATGGCGACTCCTCTCCATTTTCGGCTTGAATCTTTAGCCATCCAGGTATCGCCGTAATCTGTGGAGACATAAATCTGCCCAGGGGTGCCATCTCCTGCCGTCTGAATCTTTCCGTCAGAGGACATAGCCACATATCTCCAACCTCGGCTCGAGTCCTTGGCCGTCCAGGTATTGCCGTAATCAGTAGAGACATAGACTTGACCGCCACAAACTGTGGCCGTCTGGATTTTCCCATCCGAGGACATGGCTATATCATACCAATCTCGGCTCGAGTCCTTAGCCGTCCAGGTATTGCCATAGTCAATGGAGACATAAATCTGCCCAGGGGTGCCATCTCCTGCCGTCTGAATCTTTCCGTCAGAGGACATAGCCACTCCATACCAATCTCTATTTGAATCTTTAGCTGTCCAGGTATCGCCGTAATCTGTGGAAACATAAATTTGGCCTCCTATTACCGTTGCTGTTTGAATCTTACCGTCAGAGGACATGGCGACTCCTTCCCAATCTCGGCTCGAGTCCTTGGCCGTCCAGGTATCACCGTAATCTGTGGAGACGTAAATTTGATAGCCCTCGGCTACTGCCGTCTGAATCTTACCGTCAGAGGACATAGCTACTCGCCGCCAATCTCTACTCGAGTCTTTAGCTGTCCAGGTATCGCCATAGTTACTTAAGCCCCACTGATTTTCTTTAACCCCAACTCCACCAAAGTACATGCCTCCCTCTAGACTTGAAAGAAGAATGTTATCGGTGGAAAGATGGCCTGCTTTAAGACTTGAAGATGAATCACCAGCAATGGTTAGTTTTGTTCCTGGATCTGTTGTTCCAATACCAACATTGCCACCAGCGATAAAAGAATTGCTGTCTGAAGAAGCACCAAGTTTGACATTGGCACTGTCCGTTGAAGTGCCGCCAACAGCTAAATCTAGGGTTTCATTGACGGGGTAGAGGAGACCTAAGGCTTCGGTCCACCAGGAATCACCTCCGCCACTCCCCGAACCCATTTCCGTCCAATTTGTACCATTACAGAAGTAGTATTTATTTTCATCACCATCAAAATACATTTTCCCGGCGGCAGCCGCATCACAAGTTCCGGCATCAAATTGGACATTAGGGGCTAAAGCTAAAGTCCCTGAGATGGTAGCGTTACCTGCTAGAGTAAGTCTTTCTGTAAGAGTAGTAGTGCCAATGCCGATTTTGTTTTCCGAGGCATCAACAAAGAAATCATTAGTATCAATAGTTAAATCACCAGCTAGCGCTAGCGCATTAAGATTGCTAGTGCCAGTGTTGATATAATAAGTTTGAGCTCCACCAACAGCCAAGCCAACAGAGGAGGTAATATAGTCAGCACTGGCTTCGCCAATATCCAAAACAACACTATTGGCTCCAGTAATATCGCCACCGGAAACAGTAATATCACCCGTCAGATAAGAGCCAGTGGTTAGGGCTTTAAGAATCCCGGCGGCTGAAGCATTTCCAGATGCATCAACAGTGAATTTAGCTGAGGGTGTTTCTCCAGCCTCCAGTTTTAGAAGATTGAAGTTAGTGGTGTCAAGGCCAACATAGCCGTAGTAAAGATTATTATCTTCTTTACCACCTTCAGTGCCGAAGTTAGCCCCGCCTTGGTTGTTTAGAAGATTACCGGTGGTGGCCTCAGAGGTTAAGTTAACAGTTCCAGTGCCTTTAGGTGAGAGAGTGATGTTGCCATCCTGCCCATCAGCGACTTGGATAGTGATTCCTGTTTGTCCTTCTAAGGCAAAGGTTCCGGAAGTAGCTTGGATAGTTGGCGAAGCAGCGGCAAGGACAACTTTACCAGTGGAATCAATATAGGGGATCATGCTGGCTTCGGTGCCTGGTGGATATCCTTGTAAGGTTTCGGCATTTAAGGCATAGCCGACGGTGGCGACCTGCATTCTGGGATCCATTTCACCATCATCGTCAACAGTAATTGCCAACCAGATATCAGTATTTTCCGTAAAAACATCGGCTGGAATTTCAATCGCTGCAGAGCAGGTATATTCCGGGCCGGAAGTAGTGCCTAAAAGCAAAGAAAAAATACCGTCTTGGTCAGAATTAACTGAACAAGTACCTGAAGTCCATAAACAGTCTTCTCCAGTATCACCGGTACAGGTACCTTCGGTTCCTCCTGAAGAAGTTTTCCAAAGCTTAAAGGTAATATCTGTATAGCCGCTAATTGGATTGTCTGAAGAATCAGTTAAACGACCCTGGAAAGATAGAAAACGATTAGGAGCGGTTAATGATTCTGGATAGGCCAAAGGGGTTGGTGTTTTCTTAAAAAACTGATCATAAGCGCCGAAACCGATGGCCGCACAGAAGATAATTAAGATAGCATAGTGGAAATATTTAGTAACAGAAAATTGACTGTAGGTTTGGTAGGCTTTTTGAAAAACATTTGCTTTTGGTGTTAGTTTTTGCGGGATGAATTTTCCTGGAATCTCAGTTTCTTTTAAGAAGGGGTTTTTTTCAAGGTAACCTTGTTGAAAAGCCCAATCAGAGAACTTGCGAATTGAGGAAAGCCTTCTTTTAACCGTAGCTGGAGAAAGTTTTAGCTCTTCAACCAAGTGCTTTTGGTAAGAAACGATGTTCTTATCGGTTAATTTGGTTAATTTTTTTGAAAGGGATTTTTGGTTCATCTTGACAAGCTATTTTTTATGTGTTATAAAGACTTAATCACGCCCCGCCATTGAGCGGGGACATTTTTTTAGAAGACTGGAAAATTTTTAATTTCAGTCTTAAAGATACCTTTCTTTAGTTCCCAAATTTCTTTACCTAAATGTCCTTTTTGATAAACAACGATAATTTGTTTTTTAAGTTTAATTAGATATTTATATAAAGGTTCAAAATCACCATCACCGGTGAAGAAAATAAAACCAGAATAGGCTTTTTCTATATAGGAATAAACCGACATGCAGATTTCAATATCAAAATTACATTTCCTTTTAGTAATAACGGTTTCGCCCACTTTGCCAACAGTGATATATTTGACTGGCTTGGTGGTTAATTGATAACCAATCTTTTTAATCTTTGTCAAAAATTCTCTGGATTTTTTATGGCTATCTTTACCGTAATAGAAGTTGATTGATTGAATTTTTGGATAGGTTTTTAGGTATTTAAAAAGCTTTTTAAGATTTATTGGCTTTTTCAATGAAGAATGCCAACCATAGACATTGGCATAATCAATGTAGACAACCGTTTCTCCCTTTATTTTTAATTCTTTTGATTGTTTCATTTTTCCTTATTTAACTTGTTTTTTGTGTTATAATTAAATTGCGGGTACCAAAAGCGGTAATAGGCTCCCCCCTTTTGCCACCTTTCGGGCCCGCGCTGATGGTTAAATTAGGCTCCTTCTAGCCACCCCAAGAAATGTCTTAAATCTGATAAATAATTTTTAATGGTAATTGAGCTTACTTTTTCCGTTTCGAGATGCTGGGTAAATTTGCCTAAAATTTCTTCGTTTGGCTGTTTACTGACTGAGCTAATGATAAAATCAGATTTAATAGCATTAGCCACTTTTTCGGCCTCATTTTCTTTTAACCATTCTTGTTTTTTCCCAAATTCTCCGAATTTTCTTAAAGCCGAAAGTCGTCGGTTAAGAGTTGAAAGGGGAGTTTTGGAGATTAAAAGATCATTTTTGTATTCTTTAAGTGTTTCTTCGGTAAAAAGACCAAAGATGGCTTTACCGACAATTTGATGTTTAACACCGGTTTTTTTTGCCAGCCAATTGAGAAAATGATTGACGTCAACTAAATAATTTTTAGCCGTTACCGGAGAAATTTTTTTGATGATGAGATAATTTTTAAATATTTCAGGCAGTAACATTTTGCGATAATTTGGTTTTTAAAAAAACAGCCATAAAAAGGCGGTTAGGAAAATTAAAAAAGCAACTCCGGCTTCAGCAACACCAGTAAGATTATTAAGCTTTTCTAGGTTATAATTTTGGCTGTATTTGGTCATTTGTTCCTCTGCGTTTAATAATTTCCGCAAAATTTATTTATATTCAGATTATACGGATTATATGAAATTATCATCTCTCCTACTACTATAATAAAGATTTGGAGAACCTGTCAAGAGGTTAAAATAAGCTTATTTGATATATTTAGATAAGGTTAAAATTTACCCCGAAAGATAGAGATTTTATATTTTCACAATCCTTTTCATTATTGTGAATTACCGCAAAAGTACCAAAAACCATACAACAAAACTTATCATAATATATCAACTTTTCCCTTAGTAGTCCCCGCAGAAAAGAAAAAACCCACTGATGTATTATGATATATTAAAGTTTTTCAGATAATTTTAAATCCTATAATAAAAATAGTTTTTGAACGAAAATAAGAACGAAGCTAATTTTTACTTTTTGCTATTTTAATTTAAGAGAATGTTGGTTTTAGAGTTGATTTATGGTTAAATTTTTATAAAATTTTAATTTTAATCTGCGAATTTATTCAATATCCTTTAGTTTTTTTATTAGTGTTTAAATTGGCAGATAAATGAATAAGTGCTAAGAATTAATATAAGTTTAAAAAGATTTTTAATAAGGAAAAAAAGAGCTTTTTCTAATATTTTAACTTTTTATCTTATCTATAATTAGTTGAAAATAAAAGTATCCTCTATAAAAACTTAAAAGGACTATATTTCTTTTAATCGTAGCTAAAAGAAAGATATTAATTAGTTCTTGATCTCTTGTAGTTTGATAATTTTTGTGTTTCAATGATGATTAATGGAGAATAAACAAACAATTTTAAAAGAAGTGAAAGATTTAAATAATTTAAAAGAAGAGAAGAAATCCAAGAAAGGAATTGCTTTGGCGATTCTTGTTTTATTAATTCTTCTTCTTTCTTTAGGTGCCGCTGTTTTCTTTATTGGCCAGCGAACTGTTTTCTGGGGGCGGGCTTTTACCCCGGGAGCCGGAGTGGGAGAAGTGGTTTTGGATAATTCTTATCTTTTTGCTTCGCCCTTGTCAGCTCAAGCCGGCGGCAAGGAGAAAATCAGAGTGACGGTTTTTCTTTTAGATTCTCAAGGAAGGGGCGTGCCTGGAAAGGTTGTTTTTCTGGGGCAGGACGAGAAACTGAAGATTGATTCCGTTCAGGCGGTTAGCGATAATTTAGGCCGGGCCTTATTTGATATTTCTTCTATTTCTCCGGCTGATTATTTAATTGAAGCTAATGTTGATAATCAGATTTTACCCCAAAGAGTGAAGCTTAACTTTCGTTGAAGTTTTCTTCTTAAGATGGCGGTGAGCAAGCCAAAGATAAATAACTAAAGAAAGCTCCATGAGAATTAGAAGTAGCCACCAGAAGGGCTTTATCAGCCTTAAAAAGGCCCCTAAAAGATTAGTTATCATCAAGAGAAGCCATTGCCACCAGTTAAGGATTTTAAAGTTTAAAGTGTTTGATTTCGGCGTGGGTGAACCCTGAAATTCAGCCGCCGTAAAAAGCCGCCAGTTATTGGGTTTGATTGTTGGTAAACTGAATTCAAACCTGCCTTGACTGTCGGATTTAATTTTGTATTGAGGTAGAGAATAAGCAGAAACTTCAAAACGGAAAAGCTTGGTTAAAAGATTTTGTTTTTGGTTACTAATGTCATTGGCTAAAAAAATATTAACTTCGGTGTTGGGCATAGTTAAGCCTTCGGCCTTAACCTGCTCTTGGGGGAGAAAAGAACCCTTTTCTAAACTAAAGGTCGGAGCTAGAAGAACAGGGCCGATATTGAAGTTAAAAGGGCCGGTGGGTAAAAGCGGTAAGCAGACCGGGAAAGAAATTCGGCTTTGGGTGTCAATAGCGTTTAAACACAACTCCGGATATTGAGGATTGGGATAAGGGAGAAAAACTCGGTCAAAGAGGAAATAGCCCTGATTATCGGCAATGACTTCTTCTGCAACTCGTTCACCCTGGAGTTGAACTAAACTATGAGGCGAGGAATAACCGAAAAGAGTTAATTTAGGTTCACCAAGAGTGGCAGAAACGGTGATTTCATAGGCGACAGGATTAGTAGTAGTCGCGTGAAGAGGAGTAGGAGAAATAAAAAGGTAAAAGGCAAAAGGTAAAAAGACAATTAAAAACTTAAAAACTTTAATTTCATTCACTCTTCTTTTCTTCCAGTTTTTCTTCCAGCTCTTCGATTTTTTCTTCAAGATTTTCTTCCCGCTTTTTCAAATGATGATAAAGAAGAGAGATTAAAAGGATAATCACAATAATGGTGACAACAATAATCGTTATTAGTTTCCAGGGAAGAACCCAGGTAAAAACGCTGGCGGTGAGAACCTTGCCGGTTTCGCCGTAGACAGCGTTCAGCTCGATTTTATACTTGCCAAAAAGCCACTTACCACCGAGTCTGTTTTTAAAAACTCTTGAGGTTTCCGGGAAAATGTTCTGCTCTTCTAAAATTTCCTCGTCAACTTTCTTGCCAAAAACACTGGTTAGGGTGACCGTTCCTTTGGGGCGAAGGTGATAGTTGCCTTGGTTGCTGATTTCGGCAATGATGGTTATTGGCCCGTATTCCAAAAAGCGAGGTACGGTTAATTGAGTAAGATAGGCATTTTCCTCAATCGGCCCAGCCACTCTTAAATAAATTAAACCAGCCAGCCTAATGGTGATTGGAGTTTCGGCTTCCGTTTCTTCCCCTGGGCCTTCAGTGATTTTTCCGCCTGGTTCGAAGAAAATGGCAAAATAGCGACCGCCGGGTGAGGCATCTTGGGGAACTTTGATTTTAGCCTGAATGGTAACGGTGTCTTTGGGAGCAATGGTAATGCGGTCATAAAGTAAGTTTACCCAAGAAGCGGCAGCATAACGTGGAGAAATTGAGGTTTCTTCTTCCAAAAAGGTCGGCGAACCTTCTTTGTCTTCGACAATAAAATCAGCGGCTTTCAAGAGGCCGGAAACAGAGGTATCACCGCGGTTAAGAAATTTAATAATCACCGCGGTTTCTTCACCGGGATCAACCAATAATTCCTGACGAGCCGGAGCCACGGTTAAAGGGAGAGTGGTTTGGGCGTTTATCTGTCGAGAATGGAAAATAGATAATGTAAAATTTATAGCTAAAAAAGCTAAAGTTATGAGGGAAATTTGGACAGTTTTTTTCATTTTTAAAATGTTGCTGATGCGCTGTATTTGACTTTATTATAGTAATAACCAGCTGGTTGAGTACTGGAAAAGGCAATGCGGTAACAAACGTAAATATCTTTAGAATTAACCGGGCCGTTAGAAGAGCAATCTCCTCCTCCTCCGCACATAATGGTTTGTTTGGTTTCCGACGCAGCGATATCAGCGAGTTGTTTAGCGCAGAAGGTACCGCCGTCAGCGCTGTCCGAACAAGGGTCATCGGAATTGTAAACAAAAGCGGCATCAGAGCCATCTATATTTTCTAAAGAATAACCAAGGCCATGATAAGTGGTCTCATCAGTCCAGTCATAACCAGCTGATTCATCACAACCGTCGACACTACAGGTGGTGTCCTGGATGCAGTTAACACCCTCACCGCCGTTACCGGCGCAAGTAACTCCGTTTTTGCCCATTTGGTCGTTTTCTTCAATTTTAACGACATAGCCACTATCAGCATTAGTGGAAACCGTTAATTGTTGGGCGGCTCGGTAAAAAGTATCAGAGGCGGTCAAGCGACCCCAGGGAACAGAAAAGGGAGTGGTAGTTTTATCGGTATTTTCTCCGCAGGCGGAAACATCGGAGTTAACCCCCTGAACCTGAAAAGTCAAAGACTCATCAACAGTGGCGGAGACCAAAACCGCTTCAATTGTCGCCACTCTAATATTAACTTCATCGATAGGTAAGTCGTCGGAATTTCTGGTTTGAACACTAACGGTGTAAGCATCAGCTAAACCTTGTGTATGTTCATCTTCGCCGTAAGCCGCAGCCGGATTAACCAGCCCGGTAGTTTCATCACCGATAATCACTGTTAAGGTTTCATCTGCATCGATTTCCGTATCGGTGGTACAAACAACAGTGTGGCCGTCGCCACCGCTGCCGTCGGTGGCGGAAGTTACACTCCAATTAACTCCAGTCGGACAAGTAATTTCGCCGGTGGTAATTCCGTTAAAGTCAAAGCCGTTATTTTCCAATAATTCCGCGGTATCCGGAGCTCCGTCGTTGCCGCCAGAAGATGGAGCGTCAATGGTTATCAGAATGTTTCCGTCAGCCGGAATAGCATTGGTAGTGTCAAAAGTAACTGTCAGCGTTCCAGATTGGGTGGCATAAACCGGATCACTATCGGAAGCGGGGATGGTTAGTCCGGCGCTTAAGATGAAAGTGTCGGTATCAAAAACAGAAGCGACGGTTAAATCGCCTTCAGCTCCGATCGCCACTGTATCTTTAGGGAAAAGATGATTGGTGTTTTCATCGGGATAAGTGTTCGCCGTAGTTTTAATATTAACGGCGTTGTCGCCAATGTCAGCGCCAGTATTAACAACTCCGTAAAAAGAAAGGCGGGGGTTAGAAAGAGTGGCTGAGGCGTTGATTAAAGAAGCGGATTTCGATTGAGATGGATGAAGAAGGAAAAACCAAGCCACGAGGATAAAAAGAAAAGCCGTTATGGCGGCGACTTTCAGTCCTAAAAAAGATTGTCTTTTTAATCTAAAACTCATTCCTTCCTTTATTTGACAATTTTCAAGAAGAATTGTCAACCTTATTTTTGAACCTGGAATATTTTTTGATGAGGTAAAAAATTAGGATAGTGAAAAGAAAAAGGCCTGTTAAGACAAAAGGAAAAGCGAAGAAATGGATAGTTTTTCGGTAATCTTCGCTAATCTTGTCTAAACCAAAGCTGACTTGCGTTTGGTAAGAACCAATTAAGAATTTATTCTTCCAACCACTTTCAAGCTGGCAGGGGAAAGGCTGATTTTTATTAGTAGAGAAACATTGGCTTTGCCTGATGGAATTGGTTAAAATATTTTCCGGTAAGAGCTCTAAAAGATATTTTTGCCCAGACCAACCAGAAACAGTCATGTTGCCCATTGGTTTGAAAAGACTGCGGCCGCTGTTTTTAATTCGTAAAACAAAAAGGGGATTGACAAACGAGTCGATGAATTGCCAGGAGCCTAATTTAAACCAAGCATTTTTAATTTTAAATTCAGCAATTTCCGCTTTCCGTGGCGGTTCACCGGTTTCAGAAATTGTCAGCAAGAGATTAGTGCCAATTTGAATCTTGCTTTGGCTGCTTGACTGGTTAAGGGTTAATTCCGGCAGACTTTCAAAAAGAAGAGTCAGATAATAATCATCTTCAGGGGTGGCTTCAGGCACTTTTATCTTAAGAACAACCTGCTGTTCTAGTCCTGCTTTTAAAACAAAATTGTCACCTAAGTTTAAGTCGGCGTTTTGGAAAGAGAACCAGTCGCTACTCGGTGAAGAGGAATTAGTTTCTAATTGAACATTACCAAGTTCGTCAGCTGGTTTAAAGGTTAAAATTTTACTGGTTATTACCAAATCGCTGTCGCTTTGGTTGGCCAGTCGATAAACTTGAGTAATGGTTTTTCCGGGCTTAATCATTACCTCCAAAAGGGGAGGATAAATGCTTAAGCCGAGGGATTGAGCCTTTGCTTCATCCAGGGACGAAGCCCAAAAGACAAAGAACAAAGAAAGGGCAAAAAGAATTTTAAATTTTAAATTTTTCATTTTTTAATAGGTTGGTATGGCGGTAAAGGTTAAGATGTTTTGGTAAACTCCGGCCGCTTGGATGTTATCAATATTGATTCTGGTGGTCATCGTTGCTTCTTTCCCCCGGCCAGCCACATGGCCTTCAAGCGGGGTTAGACCCATGACTTTGGTCGGGTTTTCTGTGGGGGCATTGGTGGCGTTGGCAAACCTTTTGAATTTACCGCCACTAAACTCAGAAGGAACATCATCACCGTTCATATTATAGCCAAAGCCATAAGTTGTATTCTCTGTCCAGGTACCACTATTAGTTTGATAATCACAAGTATCAGTTGAGTCACAGGAAGTATCAGGGATTTTCGATAAAGCTGTTGATTTTAAATTATCATTTTCAATAGCGGTGATTTGGTATCCCCCAGCTGAGCCGGAATTAACGGTTAAGGTTAAAGTTTTTTCATTGGTTAAAACCTGAGCTGTTAAGCTGCCAAAATCTAAAGCCAGAGCATCAAGTTGAAAAGAAAAGGGGATAATCGAATGAATATATTGGAAACCGGCTTTAATTTGATAACCGGTTGAAGAATAAAGGCCAGGAGCAGTTTGTCCGCCGGTAACACCCATTTTATAGCCGGAGGAAGCGGCATTACCACTAACCATGTTTAAATTAGGCAGGGTGATTTCGTAATTAGTTGATTTAAGAGAAGACTGGGCTTTGGCTTCTTTTAAAAAAGCAAGACCGAAAAAAGAGAATAAAAGTAAAAAAAGGCCTAAAGATAAAAAAAATTTAGGTTGGTGTTTAACCTTCATCAGTGGTTTTATCAATTTCATCTTTAAGTTTTTGACTGCTTTGGAGGAGCTTTAAAGCCTTTTCTCTGATTTTAATAATCCTTTCTTTTTGATGGGTTTTTAAATGACTGACATCGGCTAATATTTGACTGGTTTCATCCAGAATATCAGTTAACCCCTTTTTTAAATCTAAACAGCTCCATAAAAGAATATCGCTTTCTTCACAACCGATTTGTTCTTCCATGATTTTTTCCTCTTCTTCCAGAATTTTAATTTTTTCTTCATCCTGTAGCACTTTTAAATATTGTTTGCCAAAGAAAAGAGCGACTGGGGTGATTAAGACTAAAGAAAAAAGCTGTAGGAGTTCATTTTTCGGTTCAGTTTGGCTAGGGGTAAAGAGGAAAAAGAGAACCATGGCGACGGTCAAGGAAAGACTAATTAAAGGTTCAAAAAGCAAGGCCAAACCGAACATTAGGAAATAAACCAAGAAGAAAAGAGGGGAGGTAAGACCGCCGGTAGAAATAACCAAGAGAAGAATCATCATCGTGAAGATAACCGTATCAATGGTGAGATTAATTTTGGTTCGGTGATGACGGGCAATAATTTGGTTGGCAAAGAAAAAGAGGATAAAAACGGCAATCAGCTGAAGATTATAATAAGAGAGAAAAGGATTACTGGTCCAGAGAAAGGCAAGAATAACAGCGGCGATTAAAAAGAAACTGTGGAGCAGGAATTTGGTCATTGATTGTAGTTTACTACAATCAACAAATGTTTTACAATTGTCCCAAATGGCTAAATATTATCATCCTTCTGAGATTGAGCCTAAATGGCAGAAAAAATGGCAAACGGCCAAACTTTACCAAGCAGTTGATTTTGATAAAGAAAGAAAAAAGCAATATCTTCTGGTTGAATTTCCTTATCCTTCTGGTGAAGGGCTTCATTTAGGCCATGCTTTTACTTTTAGCTTAATGGATGTTTTGGCCCGGCAAAAGAGAATGTTAGGTTTTAATGTCCTTCAGCCGATGGGTTGGGATGCTTTTGGTTTGCCAACCGAGAATTATGCTTTAAAAACAGGTATTCATCCGGCAGAAGTAACTAAGAAAAACACTCGCCGTTTTCGTCAACAGATGGAAACATTGGCTCTTAGTTATGATTGGGGAAGAGAAATTAACACCAGTGATCCTCAATATTATCAATGGACTCAATGGATCTTTCTTCAACTTTTTAAGCAGGGTTTAGCTTACAAAGCAGAAATACCGGTTGGTTGGTGTCCTTCCTGCCGGATTGTTTTGGCTAATGAAGAAATTATTAATGGTCATTGTGAACGTTGTGGGACTGAAGCCAAGAGAAAAGAACAGAGTCAATGGCTTTTACGAATTACAAAGTATGCTGATCGCTTAGCTGACGAGTTGGATTTGGTTGATTATCCAGATTCAGTTAAGGCGGCCCAGCGGAACTGGATTGGCAGAAGTGAAGGAATCAGTCTTAAATTTCAACTGGCTGATTCTAAATTACAGATTAAAGAAATTGAGGTTTTTACGACTCGTGTTGATACTATTTTCGGCGTAACAGCGGTAGTGGTGGCTCCAGAACATCCTTTAGTCATTGAACTTCTAAAAAAAAGTAAATCAGCAGAAATTAAAAAATATATTGAACAAGCCAAGAAAAAGTCAGAATTGGAAAGGATGGAATTGGTCAAGGAGAAAACCGGCGTTTTTACTGGTCTTTATTGTTTTAACCCAGTTAATAATGAAAAGGTGCCGATTTGGATAGGTGATTACGTGGTGGCGACTTATGGTGGTGGAGCGGTGATGGTT
>Ga0315539_1002050_pt1 | contig 14589 bp, 13 predicted proteins | sample SalMarSW160150MG_FD_203097 | JGI IMG/M metagenome (GOLD analysis project Ga0315539, IMG submission 203097) | Salt marsh sediment microbial communities from the Plum Island Ecosystem LTER, Massachusetts, United States - Salt Marsh Sediment SW1601-150 ... | reverse complement strand
TGGTGGGCAGTGCTCTATTGGCGAGGGTGAGAGCAGCAGCTCAGTTCTCTTCGCTTTTTGCTTTGATATTAACAATTTCTTTGATTCTACATGAAAAAAGAGGACCAATCAAAACCGTTCTGGTAATTTTAGGTTTTGGCTTTCTCATCAGCTTTCTTCTGACTTTTCTTAGAACAGGTTATATTGCTATTCCTCCTACCTTGATTTTTATCTTCCTTTTGTATTTGTACAAAAACAGGGGGCATGCGCTGGGGGGCGTGCTCAGGTTTGCTCTTTTTCTGCTTTGTCTGTTGATATTGGTTGTGTCGGTCGATTTGGTGTTGAACGCGCTAGGTTTCAATATAGAAATAATTGAAGCATCTTTTGTTCGTCTTGAATCTCTCATTGACCCCGCTTCAAGTGAGCCAATGGGAGTTAGAACGCTAGAACTTAAGTCTATCCTTTCTCAAGTTCTAGCTCATAGTCCTCTATTGGGGAATGGTTTAGGAGGAGAGTATTACAGTGCCACCCTGGTTGAAGAAGAAATAGAATGGGGCATGAAACATTTTGTTCATAACAATTATTTTGATTTTCTCATAAGAACAGGTATATTGGGATTTATAGTCTTTATTGTGTTTGCATTTAAGTATTTAAAAGACGCGATAAGATTCTACTTAAAATCCGAAAACAGCTTCTATCAAGGGGTTATACTGGGTTGTATTGGGATTTTTATTTCCTCCTCTATCATTGCTTTATCTACCAGTGTCCTTTATTCGCCATTTCTGTTTATGATGATGGCTATAACATATTGTATTGCCAGTATCGAGGAAAAAAAAGATGCTAAGGAAAATTTGTCTGATAGTGAGCCGGGCAGACTAAATATTTGAGGTAAGGAATAGTCTTGCAAGCGAGAGTCTTGAATGAGATGGAGCTGGAAATTTTGATTCTCAGTTATAATACGCGGGAACTTCTTAGAGATTGTCTGAATTCAGTCTATCAGAAGATTAAAGGAATTGAGTTTGGAGTGACGGTAGTGGATAATGACTCCGGCGATAATAGTACGGAGATGATTAAAACCGAATTCCCTAAAGTTAAGTTAATTAAAAATAGAGAAAATCTGGGATTTGCCAGAGCCAATAACCAGGCAATCAGGCAGAGTGGGGCAAGATATCTTCTTTTACTTAATCCCGATACTAGCCTCGGCAATAATTCGTGCTGTGAAATGCTCAGGTTTATGGATGAGCGCCCTGAAGTAGGTATTCTGGGTTGCAGGCTCCTGAACACTGATGGAACCATTCAACCATCTAATAGTAGTTTCCCCAATTTGTTTACTGAATTCTTGCGAATTTTTCAATTAAAAAGATTAATCCCCGGCATAGGGTTAAGGGAAAAAGTGGGGGAGAGACTGAGTGGAATATTAGGCTCGACATTAAGAGAGTACTTTCGAGTCTATTGGGATTCGGAAAGAATTCGGGACGTCGATTGGGCAAGCGGTGCCTGTTTGCTGGTAAGGAGAAGAGCTATAGAGGATGTGGGACTACTGGATGAGAGTTTCTTTATGTACTATGAGGATGCTGATTGGTGCTACCGAATGCGAAAGGGAGGCTGGAAAACCTGTTATTTTCCTTTCTTCGAGATTGTTCATTATATTGGTAAAAGTGATAGCGGATTTAACCCCAGGACTTTTGTTGAACGGCACAAAAGTATGTACCACTATTTCAGGAAACATCAGGGTATAAAAGCAGTTTTTTTGCTGAGATTACTCATTTTTAGTGGTTTTACTCTACGATGGCTGGGACTGCTGGCGATTTATCCTTTCAGTGGGGAGGAGCGAAAGGAATTAGGAAAGAAGTTATACGGTTACTTAAAGGTTATCGCCATCAAAGGCAGGTCTGTGGGAAAGGTGAATCAATGAAGGCGGTGATACTGGCTGGAGGTTTAGGTAAGAGGCTGAGGAGAGCCGTAAGAGATAGACCTAAATCAATGGCCCTGGTGCTGGGAAAACCTTTTCTAGAGTATCAGATTGAGCAGTTAAGGAAATATGATGTAATAAAGATAGTGCTTTGTGTGGGCTACCTGGCAGAGCAGATTAAGAGCTATTTTAAGGATGGGACGAAATTTGGTATAGACATTAGATATGCGGTGGAAAAAGAGCCCCTGGGGACAGCCGGGGCCCTCAAGAACGCAGAGAATTACCTGGAGGATAAGGCGTTTCTGGTCTTGAATGGAGACTCTTATTCAGAAATTGACATTACTGGATTTATTCAGTTCCATAGAAAGAAAGGGGGAATGGGAACAATTCTCCTCACCAGAGTTAGCCAGGCGCAAGATTATGGATTGATCAAGATAGATGAGGATAACCGGATCACAGGGTTCGTTGAAAAGCCCGGGAAGACTCCTTCTGGCAGCGTAATTAGTGCTGGAGTTTATCTGCTAGAACCTCAGATATTTACCTACATTCCCGAGGGAAGGCAAGTCTCCTTGGAAGAAGAAATCTTTCCTCGGTTATTAAATGACAATGTGCCACTTTTTGGGTATTCAAGTTCGGGCTACTTCGCTGATATTGGAACATCTCAAAGATATGCCCAAACCCAGAAGGATTGGAAGCATCTATTGAGGTGAATAAGGACCTGTCCCTTTACTTTGCAAATTTGGGAAGGGGAGATCGTATTATTTCTTCACTAAAGGAAGCTATAAGAGAATGGAAATTACAGAAAAATGTATACTTTGTGGAGGCAAAGAGTTTCTGGATATGCCTTATTATTACGTATACCTAGATCACAGAATAAAAATAATTGGGTGCAGGAAGTGTGGCTTGGCAACCCTGAATCCGATGCTCTCAGAAAAGGAAGTGGAGGCTCTGTACACCATAGGTTATTTTGAGAAGGATTTTCGTTGTGGCGCCAGCAAATCTTATAAACGTGTTGCCCTGCGGATAAGAGATGAATTTCTGTGTCATCAGCTGGAGGAAATAAAGCAGTTTGTTCCTCAGGGAAAAGTGTTGGAAATTGGCTGCGCGGGAGGTGGAGCTTTATTAGCTTTCAAAGAATCGGGCTACCAAGCGTGGGGAGTTGAACTTAACCAAGAGATGTCGAGATGGGGGAAGGACAATCTGGGAGTAAAAATACTAGTGGGAACGCTCCAGGAGCAAGATTTTCCTGCTGACTTCTTTGACCTGGTTTACATGGGTGATGTTATCGAACACATAAGAGATCCCGTTGCCTTCTTGAAGAAAGTGAATCTTGTTTTAGGGAATGGGGGCTTCCTAGCAATGGACATTCCTCTTGAGATAAATTCTCTTTTTGCCAGGTTGTGCCAGAAATTGGGAATCGTTCGTAAGAAGCACCATAAGCCGTATCATCTCTATTCTTATGTACCTGAGACGCTTCGAGCTTTGCTCAAAATATGCGGGTTCCAGACGCTTCTGTTCCAGCAACGAAAGATTCTTAGGAAGCATTCTTGGATGGGAATCATTGATTTTCCAAATTATCTTCTAACTCATATGATAAATGAATTCGGTGATAGAGGATTTGCTATCGCTCAAAAGAAGGATTAATAAATGCTTATTCGTTCTAAAGCACCTCTAAGGATTAGTTTTGCTGGGGGCGGAACCGATGTCCCCCCATATCCTCAGGAGCGAGGCGGCGTAGTACTCAGTTCTACCATAGACAAATATGTCTATTCTACCCTAATTCCTCTTGAGGATAAAGACGAGGTAGAGGTTAATTCTCTGGATTATGATATGACCATAAAATATAAAAATGAAGAGGATCTGGAATACAATGGGAAGTTAGATCTGGTCAAATCGGTACTTAAAACAATGAAGGTGATGGGCAAAGGAATCAGGGTCTATCTTCACAGTGATGCTCCCCCCGGCTCAGGATTAGGCGCTTCATCTACTATAGTGGTCTGTTTGATCGGTCTTTTCAAGCACTGGCTGAATAGGCCTTTAACCAACTATGACATTGCTGATTTAGCCTATCAGATCGAGAGAGTCGATTTGGGAATAAAGGGGGGCTTGCAAGACCAATACGAAGCAACATTCGGGGGATTCAACTTCATCGAGTTCCTCAAGGATGCTGTTATTGTAAATCCTTTAAAGATTTCACCTGATATCGTTAATGAACTTAATTATAATTTGCTTCTTTGTTACACTGGTAAGAGAACATTGTCCGGTCATATTATTCAAGAGCAAGTAGAAAAATTTGTGACAAAGAAAAAAGAGGTAGTGGAAGCGATGGATAGATTGAAGGAAGTCACCATTGAAATGAAGAATGCTTTGCTTCAGGCAAGACTGGATGACTTCGGGAAGCTTCTCCATGATGCCTGGCAATATAAGAAAAAGATGGCATCCAAAATTACCGCTCCTTTTATAGATGAGATGTATGAGGCTGCTCTAAAGAGAGGAGCTCTGGGTGGTAAGATCCTGGGAGCCGGTGGGGGAGGTTACCTTTTGCTCTATGCTCCCTTTGATAAAAAACAGGCGATTGCTAAGGACCTGGAGAAACTGGGAGGGCGAATGGTTGACTTTAATTTTGAGTTTGAGGGACTTCGAAGCTGGGAGATTAAGTAAGCTGGAAAGGAGAAGTGGTGGAAAAAATTGTGAAAGATATTTTAAATGAGAGCATCAGGGTCAAGAAAAAAATAGTTGACGACCCATCTTTGCTGAGCCAGATTAATAAGATATCCTCGCTAATCGTAGAGGCTTACAGAAGAGAGAAAAAGGTGATTCTATTTGGGAATGGGGGTAGTGCTGCTGATGCTCAGCATATAGCAGGAGAATTGGTGAACAGGCTCTACCTGGAACGAGAGGCTCTGCCGGCAATTGCCCTTACCACGGATAGCTCAGTATTAACCTCTATCGCCAATGACTATGATTACTCTAGAATTTTTGCCCGCCAGGTAGAGGCTCTGGCTAAAGAAGGTGATGTGGTAATCGGTATAAGCACCAGCGGTAGTTCTTCCAATGTAATAGAGGCAGTAAAAACAGCCAAAGAGAAAGGGGCCAAAACAGTAGGCTTTACGGGGAACAAGGGAGGGAAGCTGGCTGAACTGGTAGATTTTGTGATAAGTGTGCCTTCTGATGAGACCCCAAGAGTTCAGGAGAGCCATATTACCATTCTCCATATCATTTGTTGTCTGGTAGAAAGAGAATTGTTTGGGGATAAAAGTAGGGGATAGAAATAGAGTCGTATTTTTAGCTCAGGATGAAACTATTAATGAAAAAGATTTTAGTATTATACTCGCGAATTCCTTATCCTTTAATCGGAGGCGATAGAATAAGGATTTATTACACTGGCAAGACCCTTTCCAGAAGACATAAGGTTGATCTGGTCTGCCTAAATGAAGGAAAAGTGAGAAAGGAATATAAGGAGAAACTAAAAGAAATATTCAATGAAGTCATTATTTTTCCTTATTCCCGTTACAGATTCAGGTGGAACGCTCTTGCAGGAGTTGTCTCAAAGAAACCTCTGCAAGTTCATTATTACCGCTTCAAGAAAATGCAGAAATGGATAAACAATAATTACCGAAATTATGATCTAGTCTTTGCTAATCATATTCGGACAGTTGAGTATCTAAAGAAGATAGACTGTCCCAAAATAGTTGATTTGCATGATGCTATTTCTATGAATTATATTGAGGCAGCCAGGAGAGTAACAGGGCTCTGGAGAGCTATATATTGGATGGAAAAGGGACGAGTACTACCCTATGAAGTGAAGACGGTAAATGAGTTTGCTCGGTCATTTATAGTATCAGATATAGACAGAGATTATCTTATTCAACAGGGGGCTGCTCAGGAGAAAATCATTACTATACCGGTAGCAGTGAAGGACGAGGTGATTAATAGGTCTTCTCAGGCAAAAGAAGAAGACCAGATTGTTTTTTTTGCCAAGATGGATACTCTTCCTAACAGGGATGCTGCCATTTATTTTGCCAAAGAAGTATTCCCCCTATTAAGAAAAAAAAATAGAAGTTTGAAGTTTATTATCGTGGGGGCAAGACCACCTAAGGAGGTGCTTAGGTTAGAAGGAATTGCTGGAATTAGAGTTACCGGCTTTGTGGAAGACCCCTATAATTTTCTTGATAGTTGTAAAGTATTTGTGGTGCCTCTGCGTTTTGGCGCAGGAGTCCAGAACAAGCTTCTTGAGGCTATGGCTTTAAGAAAGCCGGTTGTTACCACTTCCCTGGCTGCCAAAGCTATCAAAGGGAAGGATGGAAAACATTTTTTGGTGGCTGATGGTCCGGTAGAGATGGCCAACAGGATATTGGGGCTATTGGAGGATAAAGAGAAAAGAGAGTCCCTGGGTGAGGAAGCCAGAGCTTTAATAGAGAGGGAGTATACCTGGCGTACAGTGGGACAGAAATTGCTAAGAGAAATTGACAGAGTTATTTGAAGTAGTTTTTGACTTTGTTTTTTATAGGTGCTATATTGTGAAAAATCTACTTCAAATGTATTACTATAAGCGAGATTCTAATGTGGCTGAAGTTCTTACTTGTGTTTGCCATTGCTCTTATTCTTTCTCTGTTTTTAACTCCTCTGGTGAGGAAACTTGCCTTAAAATTTGGTATTATAGAAAAATCTAACCCGCGCAAATCACATAAGAAGGTTATTACCTGCCTGGGAGGAGTGGCTATATATACTGGTTTTATCATAAGCTTAGTCTTTGCCTCCCTCTTTTTTATTGGAGACCTTGATTCCTTTTTTCTTCGCAATCTGGTTGGTTTATTTATTGGAGCCACTATTATTGTAGTTTTAGGATTAATTGATGATACGCGCGGGACTACTGCTCTACAGAAAGTTGGATTGCAGATAGTGGCAGCTTTGGTGACATCCGTTATCTTTGATATTAAAATAACTTACTTGATTCTTCCTACCTTAGGGAAGATCGATTTTGGCGTACTGAGTATACCTATTACTCTTGTCTGGGTTATAGGTTTAACTAATGCTCTCAACTGGGTAGATGGTTTAGACGGCCTGGCAGCAGGGATTACTTCCATTGCCTGCATTTCTCTTCTCATAATTGGCTGGCGTGGCGGAGAATTAGTTAGCGCCGTAATAATAATCGCTCTTCTGGGCGCCACCTTAGGTTTCTTGAAGTATAACTTCTACCCGGCTAAGATACTTATGGGGGATACGGGAAGTAATTTTTTAGGCTTTGTCCTGGCCAATGTGGCGATTATGGGAAGTCTTAAGTCAGCAGCTATTCTTTCTTTGATGATTCCAATTCTGATTCTGGGAGTTCCCATTTTTGATACCCTCTTTTCGGTATGGCGGAGGGTCCGTTTAAGTAAAAATCCTATTACGCCGGATACCGATCATCTCCATTATCGCTTAATCAAACTGGGACTAACTCATCGACAGGCTGTTCTGGTGATTTATAGTATCAGTGGCGTTTTGAGTCTATGCGCCATCTTTTTGCACCGAAGTGCCACACTTAGCTCTGTGGCCATTGTTGTCTTCATCCTGGGTATTCTGGCTATGCTTATGTGGAGACTGAAGTTGCTTTCTATAACTTTCAAAAATGACAGATAGAGTTGTCGGGCGTAGGATTGGTTTTGTTGGATGAAAAAGAGAATGTATGATGTTCTAGTAGTGGGAGGGGGGCCGATCGGTTCCTATACTGCTTATCAGCTTGCCGACCTGGGATTTGAGGTGATTCTGATGGAAGAGGATGATGAGGTGGGCAAGAATGTTATTTGCACAGGTGTTATTAGTACAGAAGCTTTCCAGCGTTTTAACCTGCCTAAAAGGTCTATAATTTCTGAAATAAAGACTATGACTTTTTTTTCCCCATCTTCTGTGACTATAGACTATACATCCTCTTCTACTTTGGCTCTGGTGGTAGATAGAGGTTTATTTGACCGGGGTATCCTAGAGCAAGCCAAGAAGAAAGGAGTGGATGTTCATTTGGGGGAGAAGGTTTGTCAGGTTAATAGTTATGAGGATTTTGTGGAAATAGAGTCGGGAAATGAAGATTGTAGGAAGAAGGTAAGAGCAAAAGTGGTAGTGCTCGCTACGGGCATTAACTACCAACTTCATCGGAGTTTGGGGCTAGGCTTACCTACCGGTTTTATGCAGGGGACTCAGACGGAAGTGGAAGTTGAAGGTCTTTCTGAGACAGAGATTTATGTGGGGAAGAGAATTTCACCGGGAGCCTTTGCCTGGGCGCTGTCCCTGGGTAATGGATGGGCAAGAATGGGGGTTTTGGCTGAGAGTAAAGGAGTTTCTTATCTCAAGGGATTTCTTAAAGAAAGATTTGCTGAAAGAGTCAAACAAGAAAGTCCCAGGATTTTTCAGAAAAGAATAGCCTGTGGAGCAGCCAAAAGGAGTGTCAGAAATCGCATTCTTACGGTAGGAGAAGCAGCTGGTCAGGTGAAGACTACCACGGGTGGCGGCATCTTCTACGGTCTTTTGTGTTCTGAGATAGCTGTGAATATTCTTCAAGAAGGTTTCTCCAAACAGGATTTAAGCGAAAAGCAGCTTGTTCAGTATGATAAATTATGGAAGTCTAAATTGGGGAAAGAATTAAGAATGGGTATTTGGATGAGAAAGATTATGAAAAGGCTCACCGATAGACAGATAGATAAGGTCTTTGAGTTTATTCGAGAAAGAGTATCAGTGAGGGAGATGCTGGAGAGAAAAATCAAGTTCGATTATCATACTGGTGTGATTTCTTTAGGGTTAAGGCTTCTACGAGGACTTATTTAAAATCTCGCTCAAATTCAAATTATAGGAATCTATGTTGTGTATCCACTGAAGGTAGCTAAAAGAGGGTATTTTATGTGTTTTGTTGCTCGTCGCTGGTTGCTCGTCGCTCGAGAAAAAGAGTGACAGAGAAGAATTGTCCTGAGATTGCTTTTGGTAAAGGGAGTCCAGGTGTGGAAAAGGGCATCTTATATCCAGTAGGTACTCCCATAGGAAATTTGGAAGATATTAGCTTAAGAGCTCTGGAAATTTTGAGAAAGGTAAATCTCATTGCTTGCGAAGATACCAGGCATACCCGCAAGCTCCTATCCCACTATGATATTCATACCTCAGTCACCACTTTTTACCAACAAAATCAATTCAAAAAGACTCCCTACCTAATCAATTACTTAGAGAGTGGACAAGATATTGCGTTAGTGAGCAAAGCAGGGATGCCAGGAATATCTGATCCTGGTTATTATCTGATAAAAGAAGCTGTAAAAGAGGGAATTAAAATTACTCCCATCCCTGGTCCCACTGCCCTAATTATTGCTTTGGTTGCTTCTGGTATTTCTATGGAAAATTTTGTTTTTGAGGGCTTTTTGGGGAGAAGTAAAGCAGAGCGAAAAAAGAAATTAAACCAATTGAAGAAGGAAAAAAGGACTATCATCCTCTACGAGGCTCCTCATAGAATAAAGAAGATTTTGCCCGAGATCAGAGAAATTTTGGGAGACCGTCATATGGCTATTGCCAGAGAGCTAACCAAGAAATTTGAGGAGATAATAAGAGGTAAAGTGAGTGAGGTAGAAGCAGTCTTTCTAAAGAAAGAGCCAAGGGGAGAATTCACTCTAGTAATAGAAGGAAAACGAGAATGGTGAATGGTGAGCGGTTAATTGGTGAGTAGTGAGTGGTGACTAGTGCCCCTCTTCCCCCTTGGGGAGAGGGATAGGGTGAGGGGAATTAACCATTTAACCAATTAACAAATTAACCAACAACAGTGATGGAAGAAGATTGTCCCCAGACAGTGCCTAAAGGTGAAGAGTTGGGAAGAGAAAAAACATCTTCTTTTCTGAAAAAAGTGGGTTGGATTCTAATGTTTATAGGAATACCAGTTGGCTCGGCTATAGCAGCCATTCCTTTCCTTTTCTTTGCTAAGGTAATTGAGCCTGCCAAGAAAAGAGAGAAGAATATAGTGGTAGTTTTAGCCATTCTCTTTGCGCTTTTCTTTTTACCCTCACTCATTAATGCCCAGAACAAACTACTTGCCTTGGGTTCAGTGTTAAGTCTTGCCTTGATGATATACGCAGTTTTGCTGGGAGTGAATTATATTGTCCTACGGGGTGATTTTTTCAATCTTTTAATTAAAATACTTATTATTTCAGCTACCTTTTCCAGTGCTTATGCCTTGACTATTTATTTTAGTAATTTTGATTTCATACATTTTGAAACTCGGGCCAGAACTCTTTTTGCCGGTGAGAATACCTTAGGAGGAGTGACGGTTTTTTCAATAATATGGACCCTTACCTATCTAACCAATACTGGCAACAGGAGAAAATTATGGCTAGGGCTAGTTCTTTTATTGATGATTCTGGCGCTGGTTTTTTCTTTCTCACGAGGAGCCTGGTTGGGGGCCATAGGAGCTATGATCAGTTATGGATTCTGGGAAAAAAAGGCGCGACTTAAGGTAGCTATTGCATTGTTTATAGCGGGCATTGTATTGCTTAGTCTTCCTTCCTTGCGTGATCGCCTGGCCTCTATAGCAAATCTATCTCATCCTTTAACGCGGGAAAGAATTTATATCTGGAAAGCTACCTGGGAAATGATAAAAGCTCATCCTCTATTGGGAATAGGAATGGATAATTATTCTATTGTTTATGAGAAATATATGCTCGAGGGGGCTGAGATTTCCCATCCTTCTTCTGCTCATAATATCTTTTTGAATATATGGGTGGAGGGAGGACTCCTGGCTTTATTTAGTTTTACGGGAATAGTAGTTATTACTTTCGTAAAGGGATTTCGGTTGATAAGGTCCTTTAGCGGTTTAGCAAGAGCAGTAGCTATAGCTAGTTTTTCTGCTCTGCTCGGAATTCTCATTCACAATCAGGTAGATTGCACCTTGTATTCGATGCACGTGGGTCCTGTTTTTTGGCTCTTGGTGGGGATGATTATCTATGGGGAGAAGTTTAGTATAAAACAAGTTCAATTTTCCTGAGATTTACTTATATGTGCACCGAAGGACACTCTTTGAAAAAACGTGAATCGTATCTATATGAAACGTCTTATATATTTTCGCTTATCTGTAGAGGTTTGATTCATCAAACCCGCTAATTTTCTGGCTTCATAAATGAAGTCGCTACAAGGGATGCGCAATTATTTATGTCGTTTCATATAGTATCTCGTATCTCGAAAGAAGACTTTGGAGCACTCAAAAGGATAGGTTATACTAGATACTAGATACGAACAACGAGATACGAGAATGGTGACGGAGGAAATTGTCCTGAGGCCCTCCTCAGTTACACGTTTGCCGAAGGATATTTTCTGAAGAAGCCTTATAGGAGCAACCTTAACGAAGCTTCGAGTTGAGGATAAAGAAAAATATACTGTTTGAGGAGCAAGGCAACGATGCTCTGCCTTTTCTTGAACTTGGGGGGAGCAGGCCGAAGGCCGTTGAGGGGGGAATTCCGAAGGAATCGGCGAAGCCCTATTTCCCCCCTCAATATTTCTTTCTTGACATTATGGGAGGGGTCAATTAGTATGGTTGGTGAATAAAAACGATGAGAATATTTATTGCTCTAGAATTGCCCGAATCTATCAGGGAGAGACTAGGACAACTCCAGGAAAGGCTAAAAGGCACAGAGAATAGGATAAGATGGGTAGACCCTTCTCTCATTCATCTCACTATGAAATTTCTAGGAGAGGTAAAAGAGAAGAATTTAGAAAAGGTTATCCAGATAGCTCAAAATGTGGCTGGTCGATTTCCCGTTTCTAAAATGAAAATTGGAAAAATGGGCGTTTTTCCCAGTTTTTCCTCTCCCAGAGTTATCTGGGTAGGGATAGAAGAGGGCAAGGATAAGCTGGAGACTCTGGCAGTAGAATTGGAAGAGAAACTGGGACAAGAAGGTTTTAGCAGAAGTAGTAGAAAATGGACATCTCACCTAACTTTGGCGAGAGTGAAGGTTTTGAAAGAAAAGGAGAGGTTGAAAGCCCTCCTCTTACAATATTGCAAAGAAGTAGAGGGAATAGAAGTAAAGGTAAAGAGTCTTAGTGTAATAAAGAGTGAGCTTACTCCTCAAGGGGCTATTTATACTATTCTTGAGAGAATTCCTTTGCAAAGCGTAAATCGAAATTCGAAAGGAGACAATTACTCATGAAAGAAGAAAAGATGAAGGCTTTGGAGATAGCCAGACTTCAGATTGAGCGTCAGTTTGGCAAGGGTTCGCTTATGCGGTTAGGAGAGAGAGCCGCTCGTATGGATATAGATGTTATTTCTACAGGAAGTCTCGCTCTGGATGCAGCTCTTGGCATAGGAGGTGTTCCCAGGGGCAGGGTCATAGAGATATTTGGTCCGGAGGGTTCTGGGAAGACTACCCTGGCCTTACATATTGCTGCTGAGGCTCAGAAAAAAGAGGGAATAGTGGCTTTCATTGATGTCGAACATGCTCTAGATCCTAGCTACGCCGACAAGTTGGGGGTGAAGATAGATGACCTTCTCATTTCACAACCTGATTCGGGCGAGCAAGCCCTGGAAATTGCCGAACTCCTGGTACGAAGTAATGCCATAGATGTAGTTATAGTTGATTCAGTAGCTGCTCTTGTTCCCAGGGCTGAATTGGAAGGAGAAATGGGGGATTCCCATATGGGACTTCAAGCCAGACTTATGTCCCAGGCTTTACGTAAGTTAACTGGAGCCATAAGTAATTCTAAGACCTGCACTATTTTTGTTAATCAATTAAGGATGAAGATTGGAGTGGTCTTTGGTAATCCTGAAATCACCCCGGGAGGAAGAGCTCTTAAGTTTTATGCTTCTGTGAGAATGGAGGTAAGAAGAAAGGCTTTCTTGACCAAAGGGGAAGAGCGAATAGGCAATGTAACAGTAGTAAAGATAGTTAAGAATAAACTTGCTCCTCCTTTTCGTAAAGCTGAATTTGACCTTTTGTTTGGCGAGGGGATATCTCAGGAGGGAGACATATTGAATGTGGGGGGCGAGTTAGGAATTATTGAAAAGTCAGGAAGCTGGTATTCCTATGGAGATACTCAGCTAGGGCAAGGCAAGGAAAGTGCTCGTCAATTCCTTAAGGAAAAAAAGAATTTTCCTCTACGAGGAGAAATAGAGCGAAAGATAAGAGATAAACTTGGATTTTCAGAAAAAAGAGGGAAAAACTCAAAACCTAAAAATCACTCCCAGGAAAGAAAATCATAGAATTTGGAAGCTCAGGATGGACAAAGCTATCAGAGTCTTACTCTTTCTGTTTTGTTTTTTGTTGTGTGCTTATCCTACAAAAGCTCTTCAGAATTATGAAGTAGGGAATATAAGATACAAATCTTTTTCTACCCACACCCAGATAATTATAGAAAAGACAGCACAGACAGACTGTCTGCCTGCCAGAGAGTTGACCAGTCCTCCTCGTTTGTTGATTAATCTATTTCCGGCTGTTCTTCTTACTTCACAGGGAAGAGCTGAAGTAGGACATCAGGAGGAGATAGCGGTGGGGGATAGTTTTATCCAGAGAGTTCGTTTAAAGCAAGAACATGAGTCTATACTGCAAGTAGTTATAGATTTATCTATCACCGAGTATACTTATAATATTTCTTCCGAAGAACCAGATAGTTTGGTTATTGATATAAGGGGACCGAGAGATGCTTTAGATAAGGATTTGGTAGTAGACCTACTAAAAAAGATTGAATTGTCTCCTTCTATCCCTTCGGTTTCTCCAGAGAAGAAAGGGAAGGTCTTTAAGATAGTTTTGGACCCTGGGCATGGGGGAGACGACCCAGGAGCTATAGGTCCCAGTGGATTAAAGGAAAAAGACGTAGTTCTAGCGGTAGCTAAGGAATTGGCTAGCCTGCTGAAAAAGGAGCCAGGGATAGAGGTTCATTTAACCAGAGAGAAGGACCGTTTTCTTTATTTATATCGAAGGACAGAAATGGCTAATCAGATAGGAGGAAATATTTTTATAAGTATCCACGCTAATGCAGCTCCTAGCCGGGGAGCAACAGGAGTAGAGACTTTTGTTAATTCTATGTATGCCGAGGACAAAGAAGCAGCACTGGTGGCAGCAAGGGAGAATAAACCTGCTGAATCTAAAGGTATCTCCCGGGAGGCAGAGGCTCTTCTCTGGGATATGATTCAAGACAAATATAAAAGCGAAAGCAACGATTTAGCTCATTCTATCCAGAAAAGATTATCGGAAGCTTCTGGTTTGGAAGATAGAGGGGTAAAGAAGGCTCCTTTTTCTGTCTTGAGAGGGGCAGCTATGCCGGCTGTTTTAGTGGAAATAGGCTTTATTTCTAATCCCTGGGAGGAGAGCAAACTAAAAAAGGATGATTTCAGAAAGAAAATCGCCCAGGGGATTCTGGATGGATTAAGGGATTATTTGAAAAAGATAGAATTGATAACCTGAAAATCAGTTTTAGGAAACTAAAGAGTCTTCATTTTATTGAAATATAGGAATTTATATACTTGTTGAAGGACATTCCCCAAAATCCGTTGCTCGTTGTTTGTCGCTAGTCGCTTGTGTTCTCTCTTTGCGAGAGGAAAAGAGAGAAGTGTGCAAATCGTATTCCGTCAATAGCATTGTTTTGTGGTTCTTAAGGTTTTTCTTACGAGCAACTAGCAACGATAATGGTGACGGAAGTAAATTGTCCTTCGGTATTGTGAGGTTAGAGTGGCTTCTCCCAGAAAAAAATCTAAGAAGAAAAGGAAA
>Ga0315539_1002049_pt1 | contig 14591 bp, 14 predicted proteins | sample SalMarSW160150MG_FD_203097 | JGI IMG/M metagenome (GOLD analysis project Ga0315539, IMG submission 203097) | Salt marsh sediment microbial communities from the Plum Island Ecosystem LTER, Massachusetts, United States - Salt Marsh Sediment SW1601-150 ... | reverse complement strand
GACCTTTTGATTGTTTTCGGAATTAATAGGTGAAAAAAAATTGAAGGAAACGACGATAAAATATGAATACCTTGAAAAGGAAGAGGTCCTTCGGGTTCGGATAACCAGCACCTTAATAAAGGGTATTATCTTTTTGTGTTTGACGATTACAAAAAAGCAATGGCCTGGTTGAAAAGATGAAACTAAACACTTGGAACTATTGAATTAAAAATAGCGTTGATATTGCCTACTTGATTGAGCCAAATGTTAATTACATATAACAGTTAGTAACTTTTTGAAAAGTCAAATAGCATTCTCTGTTGTAAAATTGTAATTTTGAAAATAACCTTCCTAATTAATAGAATTTGATTAAATGAAAGTTGAAGAGCCATTTGAAGGAATAATAGCTCAATTATACACCTCTGAAAATCTAATGATTTTAGGTGATACCTTTGAGAACCTGAAAACAATGGAGAATCAAAAATTTGATTTGGTAATTACCTCTCCTCCTTACAATGTAGGTAAAGAATATGAAACAAAGGTATCTATTGAAAAATATCTTGAACAACAAGAAGAGGTGATTAAGGAGTTAATTCGTGTAACATCAGGTAAAGGGAGTATATGCTGGCAAGTTGGAAATTATGTTGACAAAGGAGAAGTATTTCCCCTTGATATTTTTTACTATCAAATTTTTAAAAAGCATGGCCTGAAATTACGCAATAGAATAATTTGGCATTTTGGACATGGATTGCACGCTTCAAATAGATTTTCCGGTCGATATGAAACAATACTATGGTTTACCAAAACCAATAATTACATATTTAATTTGGACGATGTACGGATTCCTGCAAAATATCCTGGGAAACGACATTTTAAAGGTCCAAAGAAAGGTGAGTTATCAGGAAATCCTGACGGTAAAAATCCATCAGATATTTGGGAAATAATAATTAAAGATTGGGAAAAAGAGCTATGGAATATTCCAAATGTAAAATCAAATCACCCTGAAAAAACAGAACATCCATGTCAATTTCCTGTTGAATTGGTGGAAAGATGCATACTTGCATTAACGAAAAAAAGTAGTTGGATACTTGATCCATATGCAGGAGTTGGATCAACAATGTTAGCTTCCATTAAGAATAATAGAAATTCAATAGGTATTGAAAAAGAGGAAAAGTATGTAAATCTCGCGAATCAGAGAATGAGTGACCTAAAAGAAGGAAAGTTAAAATTAAGACCTATTAATAAACCAATTCACAAGCCAAAAGCAAATGACAGAATAGCTCAAATGCCAAAGGAATGGCAAAATCAAACATTATTTAATGAAATCCCAGATAGTAATGAAAGTAGCTCATAAATATTCACATCTAAATGGAGAAGAATATCTAATTGTTCACCATAATAAGCAATATCAAGAGATAAAGGATATTATTAAAAAAATAGACGCAAGTAGATTCAAAACGAAAATAAGTAAAGAGAAAAGAAAAACCGGCAACTATCTATATAGCCCAATCAATTTAAATAAGGAATTTTATAAAGAGTTTTCAAAAAGAAAATGGTCTGAACGCAGATATAACTACTATATTACACTTAACCGTGAATTAATGGAACAGAGTATTTTAATGTCATCAAGATTACAAAAAGCATTCCTAATAAAAAAGGGTGAAAAGGAACCTATATATAGTTACAATCAAACGGATTTCATTAAAGATAAAATTGCAGTTGAAGTACAATTCGGTAAATATGCATTTGTAGCATATGACTTATTTGTAAAACATATGCTATTTTATTCTGGTGGAGTAATCAATTTAGGAATTGAAATACTGCCTACAAAAAAAATGCAGGAGGAAATGTCTTCAGGGGTAGCTTATTATGAGGGAGAAGTATATAATGTAATGCGGCAAGGCAGGAATAGTCCTCCTGTTCCACTATTAATTTTAGGTATTGAACCATAGTATTTTCAAAGAAATCAATAATTACAACGAAAAAAGATCGAACGACAAACATTGTGAAGGAATAATTTAAAAAGTCTGTCACACTTGTTTGTTGAAACTGACTATTTCAATTTGAAAAATTGAGATAAAAGATGTTATTGTGCCCCTCAAAATCCCCGGATCCCGTAGCGAGTGCGGATTACCCGCTACGGAAACGCGTCAGATCTGCGCCGGAAACGGCCAGTCCCTGTTTTGTGCAGGTGTACGCCTGGAGTTATGCGGTCCATGGAAGGATTTCCCGCTAAAGAGCCACGCAGTCGGACCGGTTTTTTCTTGCTTCTTACATTCCCGGGGCTGCGCCCTGTGAAATATTACATTGTAGTAAAAGCTTTGCTTTTATTTCACAGGGCTTAACCCCGGGCTACCAATATGAAGCTCCGATGGAGCTAAATACCTAATAATCAATGAATATTGGAATTCAATTCCAGAACATTTCCCATATGCATAATATGTTTCAGATTGTTCCAGTTGGTTTCATGAGCGTAAGGGTATAAAGTACATTTCCTGAAAGTGATACGATGACTTTCCACTGCACAAATGGGCTTCACTTAGTCATCGTATCACTGTATCTTACTCGTACGGTCTGACGGCTATTGTCCGTCTGACCGATAGGAAGAAACGAAAACACCATCCGTCAGACCCAATATGGGTCAGACGGTACCGTGTAAAAGTCTTTCAGTCCCTGACGGGACGGTTTATGATAAAACTCACGGGGTGACCCTGGGCGGGCCCCTCAGAGTCACCCCGTGAGTTTGTTTAAAAATGGATTCGTAGAGACGCCCTCGAACAAATTACACTTTACTCCCCCTCAATCTCCAGGGTATAGAGAATGCTTTCCACCGGGCGGAGGAATTCCCGTTTAGCCAGGCCGGCAAAACCGGATAAGGAAGAAGATAGTCCGCAGAAGGAGGAAGAACCCGCTGAAAAAAAGAAAACCCGGAAATGATCCGGACTCTCCCTAACGTTTAAGTATAAGCGTAGTGTGGGTTTCGAAGCAATTTGCTGTCCGACTGCACCAAAGTTTATTAGGAGCAAAAATGTTCAATTTTAATATTTCAGCCCGCATTACGCTTATACAATATTGTAGCGCGTTAGTTTCTAATTGTACAGCAATCAAAAAATTGAATCAGAAAGATTTTGTTTTTACCGTCTGAATGTTTATCATTCAACAACAGGAGGTCCATTGTAATTGACCATATCAATATAAATCTTCCAGGAACCATCTGTCTGTCTTTTATTAATGTCTAACCATTTACCATCGATATGAGTTGTTGGACCTCCTTCTTTAGGCGTCAATGATAATGTGTAAGTCCCACGAGAAAATGCCATATCCCCTGATATCTGAATTTCTGTATCGCCATATACCGCGACATTAACACTGAACAGTTCGAATGAAGGCTCAAAAAATTTTGTTATATTCTCTTTTCCAATAATGGAAGGTTTATCTGGATCCATCCGTATCGCATTGTCCTCCCATAAGGAAAGAAAGTTATCAAGGTCACCAGCATTAGCGTGAATACAATACTGATTGTAAAGTTCATTGATTGCAGCGATGTCTTCTTCAACTGAAGGCTTCTTTTCTTGTTTGGCACAACTGAAAGCAGTAAAAAGTAACAATAATACAAAAGCAACTTGGTAATGAAATTTTAATTTTTTCATTTTGACCTCCGTTTTTAATTGATAATTAATTTTAGTTGTATTTATAGATTAATAAGAATCATGATTCTGCTGCTTGCCCAGAAAATTTACAAAACATAATAATATAATTTGCTTTAGTCTTTATTTTAATGCGCTACAACTAGCGGATAAACGCATTGCGTTTATATCCCTTGATATACACAATCGTTGTTTGGTTTATTGAAATAACCTGTAAAAGGTCAAATTTCTAATAAAGGTAAGATTTTATATTGCTAATATCAAGCGGATTTTTTTGCTCCGGAAGACAGAAAAGGGAAATACTATTCGACATAATAAAACCTGGCACATCTGCCGGGTGGAGGAAGAACCCGCTGAAACAAAGAAAACCCGGAAATGATCCGGGCTCTCCACTAACGAGTTAGGCTAAATGCAGTCCACCAGCCATCGGATTGCATTTGAGCCGTTTGTTATGCCCAGGCTACCACCATTATTGCCATTTATAATCTGTATTCTTTAATGGATCAATATGCATTAATACATTGAAATCCATCTGCATATGTTTATACCACCAAACATAATAAGCTTGGGCTGCAATCTCATGAGATTTTTCATCAAAAACCCAGGTTAATTCTTCTGCGTCTCTTAAAGCTAAAATCGGATTTTGGGAAGGAAATCTCATAATCAAATACTCACTATTTATTGCTACAGCTCTGATCGATTCAATAGTCCATAAAACATACACTCCTAATTTGCATTCAGCGCTCCAGAAAGATGAAATTGGATTTTGTGGGAAATTTGAAATCATATGGGTATCATTTCTATATTTTAAAAGTGCAGGTATATCTTTATCTGTAAAGGCAGGTAGATTGGGAGAATCATAACTATTCGATCTTAGTAACTCAATGTATTTCTCTACCTCGGGATTTATAATTTCTTCCGGGTCATGTTTTTCACAACCTATAATACTAATTGATAAAAATAATATGCTTAGAAGTTTGACAATATTCACAGGTTACTCTGTTTATTGATCACTGAATATAAGATGATCTTATTATTAATTCGGTTGCTTTTATTAAGCTTGGGCATAACTATTAGGTAATGACTATTGAAAAATCTCAATAAGTATGCCAGATTGATGATTTACTAAAAAAATCCCGGAGTAATTTCGGGATTTTTCGTTGAAACCTAATTATTAACCGTCGAGAGAGGACTTTCATTTATGCAGTCTGTACCCTGGATCCGGGAACTTCAATATAGGTATATGCACTGGACCCGGTTTTCTTGATCTTAAAGGAGATCCTGCTGCCGGCATTGGCGGTCCAGGTTACTCCTCCTTCAAGCAGGAAGTCGTTCGCATCGGTTATAGTGGAAGGATAAGTGCCTCCGGATCCCAGGATATCGACCACCCTTCCGATGTCACTGTCGCTGATGCTCGTAAATCCGGTAATAGTTGCTGCGGATGATGTGCCGTCGGTAAGCTGGTACTGATGATTTGAGGTCAATGTAATCGTTGTTGCATCCGCAGGAACCGTATCGGGCGCCTGGGTGCAAAATCCGGACAGACTGAGCACTTCATTCCGGAGCAAACTGACTGCTCACTTTCCCATAGGGATTCCTCCGGTATAAACCGGAATAGGGTGCTCATAAACACCGGAATTTGCACTTGATCAATTCACAGAAATAATCATTGAAGTACAAATACTATGGGAAATGTATAAGCAACATTAACTTTATGTCCTCTCTGGACACCAGGTGTCCATCCTGATGAACTGGCTTTAATTACTCTTATTGCTTCTGCATCCAGGTCAGGATGAACTCCTTTAACGACATTAACATTTGATAGACTTCCATCTTTCTTGACAACAAATTGTACAAAAACCCTTCCACTGATTCCTTTTTCAGCTGCATTTTCAGGATACCTCAGATTCTTTGCAACCCACTCCCTGAATCCTTCCTGTCCTTTCCCTTGAAAACTTGGCATTTCTTCCACAATAAAGAATATTTCTTCCCCTTCCGGTACATTCTCCGAAGTATTGTCTACCTCGAATGTGGTTGGTTCAACAGCTATAATCTCCTCTTTAGTTGTATAATCTGTTTCTTCTTGTGGATTTTCTGATTTTGAACAAGCTAAGACAAGAATCAATGAAAGGATTATTGGCAGCAAAATGAAAATCCTCAAAAATGTTAGTTTGGTTGATTGTTTCTTTGTCATCATGGCTATTCGTTTTTTTATAAGTGATCTATTAAAATTGTTTGTCAGTTCAATCGCTTTAAGCCCTTTGATATACTTTAACAACAATGTCTGATATCTGGTTTGATTATATCCTTTGTTAATGACACTGTGATCTGCCAAATATTCATGTGTTTCTTTTAACGATCTTCTGTAAAGCCACATTACTGGGTTGAACCACTGTATCGTTAGAAAAAACTCTATCATTAGAACATCAATAGTATGTCTCTGTTCTATATGGGCACGTTCATGAGCGATTATTTCATCAAGCTGGTTTTCTTGAATTAGAGATTCATTTACAAATATTTTATTCAAGAAGGAAAAAGGTGCAAAAGCTTTATTCGTAAATACTAAAGAATATTTCGGGTACAGCTTGATATTCCTCGTTCTTGACATCAGGTAGACTTTCAGAATTCCGATGAGAAGGTTTAATGCCAGGATAATAACACCCAATAAGTAACTTAAAAAGAGCATTTCTTTCCAATCAAATGCCTGAAAGAATGACTGATTTTCATTAGCTTTTATTGTCGCTGCTGGAAGATTAATAATACTGCCGATCCTCGAGGTTATATCAAGTAGAGTTGTTTCAGTATTATTTGTACCTTTTAGTGAAATATTGATTAGTGGGAGTAAAAAAGAAAATACTACAGCACTTAATAGGATCAGCCGGTTAAGAGAAAAGAAAGTTAATTTTCTTAACAAAATCCAATAGAAAAAGTAAAGTACAATTAAACTTATCCCTGATTCGATAAGATAGCTAAGTATCCAATTATTCATCCTTTGGTTTTTTTTGTAGTGAACTCTGTTGAATCAATTTTTCCAATTCTTTAATATCTTCCTGACTCAGCTTTTCTTCTTTTGCAATAAATGAAACAACTTTCCCTAAAGAATTATCGAAATAGTTATATAGCAGTTCTTTGAAGGTCCTTTTCTTATAATCCCCTTTAGAAACAAGAGGGAAATATTCATGAGTTTTTCCATAGGCTTTATGCCCAACAAATCCTTTTCTTTCCAATCTCCTCACAACTGAAGATATTGTGGAATGTGGAGGTTTGGGATCAGGCAACATAGTAATGATGTTACTTACTAATCCTTTTTCGATTTCCCATAGAATTTGCATGACTTCCTCTTCTTTAATAGCTAATTTTTCCATAGTATAAATATACAACGCCCTGATACGTTATCCAACTATTTAGAGCGTTAATTGACTTTCTATAGCGTTATTTATTGTAATTCTAAATAATACTACTACATTATTATTTCTACTCCTTGATTTTCTGGAAAATCCGGACAGACTGAGCACTTCCTTCCGGAGCAAACTGATCATAAAATTCCGGTAGAAACTCCTACACTTAATACATAATTTACTAAATTTAAATCAACCATGAAATCACAAAAATTTCTTAATCAAAATATAGTACAAATAGAAATACAAGAAGCAACTTCTATCCTTTCTAAATGGAATATATGGAAGAGACAAAAGATGTTCTATAAACGAGGGGTGTACAATTAACCGACAAATTTTGAAATAAATAGACTGACAAATGAAAACAATATCACTTGTATTGCTTGCCATGCTGGTTGAAGTTGGTTGTAGCAATAATCAAAAATCTTCACAAGAAGTACTCAACCACATCTTCAGTAGCAAATATGAGCACAGTATTATTTCAAAGGGAGATAATCTTCCGGATTTTAACAGAAGGGAGGATAGTATTGATTTATTTCTTGTCGCTTTACATCAGAGAATTGAACCAAAGAAAATTCAGAAAAAAGTTGACTGGTCTGATGAAACAATGAAGGAGAAAACACAATTTCTCATAAGCAAAGGGTGGCTGATTGATGATGATAAGGGACTTAGACCTTCTATATTTATAGTGACTGATCAGGAGGGGAAAGAACTTTACGAGTATGGAAAACCTTTGGCTATGGATATTGCCCAATCGATAGAAAAAGAAATTCCTTCTATAAAGGGAAAATTTAAAACAGCCGGCTTGTCTGATAAATACGATTTTAATTCGATGTCCTTTTTAATATTAAGTAATGTATTGCTTGATAATTGGCAAATTATGGAAATGGAAGCAATATATTTAAAGAAAGAAAATCGTCCAGAAAGACATGGGAAATTCTATTATGCTTCTATAATGGAGAACGTTAATAATGCCTATGAGCCTTTTGGAATTTACGGGAATCAATACGGGAAAATCAACGATAGTTCCTATCTGAGTATTTATGGAAACAATAGAATTATTGTAAACGCAAGACTAAAAAGTGATTCTGCCTTTCGTGACTCCGTTTTAAACGTGGCTCTCAAACTTACACCTGAACTGTACAACTTTTTTGAGGGAATAGCCAAAGACTACAGACCAAAACTTTTGAAAATATTAAATGAGCAGACAGATCATTCCCGTGAGGTGTTCGAAAAGTCTGGATATTCAGATGAAATTACCTTTGAAGAATTTTTTATCTGGTGGTATCATTTTATATATACAGATGCAACTAATATATTGGCAAAAAGGCATGCATTGACAATACCGAAAGAAGGAAATTTTTATTACAGGTGATAATAACTATAAGTATGCAAAATCTGGCACACACCTTTATAAATAGGGACAGCTACCTATTTAAAAAACAAATCGGTATAAATAGGGACAGCAACCTATTTAGAAGCGATCTTGTGATGCAGATCCGGGAATCATGCAGCGTCCCCCGCTGGACCTTAGATTTACTGGCAGATTATATTCTTAAATTAGAAAAAAGAAAAGGAATGGCAAAAGCAAAATGTAATGCCATAGGCCTGTCTGGTGCGAGCAGGGATCTTTACGGGAAAAGCAGATATTTACGAAAGTGATACGATGACTTGCTATCGCCTGGGTGGTTTCGCTCAGTCATCGTATCATTGGGTTTTTCTGATCAACGTTTGGATTTTACGGTCCATGGGGGAATTTCCCAGTGGGAAATTCAGTTCTTGGTTCCAAGTTCTCAGTTTTCAGTTTTGTCCTATTATGCGTATGGAATTATGCGGTCCATGGAGCGTTTTCCCGGGAATGTCAGTTGCAGTTGGACCGGTTGATTTGGGTTATCAGCCCTTGACTACCAACGTTTTGCTCCACTGGAGCAAAAAAATGAAGAGTATTATCTTTCGCTCCGGCCGGCAGGCTTTCAGAGCTCGAAACATTGTAACTCTGTACTCTAAAGATATGAGTTAACGCTTTCCCTTTTTCAATATTTCTAAAGGCCAATTTTTTAAATTCGCAATCCGAAATACCTGCCTGCAGGCATGGCATCAATAATAAATCATCATTCCAACACTCCCTTAACTCGTATCCCGTAACTCGTAACTGCACACACTACCTACTGCGTACTGCATACTGCCTACTCAACACTCACTTCTCACCTCTCATTTCCCTTAATTCCCTTCGTCCCTCAGTCTCTTCGTCTCACAGTCTCATAGTCTCGCAGTCTCCCAGTCCCTTCACCTCAGCCTTAGCCTTAGCCTACTTTTTCACCCTTTTCCACCAAACCTTTTCGTTTTTTTTCTACTATCTTTGCACCATTCGGAAAAAAGAGAAAAAGCCATGGCAAAACCGGCAAAAAAAGTCAGCAAATGGAAATACCGGTACCGGTTTACCATTTTAAATGACCATACCTTAAAGGAGGTCTGGCAGGTGCGGTTTTCAAAATTGAGTGTCTTTATCCTTGTTGGATTTCTCATCCTCTTCCTGATTACAGCCACCACGGTACTGATCGCCTTTACCAACCTCAGGGAATTCATTCCAGGATATCCGGACGGGAACATGAGGCGGAATATCATTATGAATGCTTACCTGCTCGATTCGCTCGAGAATGAACTCAGGATCAGGGACCAGTATTTTGAAAACATTTCCAGTATCATTTCGGGCGAAGAGCCACACAATTACACGATCGAGCAGGATACCAACATTGAACTGGGAGAGATCAGCTTTACCAAATCGCTCGAAGATTCACTGCTCAGGCACCAGATCGAGGTGGAGGAACAGTACAATCTTTCTGTCAATACGGAAGACGTTACCCGGGATCAGATTTCCAGCGTTCATTTCTTTACACCGATGAAAGGGATGGTTACCAATTCCTTCAATGCCGTTGAGAGCCATTTCGGCACGGATGTGGTCGGTTCGCCAAACAGTGTTGTTTCAGCTACCCTGGATGGCACCGTTATCCTGGCATCCTGGACGATCGAGACGGGATATGTCATGCAGATCCAGCACGAGAATGACCTGGTATCCGTTTATAAGCACAATGCCGAACTGCTAAAAGAGGTTGGCAGCTTTGTGAGAGCCGGTGAGAGCATTGCCATTATTGGCAACTCGGGAGAACTGTTCACTTCCGGACCGCATCTGCACTTTGAGTTATGGCACCATGGGAAGGCGCTGGATCCCGAAAAATATGTTGTTTTCTAAACAAGCTACGGGGAGAAGTGCCTGACCGAATGCAGCACCTCACCCGTATCAAAATCATACTCCCGGAGATCGTTCATGAAAAAGCGAATTGCCATTTTAGGATCTACCGGATCAATCGGCTGCCAGGCACTGCAGGTACTTGAGGAACAGAAGGAGCAGTTTGAGCTGGAGGTGATCACGGCCAATGAGAATGCCGAATTGCTGATCCGACAGGCAAAAGACCATTCACCGAATGCCGTGGTGATCGCCAACGAATCCAAATACTCTGTTGTCAGGGATTCGCTCTCCCACTTACCCATAAAGGTTTTTGCCGGTGAGGAGTCGTTGAGCCAGGTAGTTGAAATGGAATCGATCGATATGGTCCTGACAGCCCTGGTGGGATTCAGCGGATTGTTACCGACGGTAAGTGCCATGCGGGCGGGAAAACAGATCGCACTGGCGAACAAGGAGACCCTTGTTGTGGCAGGGGATTACATTACCCGCCTGGCGGCAGAAATGAACACCCTGATCCTGCCGGTTGATTCTGAACATTCCGCGATATTTCAATGCCTTCTCGGGGAAGATCCCGGCAGCCTGGAAAAGATTTACCTGACCGCTTCCGGCGGGCCGTTTCGGAAGCTGTCCGTGGAATCCCTGGAACGGGTGACCCGGGAAGAAGCACTCAAACACCCGAACTGGAATATGGGGGATAAGATCACCATTGATTCGGCTTCCCTCATGAACAAAGGTCTTGAAGCCATCGAGGCACAGTGGCTGTTCAACCTGCGGCCCGAACAGATTGAAGTCATTGTCCATCCGCAATCCATCATTCATTCGATCGTTCAGTTTGTCGACGGTTCGATGAAAGCCCAGATGGGATTGCCCGATATGAAAATGCCCATTCTTTATGCACTTTCCTTTCCCGAACGACAAAGAACAGCCTCCCGGAGATTTACTTTTACCGATTATCCGACGCTTTCTTTTGAAGCGGCAGATACAAAAAAATTTCGTAACCTTGCACTTTCGTTCGAGGCGATGAAGAAGGGCGGAAACTGGCCCTGTGCCCTGAATGCGGCAAATGAAGTGGCGGTTGAAGCATTCCTCGCCGGACGGATCGGTTTCATGACCATGCCGGAAATCATTGAAAAAACCATGAAACAGTGTGATTTCATATCCAGTCCGTCTCTTGAGGATTATAAAAATACCGACCAGAAAAGCCGGATGTTTGCAAAATCAATGATAAAATAGTTTACTTTGTATTCCCTTCTCCACAGCATGATCATGGGGCAAAGAAGATCGTATGGAAGTATTCATTAAAATAGCACAGTTCCTACTGAGCCTCTCCATTCTGGTGATCCTTCATGAATTGGGACATTTCATTTTTGCGAAGGTGTTTAAAACCCGGGTGGAGAAGTTTTACCTCTTTTTCGATCCGTGGTTTTCCCTGTTCAAATATAAGAAGGGAGAAACCGAGTATGGTATCGGGTGGCTTCCTCTGGGTGGTTATGTAAAAATATCCGGGATGATCGATGAGTCGATGGACAAGGAGCAGTTGAAAAAGCCCCCCCAGCCCTATGAATTCAGATCAAAACCAGCCTGGCAGCGTCTGGTCATCATGCTTGGTGGGGTAACCGTTAATTTCCTCCTTGCCCTTATCCTTTACGTTGCCATTCTCTATGTGTGGGGGGAGAGCTACCTGCCGACTCAGAATGTGACCTACGGAATCGTGGTCGATTCCATTGGCAGGGAGATGGGGCTGCAAAATGGTGACAAGATCATCTCGGTCGATAACCAGGAAATAGAGAAGTTTTATAGCATCATTCCCGATATTGTTTTGAATGAACGCAAAACGATGCAGATCGAGCGGGATGGCAGGCGCATGGAACTGGAGATCCCCAGGTCGGTTATCCCGGCCATCATTAAAGGGAAGTCCATTATCGATGCACGGATGCCGTTTTCCCCGCTGATCGTAGACGGGTATATGAAGCATTCCGCCGCCCGCACGGCAGGAATTGAACCAGGCGATGAGATCGTGGGTTTTAACGGCATGCGATTCGAATACTATGATGAGTACTCGAAAAAGATCAGGGAACACAATGGGGAAGAGGTGATCATCAATATCCGGAGGGGGATGGAGGAGCTGGATATCCCGGTAACCGTATCCGACGAGGGATTGATCGGCATTACGCATGATCTGAGCCAGTTCTTTGAGTTCAAATCGGTGAAATATGGTTTTTTTGAGTCGATTCCTGCCGGAATTGCCAAGGGAGTAAAAACCATGGTGGATTACCTGAAACAGTTCAAGCTGCTCTTTTCACGTGAAACGAAAGCGTATGAATCACTGGGTGGTTTCATCACCATCGGAAGCATCTTCCCGGGAGAGTGGGATTGGTACTCCTTCTGGAACCTTACGGCATTCCTGTCGATCATCCTTGCCATCATGAATGTACTGCCCATTCCGGCTCTGGACGGGGGACACGTCATGTTCCTCCTCTACGAGGTTATTTCAGGCAGGAAACCGAGTGATAAGTTCCTCGAATATGCCCAGATAACCGGCATGATCCTTCTGCTTGCTCTGCTGCTGTTTGCAAATGGGAACGATATTATCCGCTTATTAAAGAAATAATGTTAATTTTGTAGTAACAACTTAAAATTTCAGACGATGAATCTGTTTAATCAAGCCGGTTTTTTAGGGCCTACCGAAATAATCATTATCGTATTGCTTGTCGTTTTGCTTTTTGGTGGAAGAAAAATTCCCGAACTGATGAAAGGACTGGGTCAGGGGATGAGGGAGTTCAGGAAAGCCACGAAGGAGGATGACAGCAAATCCAACGATAAGAAGGAACCGGATAAGCTGGAGGCTGAATAACCCTGAAAATTCGATATATGCCTTTGCGCCTGTTGTACAGAAGAAACCTGTATGGCAGGCGTTTTTTCTGAAATCCCCTTTAATGGGGCTGTGTCCTAACTGCTTTTCACGCAAAGAACGCAAAGGGAAAAGCTAAGCTCGCAAAGTATAAATCATTATAAAACAGCTCTTTTCGAATCTTTTGCCGAAGGCATTCCTATGGGGTGAAATGGATGGTGGTAGAATGTGCTTTTAAATGTAGTGATACCTCATTAAGCATTGGATTAAGGCAGATCTATATTATCCTCATGCCCTCAAGCCGGGGGGTTAAGGAAAAGGGCTTTGCCCTTTTTCCCAAAGGGACCCCTTCGGGGAAACCCACTTCATTTTTTGTCTTGATACAAAAAACGAAGCAAAAAAAATCTCCCATAGGGATGCCTATGGCAAAGGCTGCCAGCAATTTCATTGCAAAACTACAGTTCAAACCGGCAGCGCGATGAAACTTGCCTCGCTTCACTCGGCTTCGGACAACATTGCTTGCCAGTCCTCACCCAATGGTTTTCACTTTGTTTTGACAAATGAAACTGCTGAAGGCCGGTCCTTCGCTCTTCGAGCGATCGGGGATTTAGCACATGAAATTTTTTCCATAGGAATGCCTGTGGAAAAAGGCCGGTTTTTCGCCCTTCGGGCGATTGGGGACTTAGTACATGAAATCTTTTCAACAGGGCACAAAAGTTTTATCCCCATCCGTGAGGTGTGAAAAAACGAAGATAAATTGTACCTTTATATCGTTAAACCCAATTAAAAAACCTTCAGATCATGATGACAAGAATCCCCCGCTATCTACTGTATCTTTTTGTTTTTTCTGTCGTTTTTTCCTGCAAACCCGATGAACGGAGCATCCTGCCCAAAATTTCGGGAGCGGCAGGGGAGGTTTTACTGATCATTGATAACCAGAAATGGGAGAGTCCTGTCGGGGAAAAATTCATCGAGGTGTTAACACAGGTACAACCGGCGCTTCCACAGCCCGAGCCGTTCTTCAGACTGATACATACCTCACCGGCAGGTTTTACCAACATATTCAGGGTTCATCGCAACATCATCTTCGCGAAGATCGGGTCGGAATTTCAGGAATCGAGAATCGCTGTTCAGACGAACCAGTGGGCAACGCCTCAGCTGATCATCAATGTTGAGGCTCCGAATGATTCCGAATGCATCAGTCTGCTCGAAGAGAGTGGTGACCAGATCGTTGAACGGATCAACCGGAGTGAACGGGAGCGGCTGATGGACTATTACCGGAGTTACCAGGTGGCTGCCATCTATAAAAGGCTGAAGGATAAACATCACCTGACCCTCTCCATACCGAAAGGATATGAAATTGCGGTCGATACAACCGATTTTGTCTGGATCACTACCGAATCAGCACAGCCCGGTGAGTCGGGTTATGCATGGTATTCACAACAGAGTATCCTGATTTATTACTACGATTA
>Ga0315539_1002048_pt1 | contig 14592 bp, 17 predicted proteins | sample SalMarSW160150MG_FD_203097 | JGI IMG/M metagenome (GOLD analysis project Ga0315539, IMG submission 203097) | Salt marsh sediment microbial communities from the Plum Island Ecosystem LTER, Massachusetts, United States - Salt Marsh Sediment SW1601-150 ... | reverse complement strand
CTATCAAACCACTTTGTGACGGTTCTGGGCGCAACTTTGCAGATTTGCGCCACCTGGCCGGTGGTCAGAATATCTTTTCGTTTCGCCATACGATTTATACCATAACTACTCCGAGCAGTTCTCTAATCGACCTAATGACGTGACAGTTTAATCCAGAAGATGAAATTTATGGATTTTTGCGGCATAAAGGCTGATTTTTTGATAGTCAAGTCCCATAATGAGGTTTCGATTTGGCCCCTTAGGGGGCTTTTTGGAAAAGCAAAGGCATTTAAAATAACGACAGAGACAAAGAGGAATTGGGCTAAAAAAAGATTCAAGAGAACAGAAAATACAGATTGTTTTTCTTGACGAAAGGTGAAAATTGTTTTAATATATTATACCAACACGGAAAAATGTGAACAAAAATGCATGTTGTTTAGTATAGTCATGTACAAATAAGGTCTAAGTTATCGGAAGAAGTTAAACAAAAAGACTGTAAGGCTTTGGGGTAATAAGTAAAAGTACGAAAGCCCTTGGCGTTGTTCGGCCAGAAGACGGCAATATGAATAACCTTGGTGGGTAGATCAATGCAACGCCATGGCGACTTAAGTGAGAAGTGAAAACGAAATCTGCTTGAAAAAGCGTTTGAGCTATTGACGTCTTCGTGAGCATCATCAATAGGCAAAGAATGGTTAAAGCTGGTCAAAAAACATATATCTCCGGTTTGAAGCTGATGGAGCGGTCTATTCTGACTCGCCAGAGATACGCTTTTTAGGAAGGGATTTCGGTTTTTCTCATCACTTTGCGGGGCTTTTTGCACCAAGCCTTACTGCCCTCAATTTAGCATCTTAGGGACGGATTGTGATTCAGAGGGCCTAATCAAAGAGAGGTGAGTCTTATGAATACATTGGCAGCAATTGGATTAGAGAGTCTGATATTCGCCTTCGTGGGGGTCGTCTCCGGAATTATTGTTGCGGTTATCGTTCAGCAGATTGTGTCCAAAGCCAAGACGAAGACGATTTCAGAGGATTTGGAACGGCGTATCGAAGGGGCAAAGAGGGAATCGGAGAATATAATCAAGTCTGCTCAACTTGAAGCGGCGGCGGAAACCATCAGGAAAAGGGAGCAGTTCAACGCAGAAACCAACCAGATGCGGATGGATCTGCGTGAGGTGGAACGCCGGTTAAGCAAACGAGCAGACGGCCTTGAACGTCAAAATGAACTGCTTCAGCAACGCGAAACCACCCTAAAGGAGAGCCAAAAAGAAGTACAGACCAAGATGCAGGACCTCAATGAAAAGGACAGACAGCTGACGAGCTTAATAGTACAGCAGAAAAATCAGCTCCTGAAGCTGACAGGGATGGCGGTCGAGGAGGCCAAGCAACTGTTGCTGAAACGGCTCGAAGAAGAATGCGAGCACGAAATGTCGGCGATAATCCAGCGAAAAACCGATGAGGCGGCGGAGACGGTGGAAGAAAAAAGCCGGGCGATTATCAGCGAAGCAATCCAACGATACGCCGCTGAGCAAACGTGCGAGGTGACAGTCTCCACTGTTGATATACCGAATGACGATATGAAGGGACGAATCATCGGTAGAGAAGGACGTAACATTCGGGCATTTGAAAAGGCAACGGGGGTGGACGTCATTGTCGATGATACGCCCGGCGTCATTGTAGTCAGCGGCTTTGACCCGGTCAGGCGGGAAGTGGCAAGGCTGTCGATGGAACGGCTTATCCAGGATGGGCGCATCCATCCTTCAAGAATCGAGGAACTGGTCGAGCAAACCAAGAAAGATGTCAACAACAAGGTTTTACAGGCAGGAAAAAGTGCGGCCGTCGAGGCGGATGTACGTGGACTAAACAACAAGATATTAACGCTTCTCGGCTCGCTAAACTTCAGAACCAGCTATGGGCAAAACGTGCTTCGCCACAGCATCGAGGTAGCTTATCTGGCACAGATAATGGCGGATGAACTCGGGTTGGACGGCTCGATAGCGAGGCGGGCGGGCCTGCTGCACGATATCGGCAAGGCGCTGGACCACGAGATTGAAGGCGGACATCCGGCAATCGGCGCGAACTACCTGAAACGCTTCAACGAATCGTCGATTGTCCTAAATGCGGCGGCGGGGCATCACGGCGACATACCGGCCGATAATCCTTATACGCCGCTGGTTGCCGCGGCGGACGCGGTCAGTGCCTCTCGGCCGGGAGCCCGGCGCGAGACGCTGGAGCGATACATCAAACGCCTCGAGAAACTTGAAGAGATTGCCAACAGCTTCAAGGGCGTCGAGAACGCCTACGCCATCCAGGCCGGCCGTGAGATAAGGGTCATTGTTGACGCCGAGAATGTTGACGACGCAGCAGCTATGAAAATCGCCAGAGACGTGGCAAAGAAGGTCGAAGATGAGATGACGTATCCCGGCGAAATAAAGGTGACCCTGCTACGCGAAGTTCGCTGCGTCGAGTATGCACGGTAAAAAAGGGATTAAAAGTAAACGGAAAAGACGGACCGGAAATGAATCTAAACATCCTTTGCATAGGCGACATAGTTGGCCGCCCGGGCAGACGTATTCTGGCTGATAAGCTGTACTCGTTAGTGCGACAGTACGACATTGACTGTGTAATTGCAAATGCTGAGAACGCAGCAGGTGGTTCGGGCCTGACGCCCCAGATTTATGAGAAGCTACTGAGATACGGGGTGAGCCTGGTAACGCTGGGCGACCACACATATCGCAAAAAAGATATAATTGAGACTCTTCAGACGGCAGACAATATCGCCCGTCCCGCAAATCTCTCGCCACATGCTGCGGGCAGGGATTTTGCACTCTACAAGACCAATAAAGGGCCAACTGTGGCGGTGGTGGCACTGATAGGCCGGATATTTATGAAGCCGGCTGACTGCCCGTTCGCCAAGATTGACAGCCTCTTAGAGCCGCTGTCCCGCAAGGCCGAGGTTATCATAGTTGACTTTCACGGCGAGGCAACAAGTGAGAAGCTTGCAATGGGTTATTACCTCGACGGAAAAGTCAGTTGTGTCTTTGGCACACACACGCACGTTACGACCGCCGACGAGAGGATTCTGCCCGGCGGGACAGCCTATATAACGGACCTGGGGATGACTGGACCGCATGATTCGATACTCGGCAGAAAGATTGAAAGCGTTGTCAAGTCGTTCAGAACGCAAATGCCTGTGCCGTTCGACATTGCCCACGATGATGTCAAGTTAAACGGCATTCTGGTCAGCATTGACAGCAATACAAAAAGAGCTGAGCGGATTGAACGCATTTGCGTCGCCCAGCATTATGAAGAGCAGGTGGCCTACGATACCGACGACGGCAAGCCGGAATATTATAATGATTTCTAATGGCTGTTGGCTATTTCGGCAAAGAAGTTAATCTTGCGAGGCTTCTTGCTTTTCTTCCTCCGCCAGCATCCCGTTTAGTGAACCAACTCGATAGCTCCGCTGGCCAACAACAAATCGAAAATTGTAAAGATGAATATGAAAAAAATCCTCTTGCCTTTTCCCGACAACCTGTACAATAATGCACAAAATAGGGGCCTTCAATCTTTGGCTCTTGGTTCGTTCGCTCAAAGGAAGAAATACGATGACGGGTAAAGAATTCGTCAACCGGATAGCAAACGGAAAATCTGACATTATCCAAGTTCTTCTGGACATTCTTTCTAAAACGAGTTCTCGATATTGCCTAATCGGAGGACTTGCCGTAAACGCTTACGTTGAACCGGTCGTGAGCCTTGATTTGGACATTGTTCCCGAAGCTGGGGATGTCGAGGCTATTTGTGAGGCGGCCAAAGAACAAGGTTTACAGATTAAGGAATTCGAGCATAGCGTCAACATCACCAGCCCGGACTCCGACCTGAGGATTCAGCTCCAGGTTGACCCGCGGTATCAGAGTTTTGTTTCAGGCGCGGATGACAGGAACGTGCTGGGCTATACGATGAGGGTTGCGAAGGTTGAAGACGTGTTAGCGGGTAAGGTATGGGCGTATATGGACAAGACAAGGCGAAGGAGCAAACGGCAAAAGGATTTAGCCGACATTTTTCGCATTATCGAGAATTACCCGCAGCTTGAAGCATCCCTGCCGCAGGCTGTTCGGGAAGAAATGGAGAAATAAGCCGGGTTCTTCTTGCTTTTGTTGACAATTCGCGCAATAATTAACTAACAGTAGATTTTAACCTTTGATTTACATATGTCATCATCGGTGTATTATATGGAACCAAATAATACACAGTTAGTGCACTTCGTGAGCACCGCTGGAGGACACGTGGAGATAAAGGATATTGTTTATGCTATCAGCATTCTTCTAACGTTTTTACTCGGCGTATGGAGTCTTGTTCAGAGTTATCGTGTAGCGCGAAAGACAAAATTTATCGATATCGTCACAAGTCAACGCGTGAAGTGGATAGAGCAACTTCGTCAAGATATCTCTTCGTTTTCTGGCTTAACCTACACATGGTGTTTCTCGGAAATAGAGGGGAAGCCACAAGAATATGAAGTCCTCAAAGAAATTGACCGCCTGCGTCATGTCATTCGTTTGCGATTAAATCCCACAGGGAAACATGACCAAATGATTGAACAATTGATAGCGAAAATTCCAAACCTTACACACATTTCCCAGCGTGAACAATTGACTAAGGCGCTTAAAGAATTGACTATCACGACACAAAAGCTCCTGAAAGAGGAATGGGACAAGGTTAAGCTTGAGGCGGAGCATGGAAATCTCAAGAAAGACAAAAAGTGAAGCGAGTGGTAACATTTCTCATTGATGCTTTTCTTCTTCCGTCAGCACTTCATTCAACGACCCGGAGCGGAAGCCCTGCAGGTCGATGGTTACGAACTTGAAACCAAGTGATTTTAATTTATCAACGACTTTAAAGCGGGCCGGCTCTGTAGTAATTTTGCTAAATTCCTGCGGCTTTACTTCGATTCGCGCGACCGTGTCGTGATGGCGAACACGAAATTCAACCAGCCCCAGCGACCTTAAAAAATCTTCCGCTTCATCGACCTGTTTGAGCCGCTCTTCGGTTATCGCCAGGCCGTAAGCGATTCTTGAAGCAAGGCAGGGCGATGAAGGCTGGTCGGCGGTGGGCAGTCCCATCTCCCTGCTTAATTGGCGAATGTCGTTTTTGGTAAGCCTGGCCTCGGCCAAAGGTGAGCGGATGCCGAAGAGCTTCATTGCCCGATTGCCGGGTCGAAAGTCGTCAAGGTCGTCGTAGTTGGTGCCGAAGACCACATTTTTGAAGCCCTCTTTCTTTGCGATGTCTAAAAGGGTTTTGCAAATATGCGATTTGCAGTGAAAACACCTGTCGGCCTTGTTGGATGCGAATTGAGGGTCATCAAGCTCGTTGCTTTCAATGGCGTGCAGGCGGGCGCCGATTTGTTCTGCCGTTTTTTTGGCACGTTCGAGTTGGCCGGCCGGCTCGGAAGGGCCCACGTTTATGCAGGCCAGGACGTTCCCGGCCCCAAGTGTGTCGACGGCCGACTTTAGAAGAAACGTGCTGTCAACACCGCCTGAATACGCGATTACTACCTTGCCGAGGTTTTTCAGGATTTTTTTCAGTGATTCGTATTTTTCGTTCAGGTTCATTATTCACGTGAGTCTGAAACTGCTTTTTCAAGAAGTTTCATTCTCTTTAGCTCCGTAAGCTTTATTATAGAGGTCTTCTCCGAGGTGTCGTTTGGCCCAGATATGCCAGACCTGTTTTTCTGTAGCATCGGGGTTAAGCATACGAATGCCGGCCATTGCCAGCAATCGGCCGGTGTGATAGGCATCGAAAATCAGCTCTATTTTCCTGGCCGGCGACATTCGGCGATACAGCTCTAACTGTACCTGTCGCGCCTCGGGAGTTGTATCGCTTATTTTCATATAACTCGTTTTCAGAAATACTTCATAAACTCAGGCAAGCATCTCTTCCAGAATTTCCGTTGCTGATTTTACGAAATCGGGACAAACCTCTCTAAACAAATCTTTCTTTACCGCCTCTTCATAACCTTCGAGCGTGCTGACGTTGCAGCCTATAAGCTCCGTACAGTCAATGGAGCCGTGGCGGGCCTTGAATTTTTCAGCGAATTCATTCGTAGTCTTAATCGTTTTCATTTTGGCCTCGTTGTCGTCGGCGTTTGTTCTGCCGAATTTCAGTCCGATTACCATAAACGCCCCCGTTACCGCGCCGCAGGCCTGGTCCAGGTGCATTCCACCGCTGAAACCGCTGCTGATTTTATATGCCGTTTCCCTGTCCAGGCCGAACTGCTCGCAGTACGCGCCCAAAACCGCCTGCGAGCAAGATAAACCGCTTTTTCGACGTTACTCATAATTACGCCTTTTTGTTTGCAGGTCAGGAATAAGAAAATGAATTATATTCGGCTTTCGGGTTCGTCGTCAACCCTGCTACCTTTTGGTTAATAGTTCAGCGTTATTGACCCACATAACATATAAGGGATGTTGGGCGTCACGCTTTTTAAGATAAAGGAGAAACGGCTGGTCAAAGACGAAATATCTTGGGCAGAAGATACCTGAGATTATCCATATTCTGCTGTCTGATTTTAAGATAACACCATACCTGTCTAGTTTGAACTGGATAGTTTGTCCTGCCAGAGTCATCCTGTATGACTTGAAAGCGGGGTGAATAATTTCCTTGTCAATAATGTCATCATAACTGTGTTTTATTCGCCAGAACATTTCCGGCATAATCAAAACATCGTCGGAAGCAAGTTTGGGGTCATAAGTTTCCGCGGTCCTGTAGGATGATATCTTTTCTTCCAGATACATGAGGGCCCGGCTTAAAGTCTGTTGTCTTGGTATTCTTGCCAGGACAATCTGGTAAGGCTCGGTAGTTGTACACAAATCTACGGCAAATTCGCTTTTCGTGTCATACCTGTCGTTGGGGTCGGGGCGATGATAGTACAGAACTTCAACCTGCTCTCTTATCTTGTCGAATTTATTATCTTCATCCCATACCCCGAAAGAAACCACGTCGGTTTTCTTTTTAGTGGAATCTGTAAATAAAAATTCTTTTTCTCTTTGCTCGAAGGGTTTGGGGAATTTTATTTCCAGATACAAAAACGAATATGCAATCAGGTCAAGTGGGGTTGAAAATGACAGGTCAGGCACTTCTTCGGACGGGAATTTCTTCGCCATTTCCTTTTTAATTTTATCAATGATACCCTCTTGGGCTACTCCCGCGGCGGCGTAATAAGAGTTCGACTCAAGGTCGGCGGCTGATTGTTTAGCGTTGTTGAGCCGATTACAAAATTCTTCAGCGCCGGCTAATTGAATCGGTCCCTTTATAACATTGTTTTTCAACTGGTTCCAGGATATTTGGAAGGTTGAACACCATATTACATTGGTGTTTTCTGATGCCGGAGAGTCGAGTGTTGGTATGACAACAGTCCTGTCAAGCATGTCGGATGAGCCGTCGAACGTTTTTTCCTTGTTGGCATATTCAGATTTATTAAGGATAAAAGGCAGGGTGACATCGGAGAATAAAATAGCGAGAAAAAAGCCGCACATTAGAATACCGGTGGCTGCAACGAGTGTTTTAAATAAGTCGTCTTTGAAGTTCTGCGTCAGTGATACAAGTCCCAGAACCAGCCCGATAAACAAAATCACTTGAAATAAAAGAGCCCCTGCAACGAAGTCGAACAGGAAAATTATAAGCACTCCTGATAAAATAGGAGCTAAGGACAGGATGCAGCTCTTTATTAAACGCTTAAAAATCGGGACATCATTTCTAGATGTCTCATCGCTTTTGCCCCTTTTGAGGCGCGCGATTATGTAGTGGATAATTCTCAAAATCGGGGCACAAAAACATGTTAAAGCGATAAACGGTACTTGACTGAATCTTATTGCTTTATAAGTGATGACAAATACATCTAAGCAGTCTAGCACATTTAATAAACCTAAGTATAACAGGCCCAAGTAAAAGCACAGGTTGGAGTAAAGTATCAGACGGCTGTATATTTTTCTTCGGAACGAAATCACAGACGAAATGATGCCGAATAACGGGAAAAAACCAAATAGCAAGACGGGAACCAATATGAAGAACAGATTGTATTGATGGAAGGCAGAACTCAGACCGGGTACCCAGTACAAATAAATAACTATTAGTACATAGGATAAAAGCAGCGATAGAAGCGCAAGGATTGTAAATAAGTTGACCCCGCATTTGTTTTTGTTGAAAAATTGGCCGATTGGCTCCATTATTCGGACTCGCAGTTAAGCATAAAAGCCGATGGTGGGAATCGAACCCACAACCCCAGCTTTACGAAAGCTGTGCTCTACCGTTGAGCCACATCGGCAAGACGAAGTCCATCATACGCGCAGGACCGGCCTTTGTAAAGGAATTATGCCTGAAGATACGGCCATATCGGCTCTCGATACCCGCAATTATAGCTTTCGGCCTGAAACGGAAAGTTATTGAACGGACGGCTCGCGGCTGATATTCTACAAGCTTAATGAGTACGCGTAAAAAACTATCCGGGATTTATAAAGAAAGGGCGGATACGTGAAATCAGCATTGTTTGTTCAGGGCGGCTGGCAGGGCCACGAGCCCGAAAAATGCGTGGAGATTGTCGCGTCGTGGCTGGCGGAACAGGGTTATAGGGTAGAGGTTTCGGACACATTTGATTCGTTCGCGGACCGGGAGAAAATGATGTCTCTGGACGTTATCGTGCCCGCATGGACGATGGGAAAGATTGCCGATGAACAGGCGAAAGTTCTGACAGAGGCGGTCAGGGGCGGGGTGGGACTGGCAACGTGGCACGGCGGGATATGTAATTCTTTCCGGGAGAATTGCAATTATCAGTTTATGTTCGGCGCCGAATTCATTGACCATCCCGGCAATATCGTTGACTACAAGGTGAATATAATCAGGCCGGACGACCCTGTTTTTGCGGGACTGACAGACTTCGAATTTCATTCAGAGCAATACTACATGCTTGTCGCCCCGGACAATAAGGTCCTGGCAACAACAACATTCAACAATTCGCAGAAAGAATTTGACTGGATAAAGGGGTGCGTGATGCCAATGGTGTGGAAAAGAAGATTCGGCAAAGGCAGGGTCTTTTACAGCGCGCTCGGGCACGTTGCCGATGATTTCCAGGTGCCGCAGGTTCTGGCCATCATTCAGCGCGGCATACTCTGGGCAAGCAGGTAGAATATGCAATCTATCCGGTAAATAAAGTCCAGGGGAGGAGGTTAGTTGGGCAGAGTCATATTCTTTCCGGTCTCGCCCGGCTCGAAAACGTGGTAATTTTCAATATCGAGGAACATTTTAACTGTTTCCTCGACGCGCATTTTGCTGTGCGGCTCGGTGCTGGCAATGAATTTCTGCCCGTCCCGCGTGGTCAGATGCACCTCCAACCTGTCACCAAGCGGCTCGATGACGTTAACGGTTGCGGGAATGAAATTCTCGACCTGGCCTTCAAACATACTGGTTGAAATATCCTCAGGCCTTATGCCAAGAACCATTTCCTTCCCGCTATAGGCTTCCAGCAGACCGCCCATACGCCTTGGCAGACGGACCGAGTCAACCTTGGTGACAAATCGGGCCTTGCTATCTTTAAATTCTACCCGGCCGGCCAAAAAGTTCATAGGAGGAGTGCCCATAAAGCCGGCCACGAATTTATTAACGGGTCTGTCATACACTACCAGCGGCGGCGCTACCTGCTGAATAATGCCTTCGTACATTACGCAAATCCGGTCGCCCAGAGTCATCGCCTCCGCCTGGTCGTGTGTAACATATATAGAAGTGGTCTGGAGTCTGTGGTGAAGGGATTTCAGCTCTGCACGAGTCGTGACGCGCAGCTTTGCATCGAGGTTGCTCAACGGCTCGTCGAACAAAAAGGCCTTGGGATTTCGCACGATGGCTCTGCCGACCGCCACCCTCTGGCGTTGGCCGCCGGACAGGGCCTTGGGCTTTCTCGCCAGCAGCTCCTCAATGCCCAGCAGATGCGCGGTCTCCTCTACGCGTTTCTGGATTTCCGCCTTCGAGTATTTCCGCAGCTTCAGCGCAAAGGCCATATTCTGGAAGACCGTCATATGCGGATACAGGGCATAGTTCTGAAAGACCATAGCGATGTCTCGGTCCTTGGGCGGGATATCATTGACCACCATATCGCCGATTGTTATGGTCCCGGCGGTGATTTCTTCCAGCCCGGCAATCATTCGCAGAGTTGTTGTTTTGCCGCAGCCCGATGGGCCGACTATCACCATAAATTCGGTGTCCTTCACATCAAGGCTGGCGTCATCAACGGCTGTAACCTTGCTATCGAATATTTTTGTCACGTTTTGCAGGCCTACGCGTGCCATAATATCGCTCCTCGTCAGGATTATCATTTCGAGTTTCGAGGGTCTAATGATACGTCCTTACGCCCGTCATTTCAACCATCATTTATGGAATTCTCCAATATCCCGGCCGGCCCGCCTTTGGCAGCAATCCAGGGCAGGCTGAGCAGAATCAGATTCTTTTCATGCCGGTTCAACCCTCTGCCGACGTTTGCCCTGGCCAGGGGAAAAGACTCTGCCGTAACCCGATTACCACACTGCAAATATGTTAAGAAACCATTTGCAGCAAAGCACATAATCCTTATAATGGATTAGCTCGGCCGAGTGGCGGAATGGCAGACGCTGGGGACTTAAAATCCCCTGCCCGCAAGGGCGTGTGGGTTCGACTCCCACCTCGGCTATCCCGGCGAGCAATGTGTACAAATCATACTTCCCAATTTCAATGGGACCGTATAGGGCAGTTATAAACACTGAATTGAAAGGATCTGGGTGAAAGAAATGGCAGATAAAAAATCGAAACTGGTGGATGTGAACCGGCCAAATCTTTACCGAGAATTCTTCCCGTACAGCGAGTTTCCAAAGCTTAGCTTTGACGGCACGGTAGTTCCCTATGATATACCGCAGCAGATATGGATAACGGACACTACTTTTCGTGACGGCCAGCAGGGTCGGCAGCCCTACACGCCGGAGCAAATCGCCCGGATTTATGATTTTCTGCACGAAATCGACGGCGGGACGGGCCTGATTCGCCAGTGCGAGTTTTACCTGTATTCCAAACGTGATAGAAAAGCTGTAGAGCTCTGCAAACAGCGGGATTACAAGTATCCCGAGATAACCGGATGGATACGCGCCACGGCGGCCGACTTCAGACTCGTTACCGAGATGGGGCTGGCAGAGACAGGAATTTTAACCTCAGCAAGCGATTATCATATTTTCCTGAAGTTGCGTAAAACCCGTGCCCAGGCGCTGCAGGCCTATCTGGATATCGCAAAAGCGGCACTGGATACCAATATTATCCCTCGCTGCCACTTTGAAGACATTACCCGTGCGGACTTCGAGGGATTTGTTCTGCCTTTTGCGGCGGCATTGATGGACCTGGCCAAGCAGTACAATTCAGTAGTGAAGATTCGTTTGTGCGATACGTTGGGCTTTGGCGTGACATACCCGGGCGCAGCACTGCCGCGAAGCGTGCCAAAGCTAATCCAAGGCCTTCGCCGGATTGGCGTGCCGTCCGAAAGGCTGGAATGGCACGGGCACAACGACCTGCACAAAGTGCAGGTAAACGGTGCAACCGCCTGGCTCTACGGCTGCAGTGCGGTAAACGCCGCCATTTTCGGCGTCGGCGAGCGGACGGGTAATCCACCCTTGGAGGCAATGGTTGTCGAGCACGCACAGTTGAAAGGAATGAATCCAAAGGTCAACTATTCAGCCATCACCGAACTTGCCGAGTACGCCAATAAAGAGTTAGGCTTTGAGATACCGCCTAAGTATCCGCTGGTAGGGAAGGATTTTAACGTCACTCGCGCAGGAATTCACGCCGACGGGCTGCTTAAAAACGAGGAGATTTATAACTGCTTCGACACGGCCAAACTGCTTAACCGGCCGGTCAGCGTCAGCATTACCGACAAAAGCGGCGCCGCAGGTATCAAGCACTGGATAGAATCACGGTACCAAATCGAGGTCTCCAAGCACGACCCATACGTTATGAAAATCAAGGATAAGATTGACGCTGAGTACGCCGCGGACAGGGTCTCGGCCATCTCGGACGAGGAAATGACGGCAATGGTGCGAGAAGTTTTTGGTGACAATTTGCAACCGAGGTAAATAACTTTTGCCAGACCAACAAATCAAAGCTGTTTTCTTCGACCTGGGTGAGACGCTCCTGAATTTCGGCAAAATTGACAGCGGCCGGCTTTTTAAAGAGGCCGCAAGACTCTCATACAATTTTCTTCGGCAGCTCAGCCAGAAAGTGGGCGGCTTCGCATATTACTCAATGCGAAACCTTACCTCCATAAGGCTTCATTATTTGTTTTCCAACATCACCGGCAGAGATTTTGATTCGCTTGTTCTCTTGAAGAAAATCGGCCGAAAATGGCATATACAGCTGAGCGAAGAACAATGGCAGCATTTGGCGTGGCTGTGGTATGAGCCTTTAAGTAAAATCGCCACTATCGAAACAAATATCCTTGAGACACTTGAGAAGCTAAAAAACGCCGGCCTGAAACTGGGTATCATCTCAAACACATTCGTTCACGGCTCGAGCCTGGACAAACACCTGATGCAATTAGGCATGCTCGATTACTTCCCCATAAGGCTTTACTCGTACAATTACAATTTTCGCAAGCCGGACCGGCGGATATTCCAGATGGCCGCCGACGAGGTCGGTGAAGAGCCGGCCAGAAGTATATTCGTCGGCGACCGACTCGACAACGATATTAAGGGCGCTCTGAAAGCACAAATGCACCCCGTCTTAAAAAGTGCATACACCAATAACGGCAAAAAAGTCCCCAAAGGGGTATTGAAGATAAACAGTCTTTCTGAACTGCCGGAAGTCATAGAAAAAATTAATGGCAATGCGCCAGTAAGTTAATCAATTTGAGATGTCACCCTGAGCCAAACCGAATGGATTGCCCCATCTTGTGGAATTCATTTTTTGATTGGACTTGCGTTTACTTCTTTAGTTTACTCCTTCTTGCTATATGGCTCTATATATTGCTCAATCTTCTCACGTGAAAGATCAAGCATCTTTTTTATAGGTCTATCTGAATGCGGATATATTTTGAATAATAAAAACCCATTTGTGGGAATAGTACCATAAAAATCAGTAGAGTTCAGGTGCAAGGTATAATGTTGCCACGGTTCAAGCGAAAGTGGGAACAAATCACGGCGTGTAATGTTAATAGGTCCCTTGTTTGGTTTACGCACAAATCTTCTAAATCTGTCTTTGTAGTGAAAGGCAACAATTTTTTGTATCTTAATTGGATGACTTCTGTTTTCAAGGGTAATTTTTATGAGGTTAGCTGTCTGGGCTTTTTTGCCGCATGCTGATCCGAGGATTTTCAGTTCAAGGAGACATGTTTTAGCGTTCATCCTCTTAAATACGTATCGCTTTAAGATTTGTAGAATGTTAAGATCTATATTAGTATCAAACATAATTCTCCTATCGAGACCTCAGTCTGAGGTTGTGCAAGCCCCATCCTGCCATGCTCTAATACGCTCCAAGAATCCACTCTATGAAGATCACAATCAAAACGATTGCAACACCTATCCAAAAGATCACACCCACTTGTGAAATGACAGGCGTTGCAGCCTCGTCTATTTCACGCAACAAGGAAGCCCCGATTTCTTTCGCATCTTTGAATGTCTTATCCCGTATTTGTTCTCGCTTATCAAGCAGTTCCTGTAGCTGCTTTTGCACAATGGGGTCTTTCGTTCGAGCAATCTCTTCTTCCAATTTTCTTCGGCTTGTCATAGTAGTACTCCGATTGATTTATGCCCTCTTTCGAAAAATTTCCCTTTCGCTCATAAGTTCTCTTCCAGTTCCGTAACAGCATGGGCTGAACGCATCTTATGCCGCTACTCGACCTGTATATTTAAACCGGCCCTTGAATCCATCTCTTTCAGAAAGAACTGGCTGAAAGCACTGTTAAGCTGTCGTACCCAGGGAACTGTCTGTTTAGAATCATTCCAGAAGTTGGTGAAGCGGCTGTCGAAATACTCTTTTTGAAAATGAAATGCACCGTTTCTAAATCTCTTCAATAACTCAACATTGGAAGACTCAAGCAATCCATCGATAACCAAGTCTTTTAGACCCAACTCTTTCCATCCTTCTACGACAACGTAAAGTGCACCATACCAGTGAGCCATAAAAAGCCCATAATCATCAGCCCATGTTGATTCTACTGATGATTCCGAATCCTCAAGCGTTAAAATGGCTTTCTCAAAGTGCTCCCGGAACCTGTTGGCCCAAATGAAATACCTGTGAAGGCTTGCGAGATGCATATCTTTGATTCCCATAATATCCAGCTTTTCTGTCTATCCAGAATCTTTACCCCACTCACTTATCGACAATTAACCCGGATTAAATAACATTTTTTCCAACAGGAGGGTGTAGACTTATAGCAACTGTTATTAGAATCAAGTAAATCCTGATTTCCAGCTTCTGATTTCTGGCTAATGAATTTTCCTACCAAAAGCCGGGGCCTTCGTTTATAATTTCCAGGGTTCGGAACGCGGTAAAGAAGAAGAAAAAGAGAGATTCTTCCCCGGCGCGCCGGGACTCAGAATGACATAGTTGTGTTTTATATTGT
>Ga0315539_1002046_pt1 | contig 14597 bp, 11 predicted proteins | sample SalMarSW160150MG_FD_203097 | JGI IMG/M metagenome (GOLD analysis project Ga0315539, IMG submission 203097) | Salt marsh sediment microbial communities from the Plum Island Ecosystem LTER, Massachusetts, United States - Salt Marsh Sediment SW1601-150 ... | reverse complement strand
AAACTGACGTATTCTTTTATAATAAGGCTTTGCTGTATAAATATTTTGAATTATTGTTTTATACCCCTCCAAAAGTTCATGGAAGTTCATTTTGGGGATAAAATTCATGGAAAAATCGGTGTTACTTCCGGTTGCTTCGGTTGATAACCTGTTTTCTGCCTCAAGTCGTTGGTATAGCTTGGTGTTTTTTGGTGCATTTAACAGCCCAACCATTGCAGATACAATTCCGCTTTGCTGAATAAAATCAATTTGTCGTTGAAAAACAGTTGGAGAATCGCTATCGAAACCCACAATAAATCCGCCTGAAACCTTCAATCCAGCCTTTTGTATTTTTTTTACGCTTTGGAGCAGGTCCCGGTTTTTGTTCGGAACCTTATTACAATCTTGAAGAGATTTTTCCTCAGGAGTTTCGATACCAATAAAAGTGGAGCTAAATCCTGTTTCAATCATCAATGACATTAGTTCTTCGTCATCAGCAAGATCAATAGAGGTTTGGGTATTAAATGTAAATGGATATTTATGTATTTGCATCCATTTTCTCATAGCCGGAAGCAAGTTGTTTTTAATTTCTTTTTTATTTCCAATAAAATTATCGTCAACAATAAATATAGGGCCCCGCCAATTTAGATCATAAAGTATCTCAAGCTCTTTTATAATCTGATTGGTATCTTTCATCCTGACCTTGTGACCCAAAAGAGAAGTAATTTCACAAAAGTCGCATGCAAATGGGCATCCACGCGAAACCTGGATGTTCATATAAGCATACTCTTTCCTTGATAGCAAATGAAAATCGGGTACAGGGGTTAATGTAATATCAGCATATTCATCGGTTTTATATATTTTTTTGGGGGGATGCCCGGTATCTAAATTTTTTAGGAACAGTGGTAATGTAATCTCTGCTTCATTCAATATAAAATGGTCAATTTGAGGATAGTTGTTGAATTCCTGAGTAAAGAGAGGGCCGCCTGCAACAATTTTCACTTTATGCTTCATGCATTCCTCAATTATCTTGATTACCGATTCCTTTTGTATGTACATGGCACTAATAAAAACATAGTCAGCCCAGACGATATCACTTGTTAGAAGTGCAGAGACATTAATATCCACCAGTTTTTTCTGCCATGTTGTTGGGAGCATTGCCGATACGGTTATTAAACCAAGAGGTGGTACAGCAGCCTTCTTGGAAATAAAACGTAAAGCATGTCTGTAACCCCAGTATGTATCAGGACATTGGGGATATACCATTAAAATATTCATAGTATTCTGCAATTATTTCGGTTTTAAATTCGGTTTGGATTTATTCCCTTTTGGGGTCCAAGTTTGTATAATAAATTTTAACATTTCTTGCCTGGTTTGCTTGTTTAATACCTGGACGAATCTGAATCCACATTGGGTTAATAAAACCGAAGAAATAATCTTTTTCCTCACTGGATTCTATGTATAGTAAGTGCATTGGGCTATGGTTGCGGACTCATTTAATCCAAGTAAGTTTTTAATATCCGATTTTTTGAAATATGCTTTAATTTTCTAATAGCCTTTTCTTTGATCTGTCTAATCCTTTCTCTTGTAATATTAAATTCCTCACTAATTTCCCCGAGTCTATGCATGTGTTTGCCATTTAATCCAAAATAAAGTCTGATAATATCGGCTTCTCTTCGGGTCAATGTATTAAGAGCTCTTTCAATTTCTTTCCTTAAGGAATCCGATAACAATTTTTTATCAGGGCTGGAATCATCTTCGCTTAATAAAACATCATACATGTTGCCCTTTTCATCTTGTGCAAGCGGGGCATCCAGTGAAATATACTGCGGGGAGTTTTTTATGGCCTCTTTCACATCAGTAGGAGCCAGCTCTAATACCTGTGAGATCTCAAGGGTAGTTGGTTCTCGTTCGTACTTTTGTTCCAGTACAGTACTGGTCCTTTTCATTTTATTTATATGACTGCATCTGTTTAATGGGAGTCGTACAATTCTTACCTGTTCTGCTATGGCTTGAAGAATAGATTGTCTGATCCACCAAACGGCGTAGGATATGAACTTAAAACCTCTTGTTTCGTCAAATCGTTCTGCAGCTTTGATCAAACCAAGATTTCCCTCATTGATCATATCAGGAAGACTTAAGCCCTGGTACTGGTACTGTTTTGAAACTGATACAACAAACCTAAGATTTGCGTTTATCAACCGGTCCCGTGCATTCAAGTCCCCTTTGTGGATCCTTCTGGCGAGATCAACTTCTTCTTCTGCAGTAATCAGGTCAATCTTACCTATCTCATGTAAGTATTTGTCCAGCGATGAGTTCTCCCTGTTGGTAACCTGTTTTATGATTTTCAATTGCCGCATTTAAAGTGGGAATTTTGGATTGTGGCATATATGTGAAATACTTTGTCAAGGTTCTGAATCTTCCGGGCATACTTAAAATATTCTGTAATTTGGATCCATTGATTACGGAGGAAATTGAAAATGAAAAAAGGAATTATTATAAGAAGACAATACGAATATACATCTTTTTACTAGATTGCATGTAATAATGTCAATCTGTAGTAATTGGATATAAAAAGTAATAATAAAACTTCATCTTAAAATCAACTTGAATAGTAAACTCCTCTGAATATGGTTTAGTAAATGGTACCTATTACTATTCTAGCGAAAGATCAATATTTACATTTGTGGATGGAGCAGTTGGTATTAATGTAAATATGGCGACTGAAGCAGGTACTATTCTGGAGATAATTGGTGGAACGATTGAGATTACCATAACCGATAATAAGACCCTCCTTGAATTTAATCTGACAACGGAGTCAAACAAAACGGTAAAAGGCAGGTTCAAGGTAGTTCTCTCAGAAATATACTGAAAAAAATTCTTTCGGATCACGACCGAACCATCGAAAGGTGGTGAGGGAGTAATCTCGGCCATCTTTAAATTCGTCAGACGACTGGAGTTCGTCTGACGAATAGTCATCTATCCACCAAGTAACCTATGCGGACCAGCTTAGGAGCCTAAGCGGAATGTTACCCGTCTGACCGAACTGCTTCTTTTACTCACGCATCTCCTTAAAAAACGGAGTTTCCTTTTCTTCCACGCATTTGGCAGCGTAAAGATACATTGCTGCCGACCAGGTTTGCCAGTCCTGTCCGCAGGGTATTCCATCATGGGCTCTGATCCACTCATTAAAACCATAATCAAGCTTTTCATCCATGGTTGCTTTCACCAGGTTTGTCAGGGCTATCAATTTCTTCTCAGCAAGTTTGAACCGCCCTGCTGCAACCAGTGCTGCCACATAAAAACCACAGATAAATGGCCAGATGCCTCCGTTGTGGTATTCACCGGGCAGGTTGTATTTTTCATAGCGTAGACGCCAGTCATCATCCCCGGGGCGGATGTAGGGGAAAAGGTTTGGTGGAAGGTCAGGAGCCAGGTCGCCAATTTTTCTCATTTCATCGCAATGGACCTCAATCCAGTGAATGATCTCCTCAGCCCTGGATTGTGAGGCAAGACCCGACAGTATGGCAAGACTGTTGCCGAGCAGATCGAGCCGTTCACTGCTAAATATCTTATAGGACCAGAGAGCGAAATAGGGTTTATGACGGATCATCAGTCCCTCCGGAACATGCTGGGGTTTGATCCTGCTTGAGATGGTAAAATAATCCATTGACCGGTGCAGTATCTCAGCCCGTTCATTGAATCCCAGCAGGCGAAGGTAACTGTATACAATTGTATTTACATACAGGCCAAATCCCAGTACCCATTGTTCATCACGCCAGTCGGTAGTAGGTTGCTGGGCAACAAGGACGCGGTCGGCGGGACTCTGGTATTTCATCCAGGTAAGGGATTTGCGGACTGCCTCTTCCAGGAAATCCTCCTCACCGGTAATTTTTCTATAAATACCCGTGGCAAGCAAAAAGAGAGGCGTTGTATCACTTGCTCCCCTGTCTTGCTTGTCGTGAACCAGGGAAGGGATGTGCCCGTGTTCCGACTGGTTTTTTGCGAGTGTTTCCAACACCCGTCTGAGGCTCTTCAGCAACTCCCTGTTGCCTGTAACTGCAATTCCCAGGGAAGCAATCATGAGGTCACGGGTATAGGGTTCAGGATACCCCCAGCCTGCAGTTCTTGGCAAACCATGAAACGGTCCATGCACATTATGCAGCAATACATCGGTCGCAGCTTGCTTTGTTTCTTCTATTTGTGTTCTGGTCGAAATCTCCATTTTAATGTTTATTAATGCTGCTTCAGTCTATTCCAAGCTTTTCCTGTACGATTTCAACGAACCGCTTTGCCACCACCCGGTAATCAAAATTTTTCACCACATGTTTCCTGCCTGCACTTCCCATTTTCTCACGCAGATCAGGACTGTTCATAAGCTCGAGAAGATAATCAGAGATATCATAAATGCTCGCGCGGTAGTCTACCGTCCGGGGATCTTTAAAAACCACACGGTGTTTTTTCTCAAATCCTGCTTCATCATCAACGGTTGCTTCCCGTATAACAACTTCCTGGGCTATACCGGCAAGAAATGCAGTTTCACCATGTACCAGCGTATCAAGCATACCCATTCCTTTGATCCCGATCACGGGTTTGCCACATGCTCCTGCCTCAACCTGTGGCATCCCGAAACCTTCCAGCCTGGATGGGGCTGCATAAATATCACATGATCCCAGCAGATAAGGCATGAAGTTCCTGGAGATCACGTTGGTTGTGTAGGTTACATTCTTGTCTATCCCAAGCTGAGTTGCCATCTGGAGGTCTGCCAGATTCTGGGCTTCCGTTCTTGGCTGAGGCCATACCTTGCAAACATATTTCCAATCAGGAGCCCTGGTGTCTATCAGTGAGAGTGCCTGCATCACCTCCTGTGATCCTTTTGAAGCGGCATCACCCCCAACAGTCAGTATCATGATCTGTTCCGCGGATATACCCAGGGATTCGCGGACTGAAGATATTTTCAGATCGTTTTTATCCCTGGGGATAAATGAATCTGTATCAACACCCACCGGTAATACCTCGATTTTATCTCCGTCGATCCCGTCGCGGATATACATCTCCTTTACCCAGTTTGAGGTCACCAGGATCAGTGGAAGGGAATTCAGTATCTCATGATATGCTCCGATATAGCCATCGGCAACCAGCCAGGGGACGGGGAGCACACCATAGCGCTGGGGATGAAGAATCAGGTGTTGAGTATGTCCCCAGTACCCCACACCCAATACGACATCCGGCTCAAACCAGCGATAATACCATTCTTTTTCCTGGGGTGATTCAAAATGAACAGCATGTGCATCAACACCCATCAACTTCAGTGCCCGGTACAGAAGGTCTCCCTGGGTTGAAAGACCGGCCGGGTTGGGCGGGTAATCATACAATACAAGTACTTTCATCGTTTATTTCCTCCTTTATTGAGCCACTGCCAGGCCTGGCCCGGACTCCTGAACTGCCAGAATGCCTCGGCACGCGGCGTGGTTTGTACTTCAAAGCTCTCCTCTCTGAAGCCGTATGTTTCAGTAATGATCCGATACTTCTTTTGCCAGATATCTTCCGGTAATTCGGAATAAATCGTTGCGCTTTTTATGGGTTGTGGAAGATATGCCCTTCCCCCATCTTCATAGGCAAATGTTCTGACCTCAGCTGCAGAGATCTTCTTTTCATACCAGAGATGAATGATTGCCTTCGCTGTTTCCTCATGCCTCAGGTGCCTGGTATATTCCCCTGCCGGATCGTGGGTGATCAACAGGTCAAAATGCCTGTCCGGCAACAATTGAAGGGCCGTTGTCTTAACATCATTTTCATCCAGCGGATTTTGCTCTGGACCGTCATCAAGATCTCCCATACTCCCTTCTGCATGAAATATTTCCAGCACCCTGTGAAATTTAGGAGCACGATCAGGATCACTCCCCCTGCATAGCGACACGATATACCAATCCCAGGATGGGTGCATGAGAATGGTTCCCCCTGCCCATAAGGTTTCATCATCAGGATGGGCAACGACGATGGCAGCATTCATGGATCCCCCCCAGTTTTTTAACAATCAATTTAACAGGAAATATAGTTTAAAAAATGATCCAAGGAGCAGTTTAATCTTAAAATTAATTGCTGATAAAAGGTTTTCAACCGCAAAGCGGAAATCGATCTGCTTTGTGATTTTAAATTATGAATCAAAGGACCGTTCAATGTATCCCGAATAGTCTTTTAAAACCGGTTGATATTCCTCGTTTAGCAACGGTGAAGAGATCATAAAATCGGCGGTAGACCGGTTGCAGGCAGTGGGGATATTATACAACACCGCTATTCTGAGGAGCGCCTTCACATCAACATCATGTGGCTGAGGCATCATCGGATCCCACAGGAAGACGAGAAAATCGATTTTTCCATCGGTAATCAATGAACCCAGCTGCTGATCCCCTCCCAATGGTCCGGATTTCAATCTGGTGATCGTGTAGCTATGGCCGGAGTCTTTTTCCATTACTTTCTCAAGGGCTTCCTCTACCAGTTTCCCGGTTGTACCCGTGCAGATCAGCTTATGTGGCACCAGTGTATCCCAGTTCCACTCAACCCACTCAATCAAATCTTTTTTCCGGTTGTCATGTGCTACCAGAGCAATATTTTTTATTGGTTTCATGATTAACTCCGTTAAATTGATTATCAGATGTAGAGTTCGTCTGACGAATAGTCATCTATCCACCAAGCAACCTATGCGGACCAGCTTAAGAGACTTAGCGGAATGCTACCCGTCTGACCGAAGTCATCCGGGCGGAATTCTTTCATTCGTGTCCATAACTGCACAGGCGGACTTTGCAAAGTTCAGAATGACGTTCTTTCGGACTTTTCAGAGACCTTTTAATTTAAGATAAGCCTTTAAGAGGCCTTTTCTAAAATGTTATTACATGCCGTTCTTTAATGAAATCAGTTAGATCTTTACCAGTATATCTTACCGTAACACCAATTTGTTCAAGCTCATCAGATATTTCATACAAATCCGAACAGCCTTTGCATGCTAAAACATGAATTCCGCTATTGAGCATTGTTTTTACGTAATCCTGTAATTCTTTGTCTTCAGAGAGAAGCTTTGAGGATGGACCCCAGACTAATAAGGTTATATCATTCCACCATTCATATTTCTTTGCATTGAAAGTGTACATAAATACCATTTTCATGGCTACTTCTTTATCTCCGCTTGTCCAGACAACCACCAGCTTATCCTTATTGGAAATCTCAGTGGTATCTGTTGCTTGATTGTTTTCAGGGAATGCTCTTGCAGCTTTGACAATCGGTAATGATAGGAGCATGCTAATTACCATGATACATAATAGTTTTTGTTTCATTGTTTTTGTTTTTATGAAGACGATTATTATTTCTATGAGTTTATTTCGTTTTAAATAAAGTGACATTGCTGGTTTACTGTAGGATAAAGTTAGGCTACAAGAATAAATTATCCAAAGGACTCCTTACTTTTTGTAACTAAGCACGATTGATCTTGACAGAATAACGGGGGGATTTCTGGTGGATCTTAGCCTGTCAATAAAATAGTAGCCTCTTTAATACACCAGTATCTTTTCATAATGGAGTTACTGCTCATCGCAGTAAAGATCATGTACAGCAAGAACCAGAAACATATAGTTGGTTGCTCCACCACCCATCACATACTCGGTTTGCTGCCAGAAGAATGGCCAGACTTTCATTTCGGGTAAGTCGGGCCGGATCAGTGCCGTACCGGAAGCCCCCCCCGCCCCGGGAATGTAGGACCAGTCAGCGCGATTTACTCCATAAGCGACTGTTACTGATTCTGACCCGATACCAGAGGCGAAAGAAGCGGTGTTGGAACCCGGATGAACCCCAAGGACAAAATTCAGCGAGTTTATATAAAAGTCTGGTGTACAGATTTCAGGCCATCCCTTATAAAAGAAATATTGCTCCACGCCAAAACGCTGTATATTCCAGTTCTGTTCCTGGTGCTGTCCGGATACCATAACCTCTGTGTTATGGCTTCTTTATCTCTTTCCACAACCCGCTGTCCTGCCTTTGGGATGGGGGGACCATTGCCCAGGAGATGCCTCCAGCCTGAGGTCTCCATTGGCGGCAACACGGGTACCGTGCTGGATGATCGTGATACCCGTCTGATGTCCATCGGGATAGATGTCATTGAAGACCATTAAAATTAAACCAACCGAACTACAAATCCAAAGGACTAATACAGCCTTATTTGCAGGAATGCTGATGACTTGCTGTTATTTACTGCCAGAGTCGGATCGACTTGAGGAGTTTGTTTCACCTGTTTTCCATAAAAACATCGGTGTACTTTGTTCCTGGGTTCGTTCATACACATCCTGGCTGAACATGTAATACCTTGCAGGTTTATGCTTCACACCTCTTTGTTTCTCGTTCAATGAAACAATATATTCAATGGTTTTTATTTTTTTTCGAAAGTTTCTTTTATCCAACTGCTGCCCGAGAATTACTTCATACAATTGCTGGATTTGAGTTACGGTAAATTTTTCCGGAAGCAATTCGAAAATGATCGGCTTAACCTGGGCCTTTTCACGCAAGAGCCGTAACGCTTCAAACAGGATCTCTTTATGGTCAAAAGCCATGTCACCAATCTCCTCAAGATGGTACCAGTGAGGATCTTTCCCATACCAGCTGGGAAGTGGTTTAGTGCCATTCTGACCAATATAATATTTTTCAAGGGGGATCAGTGAATAATAGGCTATTGTCACAACCCGGTTTTTCGGATTTTTCCCAATAGCAGAAAGCCATTTCTGGTCCGTTGGATTATTCAGTCTTGCCGGGGCATCAAATACTCCGAATTGTTCAAGGTAGATATCCTTTACTCCGGTTAGCTCATACAGGATACGGGAGGCAGCAGTGTCCAGATTCTCATTGTTCCTGATGTGGTTTCCGGGGAGTGTCAGGTCATTTATTATAAATTCCTTTTTGCTCTTGCTGAGAAGTTGCCTTTTCAGCAACAAAACTTCCAGGTTTTTTAAATTATAGCCAAAAATAACACAGTCAACAGAAATGTGCGGATTGAATTTATTTTTCATCTAAAGAAAGTAATTGTAAAAAATACACTTTCACATACCAAAATGCAAAAATAATATATATATTCAAAATCAAAATGAATCACGGGTTGTTTATTTTCAACGAATAATTGCGCTATGAAGTCCCAGCGATTCATTGGAGTATTAACCGTACTGCAAATCTGCTAAAATTTCAGACCTTGAGACTTACATTTTATGACATCCTTATTATCTGCGCCTACCTTTTAACGACTATAATCATCGGATTGGTTCTGAAAAAAAGGGCTCAGAGAAGCAAGAACGCCTACTTGCTGGGAGGGAACGTACTGCCATGGTATATGCTTGGATTGAGCAATGCTTCCGGTATGTTTGATATCTCCGGTACCATGTGGCTGGTAACCCTGGCATTTGTTTACGGGTTAAAAAGTATCTGGATACCCTGGCTATGGCCTGTATTTAATCAGATATTCCTGATGGTATTTTTATCCATCTGGTTACGCAGGTCTAACGTGACCACCGGAGCCGAATGGATGGGTACACGGTTCGGTGGTGGGAGGGATGGAAAATTCTCCCATGGTATCGTGGTGGTTTTTGCCCTGATAAGCTGCCTGGGATTCCTTGCCTATGGATTTATCGGACTCGGGAAATTCGTTGAGATCTTTATACCCTGGGAAATCGTATCGGGATTTGTCCCTTTTGAGGTAGCACCCCAGTATGTACCACACGTTTATGGAATAGTGTTTACCCTCTTCGCTATGTTTTATGCGATACTGGGGGGGATGACCAGTATTGTCTGGGCTGACGTGGTACAGTATATTATCATGACATTCTCTGCAATTGTGATCGGGATAATCGCCATGAACGCACTGTCGACACATGCCCTGAATGTTCCGGAGGGATGGATGAATCCATTTTTCGGGGCCAGGCTGGATATTTCCTGGACCGGCATTATCGATGAAGTGAATGAGAAGATAGCCAGTGACGGGTATTCTCTCTTCAGTATCTTTTTCACGATGATGCTTTTCAAAGGTATCCTTGTCAGTGCCGCCGGTCCGGCTCCCAATTACGACATGCAAAAAATATTGTCCACAAAATCGCCGAAAGAGGCAGCAAAAATGTCGGGATTCGTTTCAGTCATACTCATGCCGGTCCGGTATTTCATGATCGGAGGTTTTGCTATCCTGGCCATTCTGTTTTATGATAAGCTTGATCTGATTGTAGGAAACCGGCTTGATTTCGAACAAATACTCCCCTCAGCAATCAATCAGTTCGCTCCCGTAGGATTAACCGGTCTCTTACTGGCCGGATTGCTGGCGGCATTCATGTCTACCTTTGCCGGAACCCTGAATGCTGCGCAGGCCTATATTGTGAATGATATCTATTTGAAATACATGAAACCCAAGGCCACCAACAGGCAGGTAAACCAGACCAACTACATTTCGGGAATTGTTGTCGTGGCGGTAAGTATCATTTTCGGAATTTTTGCTCTGGATGTGAATAGCGTACTGCAATGGATCGTTTCTGCTTTATGGGGGAGCTATGTTGCTTCCAATGTATTGAAATGGTATTGGTGGAGATTTAACGGTCGTGGTTTTTTCTGGGGCATGGTGGCCGGTATTGTTCCGGCAATGATATTCCCGTTTGTTTTTGACACGCTCGATCTCTATTATTTCCCGCTGATCCTTATCGTTTCTGTTGCTGCATGTATTATCGGCACGTACAGTGCACCGCCTACCGACGAGAATACACTGAAGGAATTTTATAAAAATGTCAGGCCCTGGGGTTTCTGGAAACCCATCCATGACAAGGTGGTTCTCGAAGATCCCGATTTCAGGAAAAATACAAACTTCTGGCGGGATATGTTCAATGTGGGTATCGGAACCATTGCCCAGACCGCATTGGTAATATTCCCTTTGTACATCATTCTGAAACAAACCGTTCCCCTTATCGTTTCCATTCTGATCATACTGATCATCGGTTTCATCATGAAAAAAACCTGGTGGGATAAATTACCCGGGGATTGATTTCAGAAGAGGGATGGCTGAAGCCTTCACAGCAAAATAATGGTAACATCATTGTTAAATATCCAGGGAGATAGTACTAATTCCGGAACACTCATGAAGGATAAGTTAATGAAGTTTGCCGGAGAACTTGAGCAGGAATTGAAAGGGAATATCCTGAATTATTGGATTATTCATTCCGTTGATCATAAATACGGGGGTTTTGCCGGGCATATCACGAGTGATAACCATGTGATTACCAAAGCACCGAAAGGATCTGTTCTGAATTCCAGGATTTTATGGACCTTTTCTGCAGCTTATCAACTGTATAGAAAACAGGAATATCTGGATATAGCGCAACGTGCCTGCAGCTATATTTCGGATTATTTTGTTGATCCGGAGTATGGAGGAGTATTCTGGGAACTGGATTATTCAGGAAAAGTACTGAACCCGAGAAAACAGATCTATGCCCTGGCTTTTACCATGTATGCCATGACAGAATATCACAGGGCCTGTGGCGATGATAATGCTCTACATACCGCTATAAACCTGTACGAAGCAATTGAAAAGTACAGCCTGGACAGACAGGCTAACGGGTACATCGAAGCGCTGAAAAGGAACTGGAAACCTATTAGGGATTACCGGCTCAGCGATAAAGATGTCAATGTAAGCAAGACCATGAATACCCACCTCCATATCCTGGAAGCTTATGGAAACCTTTACAGGACCTGGAAAAACCCGGAACTTGAGAAGTCGCTGGAAAATATCATTCTGTTGTTTCTTGATAAATTCGTTGATCACAAAACGCATCACCTGAAGCTGTTCTTCGATGATGACTGGAATTCCAAATCTGATATCATCTCCTTCGGTCATAACATTGAAAGTTCCTGGCTTTTATATGAAGCAGCTCAAATACTGGCCAATGATGAACTTTTAAAGAGGGTTACGCCGGTATCGGTTCAAATGGCACGGGAATGTATCCCGGCACTGGACAATAATCACGGTATGTATAATGAGCAGTCCCCCTCAAAAAACAGGATTGATACGGACAAACACTGGTGGCACCAGGCAGAAGCCATGGTGGGATTTTATAATGCCTACGAAATAACCAGTGATCCTAAGTTTGCGGAAAGATCCCTGAATAGCTGGACCTTTATTAAAAACTATATCATCGACCGGCAATATGGAGAATGGTTCTGGAAAGTCAATAAGAAAGGAATCCCTGATAACCGGGATGAGAAAGCCGGATTTTGGAAATGCCCCTATCACAATGGCAGGGCTTGCATGGAGATCATGCGTAGAACAGGGTTTAGATTGGTTAACTAATCTTCTCACCTTCCTACCCTCACCCTGAAATACATTTTTGAATACAAAAAATAAAAAATCCATGACAAATCAGTTATTCAACGAAAGGCTGGCACGGATCAGGTCTGAATTTGAGGAACTGACCGGCAGAAAGAATGAGAAATTATTCACTACCAATGGGATATTTAACCGGTACCGGTATCCGGTACTCACCCGTGATCACGTTCCCCTTGAGTGGAGGTTTGATTTCAATCCGGAAACCAATCCACGGTTTATGGAAAGAATTGGTTTTAATGCAACCTTTAATGCCGGAGCCATCAAGCTGGATGGCAAATTTCTGCTGGCAGTGAGGACGGAAGGGAATAACCGCAAATCCTTTTTTGCCGTTGCAGAAAGTCCTAACGGAACAGATCACTTCCGGTTCTGGGAAAAACCAGTAGTAATGCCTGAAACGGAAGATCCTGATGTTAACGTGTACGACATCCGCCTGACACAGCATGAAGACGGTTATATGTATGGAGTATTCTGTACGGAGAGAAAAGATCCTGGAGCAGAACCGGGAGATACAAGCAGTGCCGTTGCTGCTGCCGGGATAGCACGGACAAAAGACCTGGTGAAATGGGAACGGTTACCCGACCTGGTAACCTTTGGAGGTCAGCAGAGGAATGTCGTGCTCCATCCGGAATTCATCCAGGGTAAATATGCTTTTTATACCCGGCCCCAGGATGGTTTTATTGAAACCGGAAAAGGGGGTGGAATTGCCTTCGGTCTGTCCAACAGCATCGAAAAGGCAACGGTTCCGCAGGAAAAAATCATGGATGCTAAGCAATACCATACCATTTATGAGGTAAAGAACGGGCAGGGACCGCCACCCATCAAAACCGGAAAGGGATGGCTGAACCTGGCTCACGGTGTGCGGAATACTGCCGCAGGCTTGAGATATACCCTCTATTTATTCATGACATCACTGGATGATCCTTCCAAAGTAATCCATAAACCGCATGGGCATTTTATGGGACCTTACGGGGAGGAGCGTGTGGGTGATGTTTCCAATGTTCTGTTCAGCAATGGTTGGATTGCCGATGACGATGGCACCGTGTACATATATTATGCTTCCTCTGATACACGCATGCATGTTGCCACATCAACGATTGATCAGCTGGTCGATTATTGTGTCCATTCGCCCGAGGACAAATACAGGTCCGCTGCATCGGTTCAGACGGTGATAGACCTTATTGACAGAAATAAGACATATTCAGGTGGTTAACCCATTACGACTTTAACCTTTTGCAGGGATCCGGGTTCAGCCACTGGCAAAACGGATCCTTTGATTTTCTTTCCATTCAGGTATATTTCGCGGATACCGCTGCATACACCTTCAGGATTAAGGACTTCAATATTGTAGATTGTACCCCTGAACTTACGGGTAACAGAAAATTCAGTCCATTCGGAAGGAATCACCGGATCTATCGTTAATCCATTGTAATCTGGTTTGATCCCAAGTATCCATTGGGAGATGGTAAAGAAACTCCAGGCTGCCGTGCCGGTTAGCCAGCTGTTTTTAGCCTCACCCGGTCGGTATGCATCCTTCCCGGCGATCATTTGAGAATAGATATAGGGCTCTGTTTTGTGCAGGTCACTGATCTCCTCAAGATAAGGTGGACAGATCTTCCGGAAATACTCCCAGGCTGCATCTCCATTGCCGGTCATTGCCTCAGCAATCATGATCCAGGGATTGTTGTGGCAGAATACTCCTGCATTCTCCTTGTATCCTTCCGGATAGGAACTGATCTCACCATACTTTACGATATACCTGGTGAATGCCGGGTGGTTCAGCACAATACCATAGTCACAATCAAGGTATTTCTTCACCGAATCAAGTGCTTTTCTGGCCCTTCCATCTTCCAGTCCGATCCCGGCCATAACGCACATGCCCTGTGTTTCAATGAATATTTTTCCCTCCTCGCACTCGCTACTTCCAACTTTTTCTCCAAAATGGTCATAGGCTCTCAGGAACCATTCCCCATCCCAGCCAAACTGATCTATAGCCCCTATCATTCGTTTTATGTGTTTTTCGGCTGCTGCTTCTTCTTCCTTCTTTCCCAGCATCCTGCATAGCTTTTCAAATTCAGAACCGTAAAGGACAAACATTCCCGCTATGAACAGGGACTCAGCCACACCACCTTCCCTGTTTTCCGTGGTTTGAAAGGATTCCCCGGGGGTTTCTGAAAAGCAATTCAGGTTAAGGCAGTCGTTCCAGTCAGCCCTGCCAATCAAGGGTAATTTA
>Ga0315539_1002042_pt1 | contig 14603 bp, 10 predicted proteins | sample SalMarSW160150MG_FD_203097 | JGI IMG/M metagenome (GOLD analysis project Ga0315539, IMG submission 203097) | Salt marsh sediment microbial communities from the Plum Island Ecosystem LTER, Massachusetts, United States - Salt Marsh Sediment SW1601-150 ... | reverse complement strand
GCGCACCTGTAGGCATTTGTGACGGAAGAATTGTCATATCAATTGTCTGCTCTTCTTTCGTACCAGCATCTTCAATGCTATCCTGCACACCTGTAGGTACTGAGATTTCGATCGATACTTCTTCTGCCGGAATGATCGCAGCGTTACTAAGGTAATCATCCAATGAAATAGTGTTTTCACCTTTAAGTTCCGCTCTCCGTCGTGATGCATAAAGTGCAAAGGCTTCTTCTTCCGACGGTGCCTGTGCTACACCTTCCTCTTCAGTGGCCTCAAGGTGAAATTCATATTCAGTTGAAGGCTCCGGAACTGTTCTCGGTATGTCTGCAAATGTTGTCTCCTGTGTTTCTGCTAACGACGGTGATTCCGGCATTTGTATATCGAATCCGCCGATTGATGGAGGTTCCGGCATTTCCGGCATCTCAACCGAAGGTGCGGCAGTTTCAAGAATATCTTCTTCTGTTGTTTTTTCTATCGGTGTTTGAGTGATTGCATCAAAAAATGTTTGCTCGCCTACTGAAGTGGGCTCCGTTGGCAGCTCGGTTGTTTGTTCTTGTACGGATTGATCGAGTCCTGTAAAACCAAATTCCTGTTCAGGATATATTTGTTGCGTCGGTGGAATTCGATTCTCATCCAACGATGGTGTTACGTACTCAGGTTTGATGATTCTTGTTTGTTCTTTATGCGGCGGGGCGATAAGAGTTTCATCTTCACCTAGTGGTATTTGTTCTAGTAAAGAGATTACTGTTTCATTTCTCGGCAAAATCTCAAGCACAAATTCGAATTCACGGCGTGCTTCCGCCCGCATATGCAATGCGACTAAAGCTTTACCCTTAATGAGATGTCCTGTCGTATAAAAAGGATAATTTGCCAAACCGGCATCGCATATACGTAATGCATCCTCAGCGCGGTTTTGTTCAAGATATAGATTTGCCAGCTGCGCAAACATTGGTGATTTGGCGTCTGTTCCTACTTTTTTTTCAAGCGCAAAAATTTGTTGTTGAACTATTTCAGCCATTGTATTTATTAATGAAGTCTTCGTGCTCCAAACGCATGCCTTACGGAAAGCCACGAAACGCACGCAAATCCCGTGAAGTACAGCAGCTGGAACGGCACGGCGGCTATTTCAAGATAGTATAATGATGAAATCACACCGAAGAAGCAATAGACTGCAAGAAGAATTTCGATCATAACAACCCATCCAAATTTTTTCTTCTTATTAATATACACATTTTTTTTCCATGTATCGCTTTTTCCCTGAAGGGCAAATTTTGGCGTACGGACAAACTCGCTTTTACGCTTGAAAAGACCTTCAAATACTGCACGTGAATTGTTCACTGCAAATCCCATGCTGCCCGCCATAAAAAGCGGAAAAAGCATTATCCGTCGGCGCCAATCAGGATATACTGATTTCTGTGAAATAAGGTAGAATAGAAAGGAACCAATAAAAGCTATAACAAAGACCGACATCATAGCAAAATATGCGTCATGCCCGCCTTTCTGTTTAATAAATATAAGCGGTACGTTTAGTATGCCTGCCAGTATAATAAATGGAAAAACTATATTGTTTGTCAAATGAAAAGTCGAGTGAATCTTTATTCGTAACGGAATATTCGATTTCCATACTTCAGGAATCATTTTACGAGCCGTTTCAATAGCGCCTTTTGTCCAGCGGAATTGCTGTGATTTTAATGCATTAACTTCAGCCGGTAATTCTGCCGGTGATGTTACGTGTGCAAGATATTTGAATTTCCAGCCGCGTAGCTGCGCCCTGTAGCTGAGATCTAAATCTTCAGTTAGAGTGTCCGATTGCCAGTTGCCTGCATCAATAATTGTAGTTTTGCGCCATATTCCGCCTGTTCCGTTAAACTGTATAAAAAATCCGGCTTTGTTACGCACATCCTGCTCAACTACGAAATGTCCGTCAAGTGCAAATGCTTGTGCACGTGTAAGCATTGAGTACTCGCGGTTCAGATGTTCCCACCGTGTTTGTACAACACCGATTTTAGGATCAGTATAAAAATACGGTATGGTCTTTGCCAAAAAGTCCTTGTTGGGCACAAAGTCGGCATCAAAGACCGCAATAAACTCACCGCGTGCAGTTTCAAGTCCTTGCTTCAGTGCGCCGGCCTTGTATCCTGAACGGTCTATGCGATGAATATGTTTTATATCATAACCGAGCGCTCTGTAGTGTGCCGTAGCTTTCTCAACTAAATCTACGGTTTCATCTGTCGAATCATCCAGCACCTGCACCTCTAATTTTTCTTTTGGATATTCAAGAGCGCATACGGCATCAATAAGTCTATTCGTAACATAGAGCTCGTTAAATAACGGGAGTTGCACTGTTACTACCGGTGTATCCGTTAATGCAGGCTGAATATGTTCAAGATCCCGCTGTTTCATATAATGATATACCATTACAAATCCATGTGCACCAAATGCACAAAGGATAAGCAATGAAAAAAAGTAGAGATACATGACGATATCCGCAAATATCGCACTCTCTAATAATTCTTGCTGGAAGAAAAGTATTGTAAGTATCATATTACCATCCTGCAACTGTATCGTTAAGAATATCTTCTGTTAATTTTTCGACAGCATTTTGTACGCCTTCATTGCGCTGTGTCAATCCGCCGCTTGAAGGATAATTTCCCCAATTGCTATAATTTTTTTCCCATATTTTCTTTCGCAGTTTCATATCCTGAAAAACCATTCTTACTGTTACAGTAATTCTTCTCATCGTGACTTGCTCGTTACCTTGAAGCACCTCGTAAGTATCTTTTACATCAGTAACAACACCTTCAAGCATGGAATCCGCAGTGTTGCGGTCTGTTAACTGAAGTGAGTTATCATTTATAAAGCGTTCTACTAATTTCTGTGTAAATAAATCCCGAAGAGTCGGATCGCCGTAACCGCTTTGATCTTCAATGATAGGAATCGCGATAGTTTTCAAATTCGCAGGAACAGAACCGCCTTTAAATGAATAATTGCAGCCACAGAAAACAACTGTCAACGAAATAAATACCGCATCCCAAAAAAGTCTCATGATTCTTTTCACATTATCATCTCTCATTGCAGTCCATAATCCTTTATTTTTCTATAAAGCGTTCTTTCGCTGATATTCAATTCCTTCGCTGCATTACGTCTATTTCCCTTGTGCCTATCAAGAGCTGTAGCAACCATGCGGCGTTCCATCTCATCCATGGTCAGAATGCCATTACCGTTTTGTGGTTGAGCATGACTGCTATTTTGAAGACTGTTTTCGTTTACACAACCCACAAGTAATTCTTTCATTTCAATTATGTTAGATTTAAGTTCCACAAGTGCACGATAGATCAATTCACGCTCTGCTTGTTCTGTCGTTCTATTTGAAACCACAGGAAGATTTCTATCTGTCGCAACTTTCGAATGCTCGCGCAGATACTTTCTAACATCGTCTTCATTAAGATGTTTTCCGCCTTCCAAAATAAGCATGCTTTCAATCGCATTCCGCAATTCACGTATATTTCCCGGCCAATAATAACTCATGAGTAGTTCTGTCGCGTTGTTGCTGAATCCGTTGAATTTGATTTTATTTTTTTCCGCCGTTTCTTTTACAAATTGTTCAACTAGTGCAGGAATATCCTCTTTTCGGTTCCGTAATGGCGGTAGATGTATGTTCACCGAACGCAGCCGGAAATATAAATCCGAACGAAAGTGCTTTTGTTGAACCTCATATTCCAGTAATTTGTTCGTTGCTGCAATCACACGCACATCTGTTCTGCGTGCCTCGGATGAACCGACCCGCATATATTCACCGCTTTCAAGCACACGCAGCAATTTCACTTGAGTTGCTAACGGCATTTCTCCGATTTCATCGAGAAAAATAGTACCGCCGTCGGCAATTTCAAAATAACCACGTCTCAAATCCAAAGCACTTGTGAACGCACCTTTTTCATGACCGAACAATTCACTTTCTATCAATCCATCCGGTATCGCTCCGCAATTGACCGAGACCATCGTCTGTTGCGCTCGCTTGCTTGCTCCATGAATGGCTTTAGCAACGATCTCTTTTCCCGTGCCGCTTTCACCCGAGACCATTACAGTAATATCCGTCGGCGCCACCTGGCGGATGACATCCACAATTTCTTGCATCTCCGGCGATTGTCCGATGATGCCGTATTTCTGTTGAAACGCTTCCCGGTCTGTCAACGTGAGACAATCATTGATGTTAGATTAAATTTTTCTTTTACTTCTGCTGCAAATTCTTTTGCCTCGTCGTACGTCTGGAATTCACCAACCCAGACTTTGTGCAGCTTTTTTCCATGACTGACAATTGTAAAAATATTCGATGGATATCCTTCTTTCTCAAACTTTGCCTTTAATTCATCTGCATTCTGCAGGGTAGAGAAAGCACCTACTTGTATGGTAAAGTTAGTAGCAAATTTTTGAACAGTCCCCTTCGGCTTAATTTCTGCCGGTTTTTCTTTAACTACCGGTTTCTCTTCTGCCACAAGATTTTGTTCTGTCGCATATGTCGAAAATGGATATTCTTCCTTCAATTGCGTCAGCTTATGATCGGCTGTTTTATAAAGACCGACGGAATAGTAATATTGATAGAGCTTGTAAAGTGCATCGTCCGCCCATTCACTTTTTGGAAAATTATCGACAATATTTTGGTATAACTTTGCCGCTTCTGTACCATCTGTTGTCAATACTGCCTGTAAATACATTAATCCAGGATTATTCTGATAATTCGTCATAAGCGCCGGAAGTTCGGCACGCACTGTTTCACCTTGACCTTTTTCGATCATTTCAAGTCGATGATTAATATCAGGACTCCTATTGCTTGTCTGCGCATATAGAGAAGGTGCGATAATAATTAATACATTTATTAAAGCAAATGTTATTTGCGCTTTCATGGTTTTTCAGCTCTCTCTTGTTGTTAATACAGGGGATTGTTGAAATACATGTACTTGTGTCCCAAATAATGTTGCCGAGTTTGCTCGTTCTATACGAACATTGATATAATCGCCTGCAACATTACCGTTTTTGGGAAATATTACCATCTTATTTGTATCTGTCCTGCCGCATAAATCAACATTCGACTTTTTACTCGTACCTTCCACAAGCACTTCCATAATTTGGCCGACCATTTTTCTATTTCTATGCAAAGAGATACTGCGCTGAATATTTATAATTTCATCTAGACGGCGATTTTTTACTTCATCCGGCACATCATCACTCATCGACCATGCTTTAGTTCTCTTGCGGGGAGAGTATTTAAATGTGTACGCTCCGTCATAACCTACTGCCCGCAACAAATCCATAGTTTGTTTGTGGTCATCTTCCGTTTCTGTTGGAAATCCGGTTATAACATCCGTAGAAAGACTAATCTCGGGAATCGCTGCTCTGATTTTATGAACAAGATTAAGATAGTATTTAACGCTGTATTTGCGATTCATTAATTTAAGAATTCTGTCTGACCCGGATTGTACGGGCAAATGGACATATTTACAAATATTTGATCGCAAAGCGATCGTGGCAATCAATTTATCAGACATGTCTTGTGGATGCGACGTCATGAACCGTATACGGAGATTCCGATTAAGATCAACGATCGATGAGAGTAAATCAGAAAAATCATGTGTACCATCCCAATACGAATTGACATTTTGTCCAAGCAAGGTTACTTCTTTAAAATTCTGATTTCTTAACGCTTCAATCTCTTTAAGGATATTTGTTTGCGAACGGCTTCGTTCTCGACCGCGAGTAAATGGTACTACACAGTAAGTGCAAAAATTATCACACCCGCGCATAATGGCAATCCATGCACTTAAATTCCCTGTACGAAGAGGAACAATGTCGTCATACTTCTCCACACGCGAAAGCCTGATTGCTACTCCTCTCTCTCCTTTTTTCGCTGCTTCAACAAGTGCCGGCAGCTTGCGATATTCATCCGGCCCAACAATTATATCAACAAAATCCTCTGATTCCATTAAATCCTTGCGAATACGTTCAACCATGCATCCTAGGATGCCTATGATAATATTCGGATTAGCCTTTTTGTAATGATAAAAATCGCCTAATCGACCGATAACCCGCTGCTCTGCATTTTCACGAACAGCACAAGTGTTTATTAAAACAATATCCGCCTGTGTTAAAAGATTTGTGCGGGTATAACCAGCATCACGCATTATGCTGAGCACAACTTCTGTATCTGCCAAGTTCATCTGGCAGCCGTATGTTTCTATATAGATACTACGACCTAGTTGCATTTCTTACCGTTGGATATGCAGTCATAATAATGAAACAATGGCAGACACACAATATTATACCATCATCATTAAAGTTATTTAATCTTAAAGGATTTCTTGAAGTTCTGTCAGATAACGTATATATGTATTGCCATATCGGCAGATATCTGATTTGTATCAATTGCAAGATTTTGGATTGATAGAGTGAAAATGCTGTTGTATATTAAAGAAGAATAGAGTTTATAATAACTTTTCCTAACGGATTTCAAGCCTTTTTGGGTCAATTGAATTAACTTGAAAGAAAACTATGGCAGATTTAATTGATGATATTAAAAAGAAAGCACGGCAGTTGAAGAAACACATTGTGCTGCCTGACGCAATGGATGAACGAGCAATGCAGGCAGCGCGAATAATTACAGATGAGAAAATCGCTAATATCTCTCTTGTCGGTAACGAAGACGCGATCCTGTCTAAGGCTCAGCAACTAGGTGTCGGTTTAGAAAACATCCATATTGTCGATCCAGAAAAATCAGAAAAATTGAATGACTTTATTCAAGTATATTACAATCTCCGCAAAAAGAAAGGATTACAACTGGAACAAGCCCAGGTTACTATGAAACAACCCTTGTTCTTTGGCGCAATGATGGTTCGTGAAGGAATTGCTGATGGAAGCGTTGCAGGTTCATTGTCAACAACCGGTGATGTGATCCGAGCCGGTATTCAGGTCGTAGGGATGCCTCCTGGTATATCTGTTGTTTCAAGTTTCTTTTTAATGGTCTTTCCTCATACAATTTATTTGTATGCTGACTGCGGCGTCGTACCAAATCCTTCAGCCGAACAGCTTGCGGATATTGCAATTTCAACGGCAGAAAATCACAGAAAGTTGACAGGTGAGATCCCGCGTATTGCAATGCTTTCGTTTTCTACAAAAGGAAGTGCTTCACATCCACTTGTGGAAAAAATACAGAAAGCAACCGCTCTTGTTAAACAAAAACAACCGGGCCTAATCATCGATGGAGAATTACAAGTTGATGCCGCTATTGTTCCTTCCGTGAGTGCAAAAAAAGCACCGGGAAGTTCAATTGCCGGCAATGCAAATGTACTAATATTTCCTAATCTTGATGCAGGCAATATAGCCTATAAAATAACACAACGTTTGGCTGGAGCAGAAGCTTTTGGACCTATTATTCAGGGATTAAAAAAACCATGCTATGACCTCTCACGCGGATGCAGCGTTAATGATATCGTCAGTATGGCAGCCATTAATGCAGTAGCAGGAGCTGTCTAACGAACATATCTGCCACAACGAAGCATAAGCTTCATCATTGGAGTAAAGGATCCGGGCGTTACAGATTTTTGGATTTGTACCGAGGTATTATTGTTTTATTTATGCTTGAGGGTCATGTAGTACGTGAACTCCTCAACGCTGAAGGCAAAGCAACATATTTATTTTCTCTCCATGAAATTTTTCACGGTATTACAGCGCCTGGATTCCTCTTCGGTGCCGGATTCACTTTTGCCATTGCTACTCAACGTAGATGGGAACAATCTATTACTTTTACACGTTTTTTTTTTCTACGTGTATGGCGCGCGATTTCACTCATTTTCATCGGTTATGCTTTACATTTTCCTTTTCTCTCTCTTCAGAAAATTATCTCTCAGGCAACATCAGCTCAATGGAAAGCGTTCCTTCTCTTCGATGTATTACAATGCATCGGTATTGGTTTACTGCTCATGCGTCTTTTATTGGTACTAGTACGACAGGAAAGAATATTCCTTGGAATCTTAACATTTTTAGTATTCGCAATAGTGTACTCGACGCCACTATTTTGGGCGTCGCATGTACAACAGATTTTCTCCCTCACGATTTCATCAGCCATAAACGGATTAACCGGTTCTTCATTCCCTATTTTTCCGTTTGCAGGATTTTTACTCGCCGGTACGGGTGTATCATGGATTTTTCTACGCTCTGCACAGGAGGGATATGAAAAAACCTTCATCAAACGGTTGATGCTTGCCGGTGCATTGCTCGTTACAACAGGATGGCTTTTTGAAACACTACCGTTTCAAGTTTATGCGGAATATTCTTTCTGGAATACCAGTCCGAATTATTTCTGGATACAGCTGGGTGTACTTTTAATAATGCTGGGCGGATTCTGGTACCTTGAAGGCTTTTTTTCCACCCATAAGGGCTCAATTGTCTGGCTGCCAAAGTGGTTAACAATACTCGGTGTGGAGTCTCTCTTCGTGTACATTGCACACTTGCTTATTCTTTGCGGTTGGGTAACAAATGCAGATTTCAATCTCCGTGGATGCTGGGGAGTCAGTCTCACTGTTATTGAATCAATTCTCGTTTTTGTAGGTCTGACACTGCTAATGGTACCGGCGTCATTCGGATGGAATTATCTTAAAAAACAACATCCCATTTTAATGATCAGTGTGTATTGGTGGATTGGATTCTGTGTCGTTTGGTCTTTTATCTTCAATCCATACTAACAAAAGCATTCCTGTACAATTTCTTGCTCATGGTTTTTCAGTTAGTGCTTTCATGATACATGCTATTACTCTGTAGTACGTGCAAAACTCGCTTCACGCAATATCAATCGTAACGAAATCCTATGGGTATCTCCAAGATCATTCTCCTTGCCGAACCGAGCAAATGAATAGTCAACATCAAGCATACGAAAGTGAAGCCCTGCACCAAGCGTTAATTGCTTCACATCACTATAACCAATGCGCAGTGCGGCTGTGTTTTTATAGTCGAATTCGAGACCTATATGAGGATCGAAACTGATTGGACCAAGATGCCCAAAAGATGAAAACTGACGATTTTCAAAGCGAATATCTATATCGATCGTCGGAGCAAAACGTCCGTCAAAAAGATTAATGAAGTAAACCGTTCCCAGTTTAAGTGTTGGCGATATCAATTCGTTCGTGCCTGTTGTCCACGCTAAGAGTGTTGTTGTAACATCTTGCAAATTTGCCGCAATAAACCAATTTTCTTGCGGCAAGTAAAGAACACCGATATCAAATCCTAATCCTGATGCCGATGATATATCTAATCCGCGGTACAATATTTTAAAATTAAGACCATATGTTAAGTTATATGATAAACGCTTAGAGTAAGTCAAGTATAAGGCCCAATCTGCCGAATTAAAATACTTTATTCTGCCGGGATCAATGAAATCAGTCGAGTCAAGGATCCCATTTTGATTTCCATCAACCAATGCATATCGTGAATCTGGAATACCGTCCACGCCAAGCCGCATCAAGCTTACCGCAAATGTAGTATTAGTACTGTATGGAATCGCCACTGCACCGAAATCATAGTTAACAATACCGCCATATCGCTCATCGTGCATAAGCATTAATTCTGGATAATTCAGGCGTGCAAGTGCGGCCGGATTCCAGTATGCAGCCGAAGCATCATATGCAAGAGCTGCATATGCGCCACCAAGTCCAAGCGCTCTTCCGCCGACACCGATGGATAGAAATTCACCTGCATATTTAGCAATATGCTGAGCCGATGCACCCTGGACAGCAAGAAGCACAATTATGATTCTTTTTAATGTTTTCATATAGCATCAAAAATAAAAAAACCGAACTCACTCAGTCACTGCGTGGTCCGGTAAATAACAACGTTAGAGAATGAGTGACAATGCATAAAACCGGCATTTCACAACTCTCTATCAATTGTATCGATACGCGGGGCTCCTTTCTACTAAATATAAGGTATAAGATTCATTTTTTAGAATCAAGTCTACTCAACGCGTTCCGCTCCTAACTCACGTTTTAACATAGTTAGAATAGGATGTTCTTTTACCGCAGGTACATCCAAGGGAATCTTGTCTTCAGCTTCTTTTTTACTGCTGTTTAATTGCGATGTTGTTAAATAGACCGATTTAACCGGAATATCATTGTTCGAAAGCAAAACCGGTTCTATTGTAATATCTTTACCGGTTACTTGATGAAGCGTATTTATTAAAAAATTTCTGTGGCGTTTTAGTGTTGAAAAATGATAGGTGTCGGGACATGAAATACGTACAATCCCGCCATTAACATCTATCACTTTTGTTTCCATTAGCAAAGTTCCTACTGCAATATGCGTCTTTGATACATCGCTTACAAAATCAGACCACCGTGCAATTACTTCTTCTGATGAGATAGATTGAGTAACATCGGCTTTCGCAGTAAATCGTGGAGACGTATATTGCATGTTGTCCAATCTCGAAACACCTGTTAGTCTCATTAAGTCGCTGCCAACGAGCGAGGAATAGCTGACAGCTGATCTGCTTTTCAAATAACTGGCACCAACTTCGCCCATTACTTTTATTTCTGCGTGAGATGTATTTTCTCGCTGCGGTGGATCGAGGATTCTTTTTGAAAAGCCGCTATTATTATCACTTATTTTTTTTTTCAGCAACTCTATCTGTTGTAACAACTCGCCAATCTGTAATGAACTATCCATTTTTACCATCTGTATCAATCCGGCTTCAAGATGATAACGCGGCTGAACCGCCCATTTTAGCGCTTGTTCAAGTTCATTCGTTTGTTTTATATAGCGAAGAATGTCCTGTTCTTTGAACTGATGTGCCGCTGCTTCATACCGTTTTTTATAATGTTCGGATATTTCAATAATTTGCGTTGATTCTGTCGAACGAACAATAAGTAAATTACGGAGATGTTCCGCTAATCCGCTGATAAATTCACGTAAATCGTACCCGCTTTTAATGACTTCATCTATTATTTGAATAGCTCCACGCACGTCATGATTTTTTAAAATGTCAGATACCCTGAAATAGATTTCCTGATCAACTACATTGAATGCCTTCAGCAGTTCATTTGTTTTTATATCGGTACCGCAAAACGAACGCACTTGATCAAATATACTTTGCGCATCTCGAAGAGATCCGTCGGCACGTTTTGCTATTACCATGAGCGCGTTTTCTTCTATTGTAATCTTTTCGGCCTTTGCTATAGTAGTAAGCGTTTTAATTATCTCCTCTACAGATATACGGCGGAAATCGAACCGTTGACATCGGGAAAGGATTGTCATCGGGACTTTGTGTACTTCTGTGGTCGCAAAAATAAATATTACATGAGTCGGAGGCTCTTCTAAAGTTTTCAGAAGCGCATTAAATGCTTCTTTCGTCAACATATGTACTTCGTCGATGATATATATTTTGTAGGAACCATGAGTCGGTGTATAACGTACGGAATCCCGCAGGTTACGAATTTCTTCTACACCTCGGTTCGAAGCGCCATCGATTTCAATAACATCAAGACTGCGGCCTTCAATAATCTCCTTGCAGATTTCGCATGTGTTGTCAGGATTTTGATTTACGGGGGAAAGACAATTTAAGGCACGTGCAAGAATACGGGCGGTTGTAGTTTTTCCGCATCCTCTTGTTCCGCTAAAGATGTAAGCATGAGCAACCCGGCGGGATGCAATTGCGTTTCTGAGTGTATTTGTTACATGATTCTGGCCAACTACATCGTCGAATATTAATGGCCGCCATTTGCGTGCTGTGACCTGATAACTCATTTCAACTTTAGCCTCTATAATAAAGACACAAACATAACAAGAATACTAAATTCAGAATCCAGAATCCAGAACTATTTTTTCTTTTCTATCTTTTGTTTTTTACTATTTTTATTCTTCCCGTCAAAGACATATTTCATTGCTTCCTCAAGCTTTTCGATTGCAATAATCTTTAATCCTTCTTTAACTTTATTTGAAATTTCCGTGAGATCTTTCAGGTTTTCTTTTGGAATCAATACATTCTTAATGCCGCTGCGCTGTGCCGCAAGAAGCTTTTCTGTCAATCCGCCGATTGGAAGTACATTCCCTCGGAGAGTGATTTCACCAGTCATTGCCACATCATTTCGTGCCGGGCGATTGCTTGCAGCTGATATGATAGCCATTGCCATGGTAATACCTGCAGATGGACCGTCTTTTGGAATTGCTCCTTCAGGTAAATGAATATGAATTTCACGGTTTTTACTAAAATCGGGATCAATCCCGAATATCTTTGCATTAGAACGGATATAACTTAGCGCCGCCTGAGCTGATTCTTTCATTACATCTCCAAGCTGACCTGTAAGTGTCAATCGTTCTGTACCGCGCATAATCGTTACGTCAACATTTAATATATCTCCACCAACATTCGTCCATGCTAAACCGATAACCGAACCTATGCGCGGCCTCTGCTCGGCGGCTTTTGTCCGATACTTTGGAACACCAAGATATTTTTCCACGCTTTCGGGAGTAATATTAAAAATACTTTTTATTCTTTTTCCTTCCGTCCTTCCGTTCTTTTGTTGCACCAAAACCATTTCCTTTGCAACTTTGCGGCAGACGGAAGCAATTTCACGCTCAAGATTACGCACACCTGATTCCCGCGTATATTGTTGAATGAGCTTTAATATTGTTCCGTCTTCAAACTGCACTTCATTCGCTTTCAATCCATGCGCCTGAAGTTGCTTAGCTATAATATGGCGCTTTGCTATCTCTTTTTTCTCATATTCAAGGTACCCCGGCAGCTCAATAATCTCCATTCTATCCTGCAACGGCAGCGGAATAGCAAAACGGACATTTGCAGTGGTAATAAACATCACCTTAGAAAGATCATAATCCACTTCAACATAATGATCATTGAATGAAACGTTCTGCTCCGGATCCAATACCTCTAAGAGAGCGGCTGAAGGATCACCGCGAAAATCCATGCTCATTTTATCAACTTCATCCATTAATAAGACAGGATTTACAGTTCCGGCACGTTTCATCGATTGAATGATCTTGCCCGGCATCGAGCCGATATATGTACGTCTATGTCCGCGTATTTCAGCTTCATCTCGTATTCCGCCCAACGAAATACGAACTAATTTTCTGCCCAGCGCCCGGGCAATCGATTTCGCCAGCGATGTTTTACCTACTCCCGGAGGACCGACAAAACAAAGAATTTGACCGCGTATCTCTTTCACAAGATTCAGCACAGCAATATGTTCTAAAATCCTATCCTTCGGTTTATCCAATCCGTAATGGTCATTATCAAGAATTTCTTTTACATGAGCAATATTCAAATTGTCTTTGGTTCTTTTCTGCCATGGTATCGATATAAGCCAATCCAGGTAATTGCGGGTAACTGTAAATTCAGGAGACATAGGCGGTGTCTTTTTAAGCTTTTGAAATTCTTCCATTGCCTTCTCTTCAGCTTCTTTTGGCATTTTTGCTGCAGTTAATTGAGCTTTTAACTTCGCAAGCTCCGGAGATGTTTCATCGTCACCGAGTTCATCTTGGAGAATTCGTATTTGTTCTTGAATGAAAAACTTGCGCTGCGATTTTTGAATATTATTCTGCACCTTTGTATCAATGTCATGTTCAATCTTCAGGATATCTACTTCTGTAGTTAATATTTTTGACAGCTCATAGAGTTGATCTCTTAAAATCTGAGTTTGCAAAACACGCTGCTTCACATCGACACTTTGAATAATATTTGATGCGATATAATACATTTTCCTCTGCGGCTCTTTAATGACATCATACGCCATCAGCACTTCGGGCGGTAGGTTACGGTTGAGATGAATGTATTCAGTAAAGAGTGCAGAAACATGCCGAACCAGCGCTTCAATTTCACGTCCCGCCGGCGGATCTATACGATTAATAACTATCTCAGCCTCAAGAAAATCCGAATTTGGGATGAATTTCTTTATTTTTGCTTGTGCAATGCCGTCTACTAAAATCTTCATTAATCCATTCGGTAATTTCAGCATTTGAAGTATTTTAGCTACCGTGCCTTCGCGATAAATATCATTTTCAGTAGGTTCATCAACTGATGGATTTTTTTGTGCAACCAGCAGAATGTTTTTACCGCGTTCAAGAGACTCGTTGGCAGCACGAAGCGACGTTTCTCTTCCAACAAGTACCGGAAAAATCATATAAGGAAAAACAACTACATCACGTAGAGGCAGAACAGGAAGGATACCTGGAATTTGATCTAATGTCTCAATGTTTTGATTGGATTTGACAGTATTACTCATAGTTTATCTAAAATATTCACTATAAAATAAAAGAGGGCACGTCTGCCTGAGCTGACACACCCATTGCATTGGTTATTTAAATATACCTATGAAATTGAGGAGAAGCAATTGAACATCATAATCAAACCATTGAAAACCATAATTTCCCTGCATTTATGAACATTATATCGTGTAACCTAATATACTTTAAATTTAAAATATATTTCATAATACGCTGTTTATAAATCTCACAAGCGGCGTAAGTTTTTCGCAAATAGCTGCAGTTTCTTTAACCCAAATTATGCATTAGAGAATTGAAAAGGTGGATCAAGAGCACCAACTTTAGAGAAT
>Ga0315539_1002041_pt1 | contig 14604 bp, 13 predicted proteins | sample SalMarSW160150MG_FD_203097 | JGI IMG/M metagenome (GOLD analysis project Ga0315539, IMG submission 203097) | Salt marsh sediment microbial communities from the Plum Island Ecosystem LTER, Massachusetts, United States - Salt Marsh Sediment SW1601-150 ... | reverse complement strand
ATCAGGCATTGGGATATCTTACTCCACAGGAATTCCTGGAGCACCATCAACAAAATCAGAGAAAGGAGAAAGTGTCACTAATCACCTGAACGAGTACAGACTATTGACAGAATCAAACTGGCATGATATTATATCGGTAGACGGTATAGCGGCATACGATATATCAGGAGTTAATATAAAGGACGACTTCGATGTTACGTGACGATACTGACAAATACCTTCCTCTCACTGAATCCACATATTATATAATGCTGACTCTAGTCGACCCTCTCCACGGATATGCGGTGATGAAGAAGATAGAAGAAATAAGTAAAGGCACAGTCAAGGTCGGCCCCGGGACCTTATACGGTGCGTTTACATTGCTTGAGAAAGAGGCGCTGATTGTTAAGGTCAAGGAAGAAGACCGACGAAAGAGCTACGTTTTAACACCAAAAGGGAAGAATGTGCTAATGAACCAGATAAAGCGGCTAGAAATAATGACCCAAAGCGGTCTATCCGTCATAGATATGTTATGAGCTAAATCTCATTGTAAGTAGAAAGTGATGGCAGAAAATACGATCCGAAAAATCAAATGGTTTTTTCCTTGGCAGGATGAACAAGAAGAGGCATGGCTCAGGAGTATGTCCCAAAGGGGTTGGCACCTAGCTTCGGTAGGGTTACCGTGTACCTACAGATTTAGGGCTGGTGAGCAGATGGATTACATCTACCGCCTGGATTATCAGACGTTTCCAGAGAAGGATAAACAAGAATATCAACAGTTATTCCGCGATGCCGGTTGGGAATATATTGGCGAGATGTCTGCCTGGCAATACTTCCGCAAGGAAGTTAAGGAAGAAGAGCCCCTAGAAATCTTTACTGATGTTGAGTCGAAAATAGCTAAGTACAAAAGAATACTAGCCTTCCTATGGCTTTTCTGGGTTGTATTGATTGTAGTCATCCCCGTGAGAGGCATATCGATGGATGATCCCTATCCATGGTGGGGTGCTATTCAAGCTATTCAAGTGTTCGCTCTTTTAATATGGCTGTTTTTTACGTATGCCGTCATCAGACTCATGCTAAGGATCAGACAGCTAAGAAAGCTTTGAAGCGAACACTGATGAAGACACGACAAGACTGACAGATTTCTGGAATAACAGGACTCCATATTGGGGAATGGCACATTGCCTCGAAGATGAACGTAACAATTGCCCTGGACCAACTGGTCAATGCCAGCTATACGTATTTCCTCTCCTTTATGCCAGAATCTTCTCCGTCTCTTCCTTATAAGCATCCATGACATAAGGAATGCCAGAAATCTTTGCTGCCTCTTCTGTCAATGCCATGAGGTCCTTGCGGGAGATTGTGGAAAGATTGAAGTTCCTACTGCCGGCCATCAATTGTTGCAGCCCTGTTTTAATTTTTTGGCAGAATGTATATATACCAATTGCACCGAGTGGCATATTCTCAATTTCCTTACCATACTTATCTTTCAAAGTATCATAGGTGACAAATATTTCCTCTGGAGTGTTACCATACTTGGAAACTGTCTTCGGCAATTTGTTGTCTTTGAGCCACTGTCCAATATTCTTCCCAACCATTCCTGGAATCATCAAAGCTCTACCCATGCAAACTGCCTTCACATACGGAGCACCCAAGGCTATTGCCTTGAATATACCAGCTTCCTCGGAGAATCCGCCGGCCATGGCCAGGTCTGGAACTCTTAATCCCTTGCTGGTAAGCTTTTCAGCAAACTTATAGGCAAGGCACTGCAGGTAGAAAGTCGGGATGCCCCACTCGTTCATCATCGACCAAGGGCTCATTCCTGTTCCACCAGGAGCACCATCTATTGTAATAAGGTCGATCTTTGCCTCTGAACCATAGCGCAGAGCCATGGCAAGCTCCATTGCAGAATAAGCTCCGGTCTTAAGTGTGATTCTCTTAAATCCGAGCTTGCGAAGACGCTCTACCTCTCCTAGGAATGCCTCCTTGGTAACAAAACCCAGGCGCGAATGGCGCTCAAATTCCTTAATCGCCCCGGCTTTGTGTGCCGCTTGAATGTCGGTACTTGTTGGATCAGGGGTAACGATGTAGCCTCTTTTCTTAAGCTCCAAGGCTCTTTCAAGTGAAGTGACCAGTATCTCCCCCCCGATAGATTTCGCGCCCTGCCCCCATTTCAGTTCAATAGTATCAAGGTTGTGCTTTTCCAATACATATTCAGCCACACCAAATCTTGTATCTTCCACATTCATCTGGACGAGCATTTCCCCATAACCCTCGTAATATTTCCTGTAAGTTTTTATACGCCGGTCCATCTCTGGCGATTTTTTGATCTTGCCATTGCTATCTAATTCAAGTCCGGGGTCAATGCCACATACGTTCTCACCACATACCACAGTAATACCGGAAATAGCAGCCCCAATGGCAAAATGCTCCCAGTTCCTTTGGGCTATTTCCGTGGAACCCAATGCTCCAGTGAAAATGGGTATCCGCATTTTGACCTTTTTGTCCCAGCCATACTCTGTTTCGGTATCAACATTGGGGAAGAGCGCTGTATCAGGGCTAGCTTCAACTCCTTCGGGCAATCCTCTTGCTCCAGTTGCGTATCCTTGAATATTGAGGTGAGAGTAATCGACTGGATAGTTCTTATCAGCACCAGCAATTGTTTCCCCATAAGGCCCTGGATAGATAACCTCTCGACCTCGAAACGAAGCCAACCAAGTCTCACAACGTCCTGTGCACCCATCAAGGCATGTCGTGCAAATCCCGGACATAGGGACGACACTCCGTGAGCGATTGGCGGTTCCTGTTGCTTCATTGGCATTTGGTCGTCTTAAGTTCACAGTTATAACCCCCCTTATTTTTTATTGGTTTCCTTATTCGTTTAGCATTTCGTTGAGGCTGCCTAAATTTTTACATTCAACCCTTTGGCTTTGAGATACTCCTTCACTTCCCTAATAGAGATCTCACCGAAGTGAAACACGGAAGCCGCAAGGACAGCTGAGGCCCTGCCGATAGCTATTCCTTCGTAGAAATGTTTCAATTTTCCCGCACCTCCGGAAGCAGTTACCGGAATATTGACGGCTTCGGCCACAGCTTTGGTCATCTCCAAGTCATATCCTTTCTTTGTGCCATCGGCATCTTTGCTGGTAAGCAGAATCTCTCCAGCCCCCAGTTTCTCCACCCTCTTCGCCCACACGACAATATCTAGTCCTGTAGATTCGCTACCGCTTTTGACTACGACCTCTAATCGTGGAAGACCAGTTCCAGGCTGGTTTTTTCGACCATCAATGGCAACAACGAGCCTTTCCTTGCCAAACTTGTTCGAGGATACTCTTATCAGCTCAGGAGTCCTAACCGCAGCCGTATTTATCGAAACCTTGCTCACCCCGAGGTCAAACAAAGTCTGCATGTCCTCAAGGCTAGCGATACCGCCTCCCACGGCAAAAGGAACCGTAACCACCTCACAGACTTTTTTAACCCATTCAAAACGCGTCTTTCTACTCTCCACTGTGGCGAAGATATCAAGGAATACCAGTTCATCAGCTCCTTCTCGGCAATAAGCCTCCGCTGCCTCTACAGGGTCTCGGGCATCCCTAAGATTCGCGAAGTTTATTCCCTTGACTACCCTGCCATCCTTAACATCCAAACAGGGTATGATTCGCACTGCCTCCATTTCACAGATTCCAGAATCTAATCAGCTCTCGATACTCCATAACAGTGCTCATAGCACGATTTTCCACTTCTATGCCGGATTCAACAGCAGCAGCTATAGAGTTAAGCCCCCCTGTGAGTATCATACCGACCTTATTTAATTCCACGGGGACCTCACACACAGACTTGCTCACCTCGCCCATCATAAGCACTCCACCTAGATTAGCTTCTTTTAAGCTGGCAACGACCTTCTCTACTTCGGGTTGGCATATAGCCGGTATTTCTCGGAAATTGGCTAAAATCCTCCCCTCCCCTTTTCTAGCCACTTGACCAACGGTTGTCATCTTACTGGTAATATATATCTCTGAAGGGTCTAAGGATGAGCCTGAATATTGGATAAGCTCCACAAATCGCAAAGGTTTGTGGTTCTTAATCTGTAAAATACCACCAAATTTGGAGTCCATAGGAATGCCCGCTTTAAGCAAAGCACCATTGACTATAACACTGCAAACAGTGGCTAGACCTATTTTACCCTCGGGCACAATTATGCCACCTAAACTTTCCCCCTGGCGAGCTACAGCCACAAGGTCACCGACACAGATCCCAGCCTGAAAAGCCTCCTTCATAACTTCAATCGCCTTCTTGAATTGCTTCTCAGGGAAAACTGAGATATTTACAGGAACCTTGCCTTGATGCTTATCCAGGTCAAAGTCCGTCTGATAGGCCAGAAGTTCAATTTTGGAGGCTACAAAACCAACCTTGTCACTGACTAGGGCACTCTCTAATTCTTCACGGCCTAGCTGTGTAATTAACCTCCCATTTCTGCCCACGCTCTCTGTGAACCCGCGCTCATCCATTAACTTGAGATGATATCTGACAGCTCGTTCACTTAACTCGATGCCATGATCCTTAAGGTGATGGGAAATAACCCTGGCCCCAAGAGGCTCCGGCGAGTCCCTCAGAATTCTCATGATGGTGATTGTCTTTCTTTCTACGTCCTGTGTTTCGAAACCCATGGTAATATTCCGGTATCCTAGGTAATAGGAAACCGTTTTCCACAATACCACAGCGAAGTCATGCTTGTCAACTATAATCCGTTCCTATTACCTTTTCAGTATACCTATTAAGAGCTTGCTTAGTTGCGTCGCTTGGTGTATCATGAGCCTTTCAGGAAATCGACAAGATATGAGGGTGGGGGTTCTCGCTCTACAGGGAACGTTCATAGAGCATATTGGCATGCTGCGACAATTGGGTGTGGAAACCCCTCCAATTCGCCTGCCCCATGAGCTCGATACACTGGATGGACTTATTATCCCCGGCGGGGAAAGCACTACTATGCTGAGGCTCATGGAGAGTTTTGGGTTGATGCAACCCATAAGGGAGATGGCTCGAAATGGTTTAGCTATTTGGGGGACCTGTGCCGGGATGGTCTTGCTTGCCAAGAGTATCTCCAACTATGAAATGGAGACTCTAGGCCTCATGGATATGAAGATCAGGCGCAACGCCTTTGGCAGCCAGATTGATAGTTTTGAAGTAGATCTGGAGATACCGCTTGTGGGCGAAGAGCCATTTCATGCTGTTTTCATTCGAGCCCCGATTGTCAAAGAGGCCAAGCCAGATGTAAAAATCCTGTCCTGTCTTCCCGATAACACAATCGTCGCTGCCAGGCAGAATCGGCTGCTGGCCTGTGCTTTCCACCCGGAGTTCACCGATGACTTGAGGTTCCATAGCTATTTCTTAAATATGGTCAGCCAAAAACTGCCCCACAACCTTGAGGACAGAATCCTTCAAGGTAGCCAGCTTGGGCCTTGAAGGGCGCTAGCGACTGGGAATTGTAGAAAGGTAAGTCTCTTGTTCCGAATCGAGGTCTCAGTAAAGGCCAGTTTCCCCGACCCCGAGGGAGACAGGCTGGAGATGGACATCCGTGACATTGGCATCACGACTGTAAAACAGGCTAGGGTCAGTGATGTATATCTTCTGGAGGGAGAACTGGATGAGGCGGAGTTGCAAAAGATCGGCCAGGAACTACTGGCTGACCCTGTGGTTGAAGACTTTTCTTGGAGTGCAGGACCCTTATCTAGTATCGAGGGTGGGGATGCCCAGGTTATTGAGGTGTCTTATAATCCTGGCGTGACGGATCCCGTGGAGGAGAGCGTCGACAAGGCAATCCGTGACCTCGGCATAGCTACGGTTAAGTCAGTGAAAACAGCCCGTAAATATTCCTTACGGGGCGATCTCTCGGAGGAGACCCTTCAATCTATCTGTGATAAGCTGTTGGTCAATAGCCTGATCCAGCACGTGGTCACGAAGCGGGAGGCAGTTGTTCTTCCCTCCACAACCTACAAATTTATCTTAACTAATGTAGATTTGCTTAACCTGGACGATGACGGTCTGATGAAGGTGAGTAAGGATAGACTCTGGTTGAATCTAAACGAGATGAGGCACATCAAGGATTACTTCTCAAAGCTGGACCGCAATCCCACCGATGTTGAGCTTGAGACCCTGGCACAAACTTGGTCCGAGCACTGCATACACAAGACCTTCAAGAGCAGAATCAGGCTAGGTCAGCTTGTTGTCGACAACCTGCTTAAGAGCACCGTGATGAGGGTCACCGAGGAGTTAAAAAAACCCTGGTGCCTTTCGGTTTTTCGTGACAATGCCGGGGTAATAGATTTCGATGGCCGCTATGCCGTCTGTTTTAAGGTGGAAACGCACAATCATCCCTCGGCGGTGGAGCCCTACGGAGGGGCAGCGACTGGGATAGGTGGTGTCATTCGCGATATCCTGGGGACGGGACTCGGGGCCAAGCCCATCCTGGACACAGATGTGTTCTGCTTTGCTCCTCCTGATTTCCCCGATGATAAACTCCCCCGTGGTGTATTGCATCCCCGCCGCATTTTCAAGGGTGTTCGCGCTGGAGTGGCTGACTACGGGAACCGACTCGGCGTACCCACGCTAAACGGTGCTATCCTCTTTGACGAACGATACGTAGGCAACCCCTTGGTCTTCTGCGGGACAGTGGGTCTGTTACCCTCAAGCATGAGCCAGAGGGGCCAGCAGCAGACTGGAGACTTGGTGGTTCTGGTGGGAGGCAGGACCGGACGTGATGGCATCCATGGCGTTACCTTCGCCTCGGGAGAACTTACCAAGGAATCGGAGGCTATCTCCGCCAGCTCTGTTCAGATTGGCGACCCTATTACGGAGAAGAGGCTGATAGATGTCCTCCTCAAGGCGCGGGACCAGCAACTATACCGACGGATCACCGATTGTGGAGGGGGTGGGCTTTCATCGGCGGTGGGTGAGATGGCCGAAGAAACAGGTGTCCGCGTTTACCTGGAAAGAGTCCCTTTGAAGTATTCGGGGCTCTCCTACACAGAAATATGGATATCTGAATCTCAGGAACGGATGGTGATGGCTGTGCCACCAGACACAGTCGACCAGTTGATTTCTCTTTTCCAGAGTGAGGGGGTAGAAGCTACCATTATCGGGGAATTCACCGATACTCAACGGCTTGAGCTTTTCTACGAAGGCAATCTGGTTGGCGATCTTGATATGAAGTTCCTGCATAAAGGGCTGCCTCAACTTGAGAAGGAGGCTGCCTGGGTACTGCCACAGCATGCAGAGCCGGATCTTCCGCAGCCAACTGACCTATGTGAAGACTTGTTGCGTATTCTGGCCTCGTGGAATGTTTGCAGTAAAGAATGGGTGATACGCCAGTACGACCACGAGGTGCAGGGTGGTAGCGTTCTCAAGCCCCTCACGGGGGTAAACAATGATGGCCCCAGTGACGCTGCCATCGTCAGACCAATACTCGATTCAGATATGGGCATCGTCGTCGCCAACGGCATCAATCCCAAGTATGGTGACATCGACCCGTACTGGATGGCCGCCTCTGCTATAGATGAGGCATTGCGACAAGTTGTGGCTGTTGGGGGCAACCTTCGGAGGGTGGCGCTGCTGGATAATTTCTGTTGGGGTAATCCAGACAAGCCGGACAGATTGGGGGGGTTGGTGCGGGCGGCGCAAGCCTGCTACGACGTTGCTCTCGATTACGAGACTCCCTTCATCTCTGGAAAGGATAGTCTTTATAATGAGTTTGAGACCGAAAAAGAGAGCATCTCCATTCCACCCACGCTGCTCATCTCCGTAGTGGCAGTTCTGGATAATGTGGAGAGGGCTGTTACAATGGATTGCAAGCGAGAGGGTGACCTGGTTTATATCGTCGGCACCACGTGGAATGAGCTTGGCGGCTCACAATACTACGGCATTCATGGTTACGTGGGGAACAGGGTGCCCAGGGTTGACTCCAAGAAAGGGAAGAAGCTCATGGATACCCTCAGCGCGGTCATGGAGAAGGGCTTGGTCAAGGCTTGCCATGACCTGAGTGAAGGGGGCATCGGGGTGGCTGCCGCCGAGATGGCCTTCGCCGGAGGTTTAGGGATGGTAATCCATTTGGGGCAGGTGCCGCTGGGCGAAGCCATGAATCGGGACGATTACGTGCTCTTCTCCGAATCGAATACCAGGTTCCTGGTAGAGGTAGCCCCCGAGGACAGTCATCAGTTCGAGGATATGATGGCTGGGGTTGATTTTGCTGCCATCGGTCAGGTTACGAGCACAAAAATGCTTGAGGTTTACGGTCTTAATAAGGAAATAGTGCTTTCAGCTCTCATTGCTGAACTCAAGGAGGCCTGGCAGAGACCTCTTCGCTGGTAGGGCTTGACATGATAATTAAGGTGAAGACGCTGATACTGCGAGCCCCGGGGACAAACTGTGACGTGGAAGCTGCCTTTGCCTTCGAACAAGCCGGGGCGAAGGTGGACTTGGTCCATGTGGATGAGATTATCCGTCGGCAGAAGTCTCTCTCCAATTACCAGATAATGGTTATCCCCGGCGGTTTTACTTATGGGGACGATATCTCTGCCGGGAGAATCCTGGCCAACGAGCTAAGACTCAAGCTGGGGGATGAAATTCAAAAGTTTGTTGACGATGGCAGGCTCATTCTGGGAATCTGTAACGGTTTTCAGGTCCTGGTGAAGGCTGGCATGTTACCTAAGTCGAGGGGTGAAAACTCGCAATCGCTAACCCTAGCTGGCAACGATTCCGGCAGGTTTGAGTGCCAGTGGGTCTACCTCCGCGCCAATAAAACAAGCCCCTGCATTTTTACACGGGGAATAGACCTTATGTATCTCCCAGTGGCCCACGGAGAGGGCAAAGTGGTAATTAAACCGGGGGCGCTAGAAGAGCTAAATGTGGCACTTTACTACGCAGATGATACAGGAGATATTCGAGCCGGCTACCCTCACAATCCCAATGGTTCAGTGAACAATATAGCCGGCATCTGCGATGCCACTGGTCGTATTTTTGCCCTGATGCCACACCCGGAGCGATTCATCCATTGGACACAACATCCAAGGTGGACCAGAGAGCCCTGGCGGGATTATGGGGACGGCTTCCGCGTTTTTCTGAACGCTGTGGAATGGGCCAAGAGCATTTGAATAGAAGCTTGGTCTATCTTGCATTAGCTTCTGTAGACTACAGAAAATGCTTATTAATGTTTGCTATACTATTTGTCGCTATAGGGAGGCAAATTGCTAAGGGTTGGCATAGCTCAGATTAATTCCACTGTGGGCGACCTCAGCGGTAATACCAAGAAGATAGTACAATTCATTGACCAGGCAAAATCGCTGGGAGTTGACCTGCTCACCTTCCCTGAGTTGGCTATAACCGGCTACCCTCCTGAAGATTTGCTGTTCAAACCACAGTTCATTAAGCAAAGCAGGGAAAACCTTAACGAAATAATCGAGCACAGTTCAGATATAGCGATAGTGGTGGGCTTCGTTGACAGCGATGGCGATATATATAATGCTGCCGCGGTGCTCTATAACAAAAAATTGGTTGGTGTTTACCATAAATTTTATCTGCCGAACTATGGTGTTTTTGATGAAGATAGATATTTCCAGGCAGGAAGGGAATGTCCAGTTTTCATCATTTATGGTATTGGTATAGGTATAACTATTTGTGAAGATATGTGGTATGAAGCCGGGCCGGCAATTGTCCAAGCCTATGCCGGAGCCACGGTGCTGATTAATATAAGCGCTTCCCCATATCATGCCGGAAAAGGACTCATTAGAGAGAGGATGCTTGCTACCAGAGCATCGGACAGTTTAGCTATTGTTATCCATAATAATTTGGTGGGAGGGCAAGATGAGCTTGTATTTGACGGCAGTAGTCTGATTATCAATGAAAAAGGAGAACTCATTGCTCGGGGGAAGCAGTTTGAGGAAGACTTTGTGGTAACCGATTTGGATATGGAGTCGGTATTCCGCTCTCAGTTGCGTGATCCTCGACGAAGGAAAGAGACGCCATGGGTCAGGGAGAAGCTAGAAGAAGCTACCAAGATAGAGGTGTCAAGTGAGTATCCGACAATTGCCAGGCCTTCTTTGCCATCAAGACGAGTTGAAAGGTTGGATGAACTTGCTGAGATTTACCAGGCCCTTGTCCTCGGCACCAGAGACTATGTGCGTAAAAATGGATTTGAGAAAGTAGTCATCGGTTTATCCGGTGGGGTTGATTCAAGTCTGGTAGCCGCTATAGCAACAGATGCCCTTGGTGCTGACAATGTCATAGGTGTTTCCATGCCCTCTCGCTACTCATCACCTGACAGCATATCAGACGCTGAAGCTTTAGCAAGGAATCTAGGAATAGAGTTCAAGGTAATACCAATTGAGAAAGCGTTTAGCTCCTATTTGAAAACGCTGGCGGAGCTCTTCAAGGATACTCAACCGGATGTCACCGAGGAGAACATCCAAGCAAGAATCAGGGCCAATATTCTCTTTGCCCTGTCCAATAAGTTCGGCTGGTTGGTGCTTGCTTGCAGCAATAAAAGCGAAACAGCTACGGGCTATACTACCCTTTATGGAGACATGGCCGGCGGGTTTATTCCTCTGAAAGACGTCCCCAAGACGATGGTTCTCGAGTTAGCCAGATACAAGAATCGCCGGGCCAGGAAAGAAGTGATACCCTCTTCTGTCTTGACTAAAGCACCGTCGGCTGAACTAAGACCCGACCAAAAGGATACTGATACCCTGCCGCCGTATGATATACTGGATCCTATCCTAAAGGCTTATGTAGAAGATGATGTGACAATTGACCAGATTGTAGCCATGGGTTTTGACCGTGACATAGTTACAAAGGTAACTCGCTTGGTGGATAGGAATGAATATAAGCGCCGTCAAACTGCCCCCGGGATAAAAATAACTCCCAGAGACTTTGGCCGAGATAGGAGGTTACCCATCACTAATCAATTCAGAGAGGAGTAGCTTGAGAAAAATCGGCGGTATTTTGCTGGCAGTTGGCCTGGGCATTTTGATAGGCTGGGGGCTTTATTGGTTCTTCCGTCTAGCTTTCTTATCATTGCCCTTGCCGGTTAAGATTGCTATTGCCGCGATAGCTGTAGGGCTTATTATTCTTCTGGCATCGCTAGGCTGGGAGAGGTATCGAGCATCCAAGGAGGAGAAGGAGAAATTCAAGGAGGTAGAAAAATGATTGTGGTTACCATAGAGCAGATAGAAGGCAAGAGAATAACAGAAACCCTTGGTTTAGTTCGGGGCAGCACTATCAGGGCCAGACATATGGGGCACGACGTCATGGCCGGTTTGCGTAACATCGTTGGCGGTGAAGTCAAGGATTACACCATAATGCTGGCACAGGCTCGGGAAGAGGCGATACAGAGGATGATTGAGCAAGCTGAGAAAATGGGCGCTAATGCCATAGTAGGCACTAGATTTGTAACCTCGATGGTGATGTCAGGAGCTGCTGAGATGGTAGCCTATGGAACAGCGGTGAAGGTGGCATGAGTTCAAGTTGGCCACGATAGATACTCAGGGTAAACTTAGCTTCCTCATATTAGGTCATGTCCACCCTTTCTTAGACGATTCAACTTGATAATTGGACAAAGGGTGGATTCTATGATACCATATGGCGGCTTATGGTTAGGAAAGGAGGGTGAAAATCTCACAAGGAGGACATGAGATGTTGTGAACTAAGCAGGATGAGATTAATCCGGGGCTGTCTCTGTGTTTCCCGTCTTACAGTGACTGGATCACCCCGTTCATATTGCAAAATTAATTTAGTTTTTAAACCCTAATTCTAGTTTTTAAGCTTCCTTAAATGACCGAAAATTAATTTTTCCTACGCTCCCTAAATCACGCCCAGCCAAACATGCATTGTTCCCCCGGATTATGCCCTGCGCGAAGCAACATCATTGACTTACAGCATGCCAGATGAAAGGAAGGCTAGAGCATTATGTTGATGACAGATGACAGTCTCGTTGCCGGTATTGAAATCGACAAAAACCAAGTGTGTCACTACATAGGATATGATGATAATCACAATCTATCAGCACGTATTTCATCTTTAATTGATGACTATGCAGAGCACGCTCATTACCTTATTAACCCCTTGCATTCATATATTATCAAGGATGTGGAGTGGGCTCGTGGCTCTATCGCCTTGATTGAAGATTCGATTATCTTCAAAAGCCGGGTTATCGCCCAGTTGTTGGAGCATTGTTCCCACGTGGCAATATTTTTGGTGACAATAGGCAGATACCTGGAAGAGACAGCATGGCAGCTATCCAGAGATGGACTGATACTCGAGGCGACTGTTTTAGATGCAATAGGGTCAGATGCTGTGGAGAAGGTGGCGGACTTTGTCCAAGACAGAATAAAGAAGAGAGCCGAGGCTCAAGAGCTTGTCACCAGCCAACGCTTTAGTCCCGGCTATTGCGACTGGAACATAGGTCAGCAACGGATGCTCTTCTATGCTCTAACTGGTAATACGTTAGGGATTCGCTTGACTGGGGAGTGTCTAATGATTCCTCAGAAGTCAATTTCGGGCATTATCGGTATCGGACCCTCAATCGACAATGTGGAGAACTACAACCCTTGCAAGACCTGCAACAAACAAGATTGTCCAGGAAGAAGGTACTGTCAAGTATAATGGCTCGCAAAGGACTGGAGGGAGGCAGTTTCAAGGTTTTAACTGAGGAATCTATATTGAAGGTGCACCAGACTGCGATGCAAGTGATTGAGGAGGTGGGCTTTGAAGTGCAGTCAGACATGGCACTGGAGCTTTTCGAGGGAGCTGGAGCCAGGGTAGATTGGAAAAAACATCTGGTGTGGCTGGATGGGAGCAAAGTTAAGGAGCTTATTGAAGCGGCACCATCGGAAATTAGACTCTGTGGACAGGATGAAGCACATGATATTATTTTGGGCGGCCGGCGAGTGTATGCTGGAACAGGCGGCACGGCACTTTATGTCTATCAGCCTGATGTTAACCAGAAAAGACTGGCAAACATGGAAGACCTGCGATGCATCGCCAGATTAGTTGATAAGCTGGATAACATCCACTTTTTTCTGTTGCCGACATATCCCAATGAACTGCCTTTGGAACAGGTAGATGTGAACCGGTTTTTCGCCGGACTAGAAAATACCACCAAACATGTTATGGGGGGTGTTTATACGCTTGATGGTGCGGAACAGGTGATACGGATGGCACAAATTGTTGCCGGCTCTGCTGAAAATCTTCGCCAGCGCCCCCTTATATCCATGATAGCATGCATCATAAGCCCACTAAGGATAGACAAGACATATGGCGACTTGCTCGTGACCATTGCCAGAAATGGCATACCTGTAGCTTGTCCCGCCGAACCGTTGTGCGGTGCCACTTCACCGGTTACGCTCGCTGGAACCCTGGTAGTCCAAACCGTAGATTCGCTGTTGGGGGTAATGCTTACCCAGATTGTAAACCCGGGGACACCGGTCCTCTTCGGCTCGGTCGCTACAAATACTGACCTGAGGGACCTAAAGTACCTGGCAGGTTCAGTTGAGATGGGCTTGCTCAACGCAGCTGGCGCACAAATGGCACAGTTCTATCAACTTCCTTTCTATGCTACTGGTGGCATGACCGATTCTAAGACACTCGATGCTCAGAGTGGCTATGAGTCTGCTTTGACCAACCTGCTCTGTGCCCTTTCAGGAGCTAACTTCATTCATGATGCTGCTGGGCTTATGGAATTCGCAATGACCGTGTGCTACGAAAAGTATGTCATGGATAACGAGATACTGGGCATGGTGATGAGAGCCGTAGATGGAATCAAAGTGGATGATGACACTCTGGCCTTTGACCTCATAAAGCAGGTAGGACCGGGAGGCGATTTCGTAGCTGCCAGACATACAAGGCACTTCATGCGCAGCGAGCACTACCAGCCGTCTCTGAGCGACAGGAATAGCCAAGAAGAATGGCTAGCCAAAGGCGGAAAGGGGACATGGGAAAGAGCCTCAGAGATTGTCAAGGAGCTTCTGGCTAAGCCTAAATACAGCCTCCCCTCGCCAATAAGACAGCAAGTACTATCACAAATCAAGGAGATAATTGCTTAAAATATGCTTGTAATCGGAGAAAACATAAATGCGACAGATTTCAAAAGTACCGATAGAAACCGTAAGATCCAATATAAATTCAAGTGAGCATGTACAATGCTCTAACTGATGTCCAACAAGCCAGGCAGCTTAATAGATTATTGAAACTGGAGGATGACAATGCCAGAGGACATAATTAACTTAATTCAAGAAAATGTTATCCAGGGGAGGACGACCAAGGATGACGAAGGCATGGATGAAGGGATGGTAGGTCAGCCCGGCGTTACCGAGCTTGTTGAGAAGGCTCTTGCCTCCGGCTTGAGTATTAAGGACATAATCACTAAGGGGCTCTCTGGTGGTATGAACATTGTGGGGCAAAAATTTGAAGCGGGGAAATACTTTATTCCTGATATGCTAGCTTCGGCACAGGCAGTTGGAGCAGCCATGGAAATACTTGAGCCATACCTTGCTGGGAGTGGTATCAATGCCAAGGGCAAGATAATTGTGGCTACGCTAAAAGATGACCTTCACGATATTGGCAAGAACATAGTATCCA
>Ga0315539_1002038_pt1 | contig 14616 bp, 19 predicted proteins | sample SalMarSW160150MG_FD_203097 | JGI IMG/M metagenome (GOLD analysis project Ga0315539, IMG submission 203097) | Salt marsh sediment microbial communities from the Plum Island Ecosystem LTER, Massachusetts, United States - Salt Marsh Sediment SW1601-150 ... | reverse complement strand
GGAGAATGTGTATAATACTATCCGGCCTCATCAGGCATTGGGATATCTTACTCCACAGGAATTCCTGGAGCACCATCAACAAAATCAGAGAAAGGAGAAAGTGTCACTAATCACCTGAACGAGTACATGGCCTTGCAAACGAATTTTAGATAATATATACTTACTATTTTTGATACCTGTAAATAAATTTAATTGTGGAGGTGGAACTTGGAAAACGGTTCATTACCTAAGTGCCAAAAATGCGGAAAGGGGGATTTAGTGCCTCTGTCTGACTTTGGTAGTCAAGGGGCGCCGATCCACTACAAGGCTTGGGTGTGTACCCATCCTGATTGTGGTTACAATATAAAGATCAGGAATGGTGAAATATACCTTAATGAGCCTATTCTTAGTGGAGAACTTCATACCCGCACACGCCGGGAATACACTCCTTAGCAGAGGATTTGCTTCGCTCAGGTAAATTAGTTGAGCTGGCGGTTGACTCTTTTTTCCCGCGTCGATGCGTTGGCTGTGGAAAAGTAGGCGGTTTCCTTTGCCCTGAGTGTCTTGGAAAACTGCCAAGGCTATTATCCCCTCTTTGTCCCAACTGTGGCAGACCTCAGGCTAGTGGCATCGTATGTCCCGACTGTCGGCAAAGGCAAACTGAGATTGACGGCATCCGTTCTCCATTTAGGTTTGACGAGGTAATACGGAAAGCCATTCATGAGCTAAAATATCGAAATTTAAAGGCAATCTCTCCATGTCTGGCTGAATTGCTGGCTGATTATCTTGGGTCAAATCCCCTGCCTGGCGAAGCCTTGGTTTGCGTACCTCTTCACCCACGGCGATTGAGAGAGAGGGGTTATAACCAGTCCAGCCTTCTCGCCAGGGAGTTGGGTAGGCGTATTGATTTGCCAGTGATTGAGGATTGCCTCGTTCGGGTTAAGCAGGCACAACCTCAGGTGAGAGCAGTTGATGTGGAAGAGCGCCGGAGGAATGTAGCCGATGCTTTTGTGTGCCGTGATGAAAAGGTAGGCGATAAACAAATTATCCTTATAGACGATGTATGCACCTCTGGAGCCACGCTGGAGTCCTGTGCCGCAGCTCTCAAGAGCAAGGGCGCTGCGTCTGTTTGGGGCTTAACGTTAGCAAGGGAGATTTACAACTGAAGGAGGAGAAATGAAGCTACAGATTATCGCTAGGAATAATGTGGAGGTCTCTGAAACATTGGAGGCATATGTTGAGAAGAAGATTGGCAAACTAAGTCGTTACTTACCTACCATCGGTGAAGGCAAGGTGGAGATTTCCCATGAAGGTGCAAAGCTGCCTGAGCAGCGATTCACTGTACAGGTTACCCTTGACAGCAAAGGTGTCTTAATCAGAGCTCAGGAAGAGTCTAAGGATATTCGCACAGCCATTGACAAGATAGTGGATGTGCTATCTAAGCGAATCGAGCGATACAAAGGCAAATTATATGATAAGGGCAGAGGCATTTCCTTTGCTCGGCAAGGAGCGGCAATCGAGGCAGAGGAAATCGAGGCTCCCAAAAGAGTGGTAAAGAATAAGCGCTTCCTAGTCAAACCTATGCCTGTAGATGAAGCTATAAGTCAGATGGAGCTTTTGGGGCACGATTTTTTTCTTTTCATAGATGCCGATACCGAGAGGCTTAACCTGATATACCGCCGTGAGAATGGTGACTACGGCCTGATCGAGCCAGAGCAGGGGTGATATAGCCAACTCCCATTATCGTATAAGCAAAATCTACAAGGGAGTACCACCAATAATAGTCAACGGCATAATCTCGTATAAAATCCATCTCGTCAGAGAGAGGCTGTCCTGGCGAGCACCTGAAAGGTGCGTTGCAATCCCTGCGGATAAATTCCAAATCCTAACTTCTAAACTCTAAACAAATCCAAATATTAAAATTCAAATCTCTAAATTGTTTTGGTCATTGGTATTTCGATGAGAGGAATTAAATCTTCCTTTCTTTCGTTTAGAATTTGGTACTTGGGATCCAGGATTTGATATTTGAGCTGTCATTGCGGGCGAAGGGAAAAAATAGAATTGACCTCATTTTCTAGGGCCCGTTTGTAGTAATCAAAGCCGGGAAAATACTGGTGGAGCTGATGGGATTCGAACCCACTACCTTCTGACTGCCAGTCCCATTCCATAGCTGATTGTTCACTACTTTGTGAATTCCTGGGATTGATTGTAGCTTGTCTGTAAGTTCGGCTGGACACTTCCTCTGCCCACTGAAAATCATACTGAGGTAGCTCTTGGATATTCCCAATTCCTTTGCAATCTGTGCTTGATTTGTTTTCTTCATTTTTGACACCTCCTAAAATTCCTTAAGCTTAGCTTCAAAAGACCAGATATAGACTACTGTATACATCCCTGGGAGAACTATTACTTTACCTCTTCTTTGGTCTTCGGTTTTTTCTTCACCTAGAATCAGTGTACCATACAGATGATAACTTGTCAATAGTCCGAATAGTAAGGCTATATTACTTGACAAACACTTGAGGTTATGTTAAGATGGTTTCCATGTATGGAGAAAATTTGGAGATTACAACAGAAGTAGTCATGAAAGTTCTCGGTTGCAGCAGGCAATACGTGTCCGAGCTTGTCAAAAGGGGAAGGTTAATACCATCTGGGAAGAGAGGCAAGTCATACACATTTCGTTTTTCGGAATTAAGTAAAGTGCTAGACACAGAACAATACCTAAAGCTGGTTATCCATATTGATGACCTTCTTACAACAAACCTGCCAGAGATATTTGAGAAAAGAAAACCAGGATGGAAGATTCAGGGAAAAGACGAAGCTGGAAAATGAGTTCCCGTCTCGGATAATAAGAGGAACATAATGAGTATAGATAAGATAAAATTCGTGGATAGAGTACTTACCTGCCTGGATTGTGGAAGGCAGTTTACCTTCACAACAGGGGAGCAGAGGTACTTCTGGGCTAAGGGGCTATCAGAGCCTAAGCGATGTAAGCCTTGCAGAATGCTCAGGAAAAGGAGCTTAGTTAGCATAATGAACATAGAGGAGGGACATAATGAATCAAGCAAATCACAGTGAGCTTTTGGACGAGCTTCACAGAGAAGTAGATTGGGTTGATAGCCAATTAGAGGGATTAAGTCCAGAAGAGACGCAGCGGAAGTTTGAGACTGACCCTGACATCCAGAGGGTAGCTACCAAGATTGTAGAGAACTTTGACCGAGTTAGGTTTATCGAGCAATATCCAAAGTTGGCTAGAATTCTCAAGACTCAAAGGGAGATTAGCCTCATGGAGATTCCCGAAAGCGAGCCTATGATAGCTAAAGGTTACAAGGTCGGCATTATCGGGGAAATGCAGTCGGGTAAGAGCCTCTTGGCTCTACGATTAGGACAAGACCTGGTTGAAGGAAAACCTATCCTAGACTACTTCCCTTGGGACAAGAAATGGAGAGTGCTGTATGTTAACTTTGAGCTACCAGAGGATGAGATGGCAGCTAGGTTCTCTCTCTTTGGTAATAATCCTGATTATGTCCTCGTGAACTTACCTATTATGGCTCTGGAGGAAGACGCTGCACCAATAGCCGACATCCTCACAGCTTACAGGGAAATTGGCAAACCTTTTGATGCCGTAATCCTTGACCCTAAAGCTTGCTGCTTTGGTGGTGATGAGAACCAAACTCAAGATACTATTCGTTGGTGTGCTGCTTGTGATGAATTAGCCAAACCAGATAATCTTTGCCTAATCATCTCGCATCATTTTGGCGTAACCACAACAAGGAAGGGTGGTAGAGGCAACACCACCTTTGGGGCATGGCTCACCAAAAGGTTATCATTGAGGGGAGGTGACGGTGGCACTAGGAAGACATTGACAGTTCAAGGGAAGGTTGGCGAACCTCTAGCCTTGACTTTGGAATTACAGTACCCTATCTGGAACGTAGCGGAGCAGAATATAGCTGTGAAAAGGAATAAGATAGCTGAAGCCAGAACCTTCATCCTTGGGCACATTCCCCAAGATAGAACACCATTGATTAAAATGGCTAACCGAGAAGGTATAACATCCTCAATCTTCAAAGAGGCTCAAAAGCAATTGGAAAGTGAAGGTTTGATAAGGTTGGAGCAAATCCAGGGTAGGCAAGGGAACTATAAAAGGCTAGTGTCCGCTACTCCCCCTTAGTTTTTTCAACTTTCTAACCAGTCATTAAGTTAGTTAGTTATTAGGTTTTGTGAGTATCTATTCGTAAAAGGTTAAAAGGTTACGAAAAACACAGGGGGGCAACAAGGTTAGTAATCTAATAGGTGGGGGGCAGGGAAGGGATGGGTTTATGTAGGGCTAGCACCAGGTAATCCCAGCACAGAGCCATGATGCAGGGATGGTATAGGAGCAAACATGACCAATGGTAGTCAGCCACTAATCCTGGATGAGGCTACGATTAGCCGATGGCTACAGGAGCACAGGGCAGAGTATGGTAGTGCCACTGACACTCTCAAAGCCTGTATGCTAAACTTCAAATTACATAGGAGACACAGGAGGATGGTCTGGGCTATCTATTCCAGGACTGACTTCAGCCATCTGAAGGGAAGGTGAGACCATGAGTTTCATAAACCCATCTATGCGAGAAGCTCTCTCATCATTGTCTGACTATCCAGATGTCATCAAAACACAAATCAGCATTTACAACAGACTGAAGAAGCACTACCCAGGGATGCCAGAAAACGAATTGCTGAATAAAGTTGTCATCTCAAGAATGAGAGCTTTGCCAAGGGCAGGCTCAAAGGAACAGGAGCAAGCTTACTATGAACAACTTCTTGAAAGCCCGAATAAGACACTTGAGGATGTAATTTGGGCAATCATCGACTATGAGTTTATTCTAAGTCGTGCACAGGAGGCCATAATTAAGGGTCAACAAATGGGACTTACGATGGACGAGATAGCAAGAGTCTGGCACGATTTTGAGGCCTCGGTAAAACACGAAATACGGGAAGCATTGGAACAAAACACAACTAAAGCCCAACCAATGAGGTGGCAAGATAGATTGGAAATTTGGCTAAAACGATGGTTTTGGCTAGCCATCACAATCGTCCCTGTTTCCTACTTCATTTGGTTTTACTCAAAGTCCAAAGTCACCTTGTTCCTGTGGCTCATAATCCCTATAGTTGCTGTTGGGCTACTTTTTACCTGGTTCTCAAGAAGGTCTTGATGTTAAGAAGGGTCTAATTTCACTTGACAATAAGGAATAGTCACCTACGCAGCAGTGGGTGTCAATCACAAAGAGGCGTATTGACTGTTCTTCTTGATTCTCATATGCTGTATCAGGAGGCAGTTGAGCGATGCCTAATGTTCTAATGGTAATTGAACCATATTGGTATCAAGACACTTGGGTGTTCGATGATGCCTCCAAGGGATTAGATAAAGAACCCTTCGTGCAGGGCATTCCAGAGATGATTGATGCCCTGGTCACAGACATACCCAATGCTCGTGCTGGATTCGTATTGCTCTTTTCGTCACAGCCATTTTCAGGCTATCAGGTTGAGCTTTCACTGGTTAGAGAGGAGTACGGTGGACACTGGTACAAAGTAAAGGACTTGGAAGCGGAAGGTTGGTTGTGCCCTGCCTTGTTTAAGTACTTTGATGCTCCACCAGAATCACTATTCATTAAGGCAGAACCAGGTCGTGGCAGGTATGTGCCAACAGAAGTTGAGGCTCTCAAGGACAGGATAGAGAAGCTAGAGCAGTTGGTAGGTAAGTTGACTCTGGAGAATGAAGCTCTCAGAGAGGGGAGAAACAAACTAGGCGGTTTCTAGCGGATTTGGAGAGGAGGCATTGCTCAGACCAGACATTCTATTGTGCCGTTAGGGACTAGCGAGAACATTAGGTAGGCGTACGATGGGATTACTGATTGCTGGAATCGTAGTACTGATAATAGCCGCTCTAATTCACTCATATTGTGCGGTTGGTATAAAATGTTCAGCCGTGCACCGCCCTATGTTCTTTGACGATGTTCATCCAAGCATTCCTCATATAATCTGGATAGTTCCATTCGCAATAGGCATATCTCTGCTATTCATATACAACTGGATAGCGGGCTTGGTTGGTTTGTTCGTATACTGGTTCGTAATGCCATTGCTGATAACACCAATTATGAGAAGATGGATGTTGCCCTCTTGGGACGAATTACCAGAAGAGGCTAGGGCTAGCTTGCATAGAATGGGTTATAACAAAAACAACTACCTGGAAGGAGACTGGTGGAAAAGAGATGAATACAAACTTTGAAGGTGAGCAGCAATTTGAACTAGCTGTTGGTCAAAACACAACGGTTACTGGTATATCGCAGCCCATTGAGGTCTCAGTAGTTAGTATGAAGTGAAGGGAGGGGAAAATGAAGAAGATACTAGGTATTCTGATAGCTGTCATAATTGCCCTAGTTGTTGGCTTTGTTCCGATTATGGAAGTTACCAACACGTGGTTAGAGTTTCTCAGTTATGAAGCAACGGCATACACCCAAGAGAAGCAAGCAGACTCAGAACTCCAACAGATTATTTTATCAGGTGTAGCCTTTTCCGAAGACCCAGAGGAAATCCGTGAAGCCTTGGAACTGGCTTATCAGAAATACATAGTAGCCTACGTTGAAGTGAAAAACACAGACACAGAAGCGGGAGCATTTCCGCTTGCTATTATCTTTGACACTCCAGAGGGGGAAGACAGAAAGACTTTTGACCTATACCTTGAACCTGGTGAGGCAGAAGTAGTCAAATATAGTATTGCTGCTCCTAAAGGTGGATGGACTGCGAAGCATCTGATTATTCCAGACTTGAAGACGGTGACAACTACTGAGAAAGTAACCCTATTTGAGTATCTACGCTCCAGATTTTAAGACCAACCAGAATTTTTCTATGAGCAAATCACGTCCCTGCTAGTCGTAGCTAGCAGCAATGTACCTAGGGGACACCCCCTTGTCGTGTGAACATACAGCTTTGCCTGTGAACAATCTAGCTTTGCCCTTCTGATTGACACTCAGCACGGTAAACCTGCAATGCATCATAGAAGCTAAGCGATTTGGTATAGCGTTCTACCATAGCTATTGATTCCCAACCACCGAGACTCTGAACCACCCTTGTTGATAGTCCTGACTTGACCAGGTGGACTGCAAAGCCTCTTCTGAAAGAGTGAGGATTGCAACGGATACCCGTCTCTCTGGACATTATCTTAAGGACTGTTTGTATTCCCTCTGATGTTAGTCCAAAGCTATCATGTTCACTGAACCAATCCTTCACGATGCCATTGCCAGACAGGGCTTTACGATACCGATTCCCTTTGCCCAGGACAATGACAGTGCCTTCATCCCAGTTGAAGTCCTTAGCTATCACCCTTGCTGCTTCACTTACCCTCACACCTGAATGCCAAAGGAAGCTAATCATTGCCTTGTCTCGTTCACAATCGCAATGGTCTAACAATACATCCAGTTGTTCCTTTGTGACAGCAGCCAAGAGCTTCTTTTGAATCTTAGGTGCTGAAACCTTCTCCATAGGATTTTCCGATATGTAACCATTACGCTGCAACCATCTCAACAGGATTTTGAGGCTCTGATAGAACCTGAGCTTAGCATTGCTGCAGGTGAGCGACTTCAAATATGAGCTAACACCTTCTGGACTCATTGGATAACCGACAAAGTTGGTGAGCGTATATCGGTAAAACTGTATCGTTCTCTTGCTTAAGCCTTCAGGACGGGAAGAGATGAACTTCTCTAGTAACTCAGTTGTGAACTTTTGAAGCTGGTAGCTTGTGAACTTTTTAGCTATAAACTTGGTGGAGCTGATGGGATTCGAACCCACTACCTTCTGACTGCCAGTCAGACGCTCTCCCGATTGAGCTACAGCCCCGTTTGGTTCAAGAATATAACAAAACAGCTTGGGAAACTCAAGTTAAATGTCCAAGCCCAGCCATTGTAGTATGGAGCGCAAACCGAAATATCCCAGGTAAGCTAGTACCATGCTTTTGACTGTCCTCCCTGCCCAAGTGGCGAGGAAAAATCTTGCCCAACCAAAGCGAACCATGCCCAGAAATACGGCGAAGGGGTAAAAAAAAGGACTCAATACAGCTGACACGAAGAAGATGGCTTTAGAACCGTGGCGGTCAATAATATTGCTGAAGCGAAGGTAAATGCTGCTGTTACTATCTCGGAATAATCCCCTGCCAGCGTATCCAGTGAAATAAGCACCAGTAGCACCTATAGCTTCACCAATTCCAGCTACGGCGCCAACTATAGCAGGATTTAATACTCCACCCAGTGTGAATGTAATAACAATGCCGAAGCCGGGTAAAATGAAGGTCCCGTTAGTGAGAACGTTGATGAAAAAGCAACCAAAATAGCCCCACTCTGCTATCTGCTCGATGTAGCTTCGATGCTGAATGATAAGAAGAGATAAAGCTATGGTAACTGCTAGAGATATGCCACCTATTATGGCTTCACGCTTAGTCGGTTTCCTCATAAATTTTGCCTATTATACAGTAAAAGTATACAAATAAAGCCAAACTTTTTGAATTTGTTTTGTTCACTGTGCCGAGATTATAGCTATTTCAATAAAGAAAACGTAACCAGGGCTGAGCGCAAAGTCAACGATCTAAAGGCTTTGTTACTGTCGACCTTGAGCGGTGAGAGTCCCGGGCGATATCAAAAATCATACCTCTGCTATTTTAAGTGCCCCCCCTCCCCCTTATTTCTTATTTAATGCCCTTTCTAGGGCCTCTTAGTGCCCTCTGAGGCGATTTTCCACGGCTGGGGACAAAGCTGAATCATTGTAGCATGGCCACATAGCTGTTTACAGGCACCCCCAGCGAATCTGCTACGGGCGTGCACTTCGCCATGAGGCAATAGAAACACTTCCCTTCCGGGGTAAGCTCGGACAAAGCCTCATAATGCCCCATCCCTTTGGCGAATATAAGATCTGCTGACTCAAATTCTTGTTTGAACTGGGCTGAAGCTAAAGAAAAAACTACTCCTGGTGAGGCTATGCCCGTGCTTATAACCTTCCCAAACTCACCTTCCAAGCCAGACTTCCTCACATCTTCCAGGGTCAAATCGTCTTGAACAGCCGATGGTTTAACTACATAGATAACATGGGCAAATTGCTTCATCCACTTGACTAGAGGTAGGTCGAAGTGGAGCTCCCCGGCATTATCTGCCAGATATAAAACTTTGCCGGCGTCTTTTAGCCTTGCTTCCAATTGCTCCGAGTCATCTACAGCAAAGTTCACGGGTTCCCTGATATAATCCTTAATAGAACCAGGCTCTCTGAAGAAATCAATAACATTCGCTGCTGCGGCCAGCTTAAGACAACCCCGAAGGTCATCCTTATATCGGGAAATCAGTTCAGGATATAATTCTCTGGCGAGAGTCATCTCTCTTCCCTTCATCGCCTTGTAGGGGTCAGGATTGTGGGTCACTTCTTTTACCAACTTGTGAATCTTGGTGGCAATTACAATGGATAATTGGCTATAAGAAAACTCATCATCCAATATCTTTTTCGCTTCTTCCGTTGCCCTCTGCTTCAGTAAAGCATCGTCCGTGGCTAGGTCTGCAGCTTGACAGAGTAATCTTCGTAAGCACTCATAGCAATCTGGCGCCAGTTTCATTCTAGTTCCCTAAATCAAGTTTGAGCAGCTTATGCCACTGTATTATAATAGTATTGGATATGTTTGAGAAACTAGAATTAATACAAAAGCGCTATGACGAGCTGAGCCAACTCTTGGCTCGAGCAGATGTAGCTACGAATCCCAAGCGGCTTCAAGAGCTAAGCAAGGAGAAAGCTGATCTTGAAGATATTGTTGGCATGTATCAAGAATATAGGGCCAAGGGCAAAGAGCTGGCTGAACTTGAAGCTTTGCTTAATTCTCATGCCGAAGCGGAAATGACGGCCTTAATCAAGGAAGAAGTGAGCAAACTCAAAGAACAGCAAGCTGATCTCCTTAGCCGGCTCAAGCTTTCCCTGATGCCCAAAGACCCCGATGCTGATAGAGATGTTATTGTGGAGATAAGAGCTGGTACTGGTGGTGGGGAGGCAGGCCTTTTTGCCGCCGACTTATTTCGCATGTATAGCCGATATGCCCAGGCCAAGGGCTGGCAGGTAGAGGTCATCGATAGCAATCAAAGTGAAGTTGGAGGTTTCAAGGAGCTAATATTTGAAATCAAAGGTGAAGGCGCTTTCAGCCGCTTTAAGCATGAGCGTGGTGTCCATCGAGTGCAAAGAGTGCCAATCACCGAGGCTTCGGGACGAATTCATACCTCGACAGCTACGGTAGCGGTCCTGCCCGAGGCAGAAGAGATTGAGCTCAACATCAATCATGATGACCTCAAAATGGAATTTTTCCATAGTGGGGGGGCCGGAGGGCAAAATGTGAATAAAGTAACTACGGCAGTTCGCATTACGCACTTGCCCACAGGCATAGTAGCCTCCTGCCAGGATGAAAGGTCTCAAATAAGAAACAGGATGAAGGCGATGGCGGTACTTCGGGCCAGGCTGCTTGACCTTGAACAACGGAAACAATCTGAAAGCATAGATAAAGAGCGGCGAATACAAGTAGGCGGCGGCCAACGGGCGGAAAAGATTCGCACCTACAATTTCCCCCAGAACAGGGTCACCGACCACCGAATCAGCTCCAGTTTTCACAACCTTCAACAAATTTTAGATGGAGAACTGGACGAAATCATTGAAGCCCTGTCCAGCAAAGAGCAGGTTGAACAACTGGAAGCAGCTCTTACATGATTTTAAGCGAAGCTTTACAATCAGCTACCAAAACATTACTCAGGACAAGAATTGATGATGCCTCTGTTGAGGCTGAGCTTTTGCTAGGCCATGTCTTGGGAATGTCTAGAACACAGCTTTACACGGAGCCAGAGAGGGCCTTGACTTCAGCAGAGACAAAGCATCTATGGCATTTTGTCCAGCGTCGCCTTGACCACGAGCCTACTGCGCATATTTTAGGCCACCGCGAATTTTACGGAATCGACTTCTGCATTGATTGTCACACTTTTATCCCCAGACCGGAAACAGAACTTCTCGTGGAAAAAGCTGTGGAACTTGCCCGTCGCATTTCCTACCGGGGAAAGCAAATTAACATAGCCGACGTCGGCACAGGCTGCGGAGTTATTGCCATCAGCCTTGCCTTAGCATTACCTCAAGCCAAGATTTATGCCACGGATATTTCAGCTTCGGCTCTACTGGTAGCCGGGATAAATTGCCAGCGCCACGGGGTTAGCAGCCAGGTGGAACTTTTGCAAGGGAATTTGCTTGAGCCAATGCCTCAACCCGTAGATATGGTAGTAGCCAATTTACCTTATATCAAAGATTGTGAATTTAAAGATTTGAGCCCAGAGATAATAAATTTTGAGCCCACGATAGCCTTAGCCGGTGGTGAGGATGGCCTGGACAAAATACAACAAATGTTAGAACAGATGCCGGGAAAGCTCAATTACGGAGCCTGTTTTCTTTTGGAAATAGGCCAGGGGCAGGGTGAAATGGTGACCTCGTTAATAAAGAGCTATTCCTCACAGGCCAGTATCGAGCTAATTCCCGACCTGGGCGGTATCGAAAGGGTGGTAAAGGTCATATTATGGGAAGGAGTGAGATGACGGAAGATATAGAACTGCTGGCTCAGCTTATCATAGAGTCTAAGAAGGTCATCGTGTTCACCGGGGCTGGGATAAGTACGGAGTCAGGTATACCCGATTTCCGCAGCCCGGGAGGAATCTGGAGCAGATATGACCCTGAGGACTTCACCATTCAAAAGTTCCTCAGCGGCCCGGCCGCTCGCAAAACTATCTGGAAGATGTCCGCCGAGAGTGGACTTCTTACTGAAGCCGAACCAAATCCTGCCCACTATGCCATCGCCGAACTCTACCAGTTGGGCAAATTAGATTGCGTCATAACTCAAAATATCGATAACCTGCACCAAAAGGCCGGGGTCCCTGAAGATAAGGTGTTTGAGCTTCATGGTAATATGCGGTGGGCGGTATGTTTAAGCTGCCGTGGACGCTTTCCGATGTCCGAAGTATTACAAAAAATAAAGGAGGGGATAGAAGTTCCCGATTGCCCTGACTGTCAGGGTATCCTGAAGCCAGGTGCAGTGTTTTTCGGAGAGATGTTACCAGAGGAGACATTACAGGAAGCTACCCGCCGCTCGCAGAACTGCGACCTTTTTATTGTCATTGGTTCCACTCTTGTTATTTACCCCGCTGCCTATATGCCAACATACGCCAGAGAGGCTGGGGCCAGGTTAGCTATCGTTAATTTAACTCCAACCCCCCTCGACCACTACGCCACGGTGGCCATCCAAGGCGGGGCTGGCGAAATAATGTCCAGGGTGATGGAAAAGGTGAGGCTTTCCTAATTATCGGGCGTGAGCTAAACCAGCTGCTGAATGCTCTTTCTTTCTAGTCCGTTATTTTTTGGATACGCTTGATATCTACTGCCTTGCCAGTATTCTCATCCACTTCGACCAGAATTGCATCGAAGCTGACTTTTCCCTTTCCGACCGATAACCGGCTAGGCATCTGGGTAAGGAAGCGATCGAGTACAGAATCTGGGTCATCCCCGATAACCGAATCTATAGGGCCAACCATGCCTATGTCGGTGACATAAGCAGTGCCTCCGGGCAATATGTGAGCATCAATAGTGCCCACATGGGTATGGGTGCCCAACACAGCGCTGACTCGTCCATCTAGATATTTACCCATGGCCACTTTCTCCGAGGTTGCCTCAGCGTGGAAGTCAACAATAATAGGGATTGATTTATGTTCAAGCTCAGCCAGTAGCTGATCCATGGCTCGAAAGGGACAATCAAAATTGCCTATGAAAACACGCCCAACGAGGTTAACTATCAGGACCTTTTTTTTAAGCAAATAGCCACGACCAGGATTTGTCGGTGGATAATTCAATGGGCGGAGAAGAGGGGGTTCGCTATCCAGGTAAGGAATAATCTCCTTGTAAGCCCAGATATGATTGCCTGTGGTTATGACATCAATTCCAGAATCAAAAAGCTCTTCTGCTGTACTTGGGGTCAGCCCTAATCCACCAGCAGCATTCTCGCCATTGCCTACTACGAGGTCAATCTTATGTTCATAACACAAGCCTGGTAGGATTTCCTTTACCGCCGTCCGACCAGGCTTGCCGATGATGTCGCCTATTGTCAGTATTCTCAATTCTACTTAGCGTAATCTATCGCTGTAGTCTCCCTTATCACTACTACTTTTATCTGGCCAGGATAGGTCAGGCTCTCCTCTATCTTCTTAGAAATATCCCGAGCCAATCTCACTGCTTCTAAATCATCAACTTTCTCTGGTTTTACCATGACACGCACTTCACGCCCAGCTTGAATAGCAAAAGACTTTTCCACGCCAGGGAAATCGGCTGCGATGTCCTCTAAGTCCTTAACACGCTTCAAATATTGTTCCAGGGACTCACGTCTTGCACCAGGCCGCGAACCACTTATGGCATCGGCAGCAGCAACAATAAAGCCCATAACAGTACTAGTCTCTGCCTCGCCATGATGTTCAGCTATGGCTTGAACCACCTCTGGATTCTTATCCCACTGCTTAGCCAGGTCAGCACCTATCAGAGCATGCGGACCCTCCGTTTGATGATCTACCGCCTTCCCAATATCATGAAGCAGGCCGGCTTTCTTGGCGACATTGACATTAGCCCCAATCTCGCTAGCCAACATCCCCGACAGATGAGAAACTTCGAGACTGTGAAGTAAAACATTCTGACCATAACTGGTACGGAATTTAAGCTGGCCAAGTAGCTTAATCAGTTCAGGATGTAAGCCTGTTACTCCAGCTTCGTAAGCAGCTCGTTCACCCTCACTACGGGCAGTAGCTTCAACCTCTGTTTTGGTTTTGTCTACTATTTCCTTAATCCGGGCTGGATGAATGCGCCCATCAAGGATAAGTTTACTTAAGGCAAGACGAGCTACTTCACGCCTCATAGGGTCGAAGCTGGAGATAGTAACTGTCTCCGGAGTATCGTCAATGATAAGGTCAACACCAGTAGCTTGCTCTAAGGCTCGGATATTGCGTCCTTCACGCCCAATTAGCCGCCCCTTCATCTCGTCATTAGGCAGAGGAACAGCGGATATTGTAGTTTCCGAAACAACATCAGTAGCACACCTTTGAATAGCTGTGGCCAGAATATCCCGAACCCTTTCATCAGCCTCTTCCTTTATTTGCGCCTCCCACACCCTAACTTGTTGCGAGGCCTCTTCTTCAACCTCTTGTTTTAGCTCTTGAAGCAAGAGAGTTTTTGCTTCTTCACTAGATGTGCTAGAGATGGATTCTAATTTTGCCAGCTGTTTTTCTCTTATTGTCTGAAGTTCAGCTGTTGCCCTCTCAATATCCTTTTTCTTGCTATCTAAATCACGGTCACGCCGCTCTACAGCTTCTAACTTCCGCTCCAGCGCCTCTTCTTTCTGGTTAGCACGCTTTTCTATTCGTTGTATTTCGAGGCGACGTTCCCTGCTTTCCGCCTCGGCAGTCTTGCCAACCTTGATAGCTTCTTCTCTAGCTGCATGGAGTAGCTCATTATACTTGGTTGTTGCCTCATCTAATAAGTTCTGTGCCTCTTTTCTTGTTTTTTGAATCTCCCGCCTGG
>Ga0315539_1002033_pt1 | contig 14641 bp, 13 predicted proteins | sample SalMarSW160150MG_FD_203097 | JGI IMG/M metagenome (GOLD analysis project Ga0315539, IMG submission 203097) | Salt marsh sediment microbial communities from the Plum Island Ecosystem LTER, Massachusetts, United States - Salt Marsh Sediment SW1601-150 ... | reverse complement strand
CTGTTTTTTTCCTTTCCCAACTGGATGGTGGAAAATTGGTTAGAGATGTTTGGAGAAGAGGAAACCACAAAACTCTGCCAGGCTCTCAATAAAAGACCCAGGTTGTGCTGCAGAATGAATTCGACAAAAACCGATCGTAAGTCTTTGGAGGAAGAATTTGCCAGAAGTAAGATCAAGTTCAAATCGGGCAAATTCTTAGAGGATTTCTACAATCTAGAGTCCAAGGTGGATCTGAGTCGTTTTATGCCACTACACCAGGGCCTGGTTTATCTTCAGGACGAAAGTGCGGCCTTCCCGGTGATTCTGCTGGACCCCCAACCGGACGAGACCATCGTTGATTTGTGCGCTGCCCCGGGAGGGAAGACCACCTTCATAGCTGAATTGTCGAAAAACATGGGAAGAGTCTTGGCTGTGGACAAGAGTTGGGAGAAAACAAGGCTGGTGGGGGACAATTGCCAAAGAATGGGAATGGATTCGGTGAATTGCTTTTGCGCAGATGCTCGCAGTTTCCGATGTAAGCCTTTGGATCGGGTTTTGGTGGATGCACCTTGCTCTGGGTTGGGGGTATTGGGACGGAATTCAGACGCCAGATGGAGGAAAAAAAAAGGGGATTTGCCGAGACTGCAAAAGCTCCAGCTTGAGATACTTTCTAATGCGGCTAGCCTGGTGAAAAAAGGAGGCGTCTTGGTTTACAGCACCTGCACTATCACCAGGGAAGAGAATGATCAGGTGATTGAGAGGTTCTTGGAAAGAAGAGGAGATTTCAGGCTTGTGGGTGCTTCAGCTTATGTGGACTCTCGGGTAGTGGACGAGTTCGGCTTTGTCCGGACCTTTCCCCATATTCATAAAACGGATGGAAGCTTCGCCGCCAGACTGGAATTGTCGTAATGAAAAAAACAGTGGATTTTGGGCGAAGGATTTCATATTTTATCTTTTTGAGATTCATGTCGGGTGAGAAAATTATTCAATGAACCTATATGAAGAGGATTACCGAAACCAGGGGTAGACGGACCCGTGCAAATCAAAGAGATCTTCATCTGGAGAAACAAATATATAAGGTACCCCAGTTTAGTGATCGGGGTATTTGCCTTTCTTTTTCTTTTCTTGCTTCTGGTTGACAGGGTGATAATGCCGGCGGCAGTTCACACCGGGAGAGTATGTATCCTGCCCGATATTACCGAATTGAGTTTGAAGGAAGCTGAAGAGATTTTGCTAAAGAGAGGTTTGTCTCTCAGGGTGCTGGCCGAAGAATACAATCCTTCAGAGCCGCCGGGAATAATCCTATCTCAGAATCCTGCTCCGCAAACAAGAATGAAGACGGGAAGAGCGGTGAAGGTGGTGGTGAGCAAAGGGGAGAAAATGGTGTTGGTGCCCGATCTTAAGGGAGTGTCTTTAAGGCAAGCTGAGATAATGTTGCATGAGAAAGGCCTGGAAGCTGGGGAGATAACTTGGGTCGCCTCCGGCACCTTCCCGCAAGACGTGGTGGTTGGAGGTTCCCCCTCCTTCGGCTTGTCGGTTCCCGTCGGAATGTCGGTCAACCTGGAGGTGAGCCTGGGGAGCTCGCCGGATACGGTGGCGACCCCCAATTTGGCTGGCACAAGTCTGGCAGAGGCAAAAAACATCTTAAGAGAATTGGGCCTGGAGGTCGGCGAAGTTACTTATGAAATCGACAACGATCTTCCTGTTGATACCGTGCTGGAACAGTTTCCCCCAGAAGGTGCCGAAGTAGAAAAGGGAACCAAAGTCAGCCTGATAGTGAGCACAGTAGAGCTATGAAGCATGAGAAATGACGAATGAAGAAGAGACCAAACTTTCTGTGTTCTCAAGTTTAAACTCTCAACTACACTAATGAGGTTATCGTGAAAAGGTCGCGCACGGCTTCGGTAAAAATAGCGCCGTCCTTGTTGTCTGCTGATTTCAGAAACATCGAGAAAGAGATCAAGAAGGTGGAAAGATGCGGAGTGGATCTTTTGCACTTAGATATCATGGACGGACATTTCGTTCCAAATATCACTTTCGGTCCCATGATCGTCAAAGCAATAAATGACTGCACCAAGCTTCCCTTGGACGTGCACCTGATGATCGAGAATCCGGACTCTTATGTGGAGTCATTTGTTAAAAGCGGCGCAGATTATCTTACCGTCAGCATTGAGGCTTGCCGGCATCTTCACCGTACTGTTAGTTTGATAAAAAGCCTCAATGTGAAGGTAGGCTGTGCCTTGAATCCTGCCACCTCTTTAAGCATGGTAAAGCCTGTCCTTCCAGAATTGGATTTACTATTATTGATGACCGTAAATCCCGGGTTCGGCGGGCAAAAGTTTATTCATGCGGTCCTTCCCAAGATCAGCGAGGCCAAGGAATTCATAGAGGAGCTCAAGCTGAAAACCGAGATAGAGGTGGACGGGGGAATCAATCCTGAGACCGCTAAGCTGGTAAAAGAGGCAGGAGCGACCATAATCGTGGCCGGGAACGCCATATTCAAAAGCGAAGACTATTGTCGGACAGTCAGAGCTTTGAGAGAACAATAGAATTAATTGGTCGAGGCTGTTCGCATTCTCGATCTAAACGCATGTGGCAGGGTAAGGGTACCCTGCCACAATGGTGTTTGAACGGGAGTTTTTTGTTGCGAAAATGATTCGGGTGCTTATATTATAACTTTCGTATTTGAGTCTGTTCAGACGTACGATAGCCAGAGAGGAGAAGAGTTCTTCTCCGTTAATATAAGTGATTCGAGCTCAACCTTGGTCTGAGAATATGTTTGAAGACTTAACCACAAAATTAGAAGGAATTTTCAAAAAGCTCCGGGGACGGGGAAAGCTCTCCGAAAGCAACATCAAAGATGCTCTAAAGGAGGTGCGGCGGGCGCTTTTGGAGGCGGATGTCAATTACAAGGTGGTGAAGGAGTTCATCGGCCAGGTCGAAGCCAAAGCCGTTGGCCAGGAGGTCCTGCGAAGCATCACCCCCGGACAGCAGGTAATAAAGATAGTACATGAGCAGTTGATTGACCTTTTAGGTAAGACCAGAACGGAGGTCAGTTTCTCCCAAAAGCCTCCTACCGTCTTCATGCTGGTCGGTCTGCAAGGATCGGGCAAAACCACCGCCTGCGGAAAGCTGGCCCGGCATTACAGGAAAAAAGGAAGGTTCCCTCTTTTGGTGGCGGCAGACGTCTATCGTCCCGCCGCCGTGGATCAGCTAAAAATCTTGGCGAAAAGTCTGGATTTGCCAGTTTTTTCGTCAAAGAAAAATCCAGTTGAAATTTGTGAGAATTCAATTGGCCAAGCAAAAAAAGATGGACGAGACCTAGTCATAATCGATACCGCTGGAAGACTGCATATCGATGAGCCTTTGATGCAGGAGCTTCTACAGATTAAAAAAGCCGTATCCCCTGACGAGATCACGCTGGTAGCCGATGCCATGACGGGTCAGGATGCGGTCAATATAGCCCAAACTTTTGAGGAAAAAATCGGGCTGGACGGAATATTCTTAACCAAAATGGATGGAGATGCCAGAGGAGGGGCGGCATTGTCCATAAGAGCGGTGACCGGAAAACCCATAAAGTTTGTGGGGAGCGGTGAGAAGCTGGACGCCCTGGAGATGTTTTACCCGGATCGCATGGCTTCCCGAATTTTGGGGATGGGAGACGTGGTTTCCCTGGTAGAAAAAGCCGAAGAGACCATAAGCTTAGAAGAAGCCGAAAAGCTGGAGAAAAAACTAAGAAAGGAGGCGTTCACCTTAGAAGATTTCTACAGTCAGCTCCAGCAGATAAAAAAAATGGGGCCCTTGGATTCGATCCTGGGGATGATCCCCGGATTGGGTGGGAAGATGATGAAAGGTCTGAAGATTGACGACCATGCTATGGTCAGGGTTGAGGCGATGATCAATTCCATGACCAGAGAGGAACGGCTGAAGCCTCACAATATCGACGGAAGCCGAAGGAAGAGGATTGCCAAAGGAAGTGGTACGTCGGTACAGGATGTGAACAAGCTCTTGAAGCAATTCTTCATGATGCAGAAGATGATAAAAAACCTGGGGAAGATGGATCCAAGAAAGTTAGACAAAGGACTCTTTTCATTTCGTTAGAATGACAGATTAGGTATGAGGAATGCAAAATAGCCAAGCAGATAAGAAAACGAAGAGTTTAAACTAACACACCTACAAACTTCAAACTGTTATAACTGGAGGTAATTTTGGCGGTAAAGATACGATTGAGAAGGATGGGGGCGAAGAAGAGACCTATGTATAGATTTGTGGCTACGGATTCCAGAATGCCCCGGGATGGCAGGTTTATCGAGATTCTGGGATATTACAATCCCATTGAAAGACCAGCCACACTTAAGGTGAATGAGGAAAAGATCTATTACTGGCTGAAACAAGGTGCGATTACCAGTGATACCGTAGGCGGTCTTTTCACACAGATCGGACTTTTCAGAAAATGGGAGATGATTCAAAAAGGCGAAGACGTTTCCCAAGTAACTTTGGCCACCCAATTGAAAGAGAAAACCAGGAAGAAGAAAAAGAAAAAGGGAAAAGAAGAAGAGGTAGCCGCACCGGCTGCGGAAGAGAAACCTAAAGAGCCGGAAAAGAAAGAGGCAAAACCTGAGGAAGTTGCCCCTGCCCAGAAAGTGGAAGCAGAAAAGGAAGAAAAGAAAGAGCCAGAAAAGAAAGAGGCCAAACCTGAGGAGGCTGCTCCCGGCGAAAAAGTAGAAACCAGAAAGGAAGAAGAGGAAAAGAAAAAGCCGGAGAAGAAAGAAGTAAAACCTAAGAAAGCTGAAGCCGCGGCAGAAGCCGAACCCAAAGAGCCAGAAGAAGAAAAGAAAAAGCCTGAAAAGAAAGAAGCGAAAGCCGAAGAGACAGAACCCGAAAAGCCGAAAGAAGAAAAAAAGAAATCTGAAGAATCCTAAGGTTCCTGGCAATTCAGACCCGCTAAAGAGAGCTTCCCCAACGGTCTCGTTATTTCATCCTCCTGACCGTCAGCGCGGAAGACTCAGTTCAAAGGGAGTTGATTTGCCGCGAACCGCTTGAGCCGACTGGGCTGATTTGTGCTGGACTGCCGACGGCAATTGGCCGTGATGGAAAGAATAACCATAGGTCAAATCTCCAGGGTGCGCGGGATCCAAGGGGAGATGGTAATAGATCCGTTGACGGACGATCCCAACAGGTTCTCTGGTCTGAAAAGAGTATTGCTCTCAAAAGGCGAAAAGACAGCCAGGTTTGAAGTTGAACAAATCCGCGTGGGTCCCAAGACCAAAAGACTCAAACAAAAAGTGTTGCTTAAGCTGAAAGGAGTGGAAAGTCCGGAGGAAGCAAGAAAGCTGGTGGGGAGTTTTCTGGAGATAGAGAAAGAGGATTTGATCAGACTGCCAAAAGGGAGATATTTCATATTCGACGTAATTGGATTAAAGGTGATGACCACCGAAAACAGGCAGGTCGGAACGGTTAAAGAGGTGATCTCGCTTCCGGCAAACGATGTGTACGTGGTGGAAGGAGTCGAAAAGCAGTATGATATCCCCGCCATCAAAGAGGTGGTCAAGAAGATAGATTTGGAAAAAAAGGAAATGATAATCGAGCCAAAAGAGGGTTTACTGGACTAGATGCAGATAGACATTCTTACCATCTTCCCCAACATGTTTTCTGGGGTGTTAAATGAGAGTTTGACAAAGAAAGCGCAAGAAAAGAATTTGGCTGAAATCAGAGTTCACGACATTCGCAGTTTTGCAGAAGACAAGCATCGAACCGTTGACGACACGCCATTTGGCGGTGGGGGAGGGATGGTAATGAAGCTTGAGCCTTTGTGCAAAGTACTGGAATTGATTGTGGATGAAAGAGAGGAGAAGGAACAGACCAGCATGATCTTGACTACTCCACAGGGAGAGTTGCTTTCTGAGGAAAAGGCAAAGGAGTTGTCCTTGAAGGATCACCTGGTCATAGTCTGTGGTCATTACAAGGGAGTGGACGAGAGACTGGGTAGGCTCTATCCTCTGCAGGAGATCTCCATCGGGGATTACGTGTTGACAGGCGGCGAGATTCCCGCTATGACGATACTGGATGCGGTGGTGAGACTGATTCCGGGGGTTTTGGGGGATTTCGAGTCGGCCCAGGGAGATTCCTTTTATGATGGAATTCTGGGTCCTCCCCAATTCACTCGTCCCACGGAATTCAGGGGATTGAAGGTTCCAGAGGTGCTGCTCTCCGGCGATCACGAAAAAATCAGGCTGTGGCGCAAAAAAGAAGCATTAAAAAGGACTTTACAAAGGAGACCGGATTTAGTAAATTGGGACGTCGTTTCGGACGAGGAAAAAGAAATGCTGGAGGAGATCAAAAAAGAGCAGGACTGAAACCGGAGCGCAGAGCTTCAGCATTGCCTGAGGAGAGACGAGAGCCGCAGGCAAGGCAAGAAGGTTTAGGCTCCGTTTGGTATCTTAAACTTGACTATCTTGGGTCTTTTGCGCGGAGGAGAAGATGGATCACATTGCTGGAGTTGAGTCAAAATATCTAAAGGACAAATTACCTGATTTCAATGCGGGCGACACCTTGAGGGTGCATACAATAATAAAAGAGGGAGAGAAAGAGAGGACCCAAGTATTTCAAGGAGTAGTCATTCAGAGAAGAGGTAAAGGGTTAGGTGAAACTTTCACCGTCAGGAAGATCTCAAGCGGAGTAGCGGTGGAAAGAATTTTCCCCTTACATTCGCCCAACATCACCAAAATAGAGCGACTTCGCGAGGGAAAGGTGAGGAGAGCCCGGCTATTCTACTTAAGAGGAGCCAAAGGAAAATCAGCTCGCATCAAGGAAAAGAAAAAGGAAGAGAAAAGGGAACCATAGTTCGGCACTGAGATTTTGCGCCTGGCAATGCTAACGTAAGGTAACACACAAGGTGTCCGTTCCGTATTCTTTCCGCTGGGGCAGGGGTCAAACCCCTGCCCCAGCCCTTTTTCAGGCAGAAAAGTGACCTTTCATTCTGCGTGGCAGCACTTGCCTTGCAGCCGGCAGCTTTCCGCCGTAGCCCGAAGCCTGAAACCTTTTCTTCTGCTCCTAAGATTGACCTTTTCAAAAAACCTCCCGCTGTTTACGGTTTTTTCTGTAAACATCTTTACAAACAGGATTCTTTTCTTTATAATTCGGCTGCAAAATTCTTGCATAATGCGAAAAGGATTCGGCTCGTATGGCTCAATCATCTGAAGACATGCTTGTTTACGAGAGAAAGCTGTGGGGAGAGGGTTGGGAGATGTTGGCCGGAGTGGATGAGGTCGGCAGAGGGCCCCTGGCCGGGCCGGTGGTGGCGGCTTGCGTGATCTTACCCAAAGATATTGTCTTGCCGGGGGTGGATGATTCCAAGAAGCTGACCAGGATGAAAAGAGAAAACCTCTTTGAGCAGATCATGGATCAGGCCATTGGGGTGGAAATCGGAATAGTTCGTGAAAGGGCCATTGACAGGATGAACATACTTAATGCCTCCCTGAGGGCCATGTGGGAGGCGGTGAAAAAACTGAAAATATCCCCGCAATTCGTGTTGGTGGACGGAAATCAAAGGATACCCAACTTGCCCTTTCCTCAGATGCCCATCGTCAAAGGAGATTCCAAGAGTATCTCCATAGCTTCTGCCTCTATCGTGGCGAAGGTCACCCGGGACAAAATCATGCACAAGTACCATGAAAAATATCCGCAATTTTGTTTTGCCGACAATAAAGGTTATTGCACCAAATCGCATCTGGATGCTTTGAAAGAATTCGGTCCCTGCAAGATTCATCGAAGATCGTTTAAGACCATAAAACTCTTGGAGACCAATCAAATGGATTTTAGCATGGTGGGTTCTCGCAACGGAGGTTAATTCCGATCGACAATCGGGTTTTTCGAAGGTGCATTAAGGCTATAGGAAAACATCTTAAGGCAAAGCTGAAACTCTGCACTCCAAGTTCGCACTGCAGACAGGTGACATGAGGAAGTTTTTTTTCTTTTTCTTGATTCTCTCTCTTCATTCCATTCCCACCATGGCGGCATTTGACGATTGCGGCTCAAGTGCCAAAACCTTAAGCCTGGGTTATGCGACTGTGGCTTTGGCAGACGAAGCCTCGGTTATCTCTTCAAACCCAGCAGGGTTAGGATTTTTCAATCAAACAGGATTTCAAGCCAGCCTTTCCCGGCTTTTTGAGTTAGACGAGCTTTCGGAAAAAGAGTTGTATTTGGTCTATCCTCTTAAATCCTTTTCTCTCGGCGCGGGGACTTATGTTTTCGGGAAAGCGAATTATTATCAGGAGATGGTTTTGACCTTTGCACTTGGATACCGGTTGAAGGATTATCTGTCGCTTGGTCTGAGTTCCAAATACATGCGGGTGTCTTTCTCGGAAACCTACAAGGCTCTTTCGGCTCTGGGAATGGATTTTGGAGCGGTGGCCAGAATTCGTGACAATGTTCAAATAGGAGCGGTGGTTAAGAATTTCAATCAACCGGAGCTTCTGGACAATTCTGATGACATACCAACCATCTTATCATCCGGCGTTTCAGTGTTCGCCTTTGAAGAAGTGACTTTGGCTCTTGATTTTTCTTATGATGAAAGGAACAAAGGGCAACTTCATTTCGGTCAAGAAGTGGAGCTTATCAAGAATCTTCCCGTAAGATTCGGCATTCAAACCTCACCCGCCCGCTATGCTTTTGGAGTTGGATTTGATTTTGAGAGAATGACCGCGGATTATGCCTACCTGAACCATCCGGTTCTGCAGGGGTCTCATAAGCTCAGTTTTTCATTCTCCTGGGGGATAGAATCACAAAATAGATGATACTGAAACCTGATAAGTCGGATTGCATGCGGAAAGACTTGGCCGACCCATCTCTGTCTTATGGATGCGTCCCAAGTTATTGGTACTGGCGAGATTTTAGGTGTGTGGTTGATACCCCGGGGTTTAAGAACCGAGGTAAGAATAAGTTTTTTTCGAATTTCTTGTTTGATTGATTTTGTTATCTTGTGGTGAGGGTTGTGACTTATTGATTTTCCACACATTATTTGATCGCGTAGCCGAGCCTTTACGGCTTGGCGGCAAACCGTGAAGGTCTGCCTTCCTGCTGGGAAATGACCCCAAGCCCAGAATGAACCTTGGCGAAACTAACCATACCACATAAGTGGACGCAACCGTGCCTTATTTGCTCCTTGACCAGGGGGTCTTCTCGAATTATATTGTGGAAAATTTGTTTAACCATTATTTGTCTGTCATAGACAGATCCGCCTCTGGCGGAAAAGCGAGGATACCATGCCACACAAATATAAGACCCTGATCGGAGGGAAATGGATAGAAGGAAAACAATTCCTGGAAGTGACCAACAAGTTCAACGGCGAGGTGATTGGATCAGTGCCGGTGGTTGATAGGGAAATCTTCGAGAAAGCCATAAAAGCAGCTCAGGATGGTTTTTCTCTGCTGTCTAATCTGCCTGCTTATCAAAGGTCAAAGATCTTAGAGAGGACGTCTGAGAGCATAGAAAAAAATAAGGATGAGATCACCAGGATAATCGCCACCGAAGCTGGCAAAGCCTGGAAGCATGCCAAAGCCGAGGTGGAAAGAAGTGTTCAGACCTTCAAGTTTGCTTCAGAGGAGGCAAAGTCGATTCACGGTGAAACCGTCCCCATGGATGCTGCCATTGGCGGAGAAAAAAGAGTAGGGTTCTATCTTCGCGTTCCTGTGGGAATAGTCGGTGCGATTACCCCTTTCAATTATCCTTTAAATCTGGTTGCGCATAAGCTTGCCCCGGCCATCGCTGCTGGATGTTCTGTGGTTTTGAAACCAGCCTCCATGACTCCCCTGACTTCCCTGAGATTGGGTGAGATACTGATGGATGCTGGCCTTCCGGATGGCGCTCTGAATATACTCATAGGCTCCGGAGCAACGGTCGGCAATTGGCTGGTAACGGATGAACGACTCTCCATGATCACCTTCACCGGCAGTCCTCCGGTGGGGAGAGATATTAAAGCGAAATCCGGTCTGAAGAAGGTTACCTTAGAATTAGGATCGAACTCCGCCTGCATTATCGACGAGACGGCTGATCTGGGCTTAGCGATACCGCGCTGTGTGGGAGGGAGTTTCGCATATGCCGGTCAGGTTTGTATCTCCATTCAGAGAATTTATATCCATAAAAAACTGTTTGATGAGTTCACTCATAGATTTCTGGAAAGCACGAAGAAATTGAAATTGGGCGACCCTGTGGATCCGGAAACAGACGTGGGGCCCATGATCACAGAGGACGATGCCATAAGAACCGAGAGTTGGGTCAACGAAGCAGTACAGGGTGGTGCAAAAATCTTGATCGGCGGAAAAAGAGAAAAGAATTTCTATCATCCCACGGTTCTGACCAACGTGAAGCCGGATATGAAAGTGATGGCGATTGAGATATTCGCGCCGGTGGTCTGTTTTGTTCCTTTTGACGATTTCTCCGATGCCGTTCGCATGGTAGACGATTCGATTTATGGTCTGCAGGCCGGCGTTTACACCTCAGATATCGAGAAAGCGTTTCAGGCAGTGAAGGGGATAAAGGTTGGTGGGGTGATCGTAAACGATGTTCCCACTTACAGGGCAGATCAAATGCCTTACGGTGGCGTCAAAGAATCGGGCACAGGCAGGGAAGGTTTAAAATTTGCCATCGAGGAGATGACGGATATAAAGATGGTGGTGCTTAATTTGCAGAAATAGTTTTTTTTCGTTGGGGCAGGGGTTGAAGGAACTGTTGAAAAAGTGTTTTTTGGAGTGCAAAAGCTTGCTTTTGCGAATTTTTAAAATTCCTTACGTTGGTAACGGACACCTTGTCTGTTACCACAAAGAGCGTCAAGGACGAGGCGCCGGTGAAGAATGAGGAAGTCTCATGATCAAGAACAAGGTCACCTTTTTCTACCTGTTAATGTTGGTTGGACATGTAGGTCATATTTTCGAAGAGACATGGGGAAGATTCTTTCTGATAGATGCTGTCTTTGGGTTAGGATGGTTCCTGGTAACAAACTGGGTGCTTTTCTGTATTCCGGTTGTTTTTTTCTATTTTGTCCTGAATGATAAACCCTGGGCCTATTATATGAGCGTGGTTTACGCCGGCATTATGATTTTGAATGGTTTTGCGCATACGGTCGCAATAATTGCCACGGGAAGGTACTTTAACGGTTTCGCGGGAGGGTATACAGGCATCGGACTAATACTGATCGGGCCCCCAATGATATATTATCTTCGAACAGGGATGCCGAATAAGTGAGGCGCACCCGAACGGGCAGACCCGGCAGCGGCGGATAACAGTTCGCTTGCGGTTCACGCTGGTAACGGACACCTTGTCCGTGACGAAGAAGAGGATTTTGTTGGAGTAGCGAGACTGGTCTCGCGTCAGGGAATTTTGAAAACAGAGGAAACAACAAATGAAGACAGTATCGATTGACGGAGAGAATCTGACTTTAGAACAGGCCGAAGAAGTGGCTTTCGCAAAGGCTGCCGTAAGGATTCATCCCAAAGCAATAGCCAAGATAAATAAGTGCAGAAAATATGTAGAAAAGATCGTTGATACAGAAAAGATAGTCTACGGGATAAATACCGGCTTCGGGAACCTTTGCCGGGAAAGGATAAGCAAAAAGGACATTGAGAAACTTCAGGAGAATCTAGTCTTAAGTCATGCTCTTTCCGTGGGTCCTGTCTTCTGTGAAGAGGAAGTCAGGGCGATGATGCTTCTGCGGGCAAACGTATTAGCCAAAGGCTGTTCCGGAGTGAGGCTACAATTGATTCAAACCCTGGTAGATATGATAAATAAAGGTGTTCATCCCATGATTCCGGAAAAAGGATCGGTTGGCGCGTCCGGAGATTTGGCTCCTCTGGCTTTCATTGCATTGGTTACGATGGGAAAAGGTTGGGCATTCTATGAAGGGAAATTGATGGAAGGGCGACGAGCACTCAAGAATGCTCGGATCAGGTCCTTGAAATTAGGGGCCAAAGAAGGGCTGGCCTTGATCAATGGAACATGCGTGATGACCGGCCTGGGAGTTTTGTCTCTATTGAAAGCAGAGAGGCTGGCGGAGCTCGCGGACATGGCCGGGGCTGCAAGCCTGGAAGCCGCTTTGTGCACGCCAGATGCATTTGACAAGAACATTCAGAAAGTGAGAAAGTACAAAGGTCAGAGAGAGGTGGCTCGAAACCTGATCAACCTGACCAGGCAAAGCCAGATCAGGGAGTTTCATAAGGCTTGTCCCAAAGTTCAAGACCCTTACAGTTTCCGCTGCATGCCGCAGGTTCACGGTGCGGTCAGAGATGCTCTTTCCTATGTCCGGTCCGTTTTGGATGTGGAGATAAATTCTGCCACAGACAATCCTTTGATCTTTCCGGATGAGGACAAGGTGATCTCGGGAGGGAATTTTCACGGAGAGCCGGTGGCTCTAGCTTTGGATTTTTTGGGTATCGCATGTTCTGAGCTTGCCAGCATATCCGAACGAAGGATCGCGGCTTTGATAAATCCCGAGATCAGCGACCTGCCCGCCTTTTTAGCCAAGGATCCGGGACTTAACTCCGGTTTTATGATGGGTCAGACCGTGGCCGCATCGCTGGTTTCCGAGAACAAGTCGTTATCCCACCCCGCCTCGGTCGACTCGATTCCCACCTCCAACAACCAGGAAGATCACGTGAGCATGGGAACCATTGCGGCAAGAAAGGCCAGGGAAATCATCAACAACGCCGAGGAGGTCTTGGCCATCGAATTCTTGGCCGCAGCACAAGGGATAGATTTCAGAGCACCCTTGAAACCCGGAATCGGCACCGGAAGAATCCACAGGCAGATAAGAAAAGCGATACCCCGGGTCACCAAAGACAGGCTCATGGTTGGCGATTTGGTTAAGATGAAAGGGCTAATGAGGAGGCGATTTTCAGCCAGCAGTAAGCCGTAAAACAGTCCTCCTTGACCATGACCGGAGATTTCGTCCGTCACCATGCGGGGGCGGAATCTGCAATGCCGCCATCTTCAAATTCAGTGAAACCCAGAAACTCGCTCGTTCAGATAAATTGAAACGGAGAGAATGACTGTGGATGATGCCCAGTACAAAAAGCCGGCTTTACTTGTAGCCACCTTGACTTCTTTTCTTACGCCTTTTATGGGCTCGTCCGTTAATATCGCGCTCCCCTCGATCGGAAGAGAGTTTGCGATGAATGCGGTCATGTTAAGTTGGATTGCCACCTCATATCTCTTAGCCGCTGCCATGTTTTTGGTTCCCTTTGGAAGGATAGCAGACATACATGGAAGGAAGAGAATCTTCTTATGCGGCATACTCACTTATGCCATTTCGTCTTTCCTCTCGGTAATTGCTCCTTCTGCCATCTTGCTTATTTCCTTCCGGATTCTGCAGGGAATCGGAGGGGCCATGATCTTCGGCACCGGAATAGCGATTCTGACATCAGTCTATCCTGTGGGTGAAAGGGGTAAGGCTTTGGGAATAAACGTTGCCGCAGTCTATCTGGGGTTGTCCTTAGGGCCTTTTTTCGGAGGATTCTTGACGCAGCATCTCGGCTGGCGAAGTATCTTTTTTGTGAACGTTCCCCTGAGCCTGCTGATAATAGCCTTCACCTTATGGAAATTGAAAGGGGAGTGGGCCGAGGCAAGGGGAGAGAAATTTGATCTTGCTGGCTCTGTGATATATGCGGTCACGCTCCCGGCCATGATGTACGGTTTCTCTCGTTTACCGGCCTTATCCGGTGTATGCTTGATCGTCCTGGGCGGATTGGGACTCCTGACATTCGTTAAGTGGGAGTTGAACGCCAAGAGTCCGGTTTTCGATCTGCGCCTTTTCAGAGGTAACACCGTCTTTGCGTTCTCCAATCTGGCCGCGCTGATTAATTACGGTGCCACCTTTGCGGTGGGGTTTCTTTTGAGCCTCTATCTGCAGTATACCAAGGGTCTCAGTCCTCAACATGCCGGCACGATTTTGGTGTCCCAGCCTGTGGTGATGGCTCTTTTTTCACCTCTTGCCGGCAGGCTTTCAGACAGAGTCGAACCGAGAGTGGTGGCTTCTGTTGGTATGTCGTTCGCGGTGGTCGGGCTTTTCCTGTTTACCTTCCTGGGCCAGAATACCAGTTTAGGGTTTGTCATCGTTGGCTTGATTGTGGTTGGCTTTGGTTTGGCCCTTTTCTCGTCCCCCAACACCAATGCGATTATGAGCTCCGTTCAAAAGAGATCCTATGGAGTAGCCTCGGCCACGGTGGGAACAATGCGGCTGACCGGGCAGATGTTCAGCATGGGCATCGCCATGCTGGTGTTTGCAGTATACATGGGAAGGGCAGAGATTACACCCGAAAACTATCAACTTTTTTTGACAAGTTCGAAAACAGCATTCATCATCTTTACGGCCCTCTGTTTCGCGGGCATATTTGCGTCGCTGGCCAGAGGCAGGCTGCGCTGAGAAAGGTTTTGGGAGGGCAAGAGCTTGTCGGAGCGAAGCCCCGATAAATCGGGATGAACTTCGATCCCGCTTTGCGAGACTTTCGCGATTCTTGTGCTCGTCGAGGATGTTATCATCCTCGACAAAAACCAAATGGCGGATGATAACACCCGCCAAGGGCAAGATAGTCTGAGGAGTTAGCGGAAACATGAACCCACCCTAACCCTCCCTTATCAGGGAGGGAACGCAACTAAGTACCCCTGATAAGGG
>Ga0315539_1002027_pt1 | contig 14655 bp, 14 predicted proteins | sample SalMarSW160150MG_FD_203097 | JGI IMG/M metagenome (GOLD analysis project Ga0315539, IMG submission 203097) | Salt marsh sediment microbial communities from the Plum Island Ecosystem LTER, Massachusetts, United States - Salt Marsh Sediment SW1601-150 ... | reverse complement strand
TCTCACCATGGCGGATTATGCCATGATCTATAGATTGGTGGTCAAAGAGGTGGCGCTGGAGAATGGACTCTATGCCACCTTCATGCCCAAACCGATCTACGGAATCAATGGCAGCGGCATGCATACCCACCAGTCCCTGTTCAAAGGAGAGAAGAATTTGTTCTTCGATCCCAATGACAAATACCATTTGTCCAAGACAGCCAAGTGTTACGTGGCTGGTCTCTTAAGGCACGTGAAGGAGTTCACCCTGGTGACCAACCAATGGGTTAATTCATATAAGCGGCTGGTGGCCGGCTACGAGGCGCCGGTGTACATCTCCTGGGGCCGGCGCAACAGGTCTTCTCTGATCAGAGTCCCCATGTACAAACCCGGAAGAGAGAAAGCCACTCGCGTCGAGCTGCGCAGCCCGGATCCTGCCTGCAATCCCTATTTGGCCTTCTCGGTCATGCTGGCGGCCGGCCTCAAAGGAATCGACGAGGAGTACCAGCTTCCCGAACCCATCGAGAAAAACATATATGAGATGTCACCGGAGGAAAGGACCAAGAACAACATCGAATTTCTGCCGGACACCCTGGAGAATGCAACCAGAGAACTGGAGACAAGTGAGCTGATGAGGCAGGCTCTGGGAGATCACATCTTTGACCATTTGATCGCCAACAAAAAGGTTGAGTGGGATGCATACAAGATTCACGTAAGCCAATTTGAGTTGGACAAGTATTTGCCAGTGCTTTAGAACTTCTCATTCATTCACCAGTGAGCACATACGCAGAGCAAGCTCTGCTGTTCCCGAATGGACAGTGGCTGGAGTAGCGAGACTTGTCTCGCGCTTTTAGACTTAGATTGAGCGGGGGAGATTTGAAGCATTTTCAACTTAAAGCTTGGCAGCTAAGGGATATGGTCGAAAAAGGGGAGATTACCTGCCAGCAAATAGTCTTGAGCGTGTTTGATCGAATCCGTGAAACAAACCCCAAAATCAATGCTTATATTACCCTGAGCGAAGAAAAGGCCATAGAAACCGCGCAGAAAATCGACCGGAAGAGGGGTAATGGTGAAAATTCGGGGATTCTGGCAGGCATACCTCTTGCCATCAAAGATAATATCTGCGTTAAGGGAATTCCGACCACCTGTGCTTCAAAGATATTGTCCAATTTCGTTCCGCCTTACGACGCAACGGCGGTGCGGAAGTTGAGAGAGGAAGACGCAATAATCATCGGCAAAACCAACATGGATGAATTCGGCATGGGATCCTCCAACGAGCATTCTTTTTACGGCACAGCCAGGAATCCTTCCGATCTGGAAAGGATTCCGGGAGGTTCAAGCGGTGGTTCTGCTGCAGCGGTGGCTTCTGATATGACCATCATGGCCTTAGGATCAGACACCGGCGGCTCCGTCAGAGGGCCGGCCAGCTTCTGCGGTGTGGTGGGAATGAAGCCCACTTACGGTCGGATCTCCCGTTACGGACTGGTCGCCTTTGCCTCCTCGCTGGATACGATTGGAGTTTTGACCAAAGACGTTCGGGACTGTGCGCTGCTTTTGTCTGCGATCGCACATCATGATCCGAAGGACTCAACTTCCCTGGATGTTGAGGGCCAAAATTATACCAGATATCTGAATGAAGATGTGAAGGGAATCACCATTGGTGTTCCGCAAGAATATTTTAGTGAGGGACTGGATTCTGAAGTGGCCGAATCGGTGGAAAAGGGGATCGAGCTTTTGGAGAGGCAGGGTATGAAGGTTGAGGATGTCTCCTTGCCTCATGCCGACAAGGCTATCGCCACTTATTACGTCTTGTGCACTGCGGAAGCGTCCTCCAATTTAGCCCGGTATGATGGGGCCAAATATGGGTACAGAGCCAAAGGTCGGTTCGAGCTTTCGGACATGTATAAAGAAACCAGAAGCCAAGGCTTTGGAGCAGAGGTGAAAAGAAGGATCATTCTGGGGACTTACGTTCTCTCCGCAGGATATTATGATGCCTATTATGCCAAGGCCCAAAAGGTGAGAACTATCATAAAAGAGGACTTTGAAAGAGCCTTTGAGAAGGTGGGTGTGATAATAACGCCGACCTCGCCCACTACCGCCTTCAAAATCGGCGAGAAGATCGATGATCCCTTGACCATGTATCTGTCCGACGTCTACACGACTTCTGCCAACCTAGCTGGAATTCCGGCCATCTCAGTCCCGTGCGGCAAAGACTCGCACGGCCTGCCCATAGGTCTTCAGATCATGGGCAAACCGTTGTCTGAAGGTTTGATCCTGAAGGTGGCGTATGCGCTAGAGCAGGGTGAGAAATTGATCACCCTCCCTTAATCCCTCCCATCAAGGGAGGGAGAGTTCCCTCTCCCCTGGGGGAGAGGATTGAGATGAGGGGGATTTCGAACAGAAGATGGAATACGAGAGCATAATGGGCGTTGACTCCCGACAGGTCATAGTATCTAATAAGCACAGAGGCAACCGAATTCTCAGATATTTCCGCAAGGAGGTTTAGCATGGATTACGGTGGATTGGTAAAGAGAGCTTTGGATATCATGTGGAAATTCAAGTATCTCTGGATATTTGGATTCTTCTTGGAGTTCGGATCAGGTGGTGGTGGAGGAATGGGTTCCTGGTCTGATGGATTCGACAGATGTAAACTGCCGGTCTGTGATTTCTTCGGACGTATTTCCTTGATGAGTATACTAATACCTCTGATACTGATCGCTCTCGTGGTTTTCGTGCTCTTCGTGATTCTGTACGTCATCTCTCAGGGCGGACTCATTCACTGTGTCTCGAGAATAGAATCCGGGGATAAGCCAGCCTTGCGTGACGGCTGGAATGCCGGAGTCGCAAATTTCTGGAGAGTTTTGGGAATTGCCGTATTGATGATAATCTGCTTCTTCGCTGCGATTCTTTTAATCTTGGGTCCTTTTGTGCTATTGATCATCGCCAATAAGATCGTAGGCATACTTTCGGCAGTTGTCTTCATTCCGCTCTTTTTTGTTCTGGTTGTTGTGATTTCGCTGATAAGCCTTTATGCTTATCGGGTGTGTATCATAGGAGGAAAAGGAGTGTTCGATTCCATCGCCGGCGGATGGGAGATGCTGACAGGCAACCTGGGAAAGACTCTGGTAGTGGCGTTAATTAGCATTGGCAGCACAATCGTCTATATGATCGGGTTCCTAATTGTGGGATTGTTTCTGGCATTGCCTTTCATAGTCCTGGGCGCAATTAATCTCTTCTTAGGAATTGCCTTGGGAGTGATAGTGGGGTTGATTTACATAGCCGTGGCATCCGGCGCCTGGGGTGCCTACATCGATTCTTTTTGGACCCTGGCATTTCTGGAGATGAAGAAGTCGAAACCAGGGGAGACAAAAATGTAGCCGCAGGCTTTAGCCTGCGAAGGTCCGGTCTGGTTGCCGCGTAGCAGAGGCTTCATGCCTCTGTGCGGAGCCGGGAAGCGTCCGCTCTGGCTCGACCTACAAAACTTCACCTGAGGAAAGTCATGAGGACAACCTCACGAGAAACCTTCAAACGTTATTTAGAAGAAATCCATAGGATTTTCAAACAGCAGCGGCTAATTGATGTGGTCCACGAGGGTAACTACTTTAAGAAGTTTGCGGAGCACATAGGTCATCTGAGACCCAAATACAACAAGAACGGACAGGTGGACTTCCAAGAGGAAGATTTGCTTCGCATTGGGCGTGAGGCGAGATTTGCGATCGCCAATGCACTTTTGTTATCCGAAATAGGCTTGGTAAGATTCCAAATAACTCGAAGCCAATACGGTCCCATAGGCGGTTTATTCGAGACGGAACTGGACAACCGCTTTTTCTACTTTGTCGACGATGTGTTTATGCGTTTATACAACTTCTGGAATAGAGTCGCAAATTTCTTGAATATCTTTTTTCAAGCTGAAAGTGACTCAGAGAAAGTATATTTTTCGCCTCTAATGGACAAGCTCGCTACAGAACTAGCAGCAGACCGAAATTTCCAAAGTCTTTTGAGATTTAAAGAAGAGCAATACAAGGACACAATTAACCGAAGACGTCGGCAAATAGTCCACAGAAAATGCTCGACAGCGACGTACTTCGAGTCTTTCCTGAAGAATGTCCAAAACCCTGAGGAGCTATCTAGACTTCAGCAGGAAAGAGATGAGTTACCGGATTTCTTTGTTGGCAGCTACCGCCGAATGATACAGGGGCTTGACGAGATGCTTGCATTGATTAGAGATAATGTCAAATAGCCTTTTTCGGAGAAGGAATGTCGAGCAGGCTTCGCCATGCTCGACCTACAAGACTCAGAATCATGGTTTTGGTAGCCGCAAGGTCTAGCCTGCGAAGGTCCGGTCTGATTACCGCGTAGCAGAGGCTTCACGCCTCTGCACGGAGCCATAAAGACTCCGCTACGCGAGAAGAACCAAGAGTCAATCCGAGAAGATGGAATACGAAAGCAAAATCGGCCTGGAGGTTCACGCTCAGCTTCTGACAGAGTCCAAGATATTCTGTGGATGTTCCACCAAATTTGGCAGTCCCCCCAATACCCAGACCTGTCCGGTCTGTCTGGGGATGCCAGGAGTCTTGCCGGTGTTGAACAAAAAGGCTGTGGAGTATGCTATAAAGATGGTTTTGGCAGTCGGTGGACAAGTCAATCCCAAAAGCATCTTCGCCCGAAAGAATTATTTTTATCCCGATTTGCCCAAAGGCTACCAGATATCCCAATACGAAGAGCCTTTGGCTACGGCTGGCTTCATCGAGATTCAAACAAACGGCGACAGTAAAAAAGTCAGAATTACCCGGATTCATCTGGAGGAGGACGCTGGAAAATCAGTGCATCCGGAAGACGAGGGGGATGATGCGCGAACCTCTGTGGATATGAACCGGTGCGGTATCCCTCTTCTTGAAATCGTCAGTGAGCCGGATATAAGTTCTCCTCAGGAGGCATATCTGTACCTGAACAAATTGAAGCAGATGGTTCAATATCTTGGGGTATGCAGCGGCAATATGGAAGAGGGGGCACTGCGATGCGATGCAAATGTGTCTGTAAGACCCAGGGGCGCGGAAGAATTAGGAATCAACACAGAAGTCAAGAACATGAATTCCTTCCGGGGTGTGGAGAAGGCTTTGGATTATGAGATAAGAAGGCAGATCGGCATTTTGGAAAAAGGCGGAACCATAGAAAAGGAGACCCTGCTCTGGGATGAAAGAAGGCAAATGTCGTTTGTCATGAGGAGCAAGGAGGAATCTCACGATTACAGATACTTCCCCGAGCCTGATCTGGTCACCTTGGCTATCTCAGATGAATGGCTCCATCAGGTCAGAAGAGACCTACCGGAACTTCCGGATCAGACGAGGGAGAGATTCATCCGGGATTACCAAATCCCGGAATATGACGCCGAAGTTCTGACTGTCTCCAAAGAGTTGGCGGAATATTATGAGGAGTGCATGAAGAACTACGCGGATGGGAAAAAGGTAAGCAATTGGGTGATGACAGAAATCTTAAGAGAATTGAACCAGAGAAAGATTGGGATAACAGATTTCAAAATCAGCCCGGTGGATTTAGCGGGTTTGTTAAGAGCGATAGATCAGGGAACCATCAGCGGGAAGATGGGAAAAGAGGTGTTTGCCCAGATGGCAGAGACCGGGAAGGAAGCTTCACAGATAATAGAAGAAAAAGGATTGGTGCAGATAACCGACAAAAAGGATTTGACTTTGATTATAGAAAGTGTATTAAAGGAATATGAGGAGAATGTAGAAAGATATCATGCCGGAGAAAAAAAGCTCTTTGGGTTTTTTGTGGGCGAGGTTATGAAAGAAACCAAAGGAAAGGCGAATCCCAAACTGGTAAATGAAATCCTGAAGGGGAAGCTTTCAAAACGTGAGACAGAATAGGTGTTTCAACAGGCAACCAGAACAGGTGAAGAATGCCGAACGTTTGTATTATCCAAATTGGCGTTAGCGACCTCGATAAGGCCATGGACTGGTACAGCAACACCTTGGGGTTTGAAGTCTCGAAAGAGCATTACTATCATCCGGTTGCCGTGGATTTAGTTCATGAAGGATGCCGTCTCCTCTTGCATGAGGCAGACAAGCCGGCACAAATAGACTACCCGAGCGTGGTCCAAACTCTGATTTGTATTCAGACCGATGATCTGACTTCCAGCATGAATGACTTGAAGAACAAAGGAGTCGAATTCATCCACGAAACGCCGCAGAAGTTCCCTGCGGGTGTGTATGCAGCCTTCAAAGATCCATTTGGCAACGTTCATGAATTGGTGGAGTTTCGATAACAGATATGCGCCTGGAGACGAATGTGCACAACGCTGCCAGTAACAACGGCAACTAAGCATGACACTTGTCCAAGGCTGGAGCGCTTCTTACAAAGAAGACATTTTCAAAGAAAGGAACTGTTATGACGGTTAGGTGGATTCTGGTTATTGCACTAACGGCCCTGGCAACCTGCGGCGCGGTTGAAGCACAGGGCAAAGGTTTTGGACTGGGCATTATTGTGGATGATCCAACAGGAATAAGCACCAAGCTGTGGATAGGAAAGAGCACGGCAATTGATGCAGAGGTTGCCTGGTCAGATGACGGGGATGATTTCTTCTATCTGCACGGGGATTTCCTTCTCCACCACCAACATCTGTCACAAGAGGTGAAGGGCAAATTCCTGACTTATTACGGGATGGGAGCTAAGTTTGAGTTTGCCGACAGCAACAAAGTTGGGCTTCGAATTCCTTTGGGCATAGATTACTTCTTCCCAAAAACACCTCTCGACGTCTTTTTTGAGATCGTTCCTTTGCTGGAGTTGACGCCAGCGACGGAAGGTGATTTAAAGGCGGGCTTTGGGATCAGATTTGTTTTTGGCAAAGGTAGCTGTGAGTAGTATTCCGCAACAGGGGATAAAATCGAACTCGTAGTTTTCCCGGTTGCAGTCACAGACGCGACAATGGGGATGATCATCTGGTGTCGGTCCAAAAAGGAGAGTTTAAGATGGTTAGGTCAATGATTTTTCTTGTGCTAACCGCAGTGCTAATCTGTGGCAGTGTTCAGGCACAGAATCATGGTTTTGGATTGGGAGTCATCTTAGGCGAGCCTACCGGAATAAGCGGCAAGCTGTGGACCGGACACGGCACAGCAATCGATGGAGCAGTCGCCTGGTCATTCGAGAAGGAAAGTTCCATGCACGTGCACGGAGATTTCCTTCTGCACAAGTTCAGGTTCTCTGATGTAGACAAAGGCGAGTTGCTTCCTTATTATGGAATAGGCGGGCGGGTCAAGTTCGAGGAGGACAGCAAAGTGGGTGTTCGTTTTCCTTTGGGCATTGACTACCTTTTCGATAAGTCACCCTTCGACTTTTTCCTTGAGATCGTTCCCATACTTGATTTGGCGCCCAGCACAGACTTTAGTCTCAACGGAGCTATCGGGTTTAGATACTTCTTTGGGCAAGATGCTTATAGGTAACGTTGTGGAACGGCAGAGGAAAGGGAATCCCTGTCTGCTGACAGGCAGGAAAGATTTTCCCTTTATGGTCATAAAAGTAGTAAGATGGTTGTTAATAGTTATATGCCATTTCGCGCACAAAAGAAAGGAGTATCAGAATAGGCCTCCTAGACAAGTTGTTTGGACGGCATAAGGTCAAGTAGGAGTACCAACGCATACCAAAAAAGGCTCAACGCAAGCGATGTACTCCTGCAACCACTGTTGATTTTAAGGCTTCAAGGCAAAGAAAGGGGGGGCTCAACATAAGAAACGTTTTAAACTGAGAACGGATGTTAAATGTAAACATAATGATAAATATAACCGGTTCGAAAATGCTGAGTTTCGCAAAACAGGTGAAAGATACTGTTGTGTATGTGGTTTGAAACAAGTGGCGTTGCCATCTACAGTCCCCCTGAGGCAAGCTCTTGCTGATACATTAAATGGTGAGGCTATATCTTATCTTCGGAGTTGTGTGCCTCTTTACTCTAAACAATGTGGTAACGTAATGTGTCTTGAGTGTGAACAAAAATGGAAGTTGAATCAAGTTTGTCCGGAATGTGAAACACGCTTGAAATACCTTACTAAATAAAGCAAAATGCCATTAAACAACTCGTGGTTCGGCATATTCGCCTAACTGGTGAAAAATCCCCTTTTTTTGCGAATAAAACGCAATAATACGGGTATTACTTGTTATTTGCCGTCTTGCAAAAGGAAGGAGGCTGAGAATGGCTTTTAAATTTAAATGTCAAAATTGCGGAGAAGATATTATAGTTAAGTTCCTGAAACGAGGAGAAATGGCAGAGTGTAAACATTGTGGGGCTAACAATGTGATACCAAATCAGCAGACTGCCCTCCAACTCACGGACAGAGAATTAGTACAGGAAATTCGCAAAAATATGGAGTCCGAAAACACCGAGGAGTTACTGAAAATATGGGAAGAAAATGATAGAGAACAGTATTCAGAAGAAGAATTTGAAGCTGTAAAGCAATTACTCATAGAGCGAGGTGAGACGCCTCCCCCTCAGAAAAAAGCAGTCAAAGAAGCAATAGAGGAAGAAATTACACACGAGGCGAAAGACAAAGGCATCTCTGCGTTTTCTGGAATAGGTTCTCTTATAGGGGTGATGATTGGGGGAGTACGTCACGGCATCGGTGGAGCTGTGGTCGGAGGAGTGCTTGGAACGATTCTGATCTCCTCTGGTATTAAAGTACAGATCGACCAACTGAGATCTAAAGGAAAGTTTAGACCCTTCGAAGGAGCCATGGTGGTCAGCTATATTCTGGCCTTTATCCTCACACTCGTTGTCCTGCTATTGGCACCACATGTTGAAGGGTTCCTAACTGAAGGTGGTCAAAAACCAGACCGTTTGATATCGCTTATAGTCCTGTATGTAGGGCCGGCCTTTGCTGGTGGAATTGGAGCCCTCATACCGGTTTGGCTGTCTGGATTCGGTAAGGGAAGGTGAGTCAGGTTAATTCTCTATTATAAGGGGTTCTGAAAGGGGAATTGTCCGTAACAGCAGATAATGCTGGGTTGCCGACTTCACTTCCCGCGTCCGAACCGGTTTGCGACTTCGCTCATCTGGGACACGTCAGCTAGGATTGGGCGAGCGCAATAGAAAGGAAACAAAATGGGATTCTTTCATTGGTTGTCTAGAAGAAAGCTTCGGAAATATGGAAAACCAGCTTCTAGGGACAAAGCTGATGCAAGTCTTCAAGTCCCGCCGTCCGGGCAGATTGCCACTCCTGAGCAAGCTCGAGCTACTTATGACCAAGCAAATGTCTTGTATGAGAGAGGTGATTTCTCTGGGGCTATTGTGCTTTACGACTACTTGCTGGATGCCCCGCCAGGCCTGGTCAACTCATACGAGGTGAGGAAAATCCGGGCCATGGCGTACTGTAAGGTGGGACGATTCCCCGAAGCAGAGCAAGAGTTGAAACAACTTCTGGACATTTTGAGACATCATGGGGCGCCTGTTGCTAATAGCCAAGTTATGTATTGGTACCTGGTAGCTCGTTGTAAGGGTGATGAGAAAAAAGCCATGGATAAATTTCTTAAATTGTAGCTTGAAAATGTACCCTTATAGGAAGCGAAAAAAGCTAAGACTTTTTGAACTTTGGACTGAAGCACCACCACAACATCCACATTCTTGAAAGGAGGTTAATCATGGGTTTATCTCGGAAGAAGAAGACATTTAAGCAATTGATGGATGAGCTTGACAATCTCCACCGTGCTGTCTGGACTCGTGGTATAAGCGAAAAAGCCTATGCCAAAAGAAAACTCAAGATTATTCAGCAAATCGCCAAAATAGCTAAAAGCGATGCAGAGCTACTCACAGCCAATGCTATATGGCTGCAATTTAAGCAAGATTACGGTGTGTAATTTTATGCCGAAGTCACGAATCTGTTAGGCTCAGTCGTGCCTAGCGTTGGCTCAGCAACGGCTCGCAATAGCAATATGGTCGGACTACGCAAATAAAGGGGGAAAAGGTTTGAGTTCATCAAGTAGTGATACAAGAAAGCCAAAAGTGGCTAACACCGTTCAACCAGCTGTGGCGCTTCGTGCATTGGCCCAAATGCCTTCGGCACCTCACAAGCACGCAGAACACTAGCCGAACTTCAAACAGAAGAAATATATTGGTCGCATAATAATTAAATTACAGAAAGACGGCAGTGCCATGAGAATAAAAGGAATACTTAAGGAATTCAAAGAAGAAATCAATGAATTATATGGCAACAGATTAAGGAATGTTATCCTTTATGGCTCCTGGGCAAGAGGTGAGGCAAAAGAAGAATCAGATATAGACCTGCTTATCATTCTGGAAGGAAAAGTTATTCCCGGGAGAGAGATAGACAGGATGATAGATATAATCACAGATATAAACCTAAAATACGGTGCGCTTATATCGGTTTACCCCGTGTCTGAGGAAGACTACTCCACAGTTAACAGTCCATTGCTTATGAATGTGCGAAGGGAAGGAATGCCAGCATGAAAGAAAAAAAGGAGGCGTGAAAAATCGTCCATCACCCAAGAGAGTGTATCTGACTTCATCATTATGATACTTTGCCCAACTCGCCTTCTGGCCACCTCAGATACACGCAGAACGGCAAATGTAGCGGAAAGCTTCAGCTTTCCACAATGGAGGTCTGAAGACCTCCGCTACAGATGAAAGTAATAGAGGAGATTTTTCGATATGAAAAAGTTGAATTTGGTGGCTTTGGCTTCAGGTGGTGGAACTAACCTGCAAGCCATAATCGACAATATCGAAAAAGGAATTCTGAATGCACAGATCAAAGCGGTGATAAGCAACAACAGCAAATCGGGTGCCCTGGAGCGTGCCAGAAACCATAACATTCCGGCAATTCACCTAAGCCACAAGCAATTTGCCACGCCGGAAGAGTTCGATCAAAAGCTCCTTTCCATCCTGAAAGAGAATGAAACCGATCTGATCATTTTGGCCGGATACATGAAAATGCTTTCGCCCAATGTGGTCAGGGCATATAAGAATAAGATACTGAACATTCATCCGGCGCTTCTTCCCAGCTTTGGCGGATCGGGTATGTATGGCATCCACGTGCACGAGGCGGTGATCGATTCGGGAGTGAAGGTCACCGGCGTGACCGTCCACCTGGTGGATGAAATCTATGACCATGGTGCCATCATCGTGCAGAAATGCGTGCCGGTTCTGGCTGAGGACACTCCGGAGATTTTGCAGCAGAGGGTATTGCCGCACGAGCACGAGCTTTATTCCAAAGCCATTCGGCTTTTTGCGGAAGGTAAAGTCGAGATAAAGGATAAGAAAGCATATATCAGAGACTAAAACCTGGAGTGCAAATCTCAAGATCAAAGTTGACCTTCAGGTTTGCCAATGGTAAAGCTGAAGCTTTACACTCCAGAAGAGCAGCTTGTAGGTCAAGCATGGCGAAGCCTGCTTGACAAACTCACTACAAATTCGGAGGTTAAATGGAACAACCGTTGATGGAAACTGATATCAAAGAATACAAACTCTTCGCCAAGGGAAAGGTCAGGGACGTTTACGATCTGGGTGATAAGCTTCTAATCCTGGCAACCGACAGAATATCCGCTTTCGACGTGGTTCTTCCCACCGGCATTCCCGGAAAAGGCAAAGTCTTGACCCAGATGTCCTTGTTCTGGTTTGATCTGGTCAAGGGCGTGGTTGGAAATCATCTGATCACCTCTGATGTTGATCAGTATCCTGAAGATCTTCAGAAATACCGAAACGTTCTCGAAGGGAGATCCATGCTGGTCAAGAAGGCCAAGAGGATCGACATCGAGTGTGTGGTGAGAGGATACATCTCCGGATCTCTGTGGAAGGAGTACAAGCAAAAAAGATTGTATGTAGGTAAGTCAAAATCGGTAGACCTCTTCGGAATAGACCTCCCGACTCATTTCAGAGAATCAGAAAGACTACCTTATCCCATATTTACGCCCACCACCAAAGCGGAAGAGGGGCATGATGAAAGCCTTACCTTTGAACAAGTGATAAAAATGGTCGGAGAAGACGTGGCCTTGAGATTAAGGAGCAAAAGTATTCGGGTGTACAAAAAGGCTGCGGATTATGCGGAAAAAAGAGGAATGATCATTGCGGATACCAAATTTGAATTCGGGATGATAGATAAAAAGTTAATCTTAATCGACGAGATATTCTCCTCGGACTCGTCCAGATTCTGGGATAAGAAGATTTACAAGGTGGGGAAACCACAGGAAGCTTTTGATAAACAGATTGTCCGGGATTATTTGGAAAGCATAGGTTGGAATAAAAAACCTCCGGCCCCGGAACTGCCCGAAGAGGTGATACTTAAAACTCTAGAAAGATACGAGCAGGCTTATCTGAGATTAGTCGCATGAGAATCACTTGGTGAATGGTCCGTGAAAATTAAAAGATCAAAACTAAAAACGCAAAACTTCAACTCAAAATTTAAAATTACTCTTCCTGTACTTAGATTTCGACCGAATTTTTGAATTGCAATTTAGAGTTTTGAATTCCGCATTTTTAATTGATACTCTCAGCCAAAGGAGACAACAAATGACAAAAGAAGAAAATGATTCGGGACGGGTGAAGATAAAAAGGGCCTTGCTAAGCGTGTCGGACAAAAGAGGTATAGTTGACCTTGCCACGATTCTATCAAAACTTGGAGTGGAAATCGTCTCCACCGGAGGGACCCAGGCCGAGTTGAAGAAGGCAGGCATAAAATCGATCTCCATCTCGTCCTTCACCGGTTTTCCCGAAATCCTGGGCGGAAGGGTGAAGACCTTGCATCCCAAGGTCTTCGGGGGGATCCTGGCCAGAAGGCAAGACGAACACCACAAAAAGGAGATGGGCGAACAGGACATCAAATGTATCGATTTGGTTGTGGTTAACCTGTATCCCTTTGAGGAGACGGTGAAGAAGGCTGATGTCACCCAGGAGGAGGCAATCGAGAACATCGACATAGGCGGGCCGAGCATGATCAGGGCTGCAGCCAAGAATTTCGAATCGGTGGCGGTGGTGGTGAATCCAAAAAAGTATGACCAGATCATAAAAGAGCTTGAGGAAAACGATGGCTCGTTTTGCCTGGCCACGCGTCAGGATTTGGCCCGAGAGGTGTTTGAGTACACCGCCCATTACGACACCATGATTTCCAATTACTTCAGTCAGCTTTCTTTCCAAGAGGAAAACCAATTCCCCGATTACCTGAACCTGAGTTTCGAAAAGATCCAGAGCCTAAGATACGGGGAAAATCCCCATCAGAGGGCTTCGTTTTACAGAGACACTATCTTCAAGGGAGCAAGCATTCCCCGCTGCCAGATCCTATCCGGCAAGGAGCTTTCCTATAACAACATCAACGATCTGGAAGCGGCATTAGCCATGTTAAGGGATTTTTCGGAAAGGCATTTTGCAGTAGTGTTGAAACACACGAACCCATGTGGCGCTGCCTGTGCCGACAATCTGGCCCAAGCTTACGAAGATGCCTTGGCTTGCGATCCGGTCTCCGCCTTTGGATGCATAATAGGTCTAAATGGAGTGGTTGATATGGAAGCCGCCAAGAAGATACATGAAACCTTCTTTGTAGAATGCGTGCTTGCACCCGGATACGAACCGGAGGCGCTTGAGCTTTTGAAGAAGAAGAAGAACCGCAGGTTTCTTGCGTGTCCCGAATTGTTGGAATCGAAGAATGGCAAGCTAAACGAGGTTAGGATTATCAGAGGAGGAGCTCTGGTTCAGAGCCCCGACGACCATCAGATAAAAGAGAACGATCTGAAGGTGGTGACCGACCTTTCTCCGACAGCGGAGCAGATCAAATCACTTCTCTTCGCCTGGAGGATGGTGAAACACGTTAAATCCAATGCCATACTCCTGGCCCAGGGTGAGAGGACGGTAGGCATCGGCGCCGGTCAAATGAGCCGGGTTGATTCCTCCATAATTGCCGCAAGAAAGGCCGGCGAGAAGGCCAAAGGCTCAGTTCTGGCATCCGACGCCTTCTTTCCCATGAGAGATGGGGTGGATGCTGCTGCCCAGGCCGGGGTGGTGGCGATAATTCAGCCAGGAGGTTCCAAGGGCGATCCGGAGGTAATCAAGGCGGCCAACGAACACAAGATCGCCATGGTCTTTACGGGAATAAGGCATTTCAGACATGGGTGAGAAGTCCTGAGAAACTTGGCAGAAGAATCTGGAGAGAATCTGCAGTGTTCGCCTTTAGGCGAACCAGGCCAAGTTTTTGTTCTGTCGTTGGTAACGGACACCTTGAGTCTGTTGAACAGTTCCTCCCCCTTGACGGGGGAGGATAAAGGTGGGGGTGAACATGTTGCTGAATCATGATTTTTCACCCTCCCTTAATCCCTCCCATCGAGGGAGGGAAAGCAATTCCACAAGCTCGCCTTGCCCGTTACCATAAGGCGTCACGGACGAGGGGGTTAGTGACGAACGAAACCCAATTCGACTCTTTCAGAGCTTTCAATGAAAAATCTTGATTTCGGAATTGAAATTTGCTATATAGCATTAGGCAAGGTAAACGTGCCCGCCAAAATTTGAAAAGGAGGTAATTACGTTGAGGAGAACCCTTATCGTTTTAGGACTAATACTCTTAGCATCCACAAGCTATGCCCAGCAAGGCTGGCACTGGCAGAATCCTCTGCTTCAGGGTAATACCGTTTGGAGTGTTTTTTTCACAGACGACGATACTGGCTGGGCGGTAGGAG
>Ga0315539_1002022_pt1 | contig 14676 bp, 12 predicted proteins | sample SalMarSW160150MG_FD_203097 | JGI IMG/M metagenome (GOLD analysis project Ga0315539, IMG submission 203097) | Salt marsh sediment microbial communities from the Plum Island Ecosystem LTER, Massachusetts, United States - Salt Marsh Sediment SW1601-150 ... | reverse complement strand
CTCTTAAATCACTATATTCAACAGCCTATCCTTAACAAATATTATCTTCTTGGGTTCGCTTGTATCCAAAAAGCGGCTTACGTTCTTTAATTCTTTAGCCTTAGATAAAGCCTCTTCTTGTTCTATGCCCTTATTAGCCTCTATTCTTGCTCTCAATTTGCCGTTTATCTGTACGATCAAGGTATATTTCTCTTCCACTATGCCTTCGGGGTTAAATTGCGGCCAATCTTCGAGGAAAACGGATTCTTTTTCCCCGAATTTACTGTACATTTCCTCGGATATAAAAGGCGCAATGGGAGCAAGAAGCAAAAATAAGCGTCTTAAAGCGTAACCAGACAGCTTATCTTTTTTCTTATAGTCGGAAATGCTGTTCAAGAACTCCATTAAGGCTGCAATTGCAGTATTATAGCTGAATCGCTCAATATCTTCGGATACTTTCTTTGTTGTTTTTTCGGTTTCCCTGTAAAGAGCCTCTTCCCTATCGGAATCACTTAATTGTATATTATTTTTGTTGAGTTGTTCTATCCCGAGCTCGTAAAGCCTTGTTAAAAAACGCGTAGAACCTTTAATATTTTCTTCTTTCCAATCGATGTCACTGTCCGGAGGACCGAAAAAGAACATTGCAACTCGAGCCGCGTCTATTCCAACTTTAGCTATCAAATCCTCAGGATCTACAACATTACCCTTTGATTTGGACATAACATCACCCTTTTCGTCTCTAACCATACCCTGGTTAAAAAGACGTATAGCTGGTTCTTTAACGGGCGAATATCCAATTTTGTGCAAGAATTTAGTGAAAAAGCGAATATATATGAGGTGTCCAGTAGCATGCTCGGCTCCTCCTATATAAAGATCAATAGGAAGCCACTTTTCAGCCTCTTTTTTATCGAAAATCTCCTTATCGTTTTTAGGATCAAGATAACGAAAGTGATACCAGGCAGAATCGACAAAAGTATCGACTGTATCCGCATCCCTCTTTGCGTCTCCCCCACATTTCGGACACTTTACCTTTGCGAAATTTGGGTGATTCGCCAAAGGCGAACGAGCCTTTGGAATAAAATCAACTTCTTCCGGCGGCGGCAAAAGAACCGGTAAATCAGCTTCCGGAACCGGAACTTCTCCGCATTTATCACAATGAATCATAGGGATCGGAGCTCCCCAATAGCGCTGTCTGGAAATCAACCAATCATTCAAGCGATAGTTTATAGAACTACTACCAAGTCCTTTTTTAACAAGGTATTGAACTATTTTACTTAAAGCTTTATCTGAGGACATTCCATCGAATTCTCCGGAGTTTACCATAGTCCCTGCTTCGGTGTAGGCTGCGTCAGCAAGGGCGTTCTCCCCCCGTATTACTTCTTTTACAGGAAGATTGTATTTTCTGGCAAATTCATAGTCTCTCTGGTCGTGAGCGGGTACACACATAATAAGCCCTGTACCGTAGGAGCCAAGTACGAAATCGGCAACGTAAACGGGTAATTTATCACCCGTTAGCGGGTGAATCACTTTAAGCCCTGTATCCGCGCCAGTTTTCTCTCTGTCTTCTCTTGTTCGTTCTATATTGCTGAGAAGTAGTGAGTCATGGATATATTTCTTCACGTTTTTGTTAGTTTCGGCAATTTTCTCCGCTAACTTACTTTCTGGTGAAATACACATAAAAGTTACACCGAAAATTGTATCCGGTCTCGTCGTAAAAATATTGAACTCTTCACCGCTTTCTAAGCTAAACTTTATTTCCGCTCCTTCTCTCCTCCCTATCCAGTTTCTCTGCATTTCTTTGATATTTTCCGGCCAATATTCTAAACTCTCAATATCCTGATAAAGTTTTTCCGCAAAATCGGTAATGCGCACAAACCATTGTTTCAGTTTTCTTTTTTCTATTTCGGAATCACATCTCCAGCACATTCCGCTTTCGACCTGTTCGTTTGCCAGAACCGTCTTACAGCCCGGACACCAGTTCACATATGCCTCATCCCGGTATAAAAGGCCGTTTTTGTACAATTGAACAAGAAGCCATTGGGTCCATTTGTAATATTCGGGGTCCGATGTCGCAACTTCTCTTTCCCAATCATAGCTAAGTCCTAATTTTTTTATTGTATCTCTTGCGGTTTTCATATTGTTGTAAGTCCATTCCCTGGGATCCAGATTCTTTTTTATTGCTGCTTCTTCGGCTGGAAGTCCAAATGCATCCCACCCAAAGGGATGCAGTAAGTCCTTTTTTCTCATCTTTTCCCATCGCCATTTTAAATCTCCAAAGCAGTAATTTCTGAAATGACCCATATGTATATTACCGGAAGTATATGGCCACATTTCCATAATAAAATACTTATTTTTTGGGTTCTGGGGAGTATTGTAGGCTCCGGACTGTTCCCATTCCTTTCGCCATTTATTCTCTATTTTTTCAAAAGGATACATAATCGAATTGATTAAAAATGATATTTTGTTGTTAATTATTTATCTTTCAGCTTCTCGATCTTTTGCTCCAACTCCAAAAGTTCTCTTCTTCTTGATTCTATCTTACCTGAAAGATCTATTTCCTCTCTTCTTTTTGAAACTATACGCTGAGTTAGTTCTATCTCTTCTTTCTTTTGGGCATTCTTTTTGCTGTTTTCTCCCAACAAATCATCAAAAAGGAGAGATTCTTCAGATTCTTCTTCCCCAGCTAAAGGTCCCATTCCCGCTACTACCTCCGCCGGAATACTTTCTTTTTTCTTTTCAAGAACTTCAATTTCCATTGAAAGATCTTTTTGTGTTTTTTGTTTTTTGGCTACTGTTTCCATCACATCCGCTTTTGTTACCTCCAGATTCGCAATTTCTTCTTTTAACTGCTGTATCTTGTTCTCCAGTCCAGGTGTACCTTTAGCGGAAACTTTTTTTACAACTGTTGTTCCTCCTCCACTTCCCTTACTTAGAACCCCTCCGACAAAGAAGAAAATCAAAAAGGCAATGACTGAAGGCATTAGATGTTTTGGTCTAAATAAATTTTTAATCTTACCAATTATTCCCGACAGATAAGTATTTCTTTCCGGAGACGGTAATTTTATTAAAAAATGTATATCAGCCAATTCTTTTTCCTGATATTTAATAGGTATTGAAAAATAGAATCTATCCGATTCATTTTTATCTTTTTCTCGACTTACCCATCCGCCATTTTGCAATTTTTCACCGATTTTCGCATTGTCCGTATCCCAGATCACTGTTTCATTCTTTGCGAGAATTGTTAAATTAATAATATTTTCTTTTTTTGTCACCTTATCAACGAAATTTTTTATACCTAATCTGTCCCTATTGGCAACATAACTCCTAATATCATTGGAAGAGGAAAAAATAGAACCGTAATATTGCCATCCCGCGACAGTAAAATCCTTAGGATTTGGTTTGTTCTCGATTTCAAGGTATAAATATCCGCCTATTCTTCTATCATTTGAGATAATGTCAATTTTTACTATTGAAAGAGACTCGGAGTTCAAAACATTTTGACCCTTTCCGCTTTGTTTCCACCCTGTATATTTTGTTCCTTTTTGTTCCGTACCATTTGTCCAGAATATTGAATTATTTTCGTCAGTAATTATTATCTCAGGTTTATTGGGTATGCGTATGGGTTCCATTGTCTTCCACATAAACATAGATACAAATAAATCATCTTTACTTAAGAAAGCTTGACCAATACTTTCTTCTAAAATGTTACCAAAAGAAATCCAACCATTGATTCCGTCTTTATATGTAAATGAAGCTGACCCTTCTGGAGTACTTTTTTTATCAGTAGAGGTTAAAGAAATAGTTATAAGCGAAACAAAAAAACCCAACAACCCAAAAATGAAACCCTTTTTGAACATTACTCCTCCTCAACTAATCAATACGATAAAAATAATAAGCTACGGCTCCGACAACCCCTAAAAATTTCGTAAAATCCCATACTTTTGATGAAAAAGATTGATTAACATAAACTAAATCACCCGATTCAAGCATAGGAGGGTTTTTAAGTTTTCCACTTAGATAAGCACTAACATCAAAATATGAAACTTCTTTTTCTTTGATCGCTCTAATAAGCTTTACATGCGAAAGATTAGATCTGGAAGAAGGACCTCCCGCAAATGATATCGCTTCTACAATATTCGTAGACGGAGTAACATAATAAATACCGGGACTTTTAACTTCCCCCCAAACTTGAATTCTTATCGAACCACCCTCAAACACGAATTGCGATTGTTGTGGTAGACTTATAATTAGAAACCCAATTAAAAGCATCATTATTGGATTATATTACAACGTTTTTCTTTATTGTCAAGTATTCTTTTTATTCCTTATCTTTCAAACATAACATTTGAATTTCGCTAATTTTAATAAGAAGAAAATTTTCTTCCTTTACTGCCCCATTCCTAAATTTTATAATTGCATCTGTCACAGGAAGAAAACCTGATTGTTTCGAGAGAGCCTGAAGTGAATCGGTAAGTCTCGCGTGAATTGGAATATGTACATCACCCGTTATCTTATAACGACTTGTATACAGATCCACCTTCTTTTTTTCTTTTTCGATTTTCATTGCCATTACATTTCCTCCTTTAGCAAACTATTTAATTCAAGCAGAAAAGCACTCATAATATCTTTTTCCTTTGCAGTAGCAACTTTTTCCCCTTTTTTGAATATAATTGCAGAACCTTTTCCTCCTGCAATTCCTATATCCGCTTCTTTTGCTTCTCCAGGCCCGTTCACAGAACATCCCATTACAGCGATAGTTATAGGTACCTCTATACATTTTGCTGCTTCTTCAATTTTATTTAATAAACCTTCAAGATCAAACTGCAATCTTCCGCAAGTTGGACAGGAAATTATTCTTGGTCCAATTTTTCTTATTTCAAGAGAAGAGAGAATGTTACGGGCTGCTTGCACCTCATTTGACGGATCTCCGGTAAGAGAGACTCGAATAGTATCTCCAATTCCTTCTTCCAGGAGAATACCAATACCTACGGCAGAGTATACTTCTCCCCTACCTCCGGTTGGGCCTGCTTCAGTGACTCCTATATGAAGCGGGTAATCATATTTATCTGAAAAGATTCGATTGGCTTCAATCATTGTTCTAACATCAGAAGATTTAATAGAAACCACAATAGATCCAAAATCCAATTCTTCAAGTATTTTTATCTCATCGGTTACCGATTCCACAAGAGCTTCGGGAGTTATCCCTCCAAACTTCTCTATGTATTCCTGCTTTAAGGAACCCGCATTTGCGCCTACTCTTATAGGTATATTTTTAACCTTGCAAATTTTGACAATTTCTTCGACTTTCCATCGATCACCTATATTTCCAGGGTTTATCCTTATCTTGTCCGCGCCTTGTTTAACCGATTCAATGGCAAGAGCATAATCGTAATGAATATCCGCAATTAAAGGAATACTTATGCTACTTTTTATTTTTTTTAAGTTCCTGGCAGCTTGTTTATCGGGAACGGCAACCCTTATAATCTCACAACCTTCGCTCTCCAATTTTCTAATTTGCTTGATTGTTTTCCTTTTGCTATGGGTATCGGTATTAGTCATAGATTGTATAGCAATTGGATTATTGCCTCCAATTTTAACGGAGCCGATCTTTACAACTTTAGTTTTTTTTCTGTTTTTGTATTTTTTCAATTATCTCCGCCTTTATTTTTTCTCTATTTTTAAAAATTTTCACCTGTGAAAGTCCCCTTATGAAAGTAATTTGCCTATCCGCATATTTTTTTGTTTCCTTTATTATTTCCTCTCTGGTCTCCTGCAGGCTTAGCCCGTTTTTATTCAATAAATATTTAGATACCTGCTCATACCCAATGGAGGTAAAAGAATGAAGAGAAGGCCTGTATCCTTTTTCAAGTAGATTTTTGACCTCTTCAACAAAACCCTCTTCAAACATTTTTGTAACTCTTACCTCAATCCTCTCCCGTAATTCCTTTTTAGTAATCAAAACAGAAAATAGATCTAGAGGTATTTTATTTTCATTTCCCTTTCTCCAGAATTCGGTTAATGTAATACCACTTGCCCTATAGACTTCCATTGCCCTTCCAAGCCGCTGTTTATCATTTGGATGAATTCTTTTGGCAGACTCAGCGTCAATTTTTTCCAATTCCTTATGTATCTTTAAAGAACCCTTTTTTTTCATCTCATCCCTTACATTATTACGTATTTTATTAGAAATTTCCGGTTCTTTAAACATACCTTCAATAAGGGACTTAATATAAAATATCGTACCGCCGCAAATTATTGGTATGTTTTTTCTTTTCCTTATCTCCCCCACTTTTCTTCTGCAATCACATAAGAATTCATAAGCCGAGTACCCCTCATCAGGTTCCTTTATATTTATTAAATGATGCGGAACGCATCTGACTTCTTCGGGAGTTACTTTAGCAGTCCCAATATTCATTCCTCTATAAATTTGTCTTGAATCAGCCGAAATTACTTCAATCGGAAAATATTCCACTAATTCAAGGCAGAGAGAAGTTTTTCCCGCAGCTGTCGGTCCTATTATTGTTATAACTTTCTTCATCGCAGCAGTTTCTTTTCGATATCGTTAAGAGACATCTCAAATAGAACCGGTCTGCCATGGGGACATCTAAAAGGTTTGTCTGTTGAAAATAAAAGGTTTACAAGATTTTCCATTTCTTCGATAGAGAGAGAATCTCCAGCTTTTATTGCAAGATGGCAACTTATTGATTTTAACAATCCGTCAATCGTGGTTTCCTTCTCCTGTGAAAGGTCTTCCAGTATCCCTCTAATTTTCTCTTCATTTATTTCTGTTATCACCGAAGGCACACCTTCCCACATAACGGTATTCCCGGAAAAAACCCTGAAAACGAATCCCAATCTTTTTAAGTCGTCCTTCAACTCTTCAAGTTTTAATATTTCAAGAGGAGTGTGATTCACCTGTATAGGAAATAATAAACTCTGCGTGTTAAAAGTCTCATTATTTTTAAAATTATCATAAAGAATTCTTTCGTGAGCCGCATGCTGGTCAATTACAACAAGCCCAGCATTTGTTTGAGCCACAATATAAGAATCGTGTAATTGCCAGAACTTACTTTTACTGTCACCCTCGAACAGGAAATCCTTCTGGAACGAGAAAAGGTCTCTTCTGTAATCGCTGTCAACGCCTATTGTTTCATTTAAAGTTCTTCTTAAAGTCGACATAACGGTCTCTTCTCTTTGAAATTTTACTTCCCTTTTTGTAGGATGAACGTTTACATCGACTATATCGGCAGGAATATCTATAAATATAATAAAAGATGGGTTCTCATCTGTGAACGGCGTATAAAAATCCTTTATTAATTTAAAAACCCTACCATCCCATACATTTCTTTTGTTGACAAATAAATAGTATTTTTTCTGTGAAGGTAGTTCTGGTCTCTGTATCCAACCACTAATTGTAATATTATTCTCTACATTTTTAAACTTAATAGGCAAAAGAGATGAAAGAAAGCTTTCATCCAGAATAGATAATATCCGATCACTCGACGTAGTGGAAGGAACATTGATGACTTTTTTCCCGTTATGAGTCAATACAAAAGAAATTTCAGGATAACATATACATTTGGGCAGAATTTCTCCGAGAATCTTTCTGAATTCAGCATTCGAAGAGTGTAAAAATTTCCTCCTTGCCGGATAATTATTAAACAAAAATTTTATTACAACGGATGTTCCCCTCTGCCTCTGCCTATTTTTCTCTTCTTTTATTTCTCCGTTAAAGACTTTTATATATCTACCCATATCACTATTTGAGGATTTAGAAAGTATCTCAACCTGAGAAACAGCACTAATCGAAGCCAGCGCTTCACCTCTAAACCCGAGGGAGTATATTAAATCAAGATCTTCCAAATCTTTTATCTTACTGGTAGAATATCTTTTTATAACCAGGCTAAGATCATCCGGATGAATTCCCATACCGTTATCTGAAACGCTTATAAGTCCCTTTCCCCCATCCTCAACGTCTATAGTAATCTGGGAGGACTGGGCATCTATCGCATTCTCAACCAACTCCTTAACACAGGAAAAAGGCCCTTCTACAACTTCTCCGGCTGCGATTTTGCTTTTTACCTTATCTGATAATTCTAAAATTCTTCTATCGGTTTCCATTATCCCTTAATAACGGCAAGGGGGACCATTCTAACTACCTTTTTCGAAATACCGGTAGCTGAAACAACCTCTACCACTTCATCAATATCCTTATACGCATCAGGAGCTTCTTCTCTGAGAGTTTTAATAGATTTTGACCTGACGTAGATCCCTTTTCCTTTAAGTTCGTTAGTAATATTTCTTCCTCCGGTTACGTTTATTGCTTTTTTTCTGGAAAGAAGCCTTCCTGCTCCGTGACAGGTGGATCCAAAAGTCTCTTCCATTGCTTTCCCGGTTCCGAGTAAAATATAAGAAGCTGTACCCATATCTCCAGGAATCAAAACGGGCTGTCCGAATTCCGCGTATTTTTTGGGAATATCCGGATGCTTTGGAGGAAATGCCCTTGTGGCACCTTTCCTATGAACACACAATTTCTTTGCCTTCCCGTCAACAATATGCTCTTCAACTTTCGCAATGTTATGTGCCACATCATAAACTAGATTCATACCAAGTGACTCCGCGGATTCTCCAAATACATCAGAAAAGTTTTTTCTTAGCCGGGATAAAATTATCTGCCGGTTTGCCCATGCAAAATTTGCCGCTGCCCTCATACAAGAAAGATAGTCCTGTCCTTCTTTAGAACCAAACGGAGCGTAAATAAGTTGTTCGTCAGGTATATCTATATCGAATTTCTTTTTAACACTTCTCAAGTTTTTAACCCAATCACTACAAACCTGATGCCCAAAACCTCTTGAGCCTGTATGAATCATTACAGTTACCAAGTCCAAGTCAAGTCCAAGTATATTTGCCGCTTTTTCATCGAAAATCTCCGAGACTTTTTGTATTTCAATAAAGTGATTTCCCGAACCAAGAGTCCCAAGTTGCTGTTTTCCACGTTCTAACGCCCTATTAGAAATAATTTCGGGATCTACTCCTTTCAGCTGACCATTTTCTTCTGTATATTCAAGGTCACGATCCCAACCAAAACCATTTTTTACAGCCCAGGATGAGCCCTCTTTAAGTACATTTTTTAGTGTAGAAAAAGAAACGTCAATATCACTCTTTGACCCCACCCCACACGGAATAGTTGAATACATTTTATTAGTAAGCAGCTCTTTCCTCCCATTTAGATCGGAACTTTTAAGGTTTGTTCTTATAACTCTGACACCACAATTTATATCGAAACCCACGCCTCCGGGTGAAATCACTCCATTTTCAGTATCCATTGCAGCTACTCCGCCAATCGGAAAGCCATAACCCCAGTGAATATCAGGCATCGCGAGTGAATATTTCTGTATCCCGGGCAAGTGCGCAACGTTACGAACCTGATTGATCGAATTATCTGTCTGCATAGCTTGAAAGATTTTATCGGAAGCATAAACAATTCCCGGAACTCTCATCTTTCCCTCTTTTTCAATTAACCACTTACAATCCCCTATCTTTTTCATCGTTTCCTAATATAGACTTTTTGTTCCTTATTTCAAGTGCCCTCGACCCAACAACCCCAATTTTAACCACGAGATTACACAAGATTATCACAAGATTTTTTGTTGGTTTTTCCCAGACCCACAACCCGAAAATTTAGACAGGATTAACAAGATTAACAGGATGTATTTTTTGTTTTAACTCCCTAACTTCCCAACCTCCTACCTTCCTAACAATGAAATAGCCACTGATTTTCACTGATTTACCTTCTATCCCACCTTTTTTAGAACAATAAAATACTTTTTTTAATTCGTGTTCAATCAGTATAGAGAATGGCAAAAAAAAGGCAGGAACTCTTTGTTCCTGCCTCTGAGTATGTACGAAAAAACTAAGTATTGTAGTAGTTAATAATTATGCAATCCTTTCTCTCTTCTGTCAAGCACGATAGAGTTCTTGTCTCTACGCCGCATTCAATCTTTTATCTTTACCATTGCCAACCCTTCGGAAAAAACTCCGGCTTCCTCGAATTGTGGTTCAATTACAATCTCGCCAGTCTTATCGATAAAACCCCATTTGTCACCCAGCCTTATCATTGCCAACCCCTCAGAAAAATCCCAAGCCTCATCAAACTGCGGTTCAATTACTACTCTCCCCATTTTATCAATATATCCATATTTATCGTCTTTTTCTACTGCCGCCAAACCTTCATAAAAATCTCCAACACTATCAATTTGCGGTTTAATTACCTCTTTCCCTGTCTTATCGATATATACACTTTTCCCTCTTCGCTCTACCAACGCTAACCCTTCGTGAAAATCCCCCGCAAACTTGAATTGCGGTTCAATTACAATCTTGCCCGCCTTATCGATATATCCACATTTCTCACCCATCTTAACCTCCTTTGTTTATGATTTTAATATTATAAATATTTTTATTGTTTTGTCAAACCGACTCACGACTAACTTTCCCCTTGACATCTCCCCCACCTTTGAGGTATACTATATATACAGGAGGTTGTAACTAAAATGGGTGATTTGATTTTGGCGACCCTTCTCATAGGGTTAATAGCATTAGCAATCAACACAATACGAATTATAGTAGCTAAAATATAGAAAAAACCGACAAAAGACTTAAAACCTATAGGCAATCCGCTTGGGCCATCGCCTATTGTAAAAGTAGTTAGAGAAAATGACTTATTTTGGAAAGCAGAAAAATCTGGGGAAAGAATATGGAATCTTACTATTTCTAAAACAAAAAATTTTGTGAACCCTCAATATAAACTAACTGGTATTCCTATATGGGAAAACCTTGTTAAAATAAAAAATCTATTGCTCCTAAAAATAAAAAATCTTTCTAACGAAGAGTGGGCCAAATTACTACCACCGGAAAATGTATTAAAAAAAGGAGTGATATTTTGTGGTTATAAACAAGGTTATTATTGGCAAATTGGATCGGAAATGGGAAAATATGCTCTCCTAATATCAAAAACCAGTCTTTTTAAATCGAAGGAACAGGATCGCTTCACTCAAGCAGATAGCTGGGAAGAGATAATCCAAAACAGAGACAACTTTTTTGAAAATCTAACAAAATGAACCCTTGACATCTCCCCCACTTTTAGGGTATATTATAAAATAAGGGGGCATTATGATTTTCAAACCAAGTTGGCTTAAAATAATTCCTAATCATTTAAGACCAGAAAAGGAAGTGGTCGAAAGATTGGAGCAGTTAAGAGCCCAATTTAATATACCCCATAATCTTTTTGGTCTCCGGGTTTTAAGCTCGCCTTCGACTACTGTAAAAGCTCAAAGGTATAGTTATAAATGTTTCAAAAAGAGAGCGCCCGGTTCTTCTGAGAGGGAATTGCTTCGGATGGTTCTTGAGGAAAGACTACAAACTCCTCCTGTCACAAAGATGTCCAGAAGGGAAATTGAAGAAGAGATGAAAAACATAAATTCATTTGAAGATTTATGTAATTTTGTGATAACTTTAGATGAACTAGAACCGGCAACCCCAGATCCTTTAGGAATTGGTAAAAGAATAGATGAAATATTATTAAAACAAGTTAGCTTGGAAAACTTTATTCACAGTAAGGTCGAGACTTTTCCTGAGAAACCCTCTAATAAAAGCTTGTTCAAAGCTGTTGAAGAAGAGGATATCTCTGCGATGAAAGAATTATTAAAAATCGGAATAGATTTAAATGTAGCTAACGATAAAGATATTGGTAAGAAAACTCCTTTGATGGTGGCTTCCGTAAATGGAAACACAGAGCTAATTAAGTTACTTATAGAAAACGGGGCGGATATAAACGCTCAGAATAGATTTGGTATGAGTTCTTTACTTTGGGCTTCAGCAAATGGTCAAGCTGATGCTGTGGGATTTCTCATTAAAAAAGCTGCAAACATAAATACTAAAAATAAAATGGGTTGGAATGCTTTAATGGCAGCGGCGGCGAGTGGTAGTGTCGAAGTTGTAAAAACCTTGCTATATAGTGGATTAGAAATTAACGAAGTTGATAATAGAGGATGGACTCCTTTGATAATAGCTTCGAAATATGGAAAAATAGACGTTGTAAAGTTTCTGGTTGATAAGAAAGCAGATTTTGATTTGAAAGATAATTTCGGTAAAACAGCTTTAATGTACGCCTATGAAAAAGGGCATTTCGAAATTGTAGATTTATTGGAAAATGCAGGTGGTAAATATACCCAATATAAAGGAACCAAATCTTTTGATATTAGGGAATTAAATGATGCTTTAATCAAAGCCATTGGAGATGGAAATTTAGGTGAAGTGGAATCACTTATTAAAAGAGGTGCTGATGTTAACGCTAAGGATGACTATGGTAACACACCTTTAATGATGGCTTCCTTAAGGGGTTATACAGAAGTAGTAAAGTTCCTCTTAGAGAAAGGCGCAAATTATGAATATAGCGATAAGGATGATTGGACTGCATTAATGTCAGCTTCCGTTGAAGGTCATACAGAAATAGTGAAATTACTTATAGATGAAGGTGCTAACGTTAATGCGAAAAACAATATTGGACAAACTGCTTTAATGTCAGCTTCTGGCCAAGGTCATACAGAAATAGTGAAATTACTTATAGAAAATGGCGCTGATATTAACGCAAGCGAGAAGACTGCTTCGACCGCTTTAATGATAGCTTCCTTAAAAGGTTATACAGAAGTAGTAAAGGTTCTTATAGAAAAAGGGGCTGATCTCAAGGCAAGAGACAAAACTGGTATGACTACTTTAATTACGGCTTCCGATAGAGGTTATACAGAAGTAGTAAAGATTCTTATAGATAAAAATATTGATATTAATATATGCCAAAACGACGGTATAACTGCTTTAATGGTAGCTTCCTTTAAAGGTTATCGGGAAGTGGCGAAATTGCTTATAGAAAATGGCGCTATTGTAAATGCAAAACATAATAATGGGGGAACTGCTTTAATGTCAGCTTCCGCTCAAGGCCATACAGAAGTAGTGAAGTTGCTTATAGAAGAAGGTGCGAACATCAATGTGAAAAACAACTTTGATGAAACTGCTTTAATGGGAGCTTCTTTAAATGGTCATTTAGAAATTGTATCTTTGCTAAAGAAGGCTGGTGCAAGAGAGTGATAAGATTGTAGTTCAAGTACGGAATATTAGTAGATTTCAATATTGTTTTTTAAACTTTCCCCTTGACATCTCCCCCACTTTCAGCATATACTATAATTACAGGAGGTTGAGATATGAATAAAAAACAATGGATAGTAGTGTTAATCATTTTTAGCTTACAAGTAACCTTAATATCATGCTCTAGAGAAACTACCGGTCCCGAAAATGGTACAGATACCAGAATCTACACTTTGAATCAGGATTCTACAGTCAGCGTAATAAATGGCAATACAAATTCAGTGATTACTACTATAGAACTCGAAAAGGACTGCTGGGAAATTAATGTAAATGCAGAAACAAACCTAATTTATCTTACGGATTATCGGAATGGTAATCTTTACGTGGTTGACGGCAACACTCTAACAGAAACCTCTATAGAAATAAAACAGTATGCCCAATTCTCTGGAATTGGGATAAATTCCTCTACGAATAAAATATATCTAGCAGATAAGTATTCTTCAGAGGGTGCCGTTATTGTAGTTAATGGTACCAATAACTCGGTAATCGATTCTATAGAAGTCGGAGAACGTCCTCTTGGGATGGCTGTTAATCCAACTACTAACTGCATATATGTGACAAACAGCTACGACAATACAGTTAGCGTGATAAACGGCAATACGAACGCAATGATTACTACCATAGGAGTTGGAATAGAACCAAGAGATGTCGCTGTTAATCCAAACGCCAACCGCATATATGTTTTGAATGACTACGGAACTGCCAGCAGTGTTAGCGTAATCAATGGCAATAATAATTTATTAGCTGCGACTATAAATATTAATGGCGCTATAAACGGTATAGGCGTAAACCCAAACACTAACCGTATATATGTGACACACGGCGACAAAAATATAATAGTGATAAATGGCGATAACAATTCAATAGTGGATACTATAAAACTTGCTGATATATATAGGCCTGGAGATGTTGCTGTTAACCCAAATACCAACCGCATATATGTGACACATGGAGATATGAAGGATGTAATTATAATTGACGGCAATACCAACTCCGTGATTGACACTATAATAGTAGGACATACAACTACTAAAGTCGCCATAATCATAGGAGATTAGTTTAATAACCTCATTGAAAAAGCTCCCCCTAATATTTCTCTTATACTTTCTCTTTTTCACCACCCAACCAGTCATTCAACTAGAGCTCTCTACAACCCTAAAAAACTAATCGAACCACAAAGAACACAAAGATCACAAAGTATTTTGTTTTTAAGCCAACAGCTAAAGGCAAAGAGCTATGTTTAATAACAAATCACACTAATAACACAAATAAAAAAATGAAAAGTGGACTATCTGGAGGTGTAATAGTTATAAAATTTTATGTTGACAAAGATAGACTTTTTTACTATATTCCCTTCCAAAGGGGGGTCTATGATGGCAGATAAGAAAGCAGACCTGGCAGGGCCGGGCATAAGTACTTATGAACAAGTAGATAAAATTCTTCCTCACGACTATAAAGCATTATTAAGTCCTAAGAAAAGGATGAAAGCATTATACAAAA
>Ga0315539_1002010_pt1 | contig 14736 bp, 15 predicted proteins | sample SalMarSW160150MG_FD_203097 | JGI IMG/M metagenome (GOLD analysis project Ga0315539, IMG submission 203097) | Salt marsh sediment microbial communities from the Plum Island Ecosystem LTER, Massachusetts, United States - Salt Marsh Sediment SW1601-150 ... | reverse complement strand
ACGATTTCGGGGGTAGAAGAACACTGTCGATTACATGGATAACGCCATTGGAAGCCTCAATATCAGTTATCACTACGTTGGCATTATTGACCGATACTTTGCCATTAGTAACCGTGACGGCCACTGGCTTACCTAGAACAGTATTGGCTGATTTCAGCTTGACTACGTCAGCGGCCATAACCTTTCCAGAAACGACATGAAAGAGAAGTATGTTCTTCAAAGTTGGAACATCTTTCAGCAAACCTTCAACAGTACCCGCCGGCAGTTTCTTGAACGCATCATCAGTGGGAGCGAATACAGTGAACGGTCCCTGGCCTTTCAGTGTTTCTACTAGGTTAGCTGCTTTCACTGCAGCTACTAGGGTCGTAAATCTATTGTCGCCAATCGCGATTTCAACGATATCTTTCATGCTACTACTCCTTCTCCATTCATTTTAAGTGATAAAGAAACGATTGCCTCACTCCTATATGTCTATCACCTCCTTAATAAAAGAATATTCCTGATACTCAATCATAAAGCCATGACCATTAAAAAGTCATAAAACCAAGTCGGAAATAGTTACATTTTTATTACATTACTGCTAACTATGCTGTTAGTTAGGTATGAGTAACCTTGCCTAATTGGAGCCGAAAACGTACTTCATCCGCAATCGACTCAAATTGATTGCGGTCCAAGTGAGAATATGAAGCAAATCGCGATACGAGCTGGCTTTAGTAACAAAATAGCAGGAAGTTATCCAACAAGTTAGCGTAGTATTTAGTGGCAGAGAGCAGGGGCAGCGCGCCGTCATCATCATCTGGCCACTCGTCGGACTCGCTGAATTCCAGGGACACCCCTAATCAGGCCTACTGCAAATCAGGTATTATGCCCCCAGAATACGATGCGACCCAATATTGCCCCGCTTCAAAAGTATTCCCTTATTCCAGCCGCCAGGTCTTCTGGCCGCTCCGGCACAACTGTCTCCCCCAACATCAATGGCATAAACCATGAATCGATACTCACGTAGTTCGGTTGAGTATTAGGCCTGGCAACAATACTCAGCCCGGCGCGGAAGCCATTTGCCTCCTCCAGACTACCAGAGTAAATAATGCAGTTAAAGCTATCAAACCCGCGGTAATGGTAATATCTCAACACGTTGGATAGCCCCGCAGCAAGATTTCTTATATCTTCCGCCTCAAATTGCAGGAGGTTGGACATATTTGCTATAGCTCGCACCTCGCAGAAGCCGGTTGGAGCAAAGGGTACATACCAATAGATATTACCCACCTGTTTTATCTTTCGTTCGCCATTAATGGCCATAAAATCCTGCCAGAAATTGCTGTTCACAGCTTCAGCGTATTTGGCGCTGAGTTCAATTAAATTCCTTATGCGGTTAAAAGGGACCCGCTGCATCGCAATCTGTTGATGGAAATGTATCAGGCTTGCCCCGGCTGGTGGAAGATAATTGGTCCCCACTACCGGATACGCAAGAGTGTTGCTCAGACTGTGCACCCTGCGTATGCATTCGAAGGCAGCGGATAGCGAATTGTAGAGCAGTTCTTTGGTAAACTGACCGAGATTGAGGTAATGTACCTTTGGCGACGTTACTACAGCTTCAAACTCTGTTCTTGGGAATAGATTCGGGAAAACATAAACATCTTCAAACTTTAATACACCCTCAGGTACTCGATCTTTGGGAAACTTAGCTATAACCTTATCAATCGCCGGAGAGCAAAACGGGCAATCACGCTTTGATTTGTTCGATATTTCGTTAAGCCAGCGCTCATCACGATTGCCGTAGAACGCTGTCCATTTCTCCCTCAGGTTAGGACAAATCAATGAACTGCGAGACGTTAGAGGATCGAACCTGCGCTCTAATCTGTGTTCCTGAGACTTACCACTAGTATCCAGCACCTCTACGGTAATGGGTTCAGACTTGAATTCAACCGGCATTCGTGCCTCCTTTCCATCCTCTATTGTATGTATTCTGTTGTCTGCCAATCAATCATGTGATTTGCATGAGCCTACACTTTTTAGCGGAATGTTACATTATACAAAGCTTGTTTCTTTTAACCTAGCCGAATCCCGCAAAGGGTCAGAAAGTGTATTCGCAGATTCATTATATAGTCTTATATCCTTGAGGAACTGACTGACTTCCCTTTTTCTTCCTCTCAATATTTGGCAGTATAATAAGGCCTGAAGACAGAATTGAATAGAGGAAGGGGTACAATATAGGAACTATTAATTGGGCAAGTAAGTCTTATCCAGGTTGAGCGATGCTATGGAAGAGCATGATATTTTAAAAATAGTAAAAGAAGATATTCTAAGATTACTGGCTGAAGAAGCGGGTAATAAAAGCCCCTTGAAATTCGTAAAATCAGAGAGCAAGGTATCCAGTTCACTCATGTCCGAAGCGATTAAAGAGCTTGAGGAAGAGAGCCTGATACAAGTTGGGCAAGATTCCGTTGCATTAACAAAACAAGGGCAAAATAGAGCCAGCAGTATTCTCGAAAAACACCTTACTATTGAACGGTATCTTGAGAAGACTAGAAGCAAAGGAGAGGCACATGAAGCGGCTCAGGTTCTTGAACATTATATTTCACAGGAAGTTATCGATAACATAAAGGAATTATCCACCCTGGGAAAGAAGGGCATCCCTCTAACCGAATTTAAATTTAATACGGAAGGTATAATCACCGATATTAAGCCCCCTGATTTTAGGCTATTTGAAAGGCTAATCAGTATGGGGATAGTCCCTGGTGGAAGGATCAAGATAACTAATAGAATCGGCCATACTACCATCGCTACTGTGAATAGAGTCTTTGCTATTGGTGAAGATGTGGCCCAAGGAATTGAAGTACTCGAATATGAAAGAACTTAGGGTAGCTGTAGTTGGTCAACCAAATGTAGGTAAATCTTGTCTACTTAACGCATTAGCCAGCTCCAGAATTGTAGTGTCTAATTATCCTGGGACTACTGTGGAGTTGACACGAGCTAAAAAAGTTATCGGCGACACTAGAATATATTTTGAGGATACCCCTGGAATATATTCAATATCCGACAGAAGCGAAGAGGAAAAAGTTACTGAAAAAGCCATATTCGAGGAGAAAGTAGACAGGGCAGTGATAATTGCTGATAGCACATCTCTCGACCGGAGCCTTTATCTGGCTCTCCAGATACTGGAGGCACGGATACCTATTATCATAGCGCTTAATTTCATTGAAGATGCCCAGAAGAAAGGAATCACAATTGATCATGAAAAACTGCGAAGTCTGCTCAATATCCCCATTGTCCCCATAAATCCCCTAACCAATAAAGGCATAAGCCAACTTCTGGACGCTATTGTGAACTTTGAAGGTGGATCGGCAGGTAGTTTTAATGTCGAGTACGATGACGATATAGAAAAAGCAATAAATGGGCTATTGCCATGCATAGGTGGGACTGTGTTGCCCAGAAGATTTGTGGCATTAAGGATTCTAGAGGAGGATGAAGATTTCGAAAAATACCTGGAAGATAAGGGAATGATTAAACAGGTAAAGCAAGGCCTGGATAAACATCACCCCAGGGTGTACGAGGATATAGCAATAACAAGATATGGGACAGCTTGTTTTATTGCCGAAAAAGTCACTCAAATAGTTCCTTTAGAAAAAGGCAGGAAAAAGCTACAGGATAAGATTGACGGCATTCTCCTTGATAACACGTGGGGAGTAATAACGAGTGTTTTATCCCTTCTTTTCATCTTCGGGGGCCTTTTATATCTGGGAAACTTGATACAAGGCTCTCTTATGGGTTGGGTAGAAAGCTTGCAGTCTTACCTCGGTACAGCAGAAACCTCTATTGTTAATATGGTGTTGGTTCAGGGAATAACAGGAGTTGCTGCCGGCGTTTCTATCGCTTTGCCCTACGTATTTTTGTTTTACATAATTCTGGCATTACTGGAAGATTCTGGTATTCTTTCCAGGTTTACTGTTAATGTAGATAGATTCTTGTCCATTCTCGGGTTACCTGCGAAGGCGTTCATTCCTTTGGCATTAGGCTTAGGCTGTACGGCACCAGCGACTACAGCTACTAGGGTTGTGTCATCAAAAAAAGAGCAATTCCACACAGCGTCGTTTTTTGCTTTTGTTCCCTGTTCTTCAAGGATTGCTATCATAATGGGGGTGGTTGGGTATTTTGGTGGTATAGGATTAGCTTTTTCCGCCTTTGTTACTCTGTTAATCGCTGGTCTAATCTGGGCTTTGGTGATAAAAAAGGTCACTCATGCAAAGGGCGAACCATTGCTTTTGGAATTACCCCCCTATCGTAAGCCAGCGGTCAAAAATGTTGTTATCAAAAGCTGGATAAGGATGAGAGAATTTGTATACATAGTCATACCGTTCTTGATAATTGGAGGAATAGTTTATGGCATCTTAGATACATTAGGTCTTACAAATGCTGTAGTAGAACCATTCTCACCCATTACTGCCTGGTTAGGGTTGCCCAGTGTAGCTATTATTCCTTTGATATTTGGATTTCTACAAAAAGACTTAACCGGAGCGATGCTCTTATCTGTTATTGGTACTGAAGTATCTTCAGTTTTAACGCCTATCCAGATCTATACATTTGGTGTGGCAGCCACAATTGGAATCCCATGCATAATTGCCCTTGGCATGCTTATCAGAGAATTTGGATTCAGGAAAGCGATACTTTTAACTGCATCCTCTATATTTTATGGTCTTCTGCTTGCAGGGTTTATCTGGAGAGCTATTTCAATTTTATGAGTCCTTTGGGTGACAATTTTATCCATAAGCATAGGTCAAGGCTCAAAAATTAGATTGTTTAGGAAAAAAGGATACGGCTGAGATAACAAGAAACATCTATTACTCGATATTGTTCCGGTGCCCCAGCAAACTGAGACACGTTTCAAGCAGAACTTCTAAGGGCAACAAATACAACCCGCGAAGTGGAAATGGATTCCTGTTCAGCGCAGCGAGATTGCATATTTATCAGTTTTGTGTAGCGATAATTGGTCACATCACACTGAGTGCTAGTTCATGCAATGCCTCGCGGCGGTTAAGGTAACAACATGACGGAATGTTACATTACCAGGAGGGGGAAGTAGAACCAGCCAGCCCCGTCTTGTACAATTCCAGGGACACCATACCAATCAAGCCTGCTACAAATCAGGTATTATGCCCCCGGAATACCATGGCAAAGTGAACAATCCGATGGAAAGTGTAATGTCACCTGGTTGCACGAAAAGATGTAATGTTTGACAAACCCCGTGTGAACTAACTAAGCTTGATAATGGTTGGGCGCTGCTTTTATTGAACTGGCTCTCAAGAGAGTTTTAAAACATGAGCGGGACGGACATAATTAAGCTGGTCATAAGTATAGCCGCCTGCGAAGGCGCGGGTGGCATCGGTGCCATTTTCACCACCCCGGCAATTCCCACCTGGTATGCGGGACTCAAGAAACCAACCTTTACTCCACCTAATTCAGTCTTCGGACCTATCTGGATCACTCTTTACCTTTTAATGGGTATAGCCGTTTTCTTAGTCTGGCGGGAAGGATTGGGTCAAGAAGGGGTAACAATAGCCTTTGTAATATTTTGGGCTCAACTGGTTCTGAACATCCTGTGGTCGGTAATCTTTTTTGGGCTTAAGTCCCTTTTTGGTGGAATGGTGATGATTCTGCTGCTCTGGATAGCCATACTAATTAACATCATTACATTCTTTGGCGTATCCCCCTTAGCCGGCTGGCTTCTCATCCCATACATAATCTGGGTGAGTATTGCCGCTAATCTGAACGTGCAGGTCTGGAAACTGAACAGATAACCACTCTTAAACATCAATTCCTTCAGGTAACGAAATGGCTAAATATATAACAACACCCATCACCCTATATGGTGATGCCCTTATACCAGACCAATAATTTCTGCTTGCCTATTCTCTCGGTGACTTCGTTTATATCGCCAAAGTAGATACAGTAACCACAGCGAATTCCAGGGACATTATACTAATCAGGCCTAATACAAATCAGGTATTATTCCCCCAGAATACACAGCATTACTTCCTCTCGATTTTGAGCATTGACAATGCCTAATAAGCGAATTACAATTTAATATAATTACAACATGTGAGCTAACCTTATAAATTGTGTGATAGGCTGAGGAGATGAAATAAGGGCGCTGAACCCGCTAAATCAGGATGCGGTGGCTGGCGCCTTTTCTGCTTATTCAATCACAATAGCGGGAAGGAGGTGATGCCAATTTAAAAACGCCAGGATTAACTATTATTCATAACTAAAGGAGGAGAAAAATGAAATTTCTAAGCATAAGCAAGATGAAGGACACAGTATCTACGGTTCCGCCGTCTGTAATGCGGCCGCTCATGGAGGCAACCCTTAATGTAATGAATCAGGAAATGAAGGCGGGCAGAATCCTGGAAGCTTACTTCATGGCCGGCTCGGGTCGTGCCGCGGTTATTGTTGAAGCCAAGAGCGCCGAAGAAATCGTTCAGATGATTATGGAACTGCCTATGGCGGGATTTATGGATTTCGAGACCTATCCGCTGGCTGACTTCAACGAGTCAATGAAGATCGATATTGAAGCCTTCAAGGCGGCGGAAAAGATGTTCCCTGGACCAACCAAGTAGCTTGCTCAAGCCATACTGGACTAATTTAGTCATAAACGTTGATAGTCAGTTGTAAACTCGGCTCGTAATTTATGATGCCCGGTTAGAGTTCTGCGCCCCGGATTCATCGGTCATGAATTCCAGGGACACCATACAAATCAAGCCTGCTACAAATCAGGCATTATGTCCCCGGAATACCATGGCAAAGTGAACAATCTGACGTTTTGTTCAGTAAGTCTCATCGATTCCTTAGAGTGGATACGAAGGATGATAATGCCTCCTCAGTGGAGTACTGAAACCTGAACCCTATCTCCTTCAGTAGTTTCCTTGTGCTTACTACGGGTGGGTACTTTATGAACTCAAGGCCACTATACGGGGAATCGTTCTGCAAGTGCAGTGCCCAAGATATATGCATCAAAGGCTTAATCAAACTATCGGGCAGCCTCAGCAATTTTTTCCTTGCTAGTTTAGCGACTTCACTATATCTGAGATCTCCTTCGCCAGCCACATTGAAGATGCCCCCCTTCTTTTGATTCAGGAAGGTTTCAATCACTTGTATCAGATCATATTCATGGACAAATTGCATTCTGGGATCGAAACCTGCCACACCAATCATTACGGGTGGCTTGAACATGAGGACGGGCACAGAACCAGCTGCGTGTGGCCCGATTACCAGACAGCAGCGCAAGATGGTGATAGTGACATCACGTTGAGATTGACCAAAATCACGGATGATTTGTTCAGCTTGAGCTTTATCCCACGAGTACTGGAAACCAGGTAATGGTCGCAGTGGTGAGTCTTCGGTAAGTGGAGTTGGGTTATCATGATGTGCGCCGTAGACGGTATGACTGCTCATGTACAGGGCATGCCCAACTTTGGCTTGTCTGCATGCTCGTACGAAATTTATTGTACTTGCGACATCGATTTTCTGAACTGATGTCCTTTCGCGAGTGGGCTTTAATACGAATGCTAAATGTATAGCAGTATCGACTTCGTTCTCAATAAAAAGGTCACTAAACGGCTTGAGTACGTCCTGAAGGTAGAATTTAAGCTTTGGGGGTCTGAATGCTGGTTGCCTAATATCAATTCCAATGATCTTCTGAATACTATCGGTAGTGTCAAGCTGGGACAGGAGCCTAGTACCAATATATCCTGAGATGCCTGTAATGGCTATGTTCTTCATTAATTATTCCAAGTTCCAAGCATTAAGTCTGCAACCGTCAAGTTTTTGCTGTCAATACAGCTCGAGCCCTTTACAGAAGAATAAGATGTACCTTTACTAAAGTCAATGATCGCTCACAATTGCATTTTCTGGCACCGTGGGTCAAACGCCGAGCTGCCAGTACACGATTCTGACTTTTATGCAATTTGCCGAATTGCAAAGAAACTCAGGTTGTTACCTTAGCCCCCGCGAAGTATTGCACGAAATAGCGTTTTGTTACTCCTGAATTCCAGGGACACCATCCTTCACCTTGTGAAGGACCAGGCCTGCTACAAATCAGGTATTATGTCCCCAGAATACCACCAAGAGTTGCTCCATCCTCTGATAAATCCTCAAGCTATCCTCAAACTTCACTGAGCTAATAAATGGTATGATTACAATTACTTGACGCACTCTGTCTTTGCCTGATGAGTAGTCAAAGAAGAAAGGAGTCAGAAATGTATGAGTATAGCGTAATGGTCAAGACCGCCGATTTGAAACCCGAGGCATTAGCAACTGCAACTAAGGACGAGCTTAGTAAGGGTATTGGGGGCGCTCTGGGAGGAGCCATTAGCGAACTGTCAGAAGGTATGGATACATTCCAAGGAGGGGGCTGGGAGATAATATCCCATCAATTGACTACATTCGAGCACCATTTGTTTGCATCCTTCCTACTTCGTCGCCAGAAGTGACGAGAACCAAATATCTTCTTAAAAGTTGCTCAATCCTCCCATAAAGCCTCAAGCTATCCTCAAACTTCACTAAGCTAGTTAGTGCTATAATCAGTAGTAGGATTTATGCTGTGGCTGATGGGTAACCCAGTTGGAATTCCTTCAGCACAACTATAAAAATTTGGAGGCGGAGTATGAAGATAATACTTAGTTCGAGGAAACACCATTACCTGGCAATAGTTAGCACCTTTTTGATTACAGTAGCCTTAATTGCCGGGATTGTAGGCTGCGAGCCTACTCTTGCTCAACAATACGACCTTACTATCACCAGCACTGCCGGAGGTTCGGTCACTATGCCGGGTGAAGGGGTCTTTAGCTGTGATATGTGTGTGAAGGTCATCCTGGTGGCGACCCCATCCAGTGGCTACCAGTTTGTCAACTGGACTGGCGATGTGGGCACCGTTGCTGATGTCAATGATGCCTCAACCTCCATTACCCTGAACGGAGACTACTCCATAACGGCTAACTTCGAGGCGATTCCGGCCGGTCGTCAGTACAGCCTAGCTATCGCTAGTAGTGGTTGCGGCTACGTAAACACGCCTGGCGAGGGGATTTTCGACTATGACGAGGGAACTGTAGTCGAGCTGGTGGCTAACATTGTTGGGGATAACGCCTTTGTCGAGTGGACTGGCTATGTCAGCACTATCGCCGATGTCGAGGATGCCACCACCACCATCACCATGAATGGCAACTACGCAATCACCGCCACTTTTTTATGCGTAACTAGCTGCTTCATAGCCACCGCCGCCTATGGCACCCCAATGGCCAAAGAAATAGAAATTTTGCGTGAATTCAGAGATAAATATTTGATGACCAACCCGGTGGGTAAGGGGCTGGTGGAGTTTTACTACAGGGTGAGCCCACCAATAGCGGAGTTTATAACCCAGCATCCAAGCCTGAAGCCAATAGTGAGGGCCGGCCTATTGCCCGTTGTGGCCATGAGCACTGTAGCCGTCAACACTACTCCAGCCGAGAAGATGGGTGTAGTAGGCCTGTTGGTGCTGGTTTCGGTGGCACTGGTCGTGTGGGCAAAAAGGCGGCGAGGCAAAGCTCCAGAGTACAGCGCATAGTGAAATTGCGCAATGGCTTAGATTGTTGCATCGTGGTGTAACAATGTAGCGTAGTGTCCAGCGGCAGGTAGCAGGGGCCTCAGTTCATCCCTTCCATTAGCCAGTCTATGATTTTCTTCACTACCTCGTTGCGGTTATCCCTGGTTACCAGGAGCGCTTCGATTTTGGGACGGCGTTTGATTTTGTCGGCAAAGGGGTGAGGGTTAAACATAATAGTACTCAAAACTTTCTTAGGGAAGAATTCCAGGGACACCATACTAATCAGGCCTGCTACAAATCAGGTATTATGTCCCCAGGATACGGTGAGAACCCGATATTGCCCGGTTATTTCATCCTGTTCTGTCTACTTATTCTAAGTCCCCCGGGAGATAGGCTTTTGATATCCAGTAATCCCTTCATCTCATTCTGGTAGTTATGGAAAGCCTTCCTCCCACTATCGGTCAGTCTTAATAAAGTATGAGGCTTCTTATCCTTGAATTCTTTGACAACCTCAATATATCCAGCTTCTTGTAGCCTGGTGACATTGGCCGAAAGGTTCCCCCATGTTAGTCCCGTCTGATTCAATAAATAGACTGCATCTCCCTCTTCAACGACAGACAGGTATGTTAATATCGACAGCCTTGCCGGCGAGTGCACCAACCGGTCAATATTCATAATATCCGATAAGGAGTCTGTTGTTTGCTTTTTCCCTTGATTTTCCAACTCTTTCATACCTCAGGTTCGTGGTATTTTCTCAGTAAAGCTACAAGGAAAACGGTAGCTATACCTAAGAAAACAAACGCGGTAAATAATATTGTCGCTGGTAATGTATTTCGAGAAACGATAACCGTCTCCAGGTATTTACCTAAGGGGAAAGTAAGACCAACTATCGCTCCATAGACATACAAACGCTTCATATCCAGGAAATAAGCTGCGGCACCAAATACAATGATTGGTAACAGGCTGAACGGTATTTGACCAACGAAGATGTGCCTCAGGGGGGCATTTTCCGTGAAAATATAGCCCACTATTGCCCCTGCTATTAGAGTTAAGATTGGCACGATGATGAGCTTACTTAACTTGCGCCGTCTTTCGGGTAAAAACTTCACCTTTCCAAGACGAGGAGTAACAACAAACCTCCTTACGAGAAAAACTGCAATGAGCAGTATCAGCGCTATCGGTAGTGTAAGGAGAGCACTTTCCCAGTCACCAAAGCCGGACCGGCTAAAAAGTGCTGGAAGTCCCAGTTGCAGAAGAAAGATACCGGTAAAAGCTTCGATAAAACCGGCCTGAAAGAAAGAGGTGAAAACTCTGCGTTCTAAATTTTTCTGATCCGAAGTATCCATAAGTATATCCTCCACTTTGATTATTAAAGTACTTTAATAATATATCAATAGTTATTTTTTGTCAATAGGCAAATTACTTTCATCACAGAATAATAACGGAATAATAATTGAATTCCAGGGACACCATACCAATCAGGCTTTCTCAAGATTAGAAGTCAGGCAGAAGGTTTAATGCCCTTTCTCGGGCCTCTCAGGTGCATTCTAGCGTGAATTACAAGGACACCATACTCTGGTTAGGCCTACTACAAATCAGGTTGGCCCCATCCAGGAGCAACCTCATTAGGCAACAAGCCGGGCAACTATTAGCTATTGGCACAGATGTATCCTAGTCGAGGCTTCTTGTGAGTATAATTGAATTATTGGAAAGCCAATGATAAGATTCTGGAAAAGCTAAACTGTTACAAAATTAGTGTACGCTTAGGGAGAACGATTATGAAAGCTATGAGATTAGTAGAGATAGGAAAATTGAAGCTGACAGAGGTTGAAGTTCCAAAAGTTAAAAACTGCGAAGTTCTGGTGAAGACACAAGCAGCTGGAGTATGTCATAGCGACGTGCATATAAGGAGTGGATATGTCGGTAAGATAGGATTAAAGGATCTTGGAATTATGCTTCCTGTGACGTTAGGCCATGAAATAGCCGGGGTAATCGAGGAAGTTGGAGATGAAGTTCAAGGGTTCAGCAAAGGCGACACAGTTGCTATAAACTCCTGGATAGGTGACGGCACATGCTATTATTGCAAAACAGGGGAAGAGAATATGTGTGATAACCCGAAGCAACTCGGAGTTCACACAGATGGCGGTTTCGCAGAATATGTCAAAGTACCTCATTATAAGTACCTATTCAGACTAAGAAACTTGTCTCCGGTGGAAGCTGCTCCCTTAGCTTGTGCTGGAACAACCACATATAAGGCAGTGAAAAAGGCTAACCTGGATTCTTTAAAGGTGCTCACTGTAATAGGTGCTGGTGGGGGACTTGGAACTATGGCTATTTCAATAGCTAAGGCTACTTCGGGGGCCACGATAATAGGAGTTGATGTCAGAGAGGAAGCTTTGGAAGCTGCTAAAAGAGCCGGGGCTGATCATGTTATTGACGGGAGAGGTGACAAAGTAATTGAGGAAATAAAAAGGTTGACTGATGGTAAGGGCACTGAGGCCGTTATTGATTTCAACAATTCCGAGAAAACACTATCAGTCTACCCATTTGCTTTAACTAAACATGGTAAGTATATTATGGTTGGGTTACACGGAGGTGAACTAAAGTATCCCAGTCCCCTCGTAGTTTTCAATGATATCCAATTTGTTGGTAGCTGGCTTGGCAATCAGGCTGATTTCATCGGTGTAATGGACATGGCTGAGAAGAGCAAGGTTAAACTTATGGTTACAAAGACCATGCGACTTGAAGAGGCTAATGACGCTATAGACAATCTGGAACATGCTAGAGCTGTAGGTAGACAAGTCCTCGTTCCCTAAGCTTTTCTTTGACCATGGCAACTATAATCATAATGAAAATCTACTGAACTGAGCCAGGCGCGAGATGGAGTAAAGTCCGGGGATAGTCCCTGGCAGAGAAAGTTCCGGAGAAATGTCAGCTCTCGGAAATGCTACTAAAAGTTGCTCCATCCTCTGATAAAGCCTCAAGATACCCTCAAACTTCACCAAAATAAGCAGATTTTTATACCAAGTCTAGTTAGATATTATCGTTGTTATCAACGTCGTCATTTTTATTGCTATAGGTGGTCTGTCCTAAAATAGTCATGCTACAATACAACTATCTCTACATGCATGTGGATGTAAAGACCATGAAAAAAGTGACAATAGTAGGGTCAGGTATTGCAGGGCTGGCTGCCGGCTGTTATCTGCAGATGAATGGCTATGACACTCAGATATTTGAAACGCACAACCTCCCTGGTGGGGCGTGCACTTCATGGAAGAGGAAAGGGTACACGATTGACAACTGCATTCACTGGCTGGTCGGCTCAAGTACCAGCGACAACTTCTACCATCTCTGGAATGAACTGGTAGACATGAAGGTCAAGAAGTTCGTCGATACCGAGGAATGGATGAGGGTTGAAACGCCAGATGGCCGGTGCATGAGGGTATTTACTGACATAGACAGGCTGGAGCAGGAGATGCTGGAAAAGTCTCCAGCAGACGAGGGATTGATACGGTCGTTTACCGGTGCCGCAAGGCAATTCGTAGGGTTTCATCTCCCTGTTCAAAAGGCTCGGGAAATATTTGGGCCGGTGGACGGGCTGAAGATGATATTTGGGCTATTACCTTTCATGCTACAGTTGAAGAAGTGGTTGAGCATATCCATGCAGCAGTATGCGGACAGGTGTAGTGACCCCTTACTTAAGCGAACCTTCGAATCCATGTTTACACCGGAAACCAACGTACTTTTCGTCATCATGACTATAGCGTGGATGCACAAGAAGAGTGCTGGCTTTCCTATCGGTGGTTCTCTGGAATTCGCGCGGCAGGTAGAAAAGAGATACCTAGAGCTTGGAGGAAAGGTAAACTACAAATCAAGGGTGGCCAAGATTTCAGTGAAAAACGATGCCGTCAACGGGATAGTGCTGGATAGCGGTGAAGAACATGCCTCAGACATCGTAGTTTCGGCAGCTGATGGCCACTCTACCATTTTCGACATGCTTGACGGCAGATACATGAATGCGAAGATAAAGGGCTACTATGACAGCTACGAGACTTTCCCTTCGTACCTGCTTGTCTCTTTTGGCGTCGCCAGGAAGTTCGATGATTATCCGAGAACCGTAGTCCTGTTCCCTGAACAGCCGTTGATCACTGACAGGGTATCCAAGTACGAAGGAGTTATGGTCAGGATATTTGGCTTTGACCCCACGCTGGCTCCCGAAGGAAAGACGGTGATAACAGCCTGGATACTAACCAGGGAGCACGAATACTGGGACAATTTGAAAAGAACCGCCCCGGAACAGTATAAGGCAGAAAAGAACAGGATTGCAGAGGAGGTGCTCGAATTACTGGAGAAGAGATTTGGGGACGTACGGTCAAAGGTGGAGATGACCGACGTTTCCACACCGGCAACTTTCATGAGGTACACGAGCAACTGGAAGGGGAGCTTCGAGGGCTGGCTGTGGACACCCAAGGTAGGACTCGGAGGCATGCGTAAGACGCTGCCTGGGCTTGATAATTTCTATATGGCTGGACACTGGGTTAACCCTGGAGGCGGTCTGCCAACAGCAATGAAGTCAGGCAGAGACGTGGCCCAGATAATATGTAAAAAAGACAAGAGGAAGTTTACTACTTCAGGATTCTGAAATGGATAGAGAACTGATAGCAAGGTGCGGTGCCTATTGCGGCGACTGTGAATGGAGAGAGAAGATGAACTGCTTGGGATGCCAAATGACAAAAGGCAATGTGTTTTGGGGTGAATGCCTGGTTGCCAAGTGTTCCATCGGGAAGGGCATAGAGCATTGTGGATTATGTTCGAATCTTCCCTGTGACATACTTCAGGAAGCTTTCGACCAACCTGAGCATGGTGATAACGGTGAAAGGCTGGCCAACTTGAAAGCTTGGGCAACAGGTGAAGATTCCTACATTAAATTAGGGACATTTCCTTCAAGGGATGTTGGCTGAACTCGTTCTGTAGCTAATCCTGTGTACCCTCAAAACTCCTTCTTATAACTTACTCAAGTCTCCGATAAAGCCTCAAGATATCCTCAAACTTCGCTGAGCTAAGCAAGTGGTATAATTAGCTGTAAGATTTATGTTTTGGCTGGTTGATGGTTCAGTCGGCGGATTTGGAAAATCAATTAAGGAAGATGCCTTATAACGAGC
>Ga0315539_1002007_pt1 | contig 14763 bp, 11 predicted proteins | sample SalMarSW160150MG_FD_203097 | JGI IMG/M metagenome (GOLD analysis project Ga0315539, IMG submission 203097) | Salt marsh sediment microbial communities from the Plum Island Ecosystem LTER, Massachusetts, United States - Salt Marsh Sediment SW1601-150 ... | reverse complement strand
AGCCACTATTATACTGGATGTTTGTTAGAATTGCATGAAGAAAACGTTAGAGTTCCATAAGAAAACGGACGCAACCTGGCATAGTAACTCTATGCCTGAGCAGTTACACCGCAAATACAAAAAACTAAAATAGAAAGGAAAAAGAAAATGTTGAAGAAAATCGTGTTCAGTACGTTGTTCATCGGTTTGATTGGTATCCTGGTGGCTGGAGCTGCCGTCAGGACGATAGGCAAGACGGAGCGCGTAGCAGAGGCGCAAGGCTATGGCCACGGACAGGGTAACGGCGAGACGCGCGAGTACGAGGCCGGTGGTTCGGGCCAGGGTCGTGGCGGCCACGGCAGCCAGGGCAAGGCGGGAGGTAGTGTAGCTGAGAGGCAGTATTCCAACTACGACGAGACCGCGCCCTCAGAGTGGCTCGTGTACGAAGGCGCCGTGGTGCAGGTCCCGCAGAACGGGGTGGACCTGGTGATCGAAACGAGTGACGGCGAAAAACTGACGGTAGGCACTGGGCCAATGTACATGAATTCACAGGGCTTCACCCTCCGGACTGGCGAGCCGGTGCAGGTGCGGGGCTATTGGGAGGACGGCGAGTTCAAAGCGGCCCAGGTAACGCGCCTGGCAGATGGCCAAACCATCGTCTTGCGGGACGAACTGGGGCGGCCAGCGTGGGCCGGCGCAGGGCAGAACGCCCAGAACAACAACCAGGGCGGCTATGGCGGCCAGAGCCGTGAGGACGTGCCCGGCAACCAGGCGGGCGTTGGCGAGGCTGACGTGAAGGAGTGGCTGACGATCCAGGGTACCGTCGTGAGTGTGGACGCCAACACGCTGGTCGTGCAAACGAGCAGCGGCGAGCAGGTGACGGTGGAGAATCGCGCCTGGTGGTTTGCTCAGGAGCAAGGCTTCTCAGCCCAGGTGGGCGACCAGGTGACGCTGGTCGGGTTCTACGAAGACGACGCCTTGGAGGTGGGTCGGATCGAAGATGCCGCCAATGGCCAGACAGTCTTGGTGCGCGATGAGAATGGCCGCCCCCTGTGGGCCGGGCGCGGGCGGCGCGGCGGATGATAAGCTTCTGAGTATCTCACCTCCAACTCTCGAGTAACACGCCCAGGTCAGCCAGCGTGCCGCGATAGGTTGGCTCCGTCGTGGCAGAATCTAGCCTCCCTCTCTCCTCCCCCTCACGCTTTCAACCTGTGCAGTTAGGCTGCGGGGCTGAAGCTGAATGACAGGGTAGCGGCCTGGAACCAGCGCTTGTATTCCCGGTTTCTGACCAAGGCAGTGATAGCAGCAAGAGCGACCGAGCCGGGCTTGGACCAACTCATGCCGTTGTGCTTCTGGCGGTCAGATACAACCAGGTCATTCGCCTTTTCTCCCCGATTGCTAGAGTTGCGCAAGCCTAATCGTTTCCTAACTGCGTAGCACGGGAGATACGAGCGGTTGCGCTCGAGATAACCAATCAGGGTGTCGAGAGCTTCCTGGTTCTTGACCTTGTCTGGCTCAACAGCCTGTAACAAGGCAATGGCTCTGTCAACACAGCCGTGCCAAAGGAAGGGGCATAACTGCTCCAACAGCGTATTCCGAATGACTCGGCCCTTCAGGGCCAAACTTAGCTGCTCTTCGCAGCGTTTTTCGAGATGATACCAATCCAAGATGATTTGAACAGGCTGTAACCAGGCAAAGGCACGCCAGATAGCTGTGTATAGCGTGCGTTGTCCATCGACGAAGAAGATCAAGTTGTACTGCAACAGATGATTATGGAGCAGGAAGGCCAACACCAACCGCAACACGTTGACAATGCCATTTCCGTTGATGATGTAGGATTCACCTGCGTGGCTGATGTGAGCGATGGTGTTGTGCACGTATTTGTGCTTTTGCTCTTGGTCTTGAGCACCCTTGCGGGTGGCTTTTTGTCGCTTCACGTTGACATCATCCAGCGAGACCTGGGTGCTCTGGGTTGGGTCTTCATAGGCAACTGGGTTGTTTGCCATTTCCTCCACCCATTCAGGTTCTGGCGCACACGCCTCGATCGCTTGCTCCACCTGCGCCAAGGGCAACGTGACCAGAACTCGCTCGCTGCGGTCAACAGCAGTATCTGTGGGAGTGCCATCTGTCGTGAAACCGTGCTCGTGGAGAATCTCCACGGCTTGCTGTTCCACGTGCGCCATAATCTGGCGACCCTCATATTCGGTATTCTCCCGCAAGGTGCGGGATGGCGTGGCATCTTCTTGGTGGCGTACCCGATTAATCAGATCGCTGGTCTTGCGATACGACTTCTCTGTGCTTCCATAGACCAGCGCGAGTTCCTTGAACCCTGTGGTCCGATACCATTCCTTCGCGTGCAGTGCCGGAAACGGCGTCCCGGCTGTGTCGTCACTTTGCTCCTCCATCTGTTCGACCCAATAGGTATCAAACGTGACCCGACCAATCTCACCATCAACCCGATACGGCTTCACTTCGCACTTCTCCAAGGAACCCGCCATCTCCAGCGCATACTGCTGAGAAACACTGCTGAGGTGGTGCCCAAAGGCATCCCGCAGGGCATCATGGGTGGTCCGGAGCACGATTTGTTCACACTCATCAATGCTGCGTGCTTGCTCCGCCGAAACGACCCACTCAAACACCCCAACGTCTTCCTTACTCGGTTCATCGGTTGTGGTGTCGGCGCATTCTTCGATCTCAACCCGAACCTGGACTTTGTAGTTGTTGACCATTCTGCTCCTCCGGCATAGGTTGTGCCGGATATGATACCACAGTAGCCAACAAATTTGAAGCGTTGGGCTAATTGCACAGGTCGCACGCTTTGGGGAAGAAATGTGGAAGGTAACACAGCCCAGATGAGCCGCGACCATGTCCATATCTTCGTCGCCGACCACGAGGCAAGCATCGGCCACCGCGCCGATGCCTGCCAGGATCTGCTTGAAATAGAGCAGGTTCGGCTTGCAGGCGCGACTGTTTTCGTAGGTGGTTACCAGCCGATATGGAAAGTCGGCCACGCCGGCCCACTCCAGCCGCTGCTCGATAGCCGTGGCAGGGAAGAGGGGGTTCGTGGCGATGACAACGTCGAAGCCCAGGTCAAACGCCTGCTGGACGACTTGGCGAGCCTGGGGTTTGCGACGGGTGTATTGCCGCAGCGCAGGGAAGTCGTTGGCGTAGAAGTCCATGAAGATCGGTTCCAGTTCTTGACGGGAGTATCCGGCCAGCGGGTAGAAGGCCGCTGCAAAGACCTCCTCGTTGGTGGCGCGTCCGTCGTTGGCCATCATGACGTTGCTGGCCCACATGAGATGGGGGACGAACTCGTCGGGCGGCAGGATGTGAGCCATGCGGGCACTCAGCGTCTTGAAGTAGTGCGGCAGGAATACATCCATGTTGCTGTCTAGCAATGTGCCGTCCAGGTCAAAGAGAATTGCTCTGATGGGATTGTTCATGTCTGTTGATTCGCTCCTTTCTCGGCTGGTAATTCTAGCACATCTCTGGCAGATTCACAAACTCAACCCTTGCGCTTCCTTGTTTTCTCGGCGTTTCTGTGCTATGATTATGACAGCGAACCCGGCGATCAAGAAGGAGTGAAGAGAAACGCATGAACCAACGTATCCTCGTCGTGGACGATGACAGACAGATCGTACGCCTGGTGAAAGCCTACCTGGAGCAGACTGGCTTCCAGGTGTTTACGGCCTACGATGGCAACACTGCCATGCACATCATCCGCCGCGAGCGGCCCGACCTGGTGGTGCTCGACCTGATGCTGCCCGACCAGGACGGCTGGGACATCACCCGCCTGATACGGGCCGACTCCACTCTGGCCGACACGCCCATCATCATGCTCACCGCGCGCATCGAGGACGCCGACAAAATCGTGGGACTGGAACTGGGCGCCGACGACTATGTCACCAAGCCCTTTAATCCGCGCGAGGTGGTGGCCAGGGTGCGGGCGGTGCTGCGCCGTGCCGTCGGCGGGCCTGCCCAGCCCAGGGTGCTGCAACAGGGCGGCCTCCTCATGGACCTGGACCGGCACGAGGTGCTGGTAGACGGTCAACCGGTGGAACCGACTCCTACCGAGTTTGACCTGCTGCAGGCTTTCATGGAAAACCCCGGCTACGCTTTCACCCGCTCAGAGCTGATTGAAAAGGGCCTGGGCTACACCTACGAGGGCCTGGCCCGCACCTTGGACAGTCACATCAAGAACCTGCGCCGCAAGATCGAGCCTGACCCAGCCAATCCCACCTACATCCAGACCGTCTACGGCGTCGGCTATCGTCTGCGAGGTGATCTATGAGCAAGCTCTGGGTGCGGCTGACCCTGGCCTTCGTCCTCGTCACCCTGGTGGGGGTGAGTACCGTAGCACTGCTGGCCAACCGTAGCGCCAGCAGCCAGTTCCGCCGCTACCTGTCCCGCCGCGAGACGACGGATTGGGGCGACCTCACTGACGACCTGGCGTCATACTATGAACAACAGGGCAGTTGGGACGGCGTGGAGGTTGTCTTCGAGGATAGCCAGAGGGGTCAGGGCAGGGGCCAGATGCGTCAGGGCGGGCAGTCTACCTTGCTGGCTGATGGGCAGGGGCTCGTAGTCTATGACAGCCAGGGACGCTACGCAGGGGAAACCCTTGATCGCAGCGAGCAAGAACTGGCCGTGCCCATCCAGGCTGGGGGACAGACAGTGGGTTTCCTGCTGGCCGTCCCGCCCGGCTGGGAGCAGTTGCAACCCCAGGAGCAGAGTTTCCTCGATCAGGTCAACCGGGCGCTGCTCCTGGCCGGTGCCCTGGCCGGTGCCCTGAGCATCCTGTTGGGTCTGGGGCTAAGCCGGGGACTCGCCGCGCCTTTGGCCCGTCTCACCTCCGCCGCTCGCCGCATTGCTGGCGGCGACCTGGGCCAGCGCGTTCCCGAAACGGGCAGCACGGAAGTGGCTGCCCTGGGGCAGGCCTTCAACCAGATGGCAGCCGACCTGGAAAAGGCCGAGGAGTTGCGCCGTAATCTGGTGGCCGATTTGGCCCACGAGCTACGCACCCCTCTCAGCGTGATCCAGGGCAACCTGCGAGCCATCCTCGACGGGGTCTATCCCCTGGAGCAGGCCGAGATCGCCACTCTCTACGATGAGACCCTGCTGTTGAACCGCCTGGTAGACGACCTGCGAGAGCTGGCCCTGGCCGAAGCGGGACAGCTCAGGCTGGAGCGCCGACCCGTAGCCCCAGCCGACCTGGTGAGCAGAGCCATGGAATCTGCCCGTGTCCAGGCGGCGGCCAAGGGGATCGCCTTGCAGGCTGACCTGCCGGAGGATCTGCCCCTGGTGGACGTTGATCCCCAGCGGATCGGGCAGGTGTTGGGGAACCTCTTGAACAACGCTTTGGTCCACACCCCCTCAGGGGGAGAGATCATCGTCACAGCCAGGCTGAGGGAATCGGAGGTTGAGTTCGGCGTTCGGGACACTGGCGAGGGCATCGCTTCCGAGGACTTGCCCTACGTCTTCGAGCGTTTCTATCGGGCCGGCCGGGCACGGGCCACAGGTGGTACCGGGCTGGGGCTAGCCATCGCCAAGCAACTGGTAGAGGCCCACGGCGGGCGGATCGAGGTAGAAAGCGAAATTGGCCGAGGCACGCAGTTCACCTTCACCCTGCCGGTAGCTGAGGACTGATCTGGTCAGTAAGAGACAGACGCTTCTATCTCGATCGGCCCCAGGCGCAACGAGCCGCCGATGGGTTGGCCCCGTTCGTCCAGCACTGAGGCCCGGACTCCCTCCGGGTAGGTGTACATGCCCGTCAGCACCCAGTACTCACCGGGCGGGGCGTCGGGCGCAATCGGGATGTCGAACCAACTGACGACTACGTCCCCTTCCCTCCATTGACCAGCGGGGTAGCCGGCGCCATCCTTCTGTCCCCACCTTTGCCCCTCATCGTCAACCAGGTGGTTGAAAAAGTGATAGCTTGCGTCGGGCACTGCTCGCACTGTCCAATAAAGTGCCAGACGCAAGTCACTCCCTGGACTGACCTCCCCGCTCACATCATAGCCCAAAATCTCTACGCCGTTGTCCAGGGCAACAGGCATGTTCCCGTCCGCTAAAGATGCCTTGATGGAAACCAGGGATCCGGCCTCGAAGCGATAGAACCTGAAAGCATCTGCCCCCCCACGTATACTGACCCTATCGTTGATCAGCTCCTGCGCATACTCATCCAGGACAGAGACGGCGGGAGTATCGCCGGGAGCCAGGAGGTAGAGGGCGTCCGCACACGGGAAGACCAATGCCTCCCGATAGTTTATGAAGCGCGGGCTTATCTCAGGCTGGAGCAGGAAGTCGAACACGGCTGGGGTTTCGTGCCAGGCGGGCACGTCGCCCTCGGAGAGGATCAGCACCTGCGCCCCCTCACTCAAACGCTTCAATGACTCCGCCGCCTGGAGGTAGTATTTCACCGGCAGGCCGTGTCCCCCGCTGGTGTCGTTGCGGTCCACGAAGCTGTAAAAGGCCTCCGTCAGGTGTACCTGCCAGAGAGCCAGGCCGAGGACCAGGGCCACGAGGGAGATCGGCAGGATCCTGCCGGCGAGAAGGCGCACCAACGGCAAGGGGTTCAAGCTATCGGCCAGAGAGCTGGGCCAGTCGAGCACCCTGGTCACAAAGACGCCGATGATGATGAATTGCACTGGGTACAGCAGGATGAAATAGTGAGGGTACACTGGCGTCGTGTGTCGAACGTAGAAAAGCACGGGCACGAATAGCCAGGACAGCAGGATCGTAGACTTCATCTCTTCATCAGATACTCCACCCTCACGCCTACGGCGCCATCCCCTGAGAACCTGCCAGGCCAGATAGGCAACACCGCCGATCAAGAGCCAGGTCTCAACGGCGTTCAACCAGGCGAAGTCAATGATCTCAGCAAGAAACTCCTTGAAAGATGCTCCTGCCAGGGCGTGGTAGCCCTGGCCAGCCATGATCTGAGCGGCATATTGGGCGGACTTCAGATCGAAAGTGCCGGGCCCTCTTGATACCTCGATGAAAGTCCTGAAGTTGATCCAGTCGTGGGTAGCATCGTAATAGATGTACGGCGCGAAGATCAGCACGAAGACAAGCAGACCGGCCAGCAGGGGGATAAGGCTGATCCTGGACCTGAAAACCAGGAGAAGCAAGGCGACCAGGGGAATGAGGGCCAGAGCCGAGAGGTGGAGTTGAATCAGACAGGCCAGCCAGAGGAAGACCAGGATCAGTTGCCTGGGCTTGCGTTTGACTATGGTCGAGAAAACCGCCGCGAAAAACAGCCCGACGAACGGCGGCAGCAAATCCTGGGCCCAGATCTTGCGCGAGTAGAAGACCGCCCAGGTACTGACGGCGAAGAGCAGCGTGGCGATCAGGCCGGCTTTCTCCCCAAAGTACTCCCTGGTCAGGAGATAGCAGCCCAGCACGGCTCCAACGTTGAGCAAGGCAATGAAGCCAGCGATGACGGCGGGGTTCTTGGAGAGTGAGACGGGGATGGCTGCCAGGTAGATGAAGAACGGCGGATTGGCTGCCCCGACTGACGAGCCGATGCCTATCAGCGGTGGACGGCCGCTGGCCAGAAACTCGGCCGCCCTGCTACAGACGTGGGCTTCGTCCAGCTTGAACTCCGTCAACTCCAGGTTGCTCAGGCGCAGGTAGGCGGCCAGGAGCATGATCGCAACCCAAGCAAGCCTGGTCGCGGTTATCCTTCTCATCCTGACCCTCTCACACACGGCGCGCACAGCGTCCATGTGACGTTTCCCCCTCCACTGCCTTGTTTACCCTATTGTATCACAGAAGTCTACTCCTGTCCACAGGCTGTTCTGATTTGAGGCAGGTGACACTCATAATCTGCATCAGACCTTAACAACTTCTTCATCACGTCTTCACCTTCTTTTGGTACAATAGAGGCGAGTTAGGGAAAAAGCTAACCCAAGTATTAAACGAAAGGAGGTGACAAAATGAAAAAGAGGTTTATGATCCTGGCTGGTGCAGCACTGGCAGTGGTTCTCCTGGGAGCGGCTGTGGTTGTGCCTGCTTTTGCTCAGGAGTTCACACCTACACCCACACCCAAGACCTATGGTTGGGGCTGTGGCTTTGGCCGGGGCATCGGCGGGCAGGCAGGGCTGGAAGCCGCCGCTGGGCTTCTCGGCATGACCGCCGATGAACTGTCTACCCAACTGTGGGGCGGCAGTACGCTAGCCGACTTGGCCGGCAAAGCCGGTGTTGACCTGCAGACCCTGCGGGATGCTGTAGACGCTGCGAACCAAGCTGCCATGGAGGCTGCTGTTCGGGATGCCATCGCACAGGCCCTAAACGACGGGTACATTACCCAGGGGCAAGCCGACTGGTTGCTTCAGGGACTGGACCAGGGCTTCTTCCCCATGGGCCGTGGCTTCGGCTTCGGGCATGAGATGAAGGGTGGCTTCGGACGTGGGATGAAGGGTAGCTTTGGCGGATTCGCCCCGCGGCAAACCCCGTCAACATCTACAGTGCTGCGTTCCTCCTCGCTCTAGAAGTGCTGTAGCCTTATCCGCCCTGCTACGGTCGGTTGAGGAGGCCGGCCGCACCAGTAGTGAGGGGAGCAAGGCTACTAAGGGCTTGCTCCCCTCGTTTCAGTGGGTTTATTCGTATCCCGCCAACTGGGCGATGAGCTAGAATCCCGTCGAGACACTGCGTTGTATGTATGAATGAGACGGCGACACGGCAGGTTGTTCTGAAGGATATGTTCGCTGGCATCACTGTAACGAACAGCAATACAAGAAATGGAGGCAACAACATGAAACGAATTACAGTAGCTTTAGGATTAGGTATACTGGCCCTGGCTCTGTTGGGCTGGGGCGTGATGGTTCAATGGCCGGGGATGAGCCTCAGTGAGGCCGCGCCTTTAGCTCCAATTGAGGTGGCAGCCACGACTACCTCACTATCCGGCAGCAAACTGGTCGGGGCTGGCGCGCAGGAGACGATAACCACATCCACCTCACTGCTAGACGACCCGCTGGCTTTGGCTTATGCCGAGGAGCAGTTATTCATCGGGCTCTACGAGCGCGTTAGCCCCTCGGTGGTGTACATCGCCATTACTACCGGCAGCCTTAGTGGAAGTGGCAGCGGATCGGGCTTTATGTGGGACACCGAGGGACACATCGTGACCAACAACCACGTCGTCGAGAGCGCCAGACGCATCGAGGTGACCTTTGCCGACGGCACCACCGTTGAGGCCAAACTGGTGGGCGCCGACGCCGACAACGACTTGGCGGTGATAAAAGTAGACGTACCCGTCAGCCGCCTGCATCCGGTAGAATTGGGCGACTCGGATGCACTGCGCGTGGGCCAGCAAGCCATCGCCATCGGCAATCCCTTTGGTTTCGAGCAGACCATGACGACGGGCATCGTCAGTGGCCTGGGGCGGGTGGTGAGACAGCAGAGTGGCTTCTCCCTGCCGCAGCTCGTCCAGACCGACGCGGCCATCAACCCCGGCAACTCTGGCGGCCCGCTGCTGGATTCCCACGGTCGGGTCATCGGTGTGACGACCCTGATATACTCCAACAGCGGCACCAACGCTGGCGTGGGCTTCGCCGTGCCGGTTAACACCGTCAAGCGAGTGGTGCCGTCCCTCATCGGCACCGGGAGCTATGCTGACCCGTGGCTGGGCATCCAGGGAACGAGCATCACTTCTCAACTCACTGAAGCGCTAGGCCTGCCGGTGGAGCAAGGGGTACTGGTACAGACCGTGGTTCAGGGTGGGCCGGCGGCCAAAGCCGGGCTGCGGGGCGGCAACCAGCAGGTAAGCTTCGAGGGCGCGCTTCTGGCCACCGATGGCGACATCATCGTGGCCATAGACGGCGTGTCGGTGCAGGATATGGACGACCTCGTCGTCTACCTGGCCGATAAATCGGTCGGGCAGAGGGTAACGTTGACCGTGCTGCGCGATGGCGCGAAGCGAAGCGTAAAGGTCACGCTGGGGGAGCGGCCAGCGTCCTAGATGGACGTCGAATCTATCGGCCCTATAGCAAAAGCGGAAGGCGTTGCACACCTCCCGCTTTGCTTTTAACCCCCGTTTCGGCGAGGTCCAAATTGGACTTGAGAAGATCAGGAATGTCGAGTGGTCTAACGGTTGGGAGCTGAGCCGCCCACGGGTGAAACGACGTGCTCAGCAATCAAAGACACGACACAGAACCAAGACCAGCAACAAGAGGGTTCTCGATTAGTGGGTCAGTTCCAGCGACTTGTTGGGCGGCACTGGTTGGGCTTCAAGTGTGCTGCCCACAGCTTATTGGCTTTTGATGACGATACACTGTTCAGATAGCACAGACAAGTCAGTTGTCAAGCCAGAACGTAAAAGAGCAGCCCCGACCAAAGAATACGGATTCTGTGCTGTTACGGCATTGGCTTTAGCAATCTCGGGATACTCAGCCCAGAATGTGCGGGTTGCGGTTTCTGCGTCACGCCGATGGGACGAGGCTTTTGATGATCCACTCACAAAAGCTTCCCAAATGAACAGATTTGCTTCCTGTGAAAGAAGCTCTTGCCAACTGAAAGTAGGCTGAATGGGTACGCCAGCCAGAAGGCGTATCTTTTCAAAAATCCACACGCATTCCGCTAATCCAGTTGCCAGTGCTGCTGCCCCTCCGAACGCACTCCAAGCGCGGTTTCCGTCTCCTTGCCGTGCGCTTGTCAAGAAAAGAGGGTCGTCCGCGACTGGAACGAATAAAGGACATTCAAAACCAATGGCGACCTTCTTGCCGTCAGACAAGTCATCTGTGACACCACTCGCAAAAGCAAGAATATCGGTTCCTGTCGTAGTGCCAACGCTCTCTTGTTGCCAAGATGCACGACACCAGCCAAAATTATTACGACGCACAGAACCGACATCAGCTGCCCAAACAATAAGATTGATCATTTTACCAACCCTCGTTCGATAGCGATGTGCCGCCCAACGCACTGCGTCAGCCGCCTGCCGGATGCTCTGCGGAACGCTCCAATCACCAGAACGGTTGAGAAGGAATGAACCGCCGAAATGCCGCGCCGATTAGGCAGGTCGGCTGCACGCAAATGTTGGGCGGCGTTTTTCGTATTTACAGCCTCGCACATTCACCAGCCCTCACACTAGCCCACTCTCGAAGCGACTGAGCAAACCGCAAGCTCAACTCATCTCCTTGCTGCTCTATTATTTCGGCAATCTCACGAAATGAGATCACATTCTCCTTGCCGTCTCTATTGTTGGGTTGGATGTATACAACCTGAATTTCGTACTTGACTTCAATGATCTCGATCGTCTCATCAGGATTCAATACAATTAGTCCCATTTCTTGCAGTTTTCCAAGCAAACACCTGTACTTCTTTTTGTATCCAGTCGCTTCGTAGATTTCTCGTAAACCATGAAGCAGCTTTACGACGCCAACTTCCTTTGCTCGTTGCAAATACCAATCTTGCTTACTGCGTCTTGAGCTATCATCTGTTTTCAGTTCAACGAATATTACGGTGTCACTATTCTTCACCTTCGCAAGATAGTCAATCTTGAAAGACCTGTTGGTGTTCACTTTGGGATGAATTGTTCCAATCCTAACCGGAAACTCAGGTATAACACCATCAATCTCTACACCGAGTCTCTTGCATAAGAGATCACCCAAGTATATCGAAAAGAAAATGTCCGCTCGTCTTTCCAGTTGATATGCGGGGAGGTGTCGCCACTCATCCATTTTACTGAAAAGTTCATTGATTCGATTCATTGCCTTCTTTATGACGACGCCGCCCAACTTGTTAGTGAGCGGAAAAAATTCCGCCCAGTATGCAAGATTCTGGAATTCTTTCCGTCTAACACGCTTGTCAAGATCGGCAACTTGCGGTATACTCTAAATGCCCGATCTGAACCCGGATTGCCACACTGCGGGTTGAGTTACCCTGCTGAGATCATCTGTATTCTACCACAACATTATATGCCTGTCAAGCCCCTATGAGCCAAAGCCTACAGAAACGCCCCAGGAAACTCCTCGACCAGGCCTGTACTGAGCTTGTCGAAGTATCCGCGAAGCCATCCGCCGGAAACACTACTCCATTCGCGAGGAAAGGGACGGCAATCCGTACGCACAGTGCGACGCCCACTCCGAAAAGCAAAAGCGGGAGGCGCTTTTACGTCCTCCCGCTTTCTGTTAGTCCCGCTAGCCACTGAAATGGTTTGACTACCAAGCGACTTTGGGGTAGAATCAAGCCAAATCTCTGATAGTGTCCTCCATTGCTCTCTCATCATTTTGGCTCCTCCATCGCAAAACTCGAGTGCTTTACTAGAAAACAGGCCAGTGATACACATTGATCGAAGCAAGGGGTTCAACCTTATCGCCATAGGACTGCTAGGGCTGATGTGCGCCCTAGCGGTATCCAGTGCCCTCCTGAAGTCCCCGACTATGGACGAGCAAAACCACATCGCGCGGGGATATGCCTACCTGCGCACCGGCGACCTGCGCCTGAACCTGGACCACCCGCCCCTGATCAACTCTCTGAGCGCCGCGCCGCTGTTGCTCTTGCCCGATCTCGAATTGCCCACCGACAGCCCCGCCTGGGAGCGTGCCCATACCATCGTCTTCGCCACCCAGTTCCTCTGGCATGGGGATCACGACGCCGATCAGATTCTCCTGCTGGCCCGCCTGCCGATCATCCTGCTGGCTATCTTACTGGGCTGCTTCGTCTTCAGGTGGGCCAGGGAGCTCCATGGCCCGCTGGCTGGCCTCCTGGCCCTGGGCCTCTACGTTTTCGACCCCAACATCCTGGCCCACGGGTGCCTGACGACCACCGACCTGGGTGTGACCTGTTTCCTGTTCATCGCCGTCCATTGTTTCTGGCGCTGGCTGAACCATCCCACGTGGTCACGTCTGGCAGCGGCCGGTTTGACGTTGGGGTTGGCGCTGGTGTCCAAATACTCGGCCCTGTTGCTGATCCCCATCCTGGCACTGATCGGGCTGACGCACATCCTGACGAACGGACAGCCAATGCAGCGCGTGGGGAAATTGGCGGCTGCTTTGATGATCATGCTTGCGCTGGCGGGACTGGTGGTCTGGACGGTGTATAGCTTCGAGGTAGGGCCACTGGTGGAAGGAGGGATGCCGGTACCGATCCCTACTTACGTCAAGGGCTTGCTGGGAGTTTTCCGCCACACCGAGGCGGGCCATCCGGCCTTTCTGCACGGCGATTACTTCGACACGGAACGATGGGACTACTTCCCCGTCGCCTTCACCATCAAGACCCCCCTGCCCACTTTGATCTTGCTGGGCCTTGCGCTGGTCTGGATGGTGAAACAGCGGGCCTGGCGGTCGGCTTATCCCCTGCTGCTGCCTGTGCTGGTCTACCTGGCCACGATTTTCAGCAGCCAGGCTTTGAACATTGGCTATCGTCACATCCTGCCCATCCTGCCGTTCCTGTTCGTCTTCGCCAGCAGCGTCGCCCGCAGCATTGAGTTCCGCAAGCTGCCAAGCGCGGCAGCCTGTCTGCTACTTGCGGTCTGGTACCTGGTCGGCAGCGCGCGCATCTATCCGGACTACCTGGCCTACTTCAACGAGCTGGTCGGTGGGCCTGATAACGGCTGGCGCTATCTGGTGGATTCCAATCTGGACTGGGGACAAGACCTGAAGGGGCTGAAGAGGTACATCGAGCGGGAGGGCATTGAGGAGGTGTATCTGAGCTGGTTCGGGAGCACCTATCCCAGCGCTTATGGCTACGACATCCCTCACCGCCTGTTGCCCAGCTTTATCTACTACCCAGGTCAGGTCACAGGGGTGCCTTTCAATCCGCTGCGACCTGCGCCGGGAGTGTACGCCATCAGCGCTACCAACCTGCAAGGCGTCTACTTCTCCGACCACGACCTCTTCGCCTGGTTCCGGGAACGGCAGCCCGTGGCCAAGATCGGGTACTCGATTTGCATCTACGAGGTGGGCGGCAAGGAAGCGGAAGTAGCCCCCCCTCGGTCCCCCCCAACTTTGGGGGGGAAGTCGGTGGTCTGCCTGTCGGACGTGCGCCTCAACGACTTGGACTCTGAGACGCGGGCGCTCACAGTAGAGAGGGAAGCAATACAGCTCAAATGGTTTGACCATCACACCAGCTTTCTCCTCCCGGCCGAGGGGCAGGAGGTAAGCTACATCGTCCCCGACGCTTTCCCTTTCTCATCCGAGCTCCGGCAGCGGTTTCAGCAAGACAGCGAGCTGTTGCACGTTGCCGAGGACGGGTCTTACTCCATCTATCGCCTGGCGAGCCGCGATGCGCTGGCCGAGAAGCTGGCGTCTGTGCAGCAGAACGCCTTGGTCTACTGGAGCTCAGTCGTTGAGTTCGCCACTGGAGATCCGCAGGAGTGGCGACATCCCCTCGCGGCTCCGGTCAACTTCAACCACCAGGTGGCCTTCCTGGGCTACGAATACGTACCGGCAGAGTCTCCCAGCACCATCGAACTACTCACCTATTGGCAGGTTCTGCAGGCGGCGGACCCGCCGTTGGCTATCTTCATTCACCTGCTGGACGCCCACAGCGCGGTGGTGGGCAGCTACGATGGCTTGAGTGTCCCGCCGACGAGCTGGGAGCCGGGCGACGTTTTCATCCAATGGCACAGCCTGCCAGTCGAGCCGACTACACTGGTGGAGGAGTATCAGGTAGAGTTGGGCTTCTACTCGCCGGCCACCATGCAGCGGCTGCCCATCTTCCAGGATGGTGAGGCCGTGGCGGACCGCCTGCTCCTGTCGCCCATTCAGGTGCAGGGCCGTACTCAGGACAACGGTTGAAACCTTGCTTCCCTCTTCCTTTGCCTGAACTGTGGTTGAAAGGGAACAA
>Ga0315539_1002006_pt1 | contig 14764 bp, 10 predicted proteins | sample SalMarSW160150MG_FD_203097 | JGI IMG/M metagenome (GOLD analysis project Ga0315539, IMG submission 203097) | Salt marsh sediment microbial communities from the Plum Island Ecosystem LTER, Massachusetts, United States - Salt Marsh Sediment SW1601-150 ... | reverse complement strand
TCACCACCTGGGAGAAATATCAGAAATTTTGTTCTTCCTCCTGGGAGCCATGACGATTGTTGAAATTATCGATACACACGAAGGATTCCGGATCATCACCGATAAAATCAGAACTACCAACCGGGTTAAACTATTGTGGATCCTGAGCCTGATCACGTTCTTTATGTCTGCTGCACTGGATAACCTTACTACAACCATTGTCATGGTTGCCCTGTTGAGAAAGCTTATAGGAGATAAGAAAGACCGTTGGTTTTTTGCCAGTATGGTGGTTCTGGCGGCCAATGCCGGTGGAGCCTGGTCTCCGATCGGTGATGTAACAACCATTATGTTATGGGTTGGGGGACAGGTCACAACCGTAAGCATTATTTTGAGAGTGTTTTTACCCAGTTTAGCGACGTTGGCAGTGCCGCTGATTATTGTCTCCTTTATTATGGGGGGTACAGTCCAACGGCCTGCTTCAAAGGTTGTCGGCTTAACAACAAAGGAAGAGACCACTAAATTCGAACGGACATTTATTTTCTTCCTTGGAGTCGGTTCATTGCTGTTTGTGCCGGTTTTTAAAACACTGACACACCTCCCTCCCTATATGGGAATGTTACTGGGACTGGGTAATATGTGGGTCATAACAGAGATCATGCACCAGAGCTCGACGCTTGAAAAACGGTCAAAACTTACGGTGGTGAATATTTTACGAAAGGTGGATGTTCCAACCATTTTCTTCTTCCTTGGTATTCTTTCTGCCGTTGCCAGTCTTCAATCCGCCGGACACCTGAAGATATTGGCCGGTTTCCTGGATGAAAAACTGCACAATGTCTATCTCATTGACATGGCAATCGGGATTTTAAGCGCCGTCGTTGACAATGTCCCCCTTGTTGCCGGTGCCATGGGCATGTATCCCGTCCACACCTATGGCTTCATCAACCTGATCGCTGATCCGGCAGCCCAGGAATACGCCCGCTTTTTTGTACAGGACGGTATATTCTGGGAGTTTCTGGCTTATTGTGCCGGGACTGGCGGCAGTATTCTGATCATCGGTTCTGCTGCAGGTGTCGCTGCAATGGGAATGGAAAAGATAGATTTTATCTGGTACATGAAGCGGATCTCCCTGCTGGCACTTCTTGGCTATCTTGCAGGAGCCGGTGTGTACTATCTCATGTTCACAGTGTAATGTTGCCAATCTGCAATAGAGAATATACTAAACGGATATTGATCCCGTTTTTTTTTTAACTTCGCATAACCAAATATTCAGAAATGAGTAATTTATTCCTTTTCCCTCAGATTAATTTATCAGATACGGTCTCCGCCACCGTTGAAGAAGCACAGGAACTCACACTCTCTTACTGGGATCTTGCCTTTAAGGGAGGATGGGTTATGGTGCCCATTGTCCTGTTATCTGTCATCGCGGTATATATTTTCGTGGAACGGTTTTTTGTCATCCGTAAAGCTTCGGGTGAAGATCTCCATTTTATGAACAGGATCAAGGATTATATTCATGATGGCAAGGTGGAATCTGCATTAACACTATGCGAATCAACCAACAATCCCGTGGCACGCATGATTGAAAAAGGGATCAAAAGAATAGGCAGACCCCTGAATGATGTCAGTGCAGCCATTGAGAATGTTGGTAAACTGGAAATTTACAAGCTTGAGAGGGGATTGCCTACACTGGCTACGGTTGCAGGTGCCGCCCCAATGATCGGATTCCTTGGAACGGTCATTGGAATGATCCGTGCTTTTTATGATATGTCAACTGCAGGCAGTAACATCGATGTTTCTACCCTTTCAAATGGTATCTATACGGCACTTGTTACTACTGTCGCCGGTTTGATCGTAGGCATCATTGCCTATTTTGCATACAACATTCTTGTTGCACGCGTAGAAAAGGTGGTGAATCAGTTGGAAGCCAAGGCGACTGAATTCATGGACCTGCTGAATGAGCCGGTAAGCTGAGTAATGCCGGTTAATCAGCCCTGCAACTCAGTCATGAATGTAACATTAACCTGATAAACAGAACCATGGCATTGAAAACCAGAAATAAGGTCAGCTTTACCTTCAGCCTTCCCGGTATGGCAGATATTATTTTCCTTCTGCTGATCTTTTTTATGATCACCTCCACACTGATCCATCCAACTGCCCTGAAGCTTCTGCTGCCACAAAGCAGTTATCAAACCTCAGCAAAACCCCTTACAACGGTTTCCATTACGCGTGATTTACAGTTTTATGTTGAAAACGTACCCGTAGATGTGAATGATTTGGAACGGGTTTTGCAGGAAAGAATTGGAGGGAATACAGATATTTATATATCGCTGCATGCCGAACGGAGTGTTCCCATTGAGCATGTTGTTAAGGTAATGAATATTGCAAAAAAGAACCAATTCAAACTAATTCTGGCTACCAGCCCCAGATAACAATGAAAAACTTTTTCATTGAACACAGGAAGGGACTTTTCGGAACAATTGTGTTCCACATTATTCTGGCAGTTGTCTTCATTATTTTTGGATTTACCACACCACTGCCTTTGCCTGAGGAGGAAGGGATATTGATCAACTTTGGAGTGGATGATGACGGATCCGGATTAATTGAACCGTCAGCAGCTGCCCAACCACCGCTGGAAACTATTTCGGTCCCGGAAGCCAGTTCGGCAGAGGATGCTGCATCTGAGTCTGCCGAAGAGGATATCCTTACCCAGGACCTGGAAGAGGCTCCCGAGGTTCAGGCTGCCCCTGAAAAAGATCCGGAAGCTGAAAGAATAGAACGTGAAGCACGTGAAGCCGAGCAGAAACGATTAGACGAACTGGAACGGCAACGTCAGGAGGAACAACGACAAATTAACGAAATCCAGGACCGAACAAGGAATGCGTTGGAGAGTGCACGAAATAATGCAGAGAATACCAGCAAAAGTGAGGGAGAAACAACAGGAACGGGAAACCAGGGCCGTGAAGATGGTGCCGTTGATGCAACAAGCCATACGGGTGGTCCCGGCGGACTGGGGGATGAAGGGATCTCATTCAGCCTGGAGGGAAGAACCCCGCAATCACTTCCTAAACCCGAATACAACTACCAGGTGGAAGGTATTGTCGTTGTGGAAGTTACCGTTGATCGAAACGGCAATGTAACCACTGCTAATCCCGGAGTGAAAGGCTCAACTACCTTAAACGAACATTTGATGGCTGCCGCCAAAAAAGCGGCCATGGCAGCAAAATTCGACCGCAAACCGGATGCCCCGGCTTTTCAAAAAGGAACCATCACCTACCATTTTATGCTGCAATAGAAAACGCAGTAATGCAGGAATGTTTAACAAAACCTTTCTTTCATTTGAATCACACTGACCGCAAAAAAATAGTGATTTCTTGTATTTTTTTCCTAATTTTCGTGAATTATAGGCTAATCATTTACTTCCACTATTGACTACAATAATTCGCATAAACAGATTCATTCAGGGAACCATCCTGTTCATGATCATATCAGGGTGTGTTACCCGCACTCCATATAATGAAAAATACGTTTCAGATAACATTGAAAAGAGATCCGGCTTTACTCTTCCAACTGAATTTTCTGATTCCATCCGGTTCCCTTCAAATGTTTTGCTCGAAGATAGCTTAACAGAGGAAGAATCTGTTGCCATTGCACTATGGAATAATCCTCAGCTTCAGATAGATCTGGCCGACCTGGGCTTTGCCCGTGCCGATCTGATCGAAGCAGGGATGCTTCATAATCCTGCTTTTTCTCTGCTTTTCCCCCTCGGACCAAAACAGCTGGAATTTACACTTTCTTATGCTATCGACATTCTCTGGCAACGACCCTATAGAGTCGCATCTGCCAAACTGAATAGTGAAAAAGTCGCCGAAAATCTGGTTCAGAATGGTCTTGCACTGGTACGAGACGTATATATTTCATTTGCGAATCTGAGCAAGACCCAGGAGCAACTCAAAATATTGGAAGATGAAGTGAGCCTGGATATTGAAATCGCTGAAATTGCTTCTGCAAGACGTCTGATAGGAGACATTAGTGAATTGGAAGAAACTGCATTTTATCTGGCAACTTCACGGACAAGAGAAAACGTATTGCAGGCCCGCCGGGATAAGGAAATACAAAAAATCCGGTTTTTAACACTCCTTGGATTAATATCTGAACCGACGGATATAGAGATTGCTCCAAGCCCTTTCCACTTATCGGAAATTCCCGAACCTGAAAAGATTATTGAAACTGCACTTGCCTGCCGTCCCGATATTCGGGCAGCTGAACTTGAAATCGAAATAGCCGGAAAACAGCTGGGATGGGAAAAATCAAAGATTTTTAACCTGACTGCCATGCTGGATGCCAATGCAGAGGGAAAAGAAGGCTTTGAAATGGGACCGGGTGGGCAAATAATAATTCCATTATTTTATTTCAACCAGGGAGGCACAGAAAGAGCCCGGACTGAAATTGAACGGGCAGCAAACAATTACCTTGCCATACAACAGTCCATTCGAAAAGAAATACTTGAAGCATACCAGGGTTACCTGGCAGCCCACTCTACTTATGAAATGCTGCAAAATGAAATTTTAAACAAAGCAAAAAAGGCGGTTGATAATGGTGAATTGGCGTACCTTTCAGGAGAGATCTCATACCTGGAATTCCTGGAATATAAGAGGCAATTCCTGAATGCCCGTTTAAGATTCATTATTGCTGAAGCAGAAACAAGAATAAATATGGCGAATCTGTGTTACAGTACTGGCTGGAAAACGTTGCCCTTTTAGCAGACATAACATACAAGAAAATGGATCTAAGATTTGAATTACAACCACTGATACTCCGGTACCTTTCCCTGATACTCATTTTCAGTTTTAATGGATGTAGCAACAGGAATCCTGAAGTGGAAACCACACAAAAACCCGCAGTGGTAATAAACCAGGTGAAGGAGAATACCCTGACGGAGGTACACCTGACACCTGAAGCCGAAATTCGGCTTGGCATTGAGACAAGACCGGTAGAATTAAAAAATATGCCAAAAACACTGACGGTTGGTGGAGAGATCATGTCCCCTCCCGGCCAGGATGTTAAAGTTACAGCACCTGTTGCCGGTACTGTCATAGGAGCGCACAGCGGTTATTTCCCTGTTGCGGGATCATTCATCAAAAACGGGCAGGAAGTAATGCGTCTGATCCTTATTCCACCGGAAATGGATATCATCAGTGCACAGGAGGAAGTAAGGGTAAAACAAATGGAATACGATGTAGTCCTGGCTGAAGCAGAGCGGGCTGAACATCTCCTCACCACTAAAGCAATCAGTGAAAAGGCGTTTGAAGCCACACAGGCTCGTCTGGCCAGAGCAGAAGCATCACTCACTGCAGCCAGAGGGCGGTTAAACCTTTATCAGGGAAGGGATCTCGATTCCGTTGCAATGGATCTTTCAACGTATCATATTGAATCCCCCGTAAATGGTGTTATCCAGAATATGTTTGTTACACGGGGCCAAACCATTAGTGCATCCTATGTCATGTTCGAAGTTACACCCATGGATCGTTTCTGGATTCGTGTTCCTGTTTATTCCGGGGATGTCCTGAATGTCGACCGCAACCAGAAAGCTTCCATTTCAGCAATGGGAAAGGATGACGAAGCAGGGTTCATTCATGCCAATCCAATTCAGGGGCCCATGCGTAGTGATGCAGGCAGTGCTTCATCTGATCTTTACTATGAAGTTGACAATAAGGCTGGTCTTTTCAGGGCTGGCCAGAAAGTGAGTGTAACCCTCACCTTGAAATCAGCAGAAGAAAGTCTGGTAGTACCTTATTCTTCAATAATATACGATATGTATGGCGGGAGTTGGGTCTATGTAAAATCGGATTTGCAGCTATATACCCGCACAAGAGTTGAACTCAGTCATGTTTCAGATACACTGGCGGTATTGACACGGGGAGTTCAACCCGGTGATAAGGTTGTATGTACCGGTGTAGCCGAACTTTACGGAACAGAATTTGGAGGAGGAAAATAATGAGGTGGCTCATATCAACTGCATTGCGTTTACGGGTAGCTATCGTAATCCTGATGGTTATCCTTCTGGTTGCCGGTACCCGGATCGTGAGCCGCACGCATTTTGATGTTTTTCCTGAGTTTGCCCCTCCCCTGGTTGAGATACAAACAGAAACACCCGGATTATCCACCGCAGAAGTGGAAATACTGGTTACCGTACCGATTGAAAATGCCATGAACGGAGTTTCCTGGCTGAAGCTTATCCGTTCAAAATCTGTTCTCGGGTTATCGTCCGTTGTACTCTATTTTGAAGATGGGACCGACCTCATGCAAGCCCGTCAAATGGTTCAGGAACGACTTACCGTTATCTCCGGCAAACTTCCGGGTGTTGCCAAACCACCGGTCATGCTATCACCCCTTTCATCAACCAGCCGGGTTCTGAAAATCGGGATTACATCAGACTCTCTTTCTCAAATGGAAATGACAACTCTTGCAAAATGGACTATCCGTCCACGGTTGATGGCAATTCCAGGTGTGGCAAATGTAGCAATCTGGGGACAGAGAGACCGTCAGATACAGGTATTGATCAATCCCAACCACCTGCAAACTCACGGTGTTACGACCAGCGAAGTTCTAACGGCAGTAAAAAAGGCAGTTGAAATAGGGGGTGGAGGTTTCATGGATACTCCCAATCAACGGTTGGCCATATCTTTTGTTTCCACCGTTAAATCTCCCAAAGACCTTTTTAATGTCCCCGTCACCATTCGCAATGGAGTTCCCATAAAGCTGGGTGACCTGGCTGAGATTGTGGAGGGTTCTCCTCCTCCTATTGGCGATGCGATCGTAAATGACCAACCCGGACTTTTACTCATTGTTGAAAAACAACCCTGGGGGAATACACTTGAAGTAACCCGTCAAATAGAAGAAACCCTGGAAGCCTTAAAACCCGGTCTGAAGGATATTGAAATTGATTCAACAATCTTTCGTCCGGCCACATTCATTGAGATGTCGCTCCGAAACCTGAACCGTGCCTTATTGATCGGTTGTATCCTTGTGATTGCTGTACTGGCATTCTCCCTGAATGATTGGAGAACAGCCCTGATCAGTGTTCTTGCCATTCCAGCATCACTAATTACTGCAGCTCTGATATTAAACTACCAGGGTGGCACAATCAATACTATGGTTCTGGCAGGTCTTATCATTGCCCTTGGCGAACTGGTGGATGATGCCATTATAGATGTAGAGAATATCATGCGGCGGCTGAGGCAAAACAGGGAAGCGGGTCATCCCGACTCGGCGTTCAAGGTCGTACTGAATGCATCTCTCGAAGTAAGAAGTGCTGTAGTCTATGGAAGCCTCATCGTTGCGCTGGTACTGATGCCTGTATTTTTCCTTACTGGATTGGCAGGGTCCTTTTTCCGGCCACTTGCTTTTTCCTACATTCTTGCCATCATGTCTTCCCTAATGGTTGCATTAATTCTGACTCCAGCCCTTTCGCTGATTCTGCTTCCCAGGGCTTCAGAAAAGAAAGAGACAACTGTTATGATCCGGCTAAAATCCTGGTATGAAAAATTGTTATCCCGTATCGTGCGGTATCCAAAGCGGCTGTTTATCATCATCAGCGTTGTATTGCTGGCATCACTGGTTTCTCTTCCATTTCTCGGGGAGGAATTTCTTCCCGATTTTAAAGAATACGATTTCCTTATGCACTGGGTAGAGAAACCCGGTACTTCCATCGAGGCTATGGATCGGATTACCATCCGGGCAAGCAAGGAATTGCGGTCCATACCCGGTGTGAGGAATTTCGGTGCACATATCGGCCGGGCAGAAATTGCAGATGAGGTGGTCGGTCCAAATTTCACTGAACTCTGGATTAGCCTCGACCCGGATGTTAAATACAGTAAAACGGTGAATAAAATACAGGAAGTTGTGAATGGATACCCCGGTCTTTACCGTGATCTGTTAACGTATCTTCGTGAACGGATCAAAGAGGTGCTTACCGGATCAAGTGCAACCCTGGTAATCCGGATATATGGAGATGATCTGGAAATCATACGAAATAAATCCGAAGAGGTAAGAGATGCCATCATGGATATTCCCGGCGTAGTCGATCTTAAAGTACAACCTCAGGATATGGTGCCTCAGATTGAAGTCAGGGTTAAACCCGAAAAAGCATTACAATATGGACTGACAGCCGGAAACATCAGGGAAGCAGTAAACATCTATCAGAAAGGGATCAAGGTTGGCGAATTTTTTGAAAACCAGAATATTTTTGATGTTACTGTCTGGGGAGTACCGGAAGTTCGATCCAATATCAATGCCCTTCAAACACTTATGCTGGATATTCCCACAGGAGGACTTGTCCCATTGAACGAAGTGGCAGATGTCCTGATTTTACCGGTACCCAATCAGATCACCCGTGAATTTGCTTCAAGGTACACAGAGGTAACATGCAATGTAAAAGGCCGTGACCTCAGCAAAGTAGCAGGTGATATAGAATCCCGGTTAGAAAATATTCCATTTGACCGGGGCTATCATCCTGAACTTCTGGGAGAATATGCGGCTCAGCAGGAGGCTAAAAACCGCATCCTGGCGCTCTCACTCCTGGTACTCATTGGGATATTTATAATACTCCTCTCAGATTTTGGATCCGCCCGTCTGGCAATCCTGATATTTTCAGGTTTACCCTTTGCCCTGACCGGTGGTGTGATTTCAGCTATCCTAAGTGGAGCGGTTCTCTCCCTGGGTTCATTGATCGGGTTTATTACTGTTTTAGGTATAGCAGCCAGAAACAGTATTATGCTGATCAGCCATTACCGTCACCTGGAGCTTTATGAAGGGGAAGAATTTGGGCTTCCTCTTGTTATTCGGGGTGCCAGGGAACGTCTGATGCCAATCCTTCTGACAGCAATAACAACTGCACTCGCACTGCTTGCAATCGTTGTAGGAGGGAATCGTCCCGGACAGGAAATTGAATACCCAATGGCCCTGGTTATTTTAGGAGGATTAATCACTTCCGCTTTGCTCAATCTGTTAGTCATGCCAATCATCTACTGGAAATTTGGCCATGTTTCAGTCAAAGAGGAAAATTAATTTCTCCGCCATCCAATTCATCTTTATCCAATCCATTTTGCCAAAAGATTGAAGAACCCAAGAAGTTTCAGTGAAGAGAAGAAGAGTGCTGCCAGCAGTATAATCCGTACAAACCGGGGACCCCAGCTTACAGCTACTCGGGTTCCAATGAAGGATCCTATCATGTTCCCAACCGCCAGAATCAATCCCAACTTGTAATCAACCTGTCCATGGATCATAAAAATGGCAAGTGCAAAGGGAGTATACAACAGGATGATGAACAATTTCAGGGCATTGGCTTTGATAAGATCAGCCCCCACACCCATCACCAATCCTGCCAGCAGGAAAAATCCAACCCCTGCCTGAATAAATCCTCCATAAATCCCGATGAGAAAAAAAATGATGATCTGGATCAGCGTTGGTTTTGAAGAGACCTTGCCTTCCTGCTTCTTTATCCACTGCTCAGGTTTGTAAATGATTACGAAAAACATGAATAATAAAAGACCGGCAATGGTCTTTTCCATGATTGCCTCATTAAAATGAATGGCAATCTGAGCACCTAAAATGGAGCCTGCAATAGCAGGAAGTGCAATCCAGATTCCCTCTTTCAAATCAAGGATCTTCTGCTGTTTGAAACTTCCGACACCAACCACATTTTGAAGAAGTATAGCAATCCGGTTTGTTCCGTTAGCAACATTGGCGGGTAAACCAAGAAACATCAATAACGGAAGGGTCAGTAACGAGCCACTCCCGGCGAGTGTATTGATAAAGCCTGCCAATACGCCAACACCTATAACTGCCAGGTAAATATACCACTCCATAATCGTAGTAAATCGTTTCTATTTCACAAACAGGGGTGAAAAGTTATGGATAACGCTAATAGGCAAAAAGAGGAAAATCCTTTACCAGTTCATGCACATCGCTCTTCACAGTTTCAATTCTTTTCTCATCTTCGATGTTCATGACGATCTGATCGATGAGGTCAACGATGGGTTCCATATGCTTCTCTTTCATTCCCCGGGTGGTTATTGCGGGCGTACCCAGTCTGAGGCCGGATGTTTGAAAGGGTGATCGTGAATCAAACGGGACCATGTTTTTATTCACGGTAATATCGGCCTTCACAAGGGTATTTTCGACCAGTTTGCCAGTAATTTCAGGTACTTTGGTTCTCAAATCAATCAACATGGAGTGGTTATCCGTTCCACCGGAAACCACATGATAACCGCGGTCAATGAATGCCTGAGCCATGACCTGTGCATTCTTTTGCACCTGTTGCTGATACTCTTTGAATTCGGGCTCTAACGCCTCTCCAAAGGCAACTGCCTTGGCAGCTATGATGTGTTCAAGCGGTCCACCCTGTGTTCCCGGGAAAACCCCTGAGTTGATCAGTGAGGACATCATTCGGATATCCCCTTTCTTTGTGGTTTTTCCCCATGGATTTTCATAATCTTTACCGATCAGGATAAATCCACCCCTGGGTCCTCGCAAAGTTTTATGGTTGGTGGAGGTGACAACATGAGCGTATTCAAGAGGATTATCAAGCAGTCCGGCTGCGATTAAACCAGCCGGATGTGCCATATCCACCATGAGCAGGGCACCAACTCCGTCAGCAATTTCCCTCATCCGTTTATAGTCCCACTCGCGGGAGTAGGCGGATGCCCCGCCAAGGATCATTTTGGGTTTTTCTCTCTTTGCTATCTCTTCCATCTTATCGTAGTCGATCAAACCGGTTTTCTCATCCACACCATAGGCAACCGGCCGGTATAAAATCCCGGAAAGATTCACCGGTGATCCGTGTGAAAGGTGGCCTCCATGTGAAAGATCGAGTCCCATAAACGTATCGCCGGGTTCAAGAATGGTGAGGAATACCGCCGCATTCGCCTGCGCACCGGAATGGGGTTGAACATTTGCAAATTCAGCACCAAAAAGTTCCTTTACCCTGTCAATTGCTAACTGCTCGGTTTCATCCACCACTTCACAACCTCCGTAATACCGGTGACCCGGGTAGCCCTCTGCATATTTATTGGTAAGTACCGAACCCATTGCTTCAAGCACCTGTGGGCTTACAAAATTCTCTGAAGCGATCAATTCAATTCCGTTCAACTGACGTTGATACTCCTTTTCTAAAAGGTTGAAAATCTCTGAATCTCTTTTCATGTAAAGTAGTTCTTTCGTGTAACAGAGCTCAAATTTAAAGTATTCATGAGAATTTTGGAAGAGATTTCTTTGATTTCAAAAAAAACATAGTTACATTTAGCCTAATCATCCAACCTAATCTCTTACTAAATTTTATATTATGGAAGAAGAAGAAAAAAAAGAACCCATGGAAGAGCAAAAAGCTGAACCACAAGAAGAACCAAAAGCCGAAGCTGTAGAACAACCACAGCCAGCGGCACCCACACAGGAAAGACCTACTTTTCTGACTGTTCTATGCATCCTGAGTTTCATCGGAGTTGGAATTCAGGTAATTCAGGGCCTCATTTCCCTTTTCGCAAAAAGTGCCGGTTCCATACTTTTGGAAGCTGCTGAATCTATGGAGGGGTATCAAGAAGTGCCCGGAACTGAATATGTTGAAGAATCATTGAGTTATGCATCCACCCTGGGTATTGTGAGTATACTGGCAGCGCTGGTATGCCTCTGGGGTGTTCTCTGGATGTGGAAACTGAAAAAAACGGGGTATTATATTTACATAGTCGGTGAATTGGCTCCAGTAATCGTCTCCTTTATCCTGGTAGGATTTGGTAGTTTCCTGGGTGGTTTCTTCGCTTTTATCGGATTAATCTTCCCGGTTCTGTTCATCATCCTGTATGGACTGAATGTTAAACATATGTCGTAATCACCGACAGAAGATGCATTAAAGGCTATCTTTGAAGATAACCTCTAAAGGACTTTTTAGGAAGTCCTTTTTTTTGTCCCTATGGAAAAACAGGATTGCCAAAGAGAGCTATTAAATCACTCTTCAGAATGCTTTTGAAGCACTTTCCGGTAAGCAGAAAAGATTCTTGATTTCGAGATAAAACCGATGTATTTATCTCCATCCAGAACGGGCAGGTTCCATGCATTGCTCTCATTGAACTTCTCCATAACGATTTCCATCGTATCCTCCAGTAGGACATAGGTTGGTGGGGAAACCATCAGGTCACGGACATAGGTATCATTGTACATCTCCCGGTTAAACATGATGTCTCTGACGTGATCAAGAAGCACAACTCCAATCAAATGATTTTCTTCATCAATTACCGGAAAAAGGTTTCGTTTCGATTGTGATATCCGTTTTACCAGCTCACCCAGTGTGTCATCCTGGTGAACGGTCTTCAGGTCTTTCTCAATCTCTCTGTCCCATTTCATCAGGGTCAGAATGGCCCTGTCTTTGTGGTGTGTAATCAGTTCGCCTCTTTTTGCAAGCCGCTTGGTATAGATGGAATGTGGTTCAAAATACATGATGGTCATAAACGAAACGGTTGATGTTATGATCAGGGGTACAAGCAAACCATATCCACCGGTGATCTCTGCAATCAGGAATATGGCAGTCAGTGGTGCATGCATTACTCCCGCCATAAGACCTGCCATTCCTGCAAGCGTAAAGTTGCTTTCAGTAAGGCGTACTGTCTCCAAACCGTTCACGAGCCGGGCGAAAAAGAATCCTGTAACGCCCCCCATGAACAGCGTGGGAGCAAAAATACCACCCACACCACCTCCCCCGGTTGTTACTGACATGGCCAAAACCTTACATACCATGATCATGGCAAGGTAACCCAGCAATAACCAGTAATTATCACGAAAAACATAGAAAAAGCTGTTCTCCACCACACTGGCTGTATCTCCATTCAGCAGGGCTGTTATGGTTGTATAACCCTCTCCATAAAGGGGAGGAAAAAGAAAAATCAGAATGCCCAGTGATACTCCTCCGAGAAGTAGTCTGATGTATTGGTTTTTCAGTTTCCCGAACGAAGATTCGACGAACATGGTCATCCGGGTAAAATAGAGGGAAAGCAACCCGGCAAAGATCCCCAGGAGGATATAAAAGGGAATATTGTTCAGGATAAACGGTTCGGTCAGGTGGTGGGAAAAAAGAACCTCCTTACCCATCAGAAAGAAAGCGATGGTGGCTCCGGTAACAGAAGAGATCAACAGCGGGACAATGGATGAGATAGTAAGATCAAGCATCAGCACCTCAAGCGTGAAAACGATTCCGGCAATGGGGGCTTTGAAAATTCCCGCAATGGCTCCTGCCGCTCCACAACCTACCAGCAGGGTTATCGATTTGTAATTGAGCCGCAAAAGCCTTCCAATGGTAGATCCGATGGACGCACCGGTCAGGACAATCGGAGCCTCTGAACCTACGGACCCGCCAAATCCAATCGTAACTGTAGTAGCAAGAATAGACGAATAGTTGTTGTGTGGTTTCAGAATACTGTTCTTTTTTGAGATGGCATAGAGAATTCTCGCAACCCCGTGAGCAATGTTGTCTTTAACCACATACCGGACAAACAGTACCGTAATCAGAATGCCAAACAACGGATAGGCCAGGTAGAGGTAGCTTTCTGATTCGACATCAAATCCACGGGTTAGCAGGACTTGGGTATAATGTATCGTGTTTTTGAGCAGAACAGCTGCCAATCCACTGATGATCCCGACAACGAAACTCAGGATGTAGATCAATTGGCGCTGACTGATATGCTTTATACGCCAGATAAGGAACCGTGCCAGTAAACTCTTTTTTTCCATACCAGCCGCAAAAGTAACAATTGTTATTCCTCTGAAAAATCACGAATAATCGAGCGGTAGGTAGAAAAAACATTTGCCCGGGAGACAAATCCAACATACTTCCCATCTTTCAGCACCGGTAAGTTATAATGGGTGGATGTCTGGAATTTTTGAGCTACCTCTTCCATCGATTCATTCGGGGAAACCGACGGTTCGGGCATGAACATCAGGTCCCTGACCAATGTTTTGTTATACAACTCCTGTTTAAAAACAATGTGTCGGATATCGTTAACCCACACCACACCCAGTAGTATTCCATCTTCATCAACAACCGGGAAGATATTTCGTACCGATTTAGAGATCACATTTACCAGCTCCCCCAGGGTTGCATCAGGACCGATCGTATTGAAGTTTCGTTCAATCAGTTTATCAACCTTCATGAGCGAAAGAGCAGCTTTATCCCTGTCGTGTGTCATCAGTTCCCCTCTTTTAGCCAGCTGTATGGTATAGACAGAATTGGTTTCAAAGATCCGGATGGTGGCATAGGATACCGTAGCAGTGATCATTAGCGGCATAAACAGTCCATATCCTCCTGTCACTTCAGCAATCAGGAATATAGCGGTCAGGGGTGCATGGATCACTCCGGCAAGCAATCCGGCCATACCCACCAGGGCAAAATTACTTTCCGGAATATCAAATCCCAGTTGATTGCACACTTTTGCAAAAAATAATCCGGAATTGGCACCGAGAAAAAGAGTAGGGGCAAATATTCCACCAACGCCCCCGCTGCCGAACGTGACAGAAGTAGCCACCACTTTGAATAAGATAATGACCACCAGGATAATCAACATGGCAACAATATTATCCCGCTGACCATAATATAAGGAATAATCGAACAGGTAGGAGAAGTCTCCGTTCAGGCAGTTGTTTATAGCCTGGTATCCCTCCCCATACAGGGATGGAACAAAAAAGATCAGGACACCCAGTATCACACCACCCAGTAACAGTTTATTATACCAGGAATGTATTTTAT
>Ga0315539_1002001_pt1 | contig 14788 bp, 13 predicted proteins | sample SalMarSW160150MG_FD_203097 | JGI IMG/M metagenome (GOLD analysis project Ga0315539, IMG submission 203097) | Salt marsh sediment microbial communities from the Plum Island Ecosystem LTER, Massachusetts, United States - Salt Marsh Sediment SW1601-150 ... | reverse complement strand
ATACCCGCCGCAAGTCCCGCCGAAGGCGGGACAAGCGGGCGGGCCCGCCTGAATGGCCGCCGAAGGCGGCCTTTCGGCGGGGAGCGCTTCCCTGCGGAGGAAGAGGTCGGACGTTCCATGTCCGCCTGCATGCGCAGCGAAGCGAAGCTTTCGGCGGGGAATCGTCCCGATCGCACCATCGAAAAACCCCCGGCATACGGCCGGGGGTTTTTGTGATGCGGCCACAAAACCTACGCCTCCGGCAACTGTCGGGGGATTTTACGTGGCATCACCATAACGCAAAAACGAATCAGGCCCGTCTCCTTGAGTGGGGGAGACGGGCCGTTGGCATGATGCAGATTCCTACAGATGGCGAAGTGCGCGAGGGACGCGAGGTGCTGGAGCGGGTTTCTTGCTCGGCTTTGGAATTTCCGGCGCGCCCTGGACGGCGAAGCCCGTGGCTTTGCTTACCAGGCGTCCGTTGCGCCACTCGTGCGTCTCAACGCCATACCGCTTTCTGATGTTTTTTCGTTTGGCGATGTGCGCTTTGTCCTTATTATTTTTTTCCGCCGTCATGGCCGGGCACCTCCATCGTAGGGGACGAAAATGAGCTACGCTGAAGATCAGCGTACGCGTTAAACGATCGTCAATGAAATCCGAAAAGCAGGACGGGTTAATATATAGACAGGTATCTATATATATGCTAAGATTACAAATCAAGAATGTTTTCCCTAAAAATCGTAAGAATATCTCTAAAAGTTAGCCATACTTGACAAATAAGCATAAAAGTGACAAAGTGGGCGAACTTAAGCAGACATTTGGCATCAGGTATCCGGCTTTTGGCCGGAGCGGAAGCTCTTCCTCTGAAGCCAGATGCCAAACGCTAAAAGCCAAATGCAACCTATGAAACGACATTGGAAGAAAGCGCTCTCCATCATCATCGTTATCGCCGTTATCGGGGCGATATTGCTCATTGCCGCGCGCGGCTTCGGCAAGGAAGATGAGACGGTTGAGGTAAGGGAATACACGTACGGCGTGAAAACCATGAAGGTTGAACCCGGGCTTGATTATTCGTTCATGGTGACCGGCGTAGCGGCCGTGGGGCAGAAAGCGAATTTGCTCGCCGAGCGCCGCGCGAACGTGCAGGACATCTACGTGAAAGCCGGCGACGTTGTGCGCGAAGGGGATGTTCTCATGCTCCTGTATTCCGAGTCGCTCGATTCCAGTTTTTTGAATACGCAGCTCTTGCACGCGAACGCGCAGGCGAATCTTTCGACCACGCAGGCCGTGGCGAACAACCAGATCGAGTCTGAACGGCTCCGTCTTGAAACCGCGGAGATCCAGCTCAATAACACGCTCGCACAGAACGAGGTCCAGCGCCGCCAGTCCGAAGAGGCGCTGAACTCGGCAAAACTGAACGCGGGTCTCTCCGTGGCGCAGGTGGAACTCGGACTCGAGACGGCGGAGAAGAATTTGAAGCAGACGAAGGCGCTCAACGCCTCCAACCTGTTCGTGGCGCAGACCGGATTGAATAACGCCATCCGTTCACTCAAGACGTCCATGTTTACGGGGTTGAGTACGGCGAATGAGCTGTTGGAAGCGTCAAACGATTTTCGCGGAAGCGCGGGACGGTACAAGGACCTCATCGGAAACATTGCGGGAAATTCAAAACGCGAAGCGGAAGATGCGTTGAAATCCGCGGCGGATGCGTATATCAACGTGGAAGATACGTATGAATCCATGCGCGAAACCGCGCTATCCGCAGAGGAAGCGCTTGATAAGACGCTCGTCGTGTTGAACTTTACGGTTCCGACCGGTGCATTGAACGAGACGCTGTTGAACGCATACATTTCATCCGTCTCTCAGAGCCTCGCATCCGTGCGGGGAGGGATCGCGGGTCTCGAATCCGCGCAGGGATCGTATCTCGCCACGAAGAATGCGAACGCAACGAATTTGATCGCATCGCAGCAGCAGGTTGAGAGTGCCAAACGCGCACTCGATTCGGCCAAGCAGGACATCAACGGGAAGTCGCAGGCCGTGGTGAATGCCGAAGCTGCGCACGCGTCCGTCCTCGCACAGCTCACGACGGCGGAATCCGGCGCGCGCCGGGCCGTGGAATCCGCCAGGCTCGCCTATGAGAACGCCAAGCGTTCCGCGGATTTGCAAACGATCGGCGCAAAGAACGCCCTCGTTTCGAGCCAGGATGCTCTGAGCCAGCTCAACATTTCACGCGACAAGCTCCTCGTTCGCGCCGCGTTCAACGGCACGATCGCCGATATCCCGGTGGTGTTGGGCGAAGAGGTGAACGCGGGGACGGCGCTCGCCGTGCTCGAGAATACGGATACCATGCAGATCGAAGTATTCTTGTCCCGTGATGATGCCGACCGCATCGCCGTTGGAGATGCCGTGAGCTTCGGCGAACAAACGGGAACGATCATATCCATCTCAACGAGTGCGGATCCGATGACCAAGAAATACAAGGTCGAGATTGACCCGAAGAGCATGGATTTGAACCCGGGCCAGTTCGTGCGCGTGGAATTCACTTCGACCAAGGGATTGGACGGAGGCCGCCTCTTCATTCCGATTACGGCCGTGCTCATCTCTTCAAACGAAACCTACGTGTGGACGATCGAAGAGGGGAAGACCAAGAAGGTTCCGGTTGAGCTCGGAAACATCCAGGGCGATCACGTGGAACTCATCGGCGGCATTGATCAGGGCATGGAAATCATCATCGAGGGCGGACGCATCATCGAGCAGGAAGGCACGTTGGTAGAGATTACGTCGTCTCAAGAGAATCAGACAGAATAAATATCGAATGTCTACAGAATTAATATCGAATGACGAATGTCGAATGTCGAAAGGGTGCCATTAAGACGTTTGACGCTGAAATAAGGTTTTCGATATTCGGTATTCGACATTCGATATTACTCAACTATGGTTACACGTGAATCACTGCTCCAAGAAGCTGCGGAGATGCGGAAGCACTACACCGCGTTTTTCGTGAAGAACTGGCACGTGACGCTCCTCATCCTCATCGCCCTCGTCATCGGCGGCGTTTTGAGCATCTATTCCATCCCGAAGGAATCGGATCCTGAGGTCGCCATCCCGATCGCCGTGGTCTCCGTGGCCTACCCGGGCGCATCTCCGGGCGACATCGAAAAGCTCATTACGAATCGCATGGAGGAGCGGCTCGCGAGCCTTACGAACGTCAAGCAGATTTCATCCGCATCGCGGGAAGGCCTCGCATCCATGACCGTTGAGTTTGAGGCGTCTGCGGATCTCGAAGATTCCATTCGAAAGCTCAGAGACGAGGTTGAAAATGCGAAGTCCGTTCTGCCGGAAGATGCGAGCGACCCCGTGGTTTCGGAAATTCGCATGGATGACTTTGCCATCGTCACGTACTCCATGCTTGGGAACGTGGCGCCGGACGAGCTCAAGAAGTACGCCGAAGACTTGCAGGATCGATTGGAAGCCATTTCCGGCGTATCCAAAGCCCCGTTGTACGGCATCGAGCGCGAGGAGATGCAGGTCTACATTGATCCGAGCGCATTGGACGGCTACGGACTCAGCATCGGCCAGGTGGTCGCGGCCATTCGCGCGGGGCATGCGGACATGCCCGTCGGATCGCTTCGCGCGGACGATTTTTCATACCAGCTGTCGCTCAAAGGCCAGCTTGATTCGGCGGAAGACTTCCTGAACCTCCCCATCGCGTCTCGGGACGGGGAGAGCATTCTGCTCCGCGACATCGCGGAGGTACGCGAGGCGTTCGCGCAAAAGGGGAGCGAGTCCACCGTGTATCAGGTCTCGACCGGCGAGGAGAAGCGCTCCGTCACGATCCAGCTCTACAAGCGCACCGGCGGGAACATCCTCGGCATCGTGGACGAAGCGAACGACGTCGTGCGCGCGTACGACGAAGAGGTTCTGCCGCCGGGCATGGAGGTGTTCGTGACGAACGACTTCTCCGTGTTCATCCGCGATGACGTGAATACGCTGGGGCGAAGCGGCTTGCAGACGGCGATCATCATCTTCATCATCCTGTTCATCGCGTTGGGATTCCGCGAAGCCATCCTCACGGGGGTCACGCTTCCGTTCATCATCCTCATTTCGTTCCTCGGCCTGTACACGTACGGCGAGACCTTGAACTCGCTCGTGCTCTTCGCGCTCATCCTGTCGCTCGGACTCATCGTTGATACATCCATCGTCATCATGGAGGGTATCCATCATTTTTTGAAAGAAGAGAATCTGCCGCCCATGGATGCGGCGCTCATGAGCATTAAGACGTACAAGACGCCGCTCATTTCCGCCACGCTCACTACGATCAGCGCATTCATGCCGCTCATGCTCATGAGCGGCATCATGGGGGACTACGTAAGTCATATCCCGATTACGGTGATCATTGCGCTTACGGCGTCGCTCTTCGTGGCAATCCTCCTGCTCCCGGCCGTGGCCGTGCGCATCTTCCGTAATTTTGATCCGATGAAGCCGCGCAAGGAGCCGTTGCTCTCGCATATCATCAAGCCGCTCAGCGTTTGGCACATGAACCTGCTGCGCAGGACGCTCCCGAGCCGCGGAAAGCGCTGGGCTTGGATCATTTCGCTCGTCCTCCTGTTCGGCATCGGCGTTTCCTTCCCGGCCATCGGCGTGCTGAAGACGGAGATGTTCGGCGGGTACGACCTGGATTTCTTTTACGTGAACGTGGAAACGCCCGTAGGGTCGAGTCTGGAAGAAACGGCGCGTGTGACCAAGCAGGTCGAAGAGCTCGTCAAACAGGTTCCGGAACTGCAGAACTTCGTAACCGTCATCGGCGGGCAGACTTCGATCAGCATGAGCACGGGATTCGGGAGCTCCGAAGGGGCGAACCTCGCAAGCATCACGGTGAACCTCACGCCAACGAACGAGCGGAAGATCAAGTCCTATACGATTACGGATGATTTTCGTGAACAGATCAAGCAGATCACCGATGCCAAGGTAGAGGTGCAGGATTTGGGCGCCGGACCTCCGAGCGGAGCGGCGGTCTCCCTTCGCGTGCTCGGAGGCGATCCCGCTTCATCCGAACGCGCGGCAGAAGCGATTTTGCGCGAGCTCGAAACCATCGACGGCGTGCTGGACCCGGGGACGAGCGTGGAAGCCGGAACCGGCGAATTTCAGTTTACGCTCAAGCGCGATGCGCTCTCGTACTACGGGCTTTCCGTAACGCAGGTTGCGGGCGAGCTCCGTTCGGCCGTCTTCGGCAATGATTCCGTAAAGATCATCCGGTCGGGCGAAGAAGTCCCCGTGGTCGTCCGTCTGGACTTCCGGGACCCGGAATGCACGAACGATCCGGTCACTTCTCTGTTGGAAAAGCGCGATCGGCTCACCATTTGTCCGTCCCGCATCACGAACATCGGGGAAGTCGAAGAGATCCTCATTCATACGCCGGTTGGCGCGGTTCCGATCGCGGAGCTGGCTGACGTAGAAGTCCATCCGTCCGTGCGATCCATCCGCCACGAAGACGGGGAGCAGGTCGTGACCGTTGAGGCGTCGAATCGCGAAGACGTGACCGCGCTTGAAATTACGGATCAGCTCAAGGAGAAGATCGCGGGTATGACCCTGCCGGAAGGCGTGCGCGTGGAGTTCGGCGGCGACCTCCAGCAGATTGCCGAATCGTACGCGAGCTTGTGGAACGCGCTCATCGTCGGCCTGATCCTCATCGCCTTCTTCCTCGTGCTCCAGTTCAAGTCATACAAACAGCCGTTCATCATCCTGTTCTCACTTCCGTTGTCGCTCATCGGCGTGTTCTTCGGCCTCGCGCTCCTGGGACTGAACTTCAGCTTCCCGGCCTTCATCGGCATTGCCGCGCTCGCCGGCATCGTGGTGAACGACTCCATCGTCCTCATCGACAGGATCAACGCGAACATCCGCAATGGATTCGAAAAGATGGAAGCGATCATCGTGTCCGCCGGCGAACGCCTCCAGCCGATCATCCTCACGACCGTCACGACCGCCGTGGGAGTCCTCCCGCTCGCTTTCACGAACGAGCTCTGGCAGGGCCTGGCCTGGACCATCATTTTCGGCATCATCTTCGCCACGGTCCTCTCCCTCATCATGGTCCCGATTTTCTACATGATGCTGGAGGGGAAGAAGAAGTAACGTCCGAATATCGGCGTAAGTCGTTGCTTTTTAAGGGCGGGGCAAGGCTCCGCCCCTACATCATCTGGACCGTTCGCATTTTACCGATCGTTGCACGCGTCCCAGACCACGCAACGACTCCCATAAACCGCGATGCGTGTCATGAAAACGCAACGTTCCTCGTAGGGGCGCACAGCTGTGCGCCCCTAAACATCCGCGAAGGCCGTTTTTTATGGACATGGCACGTTACGTCCAACGCCACGAAAACCGTCGCGTTTTACCCGGGCGCGTCTTGAATCCATGGAAATTTCGTGTGAATAGTTGGCTTGACAAATTATGAAAAATGTGCTTTAATAGCGCCATCGTTGGTTGCTTTGGCATACCTTAAAAACCCAAGAAAAGGAGAGAAGTCATGAAGTGCTTTAGCGTACACATGCGGCTGGGGGTCATGGAAGGCATTCGGCTTTCCGATCCCGCAGGCGGAATCCTCGTTATCGGCGATTCGCGCGTTCCCGTCGAAGGCATCAGAAGACGGCAATATCAGTGTTTGCGGGCCGTTCACCGAAAAGAGCCCGTGCTCCGCGTTATGACTGCGGATATTCAGTGGGACTCGTGGCGGCCTGAGCCGATATTCGTCGGACCGTTCAGGACCAAGCATGCCCTGATGTGCGGGTTAAACAGCGACGGCAGAACGGCGCTCGTCATGATCGGTTCGTACGGCCATCAATTCCTCGCGCTTGACTGCAAGGGCGAGGTTCCGCGAGTGATCGAGGATGAGAAGCTCCGCAGGAAAAAGAGCAGTGTGATGCTCGTTGCCCGCGGCGCCTATCCGCTTTTTTACAGAGGATGGGAAAATCGGGCCAACGTTCGACAGCGGCTCTACCGGATGCGGGAAAGAACGATGCTCCTGCTTGAGAGCAGAGACCCGAATCGGGAAGACGATGTCCTCATCAACTGGGACGGCCGATCCCTCACCATGATCCGCTGCCCGATGATCGGAGACATCATCACGTGAGGCTTACTCTTTGAACATACCTTTTGGGAATGCGGAAACTTTTTCCATTCTCAACTCGGAAAATCATCTTCAATGTTAGGTGATTTTCCATGAAGGGATGTGCTATCAATAAAATATTGAAAACATCCCTAATTGCCGAGCTTCTGACGGCATCCCGTCGGAACCTGAGCGATAAACGCCACCGAACCGGTGGCGTTTTTGAATATGTCCATCGCGGCTTTAACGGCGCGTCATTCCCAATCCGTTGTATTCTCGTCCGTGCATCCGCAATCAACCCGAACCCCGCAGGCGTTCGTATGTTCACCGCACGAAAGCACCTCATCCGTTTGCGGGGAACAGAAAATCCCATGGCACGTGACTCGCTGAACTCCGCATTTGTTCGCCTCTTGAACATAGCTGTTCCGGTATGCGCAGGACGGGTGCAGGAGCAGGGCGTACGCCAGGGCCGCAGCTCCGATAACGCCCGCAACGGATGCGATGATCGTCCGTTTGCCCATCTTCGTTTCTTTTTGAACAACAGGTTCGCGTTCGTCTGTCATGCCCTGTATCATACATGCCATGCGAACGCGTGCGAAGAAGGTCGTTGTGAACGACAAGATGCAAAAAGGCTACGTGTATTATCTGACCGAACCCGCGGGTCGGCATTTCCATCCGGAGTTTAAGCCCGATCTTAGCCCGAAGCAGATGCTGGCCTTGGGCGTATTCGGCGGCAAATACATGACGGACTGTGGCAAGGAATTTCCCAAAGACTGGTTCACGCGGGCCAAATTGAATCCAACGCGCCATGACCCCGCGCTCAATTATTTTGGCGTGAACGCATCCAAGCCCCTTCGGTACTGGAAGGCCAAAGGCTGGATCAACCGGCAAGACCCGCGCGGCTGGTTCCAATGGTACTGCCGCTACTACATGGGCCGCCGTTTGCCCGGGGAAGACGAACGCCAAATCAAACGCTGGCGCGCCATGCGCCGCCATGTGGCCCAGGTCAAAAAGAACTGCCGCAAAAACGACCTCTCCTGCCGCCGCCGTCAGCGCCAGGCCCTGTTACATTGGGCGTATGACGGGAGAAAATAAATATTTTTTTAATACCAGTTCATGCTATGATTATTTCTAATCTATGAAGAGAAGAAGTATTTTTTTCATGGGCATCGTTGCCGTATTTATTTTGGTAATCGCCGTTCTTGTATATACGAATACTCTGCTTGAAACGGCGGCGCTGATTAAGAGGTCGTTCTATTTGATGGAAACACGACGAGATACGCAGCGCGTTCATGGGTTAAGAGAAGTAAAAAAGACGGTTGAAGAGTTTTATGAAAAAAAAGGTGTTCTGCCGGAGAGTCTTACGGTGTTGGTGAGTAAAAGCAGGGGAGATTTTTCTCTCATGTTGGACCCTGTTTCTCAAGAGCCTTATGATTACCGTGTCGGCTCGGAGCGTGAAATACAAGCTTTAAGAGACCCTCAACCAATCTTCGAAATTTGTACAAATTTCGAAGCACCTTCTCCGTTGATATGGAAAGATATAACGCCACCATGCCCACAGGGCGGTCTTTGTGAAATGGCAATACGATATCAGGTCATCAATCCGATCGAACCAGAAGATGAGGATACGGAATTTTGGGACCATGCGATCGGATATGGCTGCTGGATGTTTGGTAGTGACGGCAGGTTTCTGTCAGGTTTTCGTGGAGATTAAAACTGCTTATAAAACGAAGTGTTTTTAATAGTTTTCTAGCGAACGAGTTTTTTAATCTCTTCTTCAACCGTATCGCTATTGAGCAGACCATCGCGCAATCTCGTAAGAAGTTTTTCCGGAACAGCCTCTTTTTGGATTAGAAGTCCTTCCGAAATCTTATTATTTATCTGCTGTTTGGTAAGGACTATTGGTTCATCGCAACGAAAGAGTGTCGGATGCTGAATGAAATCAGCATCCTCTGAGGTCGCTTGTACGATGACGCCGAGCTTAACTAAATTGGACCAGTAATCATCCATATGCTTTAAGGAGATACTGGTGGCGGTTACCATTACAATACGTTCGTCACTCGAAGGATCGGTATTTACAATGACGTGGTAATGTAACTTTGATCCTTTGTGATGATCCGCTTTAAATAAATAAACCCTTCCGGGTTCAAGTAATATTAATACCTGGAGTTCAGGAGGGATATAGATCATAAAATTTATGACCAAAGCTCCCTCAGTTTTTCCGATTCAATGAAAGCCGCTTTAGAAGTTTCAAGCGTATTTTTTGTTTGGTTGTTGAAAATTTGAGCTTCAGCAAACTTTTCTCGTAAAAGGGTTGAGCTGGTGTCGGGGTCTTTAAAAAAATCTTTATAACTCATGGGCATTTGCTTGCGTGCTCCACTTTCCAATATTCGTTTAAACTTCTTCCATTCCGGATACTCATGTGAAAGATCTTTAAGATCAAATTGATTAAACTTGCCAAGTTTCTCATAGACTTGTTCGAGTATCTCAATATCACTTTTTGACAGGACAGAGCCGTCTACATCATCGATCGATTTAAAATAATTGTCATCTGTTTTGCTTAGATATGTTCGAGCATATCCAAGTTGTTCATCGGAAAGGTATTGCGTTGCTTGATCAGTAATATCTCGTGTCATTGACCCCACAGGTCCCAACCGCATCGCGATGTAATCATCATTAGTTATCGATCGACCATATTTTCTCAAATGTAACCTATCGGCCATCCATATGAGTTTTATGGCCTTCATCTTATTGATGCTTCCGCCCTCCTTCTTGGCCAACCAATTTAAGACTTGAGTTATCTTTCTATGGTTGATCGGCATATCTTAAGTATAGCAGAGATAAGACGTACATTGTGGCTATCTTTTATTTTTGTCAACGAGAATAAGGATATATTGCTAATTTAAGCTTTTATATGTTGATTACCTGAATTTACGGAACCATTGTTCTGACAGACGAAATACGCGTTCCTGCATGCCTTTCCGGTCATCAAAATAGTGGGTCGCGCCCTTGATGATTGCGAACTCTTTTGGCTTTTGCGCTTTCTTGAAGTACAGCTTCGCGCCGCGGAGGAGTACGCCATTTCCCGCGACAATGATTTTGAGGGGCGCTCGAAAATTTTTCGAGAGGTCGGGCCATGCCAGCGTATCGGCTTCTTTAGCCATCTGCTTGCCGATGATAACGCCTACTCCCCATCGCATGAAGTACCCGTTCAGTGCTTTAATGTATTTTCCCGGAGGTGAATCATACGATGTGCGTGTAAACGAAATATTAAATGAGGGGTCCCACAACGCGACCGCGTCAAAATCTTGTTTTTGCGACAACAGAATCGCAGGGCAGCCGTAACTGTGTCCGGCAACAAAAATTTTCTTCACGCCGCGTTTGCGAAAATAGCGAACAACGGCGTCGAGATCGGCTGCATGGGTCTTAAGGGTGCAATCCTTGAGTTGTCGTGCGTCTTTTTCATAGCTATACAGATTGAACCGGAATGAAGCATATCCTTTTTCCGCGAACCAGCGTGCGGCATGCTCATGGAATCCTTCGCGAAAGTCACCGGGCAATCCGTGAACCGTGATGAAGAGCGGACGTGACAGCGATCCGTTCAATCGTCCATAGAGGGCGTAACGTTTGTTCAGTTTGATCCTCAAATTTTTTTCCATATGCAATTGAGACAGTATGACATTTTACTCTTGACAACGCAAAACCGCCCTTTCGGGCGGTTTTGGCATCTCATTCCTCAAACGTACTCCCCGTCAGCGAGATGTTCGACGGCGTGGTTTGCAAGTAGCAATCCGGTTCGTGGATGCCCGGGCTGGGGCCCCAGGGGGAGCCGGAGTCGTTGTTGGTGATGACGGAGCGGTCGATGGAAATCGTTCCCTGGACGTCGTTTGCCACGTAGAAGATGGCGCCGCCGAGTTCTTGCGAGGAATTGCCCGTGATTTCCGTGCCGCACATGTTGAGGGCATAGCTGTTGCCGTCCGCGTAGATTGCGCCGCCAAGGCCCCCGCCCGGGGTGCCGGATTGTGCGGGGTTCATGCCCCAGCCGATTGCTTCGTTATTCTTCAGTAAGCTGTTGTAGATGTTGTACGATGCGTAGAGCGCGCCAATGGCCCCGCCGTTGCTGCCGGAGTTGTTCTCGAACGTGCTGTTCACGATGTACACCGGGCCGTACTGCTGGGTGGCGTAGATTGCGCCGCCGGCAACGTCCGGGCCCGTGGAGGCGATCTGGTTGTTGCGGAACACGCTGTTTACCACTTTTAAGCTCCCGCCGTTCACGCTGATGGCCCCGCCGCCGCGCTCGTCCGAAGCTTTGCCGTTTTCAAACGTCATGTTCTGGATCACGAGCCGCGGCTCCAGCGAATTGTTGCAGTGCGCATTCAGCCAGCCGAGCTCTTGGTCGCAGGCGTCCTGGTACAAAATCCGGTGCGTACCATTGCCGCTCAGCGTCACCATGTTGCCGCCGTTAATCACGCGGTTGCCGTTCTTATCCGGTCCCACCTTGTTCAGCAGGCGGATTTCGTGGTCCAGCGTGATCGTGACCGGTTTGAATCCGCAGTTGAATGTGATGATCCCGCCGTTCTGCACTGCGGCTTCAAACGCCGCGGACGTGCAGGAGGCGGGGCTTCCATTCCCCACGACCGTGGTGGTGTGCGTCACGTCTTCCGCCTGCGCTTCGTCCGGAATGGAACAGCTCCCGGCCGGATTTCCGTGCGTCAAGGTCTGGTTGCCGGGGTTCGAGGGGATGGGATCTTCGGGCACGGGTGCGGACGGGTCGATTGTGGCGTTTGCGGCGAGCACTTCATCGGAATTGTACGCGGATGCGGACGCGATGGAGGATCCCGTGTGGTAGTTCATAAAAAACGTATCCGGGATATCGTGAACCTTCGTCGCCCAATTCGATCCGTAGAGCGAGATCGCAACGGCTTCGCTCTCGATCCAGCGGAGCGTGCCGTTCGCATCCACGGCGTAGACTTTCGGATTCGTCGTGATCTTCACCAGGTATTTTCCCGGGCGGTACGTCACGTTCCCGCCGATCATGAGCGAGGCGAGTTCCGCGTCCGAAATCGTTTTAACGCCGGAGAAGTCGCTGTACCAGCTAAAATACGTTTTCTCGTTCGGGAACACCCAGCGCGTGCCGTTTGAGTGGTAGTAGTACACGGCCGGGCCGGATGCCTTAATGAGATCTCCCGGCGAAAAGCTCGCGGCGCGGATATGCGCGGCCGGCATGAGCAAAAGGGAGAGGATGAGAAGGACGGTGAGGCGTTTTGTCATAGGGTAAAAGGATGGCATGGGGCGGAAGGATGTGCAAGAGTCGCTGCGGTTTTTTATCGGCATGTTGGGATGCGAACAAATGAAAACGGACCTCGCGAGCATGCGGGTCCGTCTCCGGAGAAATTGTCACGTCAGTGTCCCATGGGGGGCGTGCGGTCGTTCCAGACCGGGTCAAAGAGCACCTTTCCGTCGCCGGTCACGCGCGTGACGCAGGTGACTTCTTCCAGCTTGCAGAATCGATCGCACCACCGTTCCCCTTCGTCCCACCGATCGCGCGGCAGGTTCTTGCCGTGAAAGTGAATGGAGAGCGGTTCGCCGGCTCTCCCGCGCCACATGACGGCATACGCCACACGCGCATCGTTCAGGAAGAAGCGGAGATCGGGCGGATCGTTGCAGTTTCGGAGCGTCAGCCGTTTCGTTCCGGCCAGCACTTCCTTCATCTGACTGACGGGAACCAGCTTTTCGGAAGTGGCGCGTCCCCAGCATCCGTCTCCTTCGCCGGGGGTGATTTCGATCTTTTGTTGTTCGCAGCCGAGCGCCGTTGCGCATGCCACGATGAGCACGAGCGATGACGCCGAAATACGTTCTTGCACCATGAGAGCCTCCTTTTTTCGGCCATAGGATGAATGCAATGGCGGGTGAATGTGCTTGCACGTTGTATGCTGTTTCTCGATGCATGTCAATGCGAACGGGAGTCATTGGGACGAAGGATTTTTAACAAGTGAAAAAGCGTCCGCTTGCATGATCAAAGATACATGGAGAGCGGACGCTTTTAGGAGCGGACGAGCATGACGAGTGAACAGCGGCTACTTCGTATCGCAGACGCAGTAGCCGTGCCTTTCGCAGTCGGGGCAATAGTCGTCGTCTTCGGGCTCCGTGTTCACGTCGGGCTCAATCTCATTCGGGGGGTCGCAATGGTCGCGTTCCGTGCCGGTGTCGGGCTCCATGTCATCATCGTAATCATCGTCTTCGTCATCACGGGGTCCGAACAGGTAGATGGGCGCGGGGCGGCCGGTGAAGCTTTCGGGCGTATGGTAAATGTACATCTCTGCTCCTCCTTCTGATGCGGACGATACGATAAAAAAGGAATAATGTCAAGTCTGATTGTATTTTACCTGTCTGTCTCGGACGCGCTAGTTCAGGGGTTTTCTTGATAAAAAGCGTAATTGTTGATACTCTTCGCCCGTCCTTCAGCGAGCCACGGAGAGGTACCCAAGAGGCTGAAGGGGGGAGATTGCTAATCTCCTAGGTCGGTTTCACCGGCGCGAGGGTTCGAATCCCTCCCTCTCCGCCATCCCCCTACGCCCGTCAAACGGGCTTCGGGGGATTTTAGTACATAGATGAATCCATCTTCCCTGTCCCCCAAAGCTCCCGTCTGCGGGAGCGTAGGGGGATCCCTCTCCGCCACCCGTCGCCCCCGCTAACGCGGGGGCTTTGTGGTATTTGCCTCTTAGGCTATAGTCAAATATATGATTCCCATCCGGGAGTGCGGGGAGCCGCTCGTGGACCTGCGCAAGGCCTGTCCCGGCGTGGTTATTGATCTCGGGCGGGAGCGCATGGAAAAAGAGGGCACGGCCTACTTGCGCAAAACCGTGGCCGAGATGATCAATGAGGCGCTGTGGCATTTGCCGCAGGGCATGACGTTCATCATCCGGGATGCCTGGCGGCCGCAGCAGGTTCAGAAGGATATCTTCGATCTGTTCGTCGGACGATTCAGTGAACGGGATCCCTCGAAGTCCAAGGAAGAGATCGTAAAGAGCGTGGGGGAGTTCGTGGCGCCGTTCGAGGGACCGGAAGTGTCCGGTCACCTCACCGGAGGCGCGGTGGACTTGCGCCTCTGGAAAGACGGCAAGCGCATCCCCATGCGCTCGGAGGACCTGACGTATGAGGAGAATTCGCTGTCCAATCAGCCGAAGCTCCATGATTATTTGAGGAAGAACCGCGAGATCATGTTCCGCGCGCTCGCCAAAGCCGGCCTCTCGAATTACCCGAAGGAATTCTGGCACTGGTCGTACGGGGATGTGTGGTGGGCCAAGCGGCTGGGCAAGGAATTCGCGATGTACGGCGTAATCAGCAGGAAGGTCAGTTAGTATCTGGTATCTGGTAGCTCGTATCTGGTATCTGGTATGCTCTGCCTCGCGTTTTTGCAGGGACAACAGTCATCTCAGATACGAGATACCAGATACGAACCGCCTATACTGGCTGCCAGCTACCCCTCTGTGTAAAATAGCCCCATGCTCTCCTGGAACGATTCCGTCTCCGCCATTCCGGACCTGAATGCCGCGCAGAAGCGGGCGGTGAAGAAGGTCGAAGCAAAGACCATCGGCGATCTTTTGAATATCCTGCCGCGCCGGTATGACGACTACTCGCATACCACGCCCGTGGGGAGCGCGCCCATCGGCCGGCCCGTTACGCTCAGGGTTGAGGTGGAGTCTATTA
>Ga0315539_1001998_pt1 | contig 14799 bp, 15 predicted proteins | sample SalMarSW160150MG_FD_203097 | JGI IMG/M metagenome (GOLD analysis project Ga0315539, IMG submission 203097) | Salt marsh sediment microbial communities from the Plum Island Ecosystem LTER, Massachusetts, United States - Salt Marsh Sediment SW1601-150 ... | reverse complement strand
TGCTCCAGAAAAGCTTGTGCAAATTTCATACTGTTGTTAATTTTCATCCCCTTAATACTTCGGCCATAATGGCTCGAAACATCAGGGAAACAGTAAAAAGCGCCGGTTGGTTCGGGGCAATCTATGCCATGGATGCTGTTGAGCCTTTCGGCCATATATTTGCCCCTGCGTTCGAATTCTTTTCGCATACTCTCAATGACATCAGGCGCCCGAGGGTCGGTTAGGGCGGCGATTGCCGCATATTGGCCGAAGGTGACAGGATTTGATGTCATATGAGACTGAAGACGCCCCATTGCTTTTATGACTTCAAGCGGCCCCGCTGTATATCCGAGACGCCAGCCGGTCATAGAAAAAGTTTTGCTGAGGCCGTTGAGGGTCAGGGTCCTGTTGTAAGCATCCTTACTCATCGATGCAAAGCTGACAAATTTCGTATCGCCGTAGATTAGCTTTTCATATATTTCATCAGAAAGAACATATACGTTCGTTCCTTCGATGACCTTCGCAATGGCTTTTAATTCTTCAGGTGTATATGTAAAACCTCCAGGATTATTCGGCGAGTTGAGCACGAGCATCGCAGTTTTCCTGGTGAGTGCCTGTTTTAACTGCGAAGGAGTCATTTTATAACTGTTTTCCTTGTCCGTCCGGACAAACTTTATGATGGCACCGGCAAGCTTTATTGTTTCCGGGTATGTTACCCAATATGGTGTCGGCAGTATGACTTCATCACCGGTGTCAAGGATGGTTTGCATCGCTTCATAAATGGAGTGTTTACCGCCGATGTTGACGATGACTTGGTCGGGTGTGTACTTTAGACCGTTTTCTCTTTCGAGCTTTTGAACAATAGCGGTTCGCAACTCAATTATACCGGAGGCGGGTGTATATTTGGTTTTTCCTTCATTCAGGGCTTTAATTGCCCGTTCTTTAATGAAGTCAGGGGTGTCAAAATCAGGTTCGCCTGCACCAAAATCGACAACGTCCACACCTTGTGTTTTCATTTGCTTTGCAAGTGCGGTAACTGCTATAGTTGCCGAAGGCGGTACGTCTTGAGAACGTTTACTTATTTTCATATTTTCACCTTTCATATTTCCATTTTGCCTGTGTAAATACTATTACGGACAGCACAGCAAGTCAAGAATTTCTCGATGCTTAGTATTACAGCAGGTATCCGATATTAAGCAATCAGCTATCCATTGACAACCACATATTCCGGTGCTAATTTACCTTTATGTTTCGTATCTTGCAAATTGTGGTTCTGTGCTTTATGAGTTTGTTGCTGACAGGTTGCGATACTCTGGAACAAAACAAGCCGGTTTGGAATGAGGTCAGCTTCGGTGATTTGACTGCTGCCAACAATTATTCAATACCTCGCCCTCAGCTATTAAATACGATAAATTTTGACGTGCATATCTTTGAAATACCATCCGGCAATGTTGGCAAATTGAATACCGTCTGGAATTCTCTGCATACGAGTCCCATCCGGTTTAACAACTACCGTGCTTTCAATGGCAACTCGTTTATAGCCCGCTTTGGTCAGGCACTGTTGTTGGATAAAATCGAGGAATTGCTCGTGTCGGCCGGTGGGCAAAGAGCATTAAAGATTTCGCTGTTGATGTCTGCTAATCGGCCTAACGATATTACTATCACCGGTTTGGATAAACAACAATCTGTTCATTATATATCAGCCGAAGGAACAAAGGAAACGGCAGCCGTCGGGCCTGGTATGCTTGTGCTGCGGATAAAAGCGGTCAAAGTTACCGGCTCGGAAGGGGTTTGCATTTTTGTTGCTCAGCCGGTGTTTACGCAGCCGGTAATGAGCTCAATCCCCGCTTTGGCTGAACGGGCAAAATTGCATGAATTTATTTTCGGTTCAGCGGCCTTCGGGTTGAAAATTAGTCCCGGAGATTTCGTTATCCTCGGCCCACAGAAATACGACAGCAGCCGTTCAACCTTGGGAGGACTATTCTTCAGTAAGCCCGAAGGAACCCTATTCTTTACCAATACAGAGCATAAAGTACCCGAACATAAACCGTCTGTCAGGGTTTTGTTGCTGGTCTGCACCGGTGTAGGCAATTGAGCGGGAGAATGACCAAGCCAACAGTAGCACTAATTCGATGCGATGATTACAACCGGGACAATATCGGCGAAGCGATAAAGAGACAGTTCGAGCTACTCGGCGGATTAGGGAAATTTGTAAGCCGAGGTGACAGCGTCCTGCTCAAGCCGAATTTTATTGCACCGAGGTCGCAGCGACACGCGACCCAAACACATCCGGCGGTAATTATCGAGACAGCACGGCTATTGAAGGATTTTGGTGCGAGGCCATTTGTCGGTGATTCGCCTGCCTGGAGCAATGTATTTGCGTGTGTGAAGGTATTGAAAATGGAAGATGACCTGAAAAGGTTGTCTGTGCCGGTCAGGCAGCTCGATAAGCCAAGATGGTGCAAAATAGGTAAGAACAATATCAAGGTTGGTATAAGTTCGATTGCTCTGGATGCCGACAAGATAATAAATCTGCCGAAGTTCAAGACACATCAGCAATTGGTGGCGACATTTGCGGTTAAAAATATGTTCGGCTGTGTGGCCGGCAAGCGAAAAGCGTTGTGGCACTTCAGAAAAGGTGGGAACTTCGAGGATTTCTGCGAATTGATTATCGAGATATTCAAATTTCTCAATCCCGCATTGACTATAATCGATGGCGTAATGGCGATGGATGGCCAGGGTCCGATTCGTGGCAGAACCAGGCCGCTCGGCTGGCTTATAAGTGGAACCGACCCAATTGCCTGTGAAACCATCTGCAGCAAGCTCGTCAACATCAGGCTGGAAGAAGTGCCGATTATAAAAACAGCAAGGCAAATCGGGTTTGGCTGCCGTGAAGAGGAGAAGGTCAGGATAATCGGTGATGATTTTTTAGACAATGTGTGCACGGATTTTGAGCTGGCCAGACCGATTCCGTTAAGGTTTTCATTTCTGCACGTCTGCAAAAGCATCAGCAAACAGATATTAATGCTTACAAAATCCGCAGTAAAAAGACCAAAATTCCCGTAACGTTGACAGCTATTGGTTATCCGGTTAATATCCAAGTCTATGCAGGTAAGGTGCATAAATATTTTGGGGATTGAGACGAGTTGTGATGAAACTGCTGCGGCGGTGGTTGCCGACGGGCGGGTAATCAAATCATCCGTGGTCGCTTCGCAAACGAAACTTCACGAGAAATACGGCGGAGTTGTGCCTGAGATTGCCTCGCGCGCGCATATAGAAAATATATACCAGGTCATCACCGAGGCAATAGAACAGGCCAAGGTCAGCAAAGACGACATTGATGCGATAGCGGTAGCGAATCAGCCGGGGCTGACAATAGCATTGGTGGTCGGAGTTACCGCTGCAAAGACCCTGAGCTTTGCCTGGGATAAGCCGTTGATTGCAATCAATCATCTGCACGCACATCTGCAATCGGCGTTGCTGGCTGAAGAGAAGATTACACTGCCTGCTGTAGCTTTGATTGTATCCGGTGGACATACGTGTCTATATGACTACCATTCGCCGCTGGAGCCGAAACTTGTGGGCTGCACGATTGATGATGCAGCAGGTGAGGCATTCGATAAGGTTGCAACGATTCTGAGGCTGCCTTATCCGGGTGGGCCGAGTATCGAAAAGGCAGCATCGAAAGGAAATCCGAAAGCGATTAAATTTCCGCGTTCAATGCTCGGTCGTGATTCACTGGATTTTTCTTTCAGCGGTATTAAAACGGCGGTTCTGTATTACTGCCGCGGCCAGGATATGAAGGGCGAGGATAAAGTTGACTCGATGAGCGAGCAGGAGATAGCTGATGTTGCGGCATCGTTTCAGGCGGCGGTAATTGAGGTGCTTGTGAAAAAAACAAAACGGGCAGTAGAAAAAATCGGGGCAGAGACGGTGCTTCTCGGCGGCGGTGTTGCTGCGAACAATCAGCTTAGAACCGCTTTACAACAATTATGCGAATCATATAAACCGGCTAAAAAACTGCTGGTAGCTCCAAAACAATATTGCACTGATAATGCGGTTATGGTAGCTTCTTTGGGTTATCATAAATTTAAAGTCAAGCTTTTTGCCGATTTAACGCTCGAACCAAAAGCAAGCGGCTGAAGATTGGCTGCAGAGGACACTGAGGTCGCAGAGAATAATAAAATGTGTAAATATATGATTATTCCTATAGTATGTTTCATACCTTTGCAGGCAATCGCAGCAGAGCAACCGAGCGTTTCGGAACTGCTGGAAAAATATGCAGAAACACAGGATAAGCTTCAGGAATGTTTTATTATTAAATCAAAGGTTTCTTCCACGTACAGCGGTGTCGTTTTTGGGGGGGCACTGAAGGCAGATAAACTGAAGACATACAGTGTTTCTGAACTTCGATATGATGGTAGCCGAATCAGCATGCGTTCCTACGAATGGGGACAAATAGAAGCCAGAAAAAAGGAGTTCATTCCAAGAGATAAAGCTTCATACTATAGCAATCTGTGGGACGGACAGATGTATTTCAACTATCAAAGACATCCGGCGGAGGGATATCCTATCGGCACGGTAACCATTTACCAAAAGCCCAGTGAAAGACAGATTGAAGAATTGATTAACTACAACTATTGTGGACATGAAATTTTCGGTTTCCTATACGGTGAATATGAACGGGTGGATAAAGTGCTTCGCAAAACTGCCAATATATCCGTTAGAGATAAACTTGAGCAAATTGGTAGCTCCAATTGCTATGTTATTGATGCAATGACACAAGGTGGCAAATACACGCTCTGGATAGACCCACAACATGGCTGTAATATTGCAAAGGCAATAGTCCGGTGGGGGGAAAATGTGCCACCTTGTGGACAGGCCCACTGGAGGGTAAAGAACGCTTTAAATTCCCTTGAGAATGTAAGTTTTGGGAAGATTAAAAACTTGTGGGTGCCTGTAGAGGTAGATATTGGGCTTGAGAGAACCTGGCATAACGGGGAATGGACGAAACAGAGCTGGCACCATAAGATAACCGAGGTAGATTTGGATATCGACCTTCAGGCATTGGGTTCTTTTGTTCCTGACGATATCAAAAATGGAGCAGAAACTCGCATCGTAACAGCTGATGGTACTCTCCACTATAAAGAGAAATATATCTGGCAGGATGGTCAAGTGGTAGATGACAAAGGCAACGTGATTCTTGACTGTAGGTCAAAGGAACAAACGAAGAAATAAATCATGAGTCGAGTCACAAATTACAAATATAAGGCAGGTGAAATATTCGAGTCGAACAGATAAAAGAGTTATTAGAGCAAGTTAAAAGCGGTGATATTAATATCAACGAAGCGGTGGAGACGCTTCGGCACCTGCCGTTTGAAGATTTGGGATTTGCGCATATCGACCACCATCGTCAAATCCGCCAGGGTTTTCCGGAAGTCATTTACTGTCCCGGCAAAACCACAGAACAAATAATCAAAATCTTCGAGAGCTTGGCTGCAAAAGGCAATAATGTTTTGGCTACGAGGGCCGAGCCGGAAGTTTTCAAGGCGCTGGCTAAAACAAAAAAGTTTCCCAAGGCACGATATGAAGAACCAGCTAAGGCAATAGTCCTTGAGCAGAAAAAGCTGCCGGCTTCTAAGAGCGTTCTGCCGATAGTTACCGCCGGCACTTCTGACTTATCGGTCGCAATTGAGGCAAAGGTAACGGCGGAAATTATGGGGCAACGGACAGAACTGATTTGCGATGTGGGAGTAGCCGGCATTCACAGGTTGTTCGGACATCTTGCAAAATTACAAAAGGCAAATGTCATAATTGTTATAGCGGGGATGGAAGGGGCTTTAGCGTCTGTGGTGGGAGGTCTGGTTAACTGCCCGGTAATCGCGGTTCCAACCAGTGTAGGTTATGGTTCGAGCTTCAAAGGGCTTTCTGCCCTTCTGACAATGTTAAATAGTTGTGCTGCGGGCGTTACTGTGGTAAATATCGATAACGGTTTTTCAGCAGCAGTAACAGCAACACTTATAAACAGGAAAATAGAAGCAAAGAAATAATTAAAAAGCCACAGAGGCCACCGAGAACACAGAGATTTTTTTAGACACGAATCCATTCGACTCCCTCGACTACTTCGACTCTGCTCAGTATAAATGCGCTCGGGACAGGTATGCTCAGAACAGGTTAACCATTGCATCCATTATGAAGAACACAATTTCCCTCTTTACCTCCTGTTGCTTTCAATACGAGCCTAACGCTAGGCATGAGCCGCTGCCGGAAGCGGGAGCAAGGGACGAGCGGACGCTGGAGGCAGTCGGATCCATGCCCTCGTTAGGTGACCTTGAACGTCTTGACTATGGAATCGCATTCTTGCCAGTTGCCTTGCGCCGTGACGAAGTACTCCGTCGTGCCGAAGATAAGACTGTAGTTCTTGAGCACGCCAACACGGGGGACACGGCACAGCATAGTGGCGTGGTCTCTTCCACTCACATTGATCGTGCTCGTCTCGATAACATCGTGGCCGTGTCGGCTTGCAATCGCCTTCAGGTTGCTTCGTTGCTCCTCGGCGGAAGGAACAGGCGAAATGGGACCGATCGCAATCTTGATTGAAGAGCCGTCGCGCCCGTAGAACTCCGGATGCACACCCTGCTTAGCGTACCGGCCAAATGAGAGCAGGTGTTTGAAGAAGCCAGGTTCGCCCCAGCCCGATGGGAAGTCTAGCTGAAACCCCCAGTGCAGGTTGCGGTATGTCATCCAGCACCTCCACGGACTGCGGTCTCTATCTCGGTGATCACGTCAACAATGCGCGCCTGCCTTATTTCGATGACGTATCGGTATCGCTTCTCCGCATCGGACTTTTGGCCGTAGTTCTCATACGGATTCCAAGATGGGCCTACCTTTAGCGACTCAGAATAGGCTTGATGCTCAGCGATTAGCCGCGCGTTTCTTGCCTGCAATGCTTGCAAAGCCCTTGGCCCCATCTTCACCAGTCTGTCGTACGCTCGTTTGGACTCTCCCTCGGGATATCGCTCCAACGTATCGGAGGATTTGATCAACGTGTAGATATTCCCCGAAACGGTGAATCGCTTCCAAGCCGGAAATCCAACAAGAAGCGCTACCAGAGCGACTACGATCGCGATGATTATGTCGTCCATAGGTCGTACTCCTAGGGTCATCTAACATCGTTTAGATTGATCCATATAACACCACAAATGACGCTATGAGTGCCGTATAAGACGCTTGCGGAACAAACATTATTATATACCTTACGACCTCATCATCAATAATTTTTTGCAATTCATGGGAAACTATCAGCGTATCTGCTGATTTTCTTGCTCAATACTTTCCAATTAGAATAATTCTTTAATTAAATCGCCTTTGTCTATTTTGAAATGGATTGCGATATCGCTCAAAATACCGCTCAATGTTCCTATTTTAAGGTATTTGTGGGCAGGGATAGTAATGTGGTGTTCGCCTTTGGCAGTAGTGGTAAGTCGTATGTGACTGCCAGTTTGCCTGGTTATTTCATAACCGTATTTTTTAAGAAGTTTTGCGAGTTCTTCGCCGCTGATTTCTCGGGGAAGTTTCATATTGCTATTACTTCATCTTTTACTATGTGTAAGCGTACAATATGGGGAATTTCCTTTGAATCAAAGTGGCATTTTACCGCATCTTTGATATTTTCCTTTAACTCGTCTAATGTCTCACCTTCGGTATGAATGGAATGACCGAGTGCCTTAGCGATGTAACCGCCCTCATCAGAATCTTCAATGACAAATATAATTTCACTCATATTTTTTAATCTCTGCTAAATTCGCCGGTGCTACGACCGGCACTTTTGCCCAGACGAGCGGATTCTTTCACCGCTAATCCTGAGTAGTTTACTTATTATAGAACTTTCCTGTTTACTTGTCAAATCTTTTATTGACCATATCCTGCATTATTTGTAGTATTATGAGCTTATATGCAGATAATAGAAACGATACCAAAACTAAAATCCAGGGCAACAGATGCACACAAGGGAGATTTCGGCAAGGTGTGCATTGTTGCCGGCAGTATCGGTATGAGTGGCGCAGCGGCCCTTGCGGGGCGGTCGGCCCTGCGGGCAGGCGCCGGTCTGGTGAGAGTGGCAACGCCTAAAAGCGTCCAGCCGATAGTAGCTTCAATCGAGCCATCCTTTACCACTATCGCCCTGCCGGAAGATAATGCCGGCAGAACATCTGCAAAAGCAATCAATGCCGTTCTTGATGCCGTTAACGAAAACGATGCTGTGGCTTTCGGCCCTGGTATCGGTGTCAGCGGCGCTCTTCGCTCAATTCTCGAGACGCTCCTTGAGCAGGAAAATCTCCGGCTGCTTATAGATGCCGATGGCTTAAATAACCTTGCTGGTATAAAAGACTGGACTGCCAAGCTAAAAGCAGAAGTAATTTTGACGCCGCACCCCGGCGAGATGAAAAGATTGTGGCGAGGATTATTTAGAGAAGAAATCCCATCGCAGCGACAGGAGCAGGCAATGCAACTGGCACAAAAGACGAAAACAGTCATTGCCTTAAAAGGTGCGGGAACGGTCGTCAGCGACGGTGAAAAAATATATATCAATAAGACCGGCAATCCCGGTATGGCGACAGCCGGCTCAGGTGATGTTCTGACAGGGGTAATAACCGCACTTATAGGCCAGGGCCTCAGTAACTTCGATGCAACGGTGCTGGGCGTTTATATGCACGGCTTAGCTGGCGACATTGCGGCAGAGAAAGTCGGCCAAGTTAGCTTAATAGCAACAGACATAATAGATGCATTAGGCGATGCCTTTATGAAAAGTGAAACAGGTTCTTAGTGGGGACACATTATGGCCAACGGAACAAAAGAACGGATTCTCGAACCTGCATCGGCGGCGGTGATGATGGGCGGCGGGCCTGCTCATACGCATATTCCAGTTGTTAAGGATACCCTTGAGGCAGTTACGACCAAATAGGTTAAATTTCAGCTGGATTACGTAAGGAGATTTGAGATTCTCAGCCGTTTTATGTTGTTGCTGTGAATTGGAAAACGGCTATAATGGCGAGCGAGTTAATTTAGCCGAAAAAAAACAATGAGTTAAAATCACATAACAAAGCCAAGGAATGATTTTGGCGGGTAAGATTTAAGGAGTTTACAAATGGAATTGAGTGGTTTAGACATTGTGGTATTGGCGGCATTTTTTGTTTGTGTAATTACCCTGGGCCTGTTCAAAAGCCGGAAAGAACAAACCAGTGAGGATTATTTTCTGGCTGGTCGGGGGCTGAAATGGTGGTTGATAGGATTTTCACTAATTGCGGCAAACATATCAGCCGAGCAGTTTGTCGGAATGTCGGGGCAGGCGGCTAAGGGCTCTATCGGCTTGGCGGTGGCGAGCTACGAATGGATAGCTGCGATAACCCTGGTTGTCGTTGCGTTTTTTTTCCTGCCGAAGTTTCTCAAGAGCGGGATTTTTACAATACCTGAATACCTGGAGTACCGCTTCAATCACCAGTCCCGGCTGGTAATGTCTCTGTTGATGGTGATTATCTACCTGGGAGTAACAATCCCTACAGTAATCTTTCTCGGGGCCAAGGCGTTAAGCCCGCTATTTAAAGAACAACTGATGGGGATACCAATCAATATAACGACGCTTTCCTGGTTCGTCGGTATCCTGGCCGGTATATATGTTGCAGCAGGAGGACTCAAGGCCTGTGCGTGGGCGGACCTGATTCAGGGTTCTGCTTTAATAATCGGCGGAGCCGTGATAATGGTGCTGTCATTTATGGCTTTGGACAACCCGAGCACATTCGCGGGGATAGATACTGCAGCGGTGAATACATCGTTAGGGGTGGGTGAAGGTGCAAGTTTTGCTGAGAAGTTCTCGGTGCTCAAAGAAGCCAATATGCATATGGTGCTGCCTCGGGCCAGCGACTTTCTGCCCTGGACGGCGTTGCTGCTGGGTATCTGGATACCGAATTTTTACTACTGGGGTCTGAACCAGTATATTATGCAAAGGACCCTCGGAGCTCATTCCTTAAGGGAAGGACAAAGGGGTGTGGTTTTTGCGGCTTTTCTGAAACTGATTATTCCTTTTATTGTGTGCATTCCTGGGATTATTGCTTTCACATTGTATGGAGCGAAGATGCAGGAAAATGCAATGAATCAGGAATCTCTGAACAAGCCGGTGCTAGCGGCATTTGAGCAGGCCAGGACGTCACCTGCTGAGGCGGGGATGGTTATTCCATTCAACAGCGACTTTGCACAATTGCAACCACAGCTTGCTGCAGAGGTGCTTTCTTTTAATGCGGCGGCACTCGGTAAGGTTGCTCCCGTGGGCGAGGACCTCAGCGCAGTCAATGGTAAACTGCTGAAAGGTGTCGATAAGAGCCGTCCGGATGTTAAGGTTCAGCAAGAGCTGGTCGGCTATGATTACGATGGTGCATTTCCATTGTTGATTCGTTACCTGACTCCAACCGGCCTGCGCGGATTTGTGCTGGCGGCGTTGATGGGTGCGGTAATCAGCTCTCTGGCATCGATGTTAAATGCGGCTTCGACGATATTCACTATGGATATCTACAGAGAATGGTTTAATAAGAATGCTGCACAGAAAGCACTGGTGTGGGTCGGGCGCTGCTGCGTGCCGATAGGCGTTGTCGTCGGGTGTTTAATTGCACCGGTACTGGCAAATCCGAGGTTTAAGGGCGCTTTCGCTTTCATTCAGGAGTTCCAGGGATTCGTTTCGCCCGGTGTTTTGACGATATTTTTGTTCGGATTGTTTGTAAAACAGACGCCGCGATATTGTGGAGTTCTGGGTCTTGTTCTAAGCCCGATTATCTACGGGATTTTATTCTTCGGCTGGGGTGAGATGGCATTTCTGAACCGTATGGCAATTACAGTAGGTGCTATTGCGGCCATTCTGCTGCTGATAACCTTGATAAACCCGATGAAGGAAGCAATAGTGCTGCCGGAGCAGACGAAGGTCGAATTGAACTGGTCCAGGGGTTCGATTTACTTCGGCGTGTTTGTGACAATTCTGACAGTGGCGCTTTATATCATATTCTGGTAATGGAAATTGAAGCGAACTAACAGGGATAATAAACGAGGGACAAAAGAATGTCGGTGAGTTTACTTGATAAGGAAATGGCAGAAAAGTTAAAAGGTCTGGCCCAGGAGAAAGGCCTAGATATTAATGACGCTAGGGTGCGCAGAAGCTCTTCGCGGTTCTGCCTCGGGGTCGAACACGGCGATTATAACGGAACGGAACTTTTTGGTGTGGGAACAGACAGGTTTATCTGGATGGCTTATAAGCCGAACGGAACCGATACAGTCAAACTATATAGCGGGAATTTTCCAGACGATGGAGTCATCGAATTTAAGCTGGGCGATGTTCCCGAGCCGAGGTCGGCGGCTGTAGCTGATACCTGGGGACGCTTTCCCTACGGTGTTGATTATATCATGAGAAGAGAAGGTATCGAGCTTACTGAGGGCATCAGCGGAGTTGTATACGGTAATATCCCCGGCGGCGGAATGAGCCGGTCGGCTTCGCTGAGTCTGAACCTGATATTGTCACTTCTGGATGCGAACAAGATTGAAATTGAAGATAAGATGAAGCTCGTTGACCTTGCGCAGGCGGTAGAGAACGATTATATCGGCTCGCCTTGCGGTAAGCTCGACCAGATTATGATATTGTTCGCCCGGGAAGGGATGGGGACGTATTATAATCCAGCAAAGAGGTCTGTTGATTACGTGCAACTCGGCGCCGGCGCAACCGATTTTCGTATCGTGGTGCTTGATACCGGCACGGTCCGGCCGGGCCTGGAAAAATCCACCTACAAAGTCCGCAGGGCAGAGTGCGAAGAGCTGGTTTCGATACTGCAAAAATCAAATTACAAAATAACTTGCCTTGCGGATATCAAGGAAGAAAAAACCTACGAAAAGATAATGGATGAGTTTGGAAAAAAGCATCCTGATTTGTGTGACCGATTTAAGTATATTTTTGGTGCTCAGAAGAGATTTTATAAAATGCTCGATGCCTGGAAGGCAGGTGACATTGAGACCGTTGGAGCGATATTCAGAGAGGACGGGCTTGGGCTGCGGGATGACTATAAGATATCCGGGCCTGAGCTTGAGGCAATGTGCGATATTGCAAGGATGGTGCCGGGGGTTTTAGGTGAAAGGATGCTGGGCGGCGGTGATAAAGGTGCATCGGGTGCTTTAGTTCGGGCTGAAAGTATTGAAGAGCTTAAAAAGGCAGTCGATGCAAACTATCCTCGCAAATGCTCTGAATTCGCAGACAAATATGCCGTTCACGTCTGCAAGGTAGTGGATGGTGTTAAGGTTTTCGAAGGTTTGCTTTAGACACGCTGAATCCTTGTCGGTAAAAGTTATGTCAGAAAAAAAATCATCACCGGTTAAAGGGCCATTCTGCGCAGCAGTCCGCTCGAATAAACGGATTGGTGAGAGGTTCTACCGGCTTGGTCTGGAATTTACAGGGGCCGGGGCAACGGCTTTTGGGAGATTTCGGCCTGGGCAGTTTGCCGAGTTTGACCTTTCCGCGGTCGCCCTGCCGCCGAGAGAGAAGATACCGGAAGATTTGGCCGATGTCTGTCAGCGAAATATACTATTGAGAAGACCTTTTGCCTTTGTGGATGTTAGTGCTGAGAAAAATAAAACTTTTGCCGAGCTTCTTTATAGTGTTGTCGGCCCGGCCAGTTTGCGAATGACGACTCTGGCTGCGGGTGATTCTGTAAACGTGATGGGGCCTTTGGGTAATGGATTTTGGGTGCCTGATGGAAAAAAGAGGGCTTTTCTGATTTGCGGAGGGATGGGTGCCCCGCCGCTGCAGATTTTAGCGAAGGTCCTTACGAAGGATTTTCCCGATATCGAGGTGATAGCGTTTGCAGGCGCCAAGACGGCAAAGGATTTACCATTTGAGGGTCGGCTGGATGAGATTTCACAGCAATTGGGATTTTCACTGCCGGAGTTTGCAAAATACGGTGTGAACTCGCAGTTGGCGACGGATGACGGCTCAGCCGGCTTCAAGGGGATGGTTACCGATTGCTTTAAGCAGTGGTTCGACAAGGCAAATCCGGCCCGCGAACGTTCAGTTATCTATGCCTGCGGGCCTGAACAGATGCTGGCGAAGGTAGCAGAGATTGCGAAAGAAAAAAATATCGATTGCCAAATAAGTATGGAACGGCGAATGGCTTGTGGAATCGGCATCTGCCAGAGCTGCGCCATACTGTGCAGAGCAAATGGTTCGAACGAAACCGTATATAAACTATGCTGTGAAGACGGCCCGGTGTTTGATAGTAAGGAAGTAGTGTTTAACTAATAAGCATTAGCATTTAGTTATATGGAAGAACAGGTTGATATATCGGTGGATTTTGCGGGATTAAAGCTGGTGAATCCGGTGTTCACGGCGTCGGGGACGTGCGGATATGCGGATGAGTTGGCTGATTTTATGGATATAAACCAGCTCGGCGGATTTATTACAAAAAGTATTACCTTAAAACCGAGAAAAGGAAATCCTACGCCGAGAATTGTTGAGACAGATTCGGGGATGCTTAATGCAATTGGATGGGCAAACGTCGGCCTGGATAAATTCATTGAGGAAAAACTGCCCGTTATTGAAAAGCTCACCGTGCCGGTCTTTGTTAATGTCGCAGGGGAAACGATAGAAGAATATGTGGCTGTGGTCGAACGATTGGCAACAGAGAAAGCGATAGCGGGATTCGAATTGAATATAAGCTGTCCCAACGTCGAGAAAGGCGGGATAAGTTTCGGCACCGAGCCGGAACTGGTAAAAGAGGTTACTTCAGCAGTGAAAAAGGCCTGCGGTGAGAAGGCGCTGATTGTTAAGTTAGCCCCGGCTGTTACGAATATAAGCGAGATTGCAGGGGCGGCAATAGATGCGGGTGCTGATGCACTGAGTTTGATAAATACGTTTACAGCGATGGTAATTGACATTGAGACACGCAGGCCGGTTCTTGCCAACAAAACCGGCGGACTGTCCGGGCCGGCCATAAAACCGATAGCAGTTTACTTAGTCAATAAGGTTTACAATGAGGTCACAAGGCAGCGCGGGATACCAATTCTGGGAATGGGGGGAATAAGAAATGCGTCGGACGCTGTCGAATTTATTGTTGCAGGGGCGTCGGCGGCGGCTGTCGGCACGGCGAATTTTATCGAGCCGGGATGCGCGGTGAAAATCGTTGAGGGTATAAAAAAATATTGTGCCGGACATAATATAACTAATATGAAAGAATTAATCGGCTCACTTGAAGCAAAGTAATACAAAAAAGAACGTAAGGATGGGAACAAAAGGTTCACCTATTGGCGCTATATTTGCGTTCCTATTGTGTATATGTTTTACCTTGAGACCAGCCAATGCAATTGAACTGCATAATAAATCCATCCTGAAAGCAGACTCATTCAAACATTATATCGATACATTCAACGAAGACGACGAAGAGCCGTATATTCAACACATTCCCAATGAGGAGGCGTGGGAGTTCTTCAAGGCGAACATTCCGTTATTTGAGTGCCCCGACAAGGATTTCGAGCGGACTTATTACTTTCGCTGGTGGACATTTCGAAAACACATAAAGCTCACGCCGGACGGCTTTGTAGTAACTGAGTTTCTGCCGAACGTGAAGTGGGCGGGTAAACATAACACCATCAACTGCTCCGCAGGGCACCACTTTTACGAAGGAAGGTGGATGCACGGCCCAAAGTATTTGGATGACTATGCTATTTTCTGGTTTCGCAAAGGCGGCAGCGTCCGCAGCTATAGCTTCTGGGCCGCTGATGCGCTTTGGGCCAGGTATCTCG
>Ga0315539_1001997_pt1 | contig 14801 bp, 13 predicted proteins | sample SalMarSW160150MG_FD_203097 | JGI IMG/M metagenome (GOLD analysis project Ga0315539, IMG submission 203097) | Salt marsh sediment microbial communities from the Plum Island Ecosystem LTER, Massachusetts, United States - Salt Marsh Sediment SW1601-150 ... | reverse complement strand
CAAACGAAGCAACAATTCCTCCGGACCGATCCCCTTTGCCAAGCAGAATGGAAAAGAGTCCGAACTGGCTGGTCTGAATGCCGGTGTGGATCTCCTGCCACTCCACCACACCATCGGGATTTCCTGCAATGACCGACATGCGAACATCAATGATTTCGCTCTTCAGCTCTTCTCCATTGTTGTTCCTTGCAACAGCCTGGTACTTCATAGCCATGGGTACTTGTTGTGAAAATGCCAACGGAATTAGTACGGCTAAAAAGAGAACCTCAAGCAGTGTATGTTTCCAGATCCTTCGATTAGTCATTGTTATTCCACAATTTACATTTTGACAATTTTAAACGTAAGGTCAATGGTTTGATCATTATCCAGGCTGATTACCCGAATAAGGTATATCCCCGGTGAAAAGGTAGTAAAATCAAACTCCTCGATGTTTTCCTTTGACGGCAGATCGGTTACCTTCCTTGATAACACCAGATTGCCTGTCAGGTTCCTGATATCGAGCCGGTAGTCCCGGATTACCTCCGCTCCACCGTTCTGTACCGGCAGAGAGATGGTGACGTTGAGATAATCCAATACCGGATTGGGGTAAGCATTCACTTCAATGCCTCCTTTCTTTTCGATATACCCCTGGTCAATGGCTACCGATGGCTGCTGGAATCCCTGTGTCAGAAAATGATTGCCGACATAAAAGGTTTCCGTTACAATCTCTCCAAAGGTGGAAGAAATATTATATGCCCCATTTACGGCATAATCGCCTCCCACTGCAATCACCTCATGAGAAATCATCTGTGCATTCAGATGTCCCGCAAGCAGGATCACTAACCCTATGAGAAACCATTTTTTCATTCCGAGTTCATCCCAAAAAATAATGAGGGAAAAGGATTAAAATTAGTTAAAAAATTGTTAATAACTCCAAAATTTTTGTTAATAACTTTCAGATTTCATGCTTCTTTAGAATCTTTATAAATAAGGGAAGTGTGCAGGAAAGAAGCTGTCTCGAAAGAACAACAGGGGTTAGTTAACCGGGAAATGGTTACTCCATTTCTCGTTCGCTCCGGATTATTTGATACAGGGATCCCGGGCTAAATAACCGGAGAATAAACGAGAAGAGGAGACCGGTCAGTACAAACAGAAGTGCTCCAACATACCAGGGAAATGGAAAGTTTTTGATTAATAATCCAAGCGGAATAAGCACAGCAAAGAAAATCAGTAATCGAACAATCAGGCGACCATTGAAGGAGAATGCAAGTTTACGGTATACCATAAGCACGTGAACCAGGGCCGTTACCAGCTGTGTGATCATGCTGGCTATTGCCGAACCCAGGGCAAAATATTTCGGAATAAGTACAAAATTCAACACAACATTTACCAGCACGCTGATCCCGGCTAACCGGTTCATCTCTTTCAGATTCCCGTTTGCTGTTAGCAGGGTGCCAAAAATGTAAGAAGTTGAGATGCCTGCATATCCAACCATCAGGATTGCCAGGATATCAGCCGAGGCATCCACGTGGCTTTTGTACAACAGGTCCATGATTTCAGACTTATAGAATATGCAGGAAAAAGAGACTATTGCTGTTGGGACGATCAACAGCAGGAAAGAGATTTGCGTCAACGATTCAACATTCTCCTTTTGCTTGATCATTCGTGAAAAAATCGGAAGCAGGAGTCCCGCAAACAAAAAGCCGACCATGGCCGCCGCATCAAGTATCCGGTAACCCTGGGCATACAGGCCTACATGGAATTTCCCATTCGGAAGCAGGCGTTCAAGCATCACACCATCCACCCGGTAATAAAACACCATGAAGAGGCTCAATAGGGCAAACGGATAACTCTGCTTCAATATGTCCAGAAAATTATGCAGATCAAATCGTGGTTTGAAGAAATCAGCTTTCGTGAGGTTGATCATGAACGAAACAAGTGCCGTCAGGAGATAAGCCGCTGTTTGCGCATAAACAAACCACTCGATCCGGAAGGGACTGCTGGTTACGCCGCCCCAGAGCAGGATCCCACAGATCAGGATCATCAGAAACCGATCCAGCACCGACAGGATGCTATCGGTTTTAAACAGGTGTAATCCGCTGAGATTGGAACGGAAATAGAGGATGAAGGAGGCGATAAACTGATTGAAGATGAGGAGAAAAAGCATCTTCATCTGAGCCGGGTTATACCCGAGCAACCATGCGGTAACGATGCTCACTGCAAAATAGATGATCGCCAACAGGAATTTAAAACTGACAATGTTCGACAGGTATTTGCTCAGAAGATGCTGATTGCGGGCAATATTCCGGCTGTTGAAATTGGTGATCCCGATATCGAGAATCATGTTCAACAGAAGAGAGAAACTGAACAGTGAGAAATAGAAACCATACGCTTCTGCTCCGACCACATTCTGGACAGTCCGGTCAATTCCCAGTACCCAGAATGGCTTTACCAGGAAGTTGAGCAACAAAAGCAGAGCCAGGTTAGTGATAAATTTTCTCTTCACTTGGAAAAAAAGAGGCAAATGGTTAAACTTGATCTTTCCGTTATACGTTTACAAATGTAATAAAGCTACCTGTTAAATCAACCTGTTATACACGATATGCTGATTGCAGTAAATACACGACTTCTCATACCGGACAGGCTGGATGGGATTGGATGGTTTACCACTGAAACCCTGAAGCGTATAACCACATCCCATCCAGAGCATCAATTCCTGTTCCTGTTCGACCGGCAGATCCCGGACCAGTTCGTGTTCTCCTCCAACATAGAGCCCCTATCCCTTTTCCCTCCTGCACGGCATCCGGTTCTCTGGCACTGGTGGATGGAATACTCCGTCGGTAAAATCCTACGGTCCAGGAACGCGGATCTTTTTCTTTCACCCGATGGTTACCTGTGCCTCTCCTCCGATACCCCTTCCCTGCCGGTGATACATGATATTAATTTTCGTCACCGTCCGGCCGACCTGCCATTTCCTACGCGAGAATACTACCGGATACAATTTCCAAAATTTACCCGGAAAGCAATCCGTATCGCTACGGTTTCTGAATATTCGAAACAGGATATCGCTCAATCCTACAGCATTGACCCAGGAAAAATAGATGTCGTGTATAATGGCGTTAATCCCGTTTTCAGCCCGGTCTCAAAAGAAGAGCGGGAAAAAACCAGGTCAAGGCTCACGGCGGGAGAAGGGTATTTTTTATTTGTCGGAATGCTCCATCCCAGGAAGAACCTGGCCAATCTGTTGCTGGCTTTCGATCAGTTTAAAGAGCTTTCTCATATGGGAATAAAATTGATCATCGTGGGAGAACCAATGTTCAGGAACAGGATGCTTTGGAGTACCCTTAAAAAAATGAAGTTTAGGGATGAGGTGAAGTTCATTGGAAGGCAGTCGCCCGAACAACTTCGTCTTATTCTTGGATCTGCATTGGCCCTGACATTTGTTTCGTTTATTGAAGGATTCGGTATTCCAATTCTTGAAGCCATGCAATGTGATGTCCCTGTTATTACCTCGAATACCACCTCCATGCCGGAGGTAAGCGGAGGTGCCGCACTGCTTGTGGATCCTTTTTCGGTTGGGTCGATCAAAGAGGGATTACTGCGGATAACTAAAGATTCAAAGCTCAGGGATGACCTGATCGCCAGGGGGCGCAAACAACGTGAGAAATTCAGCTGGGAAAAAACGTCCGAAAAACTATGGAGCAGTATGATGGCTTGTTTTGAATAATCCGATGCACACCAAAAAAGATATCCCGCGGTTACTAAACTACATGAACAAAGGGCTTGTTGAAGCCGGTTGTGATGAAGCCGGCCGGGGCTGTCTGGCAGGACCCGTTTTTGCCGCTGCGGTGATCCTTCCAAAGCATTTCAAACTCGACCTGCTGGATGACTCAAAAAAGATGAGCGAGAAGAAAAGGTACCTGGCACGACCGGTGATTGAAGCCAACGCTGTTGCCTGGTCCGTTGCCATGGTCGATAACCGTGAGATTGATGATATCAATATCCTGAATGCATCAATCGAGGCGATGCATATCGCTATACGCCAACTGACTGTAAAACCTCAGGTCCTGCTCATCGACGGGAACCGTTTTAAACCCTATCAGGATCTTCCTCACCAATGCATCGTCAGAGGCGATGCAACCTTTGCCTCCATCGCTGCTGCATCGGTCCTTGCTAAAACGTACCGTGACGATTACATGCGAAAGATCCACGAAAAATACCACCAGTACGCCTGGGATAAAAACAAGGGGTATCCCACAAAACAGCACCGGGAGGCGATTCTCAGGTACGGTTTCTCACCCCATCACAGAAGATCGTTCCGGCTGCTGGATGAGTAAGCATAGGGAAGGATTAAGGATGAAGGATGAAGGATGATGGTTTAAGAATGATGGATTAAGGATGCGCCATAGACGTGCCTACGGCAATGGATTAAGGATGAATGAGTAGAATGAGAGGGGAGTGATGAGTAGTGAGAGGTGATTTAGGAGACTTTGAGACAATGAGACTGTGTGATTGTGAGAGGGGGAGACTGTGAGACGTGGTGAAGGGGTTTCATATTGTTTCAGGTTGTTTATTCGCGCCAACAATGCTTTCCCACTGCTAACTGCAAAAAAACTGATGGAAAAATTTGCAATACATCATAATTCTATGTATCTTTGACCTATGTATTCTAAAGAATTGTTGAAGGGAACCCTGTCGGCCATCATTTTGAAGCTGTTGGCTGAGCATGACAGAATGTATGGATATCAGATTGCTCAAAAAGTAAAGGAGTTATCTGATAACAAGATTTTAATAAAAGAAGGATCCCTTTATCCGGCTCTGCATAAATTAAAAGAGGACGGTCTGGTGAGCATTGAGACAGTACATCTTGGAAAGCGGATCCGGCGGTATTATTCCCTGACTTCAAAAGGTGAAAAAGCAAAAAACGACAAAATTTCTGAAATTGAAGATTTTATTGCTACTATAAGGAACGTTTTATCATTCAGACCAATAATTCAGTTTGCATGAGTAAATTATCAGATGAACAGGTAGAATATATTGAACAACAGGTTAATAACAGTCAAATTGAATCTAAAGAACTCCAAGAAGACCTCATTGACCATTTTTGTTGTGTAATTGAAGATTATCTTGATCAGGGGAAAACCTTTGAGGAATCGTATAACAAAGCGTATGAAATTGTCTGTCCGAACGGTTTTGATGAAATATATAAAGAGACACTATTATTACTCACATCAAATAATATTATCATTATGAAAAAGTCAATGTATATACTGGGATTTATTGCTACTGTATTATTAACGACCAGTATCCTGTTTAAATTGATGCACTGGCCCGGTGCAGGTTTGCTTATTGTTCTTGGTGCCTTCATGTTGATCTTTGTCTTATTGCCAATTATTGCGCTCTATTTTTATAAGAAGGAGTTTTCCCAATACATCTCTTATAAATTAAAATATGTCTTTGGATTTGTGGGACTGGGATTATTTCTTGCCGGTATAGTGGGTAAAGTAATGCACTGGCCGGGTTGGGGTATAACCCTTGTAGTTTCGATAGCCATTATAAACTTCGGATTCTTCCCGTTCCTGTTCTACAGACTGTATAAAAAGTCGGTTGAATAGCCGATTCAATATTAAAGATTGTTTTTGATCAATTTGAATCGCCTGGCATATTCTGGTCCAAGGATTGCTTTCCAGTAAATAAATATTGCAGTTGGACCGGCTAATGGACTTGGGAAATCAACAGCCATTTAAAATGGCTGTCTATTACCTGACAGTCCTTACAGGACGTTTCAAAATGCCTGGTACTTCCCTTTCTTTCAGGTCGTCTATTTAAAAAGTCTTTTAAATCCGCGATTCGAAATCCGTAATTCGAAATCGGCTTTGCACTCTGTACGTCCCTGCCCGCCGGTGTAGTTTGGTTTCTATTGGCACAATATAGAGCCGGGATCCTAGATCCCGCTTTGCAGCGGGATACCAGCCTGCCGGTTGGCAGGAGTTCAACATGCATTATTCACTTCAGCGTTGCTTTGTGAATAATGTGTTTCATTTACTTTATACTTTTTACTTTAATCTTTTATCTTGTTCGCTAACTGCCCGCAGGCTGCATCAATATCTTTCCCACGGCTTTTCCGGATGTTCACGATCAGGTTTTTGGTTTCGAGGAAGGTTTTAAACTGTTCGGTCCGTTCCCTGATTGATGTCTGATAAGGGGCCCCTTCCACCAGGTTGTATTCAATCAGGTTGATCTTGCAGGGAACAACTTTACAAAACCGGGCGAGCTCAGCAGCATCGGTTAATCCATCATTAACCTCCTTCATCAGGATGTATTCAAAGGTTACGCGACTTCCGGTCTTTTCATAGAAATATTGAATGGCTGCTGAGAGTGTTTTAAGCGGATTGGATTTGTTTACCGGCATGATGGCATTGCGTTTCAGCTCATTTGCCGTATGGAGGGAGACGGCCAGGTTAAACCGTACGCCATCGTCTCCCAGTCTTTTGATCCCATCGGCAATCCCCACAGTGGACAGGGTAATTCGTTGAGGGGATATTCCGAGCCCGTCGGGAGAAGTCATGTGCTCGATTGCATTAAGGACGTTCTCATAATTCAGCAGTGGCTCACCCATGCCCATCATGACGATGTTTGTCAGGGAACCCTGTTTGGCCTTTTCGGACACTTTTTTCAGTTCCACCACCTGGTCAAAGATCTCTCCGGCAGTCAGGTTTCTCACAAACCCGAGTTTGCCGGTAGCGCAGAAATCACAGGCCAGCGGGCATCCTGCCTGGGTAGATACGCATGCTGTACTCCTTGGCCCGGATGGGATCAGGACGCCTTCCACAAACTGACCCTCTTCCAGCCTGAATCCTATTTTTACTGTTCCATCGCTGCCTGTTTGACTGATCTCATTCTTCAGGGCTGACAACCTGAAGTTATTCTTCAGCATTTTTCTGACAGTGTGGGAAAGGTTGGTCATCCGGTCCACATCGGTACAACCCTTTTTCCATATCCATTCCAGAACCTGCTTCGCCCGGTATTTTGCTTCACCATGATCTGCAAAGAAGGTTTCCATTTCCTCCCGGCTGAGATCCCGGATATCTGGTTTCCTTTGTTGTTCCATCAATGCAAAAATAGTCTGAAAAACCGAAAAACAGTTAAAGAACAGTTATTCGATCATCTCAAATATAAATAATCCAATTAAATTTGTCTGTTCTAAATCCAGATACAACCTAATGCATTAACAGCGATAAAAACTAAAATCATGAAAAGAATTATTCCTTTTTTCATTAGCCTGACATTTATTCTAAGTTCCGGTGCAAAAGCCGATGAGGGTATGTGGCTTCTCCCTCTGCTTGAAAAGCTGAACATGGGGACGATGACCGAAATGGGGTTGAAATTATCTGCCGAAGAGATTTATAACATCAACCAGCCGAGCCTGAAAGATGCTATTGTGATTTTTGGCGGGGGATGTACCGGAGAGATTGTTTCCGATAGGGGATTGCTTCTTACCAATCACCATTGCGGATACTCTTTAATTCAATCTCACAGTTCAACGGAACACAATTACCTCAGGGATGGTTTCTGGGCACAGACACTTGAAGAGGAATTACCAAATCCCAGATTGTTTGTCACCTTTCTTATCCGCATTGAGGATGTTTCAGACCAGATCAATCCAGCGTTGAATGATAAAATGACTGAAGAGGAGCGAACAGAGAAGATCACGGAAATATCGTCTAAAATAGAGGCAAACGCTACAGAAGGGAATCACTATTCGGCACGGGTACAATCATTCTTTGGGGGGAATTATTTCTACCTTCTGGTTTACGAACGTTTTAACGATGTTCGCCTGGTCGGAGCACCTCCTGAATCGATTGGTAATTATGGTGGAGATCAGGATAACTGGATGTGGCCCCGGCATACCGGTGATTTCAGCATTTTCAGAGTATATTCCGATCCGGATGGCAAACCGGCTCCCTATTCTCCCGATAATATCCCGCTTAAACCCAGACATTACCTTCCCGTTTCGATAAAGGGTGTTGAAAAAGGTGATTTTACCATGGTTCTGGGATATCCCGGGGGGACAACCAGGTACATGACCTCTTACGAGATTGATGAAGTGATGAATATTACCAATCCAAACCGGATCAAGATCAGGGGTGCACGGCTGGATATTATCTGGGAAGATATGCTGGAGGATGAGAAAGTAAACATCCAGTATTCAACGAAACATTTCAGGTCAAGCAATTACTGGAAATATTCCATTGGTCAAAATGAAGCCCTGAAAAGACTTAAGGTTAAAGACCAAAAGCTCAAACTGGAAAACGAATTTAAGACATGGATCAGTGAAAACAAAAAAAGATCCGCCAGGTATGGCGAAGCGTTACAACTGATAGAGACTTCAATTGCCGGAAGGGCTGATTACTTTTATACTATTCAATATCTGAATGAGTGTCTTCGTCAGGGAAGTGAGATTATTGCCTTTGCCAATCGTGCATCCCGGTTGTATGAAGCACTGCAGGAAGGAAATACAGAGAGGATTAACCAGGCGGCTGATCGAACGAAGCGCGGAGTTCCAGGATATTTCAAAGATTATAATCTTCCCACCGATCTGGATGTCAACAAAGCCATGTTTGCCATGTTTGCTGAGGATGTAAAGAAAGAGTACCAGCCGGATATTTTTGCTGAAATTTCTTCAACATATGACGGCAATTATGAAGCTTTTGTAGACAACATGTTCAAGGAATCTGTTTTTGCAACTGAGGAAAAGATCCTTGGTTTCCTTAACAATCCCTCACTGGAAATCCTTGAGAATGATCCGGCATTCAAAGCAGCGCGTTCAATAGAAGATAAATATGCTGAACTACATGAGAAAAATGACGCTTTCACTACCGACCTGCAAAAAGGACAGCGTCTCTATATTTCCGGATTAATGGAAATGCAAAAAGAGAAGGTCTTTTATCCGGATGCCAATTCCACCATGCGGCTTACCTACGGTACGGTAGGTGATTATGATCCCAGGGATGCTGTTCATTACAAACATTTTACAACCTTAAAGGGTGTGATGGAAAAAGAGGATCCAACAGACGTTGAGTTCATTGTTGAGCCCAAACTGAAGGAGCTATTTGAAACAAAAGATTTTGGTACGTATGGGAAAGATGGTGTAATGCCTGTCTGTTTCACCACAAATAATGACATTACGGGAGGAAATTCAGGTAGCCCGGTGATCAATGGGAATGGTGAGCTGATTGGTCTTGCCTTTGACGGAAACTGGGAATCTATCAGTGTGGATATTGCCTTTGAGCCTGAACTGGCAAAATGCATTAATGTGGATATCCGGTATGTACTGTTTATTATCGATAAATTTGCCGGCGCGAGACACCTGGTGGAAGAGATGGATATCGTTGACTAAGCCACTGATTTAATGGCAATGCATCCGCTTCAATGTTCCAACACGTGAAGCGGATTTTTTTTGAATTTCCAATCCATTAAATTTTCATACTTTTACAGATCATAGCATTCACTGTTTAACAATACTATCATTAAAACAACCATTCCATGAAACGGACTATCATCGTTTTTTTCAGCGCAATTTTTTTCATATCGTATCCCATTCATGCCGACGAGGGTATGTGGTTACCTGTCCTCATCAAGGAGTTAAACATCGATAAAATGCAGGAGATGGGTCTCACCCTGACTGCAGAACAGATCTATAGTGTGAACCACTCCAGCCTGAAGGATGCCATTCCCATTTTTGGTGGGGGATGCACCAGTGAGATTATTTCCGATCAGGGATTACTGATGACCAACATGCATTGCGGGTACCGGCAGGTTCAATCGCATTCCTCTCTTGAGCACGATTATTTAAAGAACGGTTTCTGGGCAACGAGCCTGGCAGAAGAGCTTCCCTGCCCCGGTTTGTCCGTAACCTTCCTGATCCGGATGGACGATGTGACAGAAGAGGTACTGAAGGGCATTACAGAAGACATGGATGAGGAGGAGCGGCTGGAAAAGATCGGGGAAGCATCCGAAATGATTGAAGAGCGGGCAGCTGAAGGTGACCGTTATGAAACGCTGGTCAGAAGTTACTACGGAGGAAATCAATATTACCTCATCGTTTATGAGCGGTACCGTGATGTCCGGCTTGTCGGGGCTCCACCGGTTTCCATCAGTGATTTTGGCAGCCTTACCGATAACTGGATGTGGCCCCGTCACAAAGCCGATTTTGCCCTGTTCCGGGTTTACATGTCACCCGATGGTGAGCCGGATGAATATGCTTCGGATAATGTTCCCCTGAAACCCAAACATTACCTCCCGGTTTCGATTCGGGGCGTTGAAAAAGGTGATTTTGCCATGATCCTTGGCTACCCCGGAAGCACCACACGGTACATGACCTCTTACGGTATCGAGGAGCTACTGGATGTAACCCATCCGAACCGGATCAAGATCCGGGGAAGAAAGCTTGAACTGATGAATGAGGATATGAATGCTGATCCGGGAATCCGGATCAAGTATGCCGCCAAGTACAAAGGCGCAAGCAATTACTGGAAATACAGCATTGGCCAAACCGAGGGTTTGAACCGGCTAAAGGTATTGGATAAAAAAAGGGCGATTGAAGAACAGTTCAGCGAATGGGTGAAAAGCACTCCGGTAAGAGAGGCTATATATGGAGATGCCCTGGATCTGATCAAAACATCCTATGCAGCCAGGCGCGAGTACACCAATGCCTCCCAATACATTCGCGAATGCCTGATTAGCGGTAGTGAAATCATATCGTTTGCAAATAGTATTCACTACATGGTTTTACCTTTGAGAAGTCCCTTGAGGACCGATCAGAAAGAAGGGGAAATTGCCACTGCAGTAAAAACGAGAGCAGAACAGTTTTTCAAAGATTATAATCCTGCTACCGACAGGAAAATAACCAAGGCATTGTTCCAGATGTTTATGGACGACGTGGACACAGCCTACTTCCCTGAAAGTCTTTTAATCATAACCGGGGAGTATAAGGGTGATATTGATGCCTTCGTGGATGACCTGTTTGCCAAATCAATATTTGCCGACGAATCCCGGTTTAACGATTTTCAAAACAACCTGGATCCGGAGAAGGTGGATAAGGATCTTGCCGTAAAAATGGCTTCTCCCATCTATCTGAAAAGCATGGAATTAACCAGGAAAAACAATAATTTTTCGCAGGATCTCCGAAGAGGACAACGTCTTTTTATCGCCGGTTTGATGGAGATGGAAAAGGTGTCCTATCCCGACGCCAACTCCACCATGCGGCTCACGTATGGAACCGTGGGAGATTACAGCCCAAAGGATGCAGTCCTGTATAAGCATTATACCACCCTGAAAGGGGTGATGGAGAAGGAGGATCCGGACAACTATGAATTCATCATTCCATCACGATTGAAGGAACTCTATGAAAAGAAGGATTATGGACGGTATGGTGATAACGGTGTCATGCCGGTATGCTTTACCACAAATAACGACATTACCGGAGGAAATTCCGGCAGTCCTGTCATCGGAGCAAATGGTGAATTGATCGGATTGGCTTTTGACGGGAACTGGGAGGCAATGAGTGGAGACATTGCGTTTGAACCCGAATACCAGAAAACGATATGTGTCGATACCCGGTATATTCTGTTCATTATCGATAAATTTGCCGGCGCATCCTATATCATTGATGAGATGACAATTGTCGATTAAGATGGATTTCAGTTTTATCGAAATATTCGCTGCATTCATGGTACTGTTTGCCGTGATTGATATCCCCGGGTCGATTCCGGCTATTCTCGATATCAAGGGAAAGACCGGGCTGCATATCCTTAATAAGGTCTTTGGTGTTATCCTGCTAGCCATAGCCGTCAAACTTTTCATATCCAATACAGGAATTAAATTAGGCAATGCCCCCTGAGATCACGATATATACCGATGGTGCGGCACGGGGCAATCCCGGTCCGGGAGGATATGGAATTGTCATGATATCAGGGAAGCACCGCAAGGAGCTTTCTGCCGGATACCGCCTGACCACCAACAACCGGATGGAACTGCTTGCCGTGATCGTTGCCCTGGAAAACCTGAAAAGGACGAACAGCGATGTTACGATCTATACCGATTCCCGGTACGTGGCTGATGCCGTTGAGAAAAACTGGGTGTTCGAATGGGAACGGAAGGGATTTAAGAAAAAAAAGAATCCCGATCTCTGGAGAAGGTTCCTGGCTGCTTATCGTCAGCACAATGTAAACTTTCGATGGATCAAGGGGCATGCAAATATTCCCGAAAACGAGCTATGCGATCGTCTTGCCGTTAACGCCTCCTATGGTCCCGATCTGCTTGAGGATAAAGGGTATAAGGAAAATGAGGGGGATACCTTGTTTTAAATATTGAATTTCGAATATCGAATTTCGAATGTCGAATTTTGATCTTCTTTAGAAAACACCCAATCCGTTCATTTTTGCATTCAGAAGGGATTTGAATTCCCTCTAGCGGATTACCCGCCTATCCTGCCGTCCTTGGCGGATATAATCTCTGTCCTACAGATCGCGTGGGACCGGGAGTTAGACTTGTGATACGATGACTTGCCTGGTGCGAAAGAACCGTGCACAGTCATCGTATTCTTTTGTTTTATCTGTTTAATATAAAATTTTTTCAGCTCCATAGGAGCGGCATATTTGTAGCCCAGGGTGAAGCCCCAAGGGCGTAACCCTGGGTTGTAATCCAACAAGTAAACACGGTCCAACTGCATTGCTATTAAGCGGGAAAACGTTCCATGGACCGCAGATTTGCCAAACGATCATTAGCATGTTTCAACAACCAGACACAACATCAAAACTTCTGGATCTTGTAAGTTTTCTGAACCCGCCGGTCGGGTGTATAGATCCTGACCAGGTAAATGCCCCGCGTGAGACCGGAGAGGTCAAAGGTCACGATATCTCCCCGTGTCACATAGTACAGTTCACGGACCATCTGTTTCCTGCCAGCAATATCCATAATCTCCACGTTCATGTCAAGCGGTTCGGTCACGTCAAACCGGATGTTGAGGAATTGAGATACCGGGTTTGGATAGGCAGTAATGGACCAATCCAGTCCGGTTTCCTTTATTCCCACACCGATATCATACGGTTGCTGGAACCCCTGTGTCAGGGTCAGCGTTGCAGCTTTCAGGGTGGTGACGGCAATCTCTCCAACCGTTGCTGAAAGTGTATAACCACCTGCGGACAGGTAGCTGCCGCCCGAAGAGACAACGGTGGGTGTTAATTGCTGCGCCATGATCTGAGAGGATAAGGCGCCCAGAATCAATATGAGGAAAAGCGTTTTCATTTTCATCGCATGCATTTTTAATAAATGAAGTGTTTATCCAGATATTACTTCTTTTCAAGACGTTCAATCCGTTCCTGCAGTTGTTCGATCAGTGCCTGCTGTTCCTGGATCATCTTCTGTTGTTCTTTCATCGCTTCCACCAGCAGGGCTGTAATGGGAGCATACTGCATGGAAAATTTCTCACTATCGCTGTTTACCACCTCCGGAACAACGTCCACCGCTTCCTGGGCAATGAATCCCATCTGCATTCCTTCTCCTCCAGTCTCTTTGTCCTTCCATTCAAAGTTCACTCCCCGCAACTTTTGAACTCGTGCCAACGCATCCGGTATAGTCTGAATATTCTCTTTCAAACTCTCATCGCTTGCATTGTACCAGGCACCCATTCCACCTGCCTGACCATTAACAAAAAATTCATATCCTGAAGGTCTATGTGTATCATTCCCATTAATGACAACATAATTTGCATCAAAATCACCATAAATTAAGGGGGAGGCAGAAGAAGTAAATTCGATATAGAGTTTATAGCTCCCCGTTTCACTCCATCCGGCATCTTTTCCAATAAATATATTGCCATTTCCATCGGCATTGCTCCTGCCGCTGGCAGTCCCAATGAACACATTGGCGCTTCCGGATGTTTTGTAACTCCCTGCCAAGGCTCCGATTATAACATTATTGGTTCCGGTGGTCATATCGCTTCCAGCAGATGCTCCGATCTGAACATTATTCGCTCCGGAAGTTAATGAATAGGCAGCATTGCTTCCGATAAATGTGTTGTTTATGGAAGCCGCTAAATTTCTACCTGCATTTCCTCCCAGGAATGCATTATTATCTCCTGAAAGATTAGACATTCCGGAGGCATAACCGACGAAGGTATTCCAGTTTCCATCTTCATTGGCGTTTCCTGCACCATTCCCTACAAAGGTATTACCTGAACCCGTTGTATTTTGATAACCGGAAGCCACACCAATGAACATATTCAATTGCCCTGAGGAATTGACTGCACCGCAATTGGCTCCGATAAAGATATTGTTGCTACCGCTTTGATTGGTTCCACCGGCACCCCAGCCCATGAACAGGTTACCCAGTCCTGTGGTATTATTAACTCCGCACTCGTTTCCAATAAAGATATTTCTATTTCCAGTAGTATTTTTTAATCCTGCCTGGTATCCAATGAAGATATTTCTATAACCACTGGTATTGCTTTTTCCTGCCTGATAACCAATGAACGTATTAAAGGTTCCTGTTGTTACCAGCCCGGTTTCGTGTCCGATAAAGTAATTCTCTTTTGTCAGGTGCAACAGGTTGCCGGTCATGGTTTTTGACGGGGCAAATCCACCTACTGCAAAACCGCCCTTGGTCCCTTTTCCGGTTAAGGTTTCATCAATATAGATCCGGACACTGTCGGGAGTCACCCGGAGGTATTCCTGTTCGAACACACCTTTACCGGGTGTAAATCCGCCCACGGCAAAACCTCCCTTGGTCCCTTTTCCTGTTTCCTCTGTATTAACAAAAAT
>Ga0315539_1001996_pt1 | contig 14806 bp, 18 predicted proteins | sample SalMarSW160150MG_FD_203097 | JGI IMG/M metagenome (GOLD analysis project Ga0315539, IMG submission 203097) | Salt marsh sediment microbial communities from the Plum Island Ecosystem LTER, Massachusetts, United States - Salt Marsh Sediment SW1601-150 ... | reverse complement strand
CCAGGTCTGTGACAATTGACAGCATAGCCATAAGCTCAGAGCTCACGGCAATGCCAAACTTGGACTGCATTGTGTAGCCGTCCATACGACCGCCAAGCCCTATGACGATGTTCCTGAGGCTCTGGGCACAGAAGTCCATGATCCAACCCATCTCCACCCTTGTAGGGTCAATGTTCAAGCGGCGCATTCTGCTGCGCTTGGCCAGCTCTTCGTCGCTGTAGTTGCGCTCATGCTGCATTCTAGAGGTAAGCGCCACCATGGCCAGATTGTGGGCATTCATTATATCGTTAATGTCGCCGGTAAGCCCCAAAGAAAATTCAGTCATGGGAATAAGCAGCGCATTGCCACCGCCAGCAGCAGTACCCTTGATATTCATACTTGGACCACCGGAGGGCTGACGAATAGCACCACCTACATTCCAACCTCGCTTGCCCATGCCTTCCAAGATGCCCATCAAAGTAGTTGTTTTCCCCTCTCCTAGCGGTGTGGGAGTTATAGCAGTTACCTCGATGTACTTGCCATCCGGCCTGCTCTTGAGGCGCTCGATAATCTTCATGAAATCGAGCCTGCATAGTTTCCCGAAAGGAATAATCTCATCCTTCTGCAAGTTCAGTTTTTCCCGCCAATCATCGGGGGTCGGCATGTTTTCTTCGGATGCTTCAGAAATCTGCCAATCTTTCAGTTTTGTCGCATCATAAGCCACGGTAACCTCCTTTGTCGTTTATTAATCTATTATTTTCGCATACGCTCAGCCCTGCGCTCGGCTGCTACTACTGTATTGACCATCAGCATGGTGATAGTCATGGGGCCAACCCCTCCGGGCACCGGGGTAATAGCGCTGGCTTTCTCTTTGACCGTCTCGAACTCTACATCCCCCCTGAGGTCAGCGACCTGCTTGCTGGGATCCAGCTTGCTGGGTTTCCATCCCACCCGGTTTACACCTACATCGATAACGACTACCCCCTCTTTTACCATATCTGCTTTAATAACTTCCGGAGAGCCCATTGCGGCAACCAAGATATCCGCCTGTCTGGTGATTTCGGCCATGTTTTTAGTCCCTGTGTGGACGACGGTCACGGTGGCATTGGCACGCTTGTTTTTCTGTACAAGCATGGCCATGAGAGGCTTGCCTACTATGTTGCTTCGACCGCATATGACCACATGCTTGCCTTCAGGGGGGTTGCCACTGCGGATCATTAACTCCACTGCGCCATGCGGTGTGCAGGGCATGAAATAGGGGTCTCCGATGAGCATCTTACCCACGTTGATGGGGTGAAAGCCATCCACGTCTTTAGCCGGGTCGATGAGATTCAGCACTTTATCGGCATTGATGTGTTTTGGCAATGGCAATTGAACCAGTATGCCATCAACGTGCTCTGCTTTATTCATTTCCTCCACTTTGGAGAGGAGTTCCTCCTCTGAGGCGTTCTCCGGCAGGACAATGGTTTGGGACCACACGCCTATCTCTTCGGCCGCCTTTTCCTTACCCGAGACGTAGGACACGGATGCCGGGTCCTCTCCCACGCGAATCATGACCAGACCCGGCGTTACGCCCTGTTCCTTGAGCCTGGATACTCGCTCTTTTAACTCAGCCCTTATCTCCTTGGCCACTTCGTTTCCCGAAATTATCTTTGCCGTCATCTAGACCTCCTTTCCTAAATCTTAACTTAGCTGTTTACCGATAATTCCCGGCTTAACAGCACTAAGGCGTGCCGCAATATCCTGCACTCGGCTGATGACCTCTGAACTTGAATTGATGAGAAGGGAATTACCAAGACCAGCCTCTATTACGCTCTGGTCGTAGGGAATAAAGCCCAGAAATTCAAAATCTGGCATGGCGGAAGTAAGCAAATTCTTGTCCTGTTCACTGCGGATCTTGTTAGCTACCACAGCGATGTTTTCCAAACCTATGTCTTTTGCCAGCTCTCTTATCCTGTAGGCTGTTTCAATACTTGCCTTGCCTGGCTCTACCACAATAATCATCTTGTCCACGGCTCTCGCTGTCGCCCGCCCCAGATGCTCGACTCCGGCCTCCATATCTATTATGACTACTTCATCCCTCCGCAGGAGTATGTGGGCAATTAAAGCTTCCAGTAAGGCATTTTCGGGACAATAACAACCACTACCACCCTTCTTTAACCGCCCCATCACCATTAATTTGACTCCATTATGCTCTACCCAATACTTTTCCGGTATATCATCAACCTTGGGATTTAATTTGAAGTAAGGTGCTGCCTGGCCAGGACGTACCCCTGTCCGTTCTTCAATCAGGTCTCCCATCTCAGATATCGGGGCTATCCTCTCAGGGTGGGGAAAGCCGAGAGCAGTTGCCAGAGTAGCATTTGGGTCGGCATCTATGGCCAGAACAGAGTAACCAGACTGGGTGAGTATAGTAGAAAGGAGAGAGGCTAACATTGTTTTGCCTACTCCCCCTTTACCACTAACGGCAATTTTCATTTCCAAGCGAAGAATTATATCCTGCATCTACAAAAGAAATCAAGCCAGAAACAACTATTATTCCAATGGGGTCAACTCTATTTCCCTAACAAGCTTGCTTCAGCTGATTTCGCTAGCCTGGCAACGACGTAAAGGCGAAGCAAAATAGAGTCGCCCGCAACAGTTTGCTCGCAGAAAGCAAACGGTGATAGAATGCAAAGTCAGGGCTGCACCAGCCGGTCTACTCGGCTCAGGTGGGTGCCAGAGGTGCTTTTTAAGGGAGGGCGATATGCCGTACGGATACGAGATAAATGAACTGGCCAAGGAAGAATCGTGGCGAATGTTTCGAATAATGGGCGAACTTGTAGAGGGCTTTGATAATCTCTCCGGTATCGAGCCGGCAGTGACCATCTATGGTTCGTCCAGATTGAGAGTGGATGACGAGCTATATAGGGAGACGGAAGAAATAGCCTATCAGCTTGGACAATCGGGCTTCTCAATTGTAACTGGTGGGGGACCGGGCGTAATGGAGGCTGCCAACAAAGGCGCACGAAGGGCTGGGGTTAAATCGGTCGGTCTGAATATCTCCCTTCCCGAAGAACAGGTCTGTAATGCCTACGCCACAAAGTCGATAACGTTCAATCACTTCTTCACTCGTAAAGTCATGCTGGTGAAATATGCCGTTGCCTTTGTCATAATGCCGGGTGGCTTAGGCACGCTTGATGAATTGACGGAGGTACTAACCCTGATGCAGACCCACAAGATAAAACCTTTTCCCGTGGTATTGTTCAACAGCGAATTTTGGAAAGGATTTCTGGATTGGCTGCGGAGCTCCGTCTTATCCAGGAAGTATGTCTCTGAGAATGATTTCGACCTATTGAGAGTCCTGGATCGCCCTGAAGAGGTAGTTGAGGCTATCCGGAGGTGGTATGTTGGGCATGAGGTTGTTGGCAGGAAAGCCTTGCTCAAGTGAGTGTCAGTCTACATTTTTAGCTTTTCATTTCCTGACATGAGGGTGGGGGAGGTTACGATCCTTGGTTCGTTTCTCCTGTTGATATGTCTAATTGCCCCTGGAAGAGCCAATAACCTTCTTCGTTAGCTTGACACCGGGCAATTTGGGGTGCTAGAATTCCCTTTTCTGTATGGAGGTGAGAAGATTTACGCTATTATCGAAATAGGTGGCAAACAGTACAAAGTAGCCCCAAAACAAACATTGGAAGTTGAGCTTTTAGATGTCCCTGAAGGCGACGTAGTTGAGCTGGATAAAGTATTATTTATTGGGGAAGATAAAAATACCGTTGTAGGGAATCCTGTTATTAAGGGGGCTAAGGTTGTGGCTACTTCTTTAGGGGAAGCTAAGGGAGAAAAGGTTATCGTATTTAGATATAAGTCCAAAGTTCGCTACCGAAGCAAGAGGGGACACCGCCAGACTTATACTAAAATATTGGTAAACGAAATTGTTAAGGGTAAAGGAGAATAGGCATGGCACATAAAAAGGGCGGTGGCAGCACAACTTATGGGCGGGATAGTGTATCTAAGCGCTTGGGAGTGAAGAAGTACGGGGGAGAACAAGTTCGCGCTGGGAATATCTTGGTTCGGCAACGCGGGACCCGTATACGGCCGGGAAACAATGTTGGCCTGGGCAAAGATTATACCCTCTTTGCCTTAATAGACGGCTATGTTAAATATGAGCCGGCAACCAGATATAAAAAGAAGGTGAGCGTTTACAAATGAAGGATAAAATCCATCCTAAGTATTATGATAATGCTAAAGTGACTTGCCTTTGTGGTAATACCTTCACCATTGGTTCAACTAAGCCAGAAATCAGGGTAGAAGTATGTGGTAAATGCCACCCTTTTTATACGGGTGAACAAAGGATAGTCGACTCCATGGGAAGGGTAGAGCGCTTTAAGAAACGATACAAGATAAAGTAGAATACATTCAACTCTCTATTTCTTTGTGTCAGGGTGGAGGCGTGGGGGCCTGTTATTTCTTGTTGTGACAGAGGCTGTTTGACCGCGGGCGGTGTTTACTTTTAAGATTACATTAGGAAACTAGAAATTCATTCAGCGACGCTACTTTAAGAGATAAACTTTATATTTTCAGCCGTTTTTATCATAATATGATTAAGGATTTTTCATGGTGAGACAAAATTATAGCCTTCGCTTTAGGCAGCTAGGGAAATTGAGGCGCTAATGGCAGAGTCTTTTCATTACGGTGGCCAGGCAGTCATCGAGGGGGTGATGATACGGGGCAAGGAAGGCGTGGCTATATCTGTGCGTCAGCCCAATGGAGAATTAAACGTAGTGAGGCAGCCCCTGGCCAGCATATATAAAGGGCGTCTCAGAGAAATGCCTTTAATAAGAGGAATCATCGCTCTCGTTGAAACCCTGGTTTTGGGCACGCAGTCATTACTTCACTCTGCTCAAATTGCTGCAACGGAGGAAGTAGGAGAGAAAATACCTACGGCGCTTTTATGGGGAACCGTAGCTATAAGCCTTGCTTTGGGTGTAGCTCTCTTCTTCATGGTTCCTCTCTTCGCCACCCGCTACCTTATCGACCCTTACATCGATTCTGCCTTATTGAGCAATGTATTGGAAGGAATTATCCGTATTGGTATTTTCATCGCTTACCTCAAGGTGATAAGTTTAATACCTGATATTAAGAGGGTCTTTGCTTACCACGGAGCCGAGCATAAAGTAGTGAATGCCTATGAGGCAGGCGTCCCTTTGGAGGTGGAGTCGGTTAAGAATTATTCTACTGCCCATGCTCGCTGCGGCACCGCCTTTCTATTCATCGTTCTAATCGTAGCTATCTTTGTCTTCGCCTTGGTTGGTCAGCCAACCCTATGGATACGCATACTGTCCCGCATAGCCCTCATCCCGGTTATCGCTGTTATTAGCTATGAAATCATGAAATTCGGGGCAGGTCACATTAACAATCCGATAGTCCGAGTTCTCCTGGCCCCGGGGCTGATGTTGCAAGCTATAACCACCAGGGAGCCTGACGATAGTCAAATAGAGGCTGCTATATCGGCACTGAATGAGGTCATCGAGATTGACAAAGCTGCTGATTCTAACTGAAGTACATAATAAGGGGGAAGGAGGTTGCCATGTTTACGCTTACCTCACCTGAAATTGTGGAGCGAGGTGTAATTCCAACCAGGTATGCGAATGGAGCATGGGGCGTTGAAGGCGGTGAAAATATATCACCGCAGTTTAATTGGGATGGCGCTCCGGAGGGGACGAGGAGCTTTGCTCTGACGTGTGTTGATCCAGACGTGCCACTAGAAGAGGAATGGTTCCCATATAAGGAGCAACTTAAAGTCGGCACCCTGCCAGGGGATTTGTTTATCCACTGGATAGTTTGCGATATCCCTGTTTCAATTAAAGCTCTCGTTGAAAGGGCGAGTCCTGATAACATGCCTTCTGGAGCAAAGGAGCTCGTGACTAGCTTTGGCACAGCGGGATATGGTGGACCAGCACCGCCAAAAGGGCACAAAGCCCATGCCTATATATTTACGATATATGCGTTTGATGTAGAGAGCCTGGGTCTTCCTAAGGAAGCTGGTTATGTGGACTTTACAAACGCTATGAAGGGCAAGATTCTAGCCACAGTAAGTCTCACGGGCTATTTCGGCCACTAAGAGATTGTCTAATAGCATCCAGTTGGCGCTCTGAATCCCTTTCCCTTTTGTCATTGCAAAAAGCGAGATTCCTCGCTTACGCTCGGAACAGGCTCTTATTCTTTTCTCTAAGCCCCACAGTGTAATAGCTGTCTGCGGCGACCTAGGCGATAAGCGTCCAGCCGCTGACATTGCTGCACTGCCCGTTGCTGTTGCTTCCCACGGCGACCACGGTGCCGTCGGACTTAAGCCCCACCGTGTGATACTCGCCTGCGGAGACCTGGACGATGCCTGTCCAGCCGCCGACATTGAGCTGTCCGGCGGTTTCCCGTCCCACGGCGACCACGGTGCCGTCGGACTCGACCCCCGCCGTGTGATACCCGCCTGCGGCGACCTGGACGATGCCCGTCCAGCCGCCGACACCGCACCGCCCGAAGGTGCCGTCTCCCACGGCGACCACGGTGCCGTTGTCCTTAAGCCCCACCGTGTGATAGGCGCCTGCGGCGACCTGGACGATGCCTGTCCAGCCGCCCACATCGCACTGCCCGTCAGCGTTGCTTCCCACGGCGACCACGGTGCCGTCGTCCTTAAGCCCCACCGTGTGATACTCGCCTGCGGCGACCTGGACGATATCCGTCCAGCTGCCGACGTTGATCTGCCCTGCGGATTCCCGTCCCACGGCGACCACGGTGCCGTCGGCTTTAAGCCCCACAGTGTGCTGGCCGCCTGCGGCGACTTGGACGATGCCCGTCCAGCCGCCGACATTGCACTTCCCGAAGTAGTTGTTTCCCGCGGCGATCACGGTGCCGTCGGACTTAACTCCCACCGTGTGAGAGTGGCCTGCGGCGACCTTGATAATGTCCGTCCAGCCGCCGACATTGCACTGCAAGTAGTCGTTATCTCCCACGGCGACCACGGTGCCGTCGGTCTTAAGCCCCACCGTGTGATCGTAGCCAGCGGCGACCATATATGGAGCAAAGTTGGCGGTGATAATGTAGTCACCGTTTATGGTGATGGTGGTTGTGGCAGCCTCGACATTGGCGATGGTGCCGGCGTCGCCAGCCCAGTTGACAAATTGGTAGCCCTCCTCGGCCTCGGCCACCAGGTCGACCACTGTTCCTTCGTCATAGTTAAAAGTCCCCTCTCCAGGGGTGGTTACCGCCCCTCCTTCTGTGCTGGAGGTAGTGAGGTCATACTGCTTGACAAACTCGGCGGTGATAAAGTAGTCGCCGTTCATGGTGATGGTGGTTGCGGCGGCGTCGATATCAGCGAGGTTGACTACATCGCCAGTCCAGTGGACAAACTGGTAGCTCTCCTCAGCCTCGGCTACGAGGTCGACCACTATTCCCTCATCATAGCTAAACATTCCCTCTCCAGGTTCGGTCACCTCGCCGCCTTCGGTGCTGGTGATGATGAGGCTGTATTTAGGTTCAACCGCAAATTTGGCGGTGATAAAGTAGTCGTCGTTCATGGTGATGGTGGTTGCAGTGGCGTTAACATTGGCGATGGTGTCCACATCGCCAGTCCAGTTGACAAACTGGTAGCCCTCTTCAGCCTCGGCAGTCAGGTTGACCACCGTTCCTTCGTCGTAGTTAAAAGTCCCCTCTCCAGGGGTGGTTACCGACCCTCCAGCGGTACTGGCGATAGTGAGGTCATAAGAAGGAACAGACAGCCAGCTTACCATCCACACAACTAAGGCTACCGCAACCAAAACGATGCTAACTATTGCCACGTAACGGTACCTCTTCGAACTAGGTATTATCTTCATACTTCATCTCCTTCCTAACAACAGTTCGGTTTCCCCGAGATCTCTAGCTTACAGTGTTATATAATACAGCATTATATCATACCCCCGTATAGTCCTCGTGATGTTGACAAAATAGTACGGATTTAGTATCATATAAAATAGCCATTGACCCTTGAGGCAGTGAGCTAGTGGACTGGGTAGTTAAAAGTCCGCTTGGATCGGCGGTGACCGAGACGGACAAGAGGAGTTGTGTTGATAACCCTCTCGGTTATGCCGGGAGGGTTTTTAATTTATGGTTATGTATGGCGCTATAACGGATGTTTCAGGAGTTAAAGTCGGGCATTATACCGATAAAAAGGCAGTGACCGGCTGCACGGTAATACTTTGTGAGCAAGGGGCTGTGGCCGGCGTTGATGTCAGCGGCTCATCGCCGGGAACCAGGGAAACAGACCTGCTCCGCCCGGGGAATTTAGTGGAAAGGGTTCAAGCTATCGTTCTCAGTGGAGGCAGCGCCTTTGGCCTGGATGCTGCTACCGGGGTTATGAGGTATTTGGAGGAGCGAGGATTTGGTTATGAGACTAGCGCCGGGAGGGTGCCAATTGTGCCTGCCGCCATTATTTTCGACCTGAATATAGGTGATTCTAAAATCAGACCCGGAGCTAACGAAGGCTATCAAGCTTGCCTGGCTGCTACTAATATCGAAGTGGCTGAGGGCTGCATTGGCGCTGGCACCGGGGCAACAGTGGGCAAGATTCTCGGCGTGGAGAGAGCGGTTAAAAGTGGTTTGGGGACTGCCAGTCAAAAAATAGCCGGAGATATTGTGGTAGCTGCCCTGATAGTGGTAAATGCCGTGGGCGATGTGATTGAACCTGGGACGGGGAAAATTCTGGCTGGACCTCGCAAGCCGGACGAAAGCGGATTCTTATCTACATCCGAGCTATGGAAAGGCGAGTTTAAGGAAGCAGTTCCGCCTTTTAATACCGTAATCGGTGTAGTGGCGACCGATGCCCAACTTAGTAAAGCTGAGGCAAGCAAATTGGCCCGCGTGGCCCAGGTTGGCATCGCTCGCACTATCGACCCATGCCATACCATGTATGATGGCGATGCTTTATTCGCTCTGTCCTCAGGTGAGAAGGAAGCCGACGTTAATGCTCTGGGGGCAGCGGCTGCCGAGGTTGTCGCCGAAGCCATAGTTAGAGCAATTCGAAAGGCGGAAACTTTAGCTGGTGTGCCAGCAGCTAAGGATGTAAACAGATGTTAAAGACAGGCTTTATTGGCGCTGGAACGACGGGCACTGCCCTGGCAGTAAGGCTTTCTCAAAAGGGATGCCCGGTGGTGGCTGTATCCAGTCGAACCTTGTCCTCGGCACAGAAACTAGCCAGGCTGGTGCCCAATTGCCAGTTTTGCCATACAGCTCAGGGAGTGGCAGAGGCTGCTGAGCTGGTCTTCATCACCACTCCTGACGACGTTATAGCCCAGGTATGCGGTGAAGTTCAGTGGCATGAAAGGCAGAGCGTCGTGCATTGCAGTGGCGCTCATTCCGTGGACATTCTGGAACCAGCAAGAAAACTTGGGGCTGCTGTTGGCTCCTTTCACCCGCTGCAGACTTTTGCCGATGTTGACCAGGCCATGGAAAACTTGCCTGGCTCTACCTTTGCCCTGGAAGCCGAAGAGCCTCTGCTGTCAATGTTAAAGGAGTTGACTTCTCTCCTGAACGGCAACTGGGTGGAACTTAAGCCAGGGGACAAGGTGCTGTATCACGCAGCAGCCGTTTTCGCTTGTAATTATCTGGTGACCCTGGTTAAGCTGGCTCTGGACCTGTGGCTGGATTTCGGGGTATCGTCAAAGGAGGCGACCAGGGCATTGCTGCCCTTGCTCGAAGGAACGATAAACAATATTGACAATATCGGCTTGCCTAACTGCCTCACCGGTCCTGTTGCCCGCGGGGATTTAGGCACCATAGAGAAGCACTTGAGCGCTCTTGAGGCAAGGAACCCTTCTTTGCTCACTACCTATAAGGAGCTGGGGCTTCAGACTATTCCTATTGCTTTAGCTAAAGGCAAGGTCAATGAACAGAAGGCAGAAGAAATGGAAACTTTACTTTCTTTCCAAAGAAAGTAAACAAAGAAACTTTATGCTTAGGGAGGTAGAAAATGAGAACTATGATGAAAAGTAAAATCCACCGAGCCCGGATTACTCAAGTCGACTTAGATTATGAAGGCAGTATAACTATTGACAGGTCCCTCATGGAGGCCAGCGACATCTTGCCCTTCGAGAGGGTGGAGGTGCTAAACGTTAACAATGGGGCCAGGCTCAGCACTTACGCTATCGAAGGTGAGGCGAATTCGGGGATTATTGGTATCAATGGCGCTGCCGCCAGACTGGTGGCAAAGGGCGACATAGTTATCATCCTCTCTTATTGCCAGGTTCCTGATGATGAGGCAATCAGCATAACCCCAAGCATAGTTCGTGTTGATAGTCAAAACAGAATCATTGAGCCTTTGTCTATGGTTCCTCAATGGGAAAGAATTCAGAAGTCAGTAGCCAGTAGGGGTGACTTTTGATTGCTAAATCCTGACTACTGACTACTGTTTTAGGGGGAAACAATGCGGGTTACTATTACCGAGATAAAAGAGATGAAGCAAAGGAAAGAGAAGATACCTATGCTTACTGCTTATGACTATGTAACGGCCAAGATGGTTGATGAAGCTGGTGTGCCTTTGATATTGGTTGGGGATAGCTTGGGGATGGTGATGTTGGGCTATGAGTCAACTATCCCGGTGACCATGGAGGAGATGATTCATCATACCAAAGCTGTGGTGAGAGGAGCTAAGAAGGCCTTAATAATAGGCGATATGCCGTTTATGACCTATCATGTCAGCATCTCCGATGCTTTACATAATGCTGCAAAATTTATTCAAGAAGGAGGGGCACAGGCGGTGAAGCTGGAGGGGGGTGAGGTTGTTGCTGAGCAAGTCAGACGCCTTGTTGGCTGCGGCATCCCGGTTATGGGGCATATTGGCGTTACCCCACAATCGAAGCATCAATTGGGGGGATTTAGGGTGCGGGGTAAGGTAGTGGAGGAAGCCAAAAAGTTGCTTAGCGATGCCCGTATTTTGGAGGAAGCTGGCGCCTTTGCTATCGTTCTGGAATGCACTCCAGCACCTCTTTCCGAACTAATTACTCAAAAGCTGGCTATCCCCACAATCGGCATCGGCGCCGGGCCTGATTGTGATGGTCAAGTCCAGGTAATCAGCGATATGTTGGGCCTTTACACCGACTTTGTGCCCAGGCATGCCAAGCAATATGCCAGGTTAGCCGGAGAAATTAAGACTGCTGTTGAAGATTACATATCTGAAGTTAAATCTCTTAGTTTCCCCACTATGGAGCAGAGCTATACCATGGATGAAAGCCTCATCAAACAGCTAAAGGCTGAAAGCTAGCGGTATGCAGGTAGTAGGGCCTATATTTGAGATAGGGACATTAAGGCAAAAGCTCAGCGGCACAGTGGGCTTTGTTCCCACTATGGGCTATCTTCACGAAGGTCATCTGGCTTTGGTAAAGCAGGCCAGGACGGACAATTCCAACGTTATTGTCAGTATTTATGTCAACCCCACTCAATTTGGCCCCAGGGAAGATTTTGGCAGTTATCCCCGAGAGCTTAATCGTGACCTGGAGCTATTGCGGGAAGAGGGGGTGGATATCGTCTTTGTCCCCTCCGATGATGAGATGTACCCACCTGAATTTAGTAGCTGGGTAGATGTGGGGAAGGTAACCGAGCGACTTGAAGGAGCATCTCGTCCGGGGCATTTTAGGGGAGTAGCCACCGTAGTGGCCAAGCTATTCAACATTGTCCAGCCATCAAGGGCTTACTTCGGGCAGAAAGATGCCCAGCAAGTGGTGGTCATTAAGAGAATGGTGGCTGACCTCCACATGGGGATAGAAATAGTAGTTGTACCTACGGTCAGGGAGAGCGATGGCCTGGCCATGAGCAGCCGCAATATTTACCTCAGCTCTGGAGAACGGCAGTCAGCTACAGTATTATTCAAGGCTCTTACATTAGCCCAGCAATTATGGCAAGGGGGGGAGAAGGACGCCGACAAGCTCCGCAAGCAAATGACCTCACTTATCCAGCAAGAACCTCTAGCCCAAATTATCTACGTGAGCATTGCTGATGCCGCAACACTGGAAGAATTGAACTTGATCGACCGACCGGCATTGGCTTCCTTAGCCGTTAAGATAGGCAAAACGAGGTTGATAGATAACATGCCCTTGGAGTAGCCCCGTGTGCCGTTATGAGCCACTTCTTAGCTATCATCGCGAATTTTCTTCCGACAGGTTTTTAGTGTAGAATCATTTGTCCCAATGCAGGACTGCATGGATCGGAGAAAGTTATTACTAAGTCATGTTGATTTGATATAAATAATAAAAGGTGCTATAATGCAGTATATTCCTATATGAGAAAACGTGTCGTGAGATAGTCAGGAGGCTAAATATGGCGATGAATTCTGAATCCGGGAACACAGTTTTGAAATTGTGGCGTCTAATGCACCAAATCCGCGATATACTTGTTCTGTGCGAGGATTCAATATTTGCGGAATACGGGATTACTACGGAGCAGTTCTCAGTGCTTGCGGCTGTGAAATCATGCGATGGTTCTCTAAGGCCGACTGACCTAGCCCGTCTTCTGGAACGTAGCCCAAACAGCATCAGTATGCTGGTCGACCGTATGGTCAAAGCTGGTCTGGTCAAAAGGGCAAGAGACAGGAGAGACCGCAGAGTGGTTAATGTGTCTTTAACCAGCAAAGGGGAGACCGCCCTTAAACCAGCAATGCCGGCGAGCTGGGAGTTCATCCAGAAAATCCTGTCACCAATGCCATACGAGGACATATATGCCCTTGCCAATCAGCTTGAGACAGTAAAATGTGAGTTACTTGGGTACCTGAATCCCCAACTGGATATGGCGGAAATCATTAAGAACAGTGTCACAAACCAGCCTGGCTTATATAATCGGATGATCAAGAACATTTTTCCCTCCGGCTATAAAGCCAAACTTCAGAGTGGCAAAAAAGAAAAAGGTCGCATGATGACGCCTGCGATTGCCACGCGGCGACACAGACGAGCAAAGGTCCGATGAAATAACAAGAGGAGATAAATATGCCGATAAAGTTCGAATTCAAAGATCCGGATAAGGGAGCGTGGATCCTGCTGCGCCAAGCACACAACTTGGTTTTGAGGTGTGAGGACAGGGTATTTAGTGAGTATGGGCTAACTACGGAGCAGCACGCAGTGCTTATGGCTATAAAACACATCAGTGGGTCTGTAAGAATAACTGACATAGCCCGGTGGTTAGACCGTAGCGTGAACAGCGTCAGTATGATAATCGACCGCATGGTCAAAGCTGGTCTGGTCAAAAGGACAAGAGACAGGAAGGACCGCAGGACCGTATTTGTGACTATGACCAGCAAGGCGGAGGAGGCCTATGTACCGGCAACCACAGCGGGCTGGGGGCTCATCCAGGAAATCCTGTCGCCACTATCGGTTGAGGACAAGCGTACCTTGGTCAGGTTGCTCGAGACGCTCAGAGACAAGACATATGATTATCTCGAGCCTGGAGGAATTGTAGAGAAAGTAAGGATAAATAAGACCTAGAACATGGCCCAGCTTATGAAACAGGCGGACAAGTACAAGTCGTCCTCCACTCCTGAAGCCAAGCGTCAAAGTGGTAAAAAGAAGAAGGGTATACGATAAGGGCAATCAACTTTACTTATGCTAGCTTGCGTAGAGCAACTCCGCAGGGTCCGCAATTCCGGTGGGGTAGCTTAGGCTGGGATTGCTGTGCCGGCGACACATAACTCGCATCCCTCTCTTAATCTTCTCGCGTCAAGGTAGAGGTAGGTAGCTTCGTCCCGATTTATTGGGACTCACAATGACACTGCCTTACTATCATTGCGAGCGAAGCGAAGCAATCTCGGTGGGGTGGAGATTGCCGCACACTTTTCGGGGGCTCGCAATAACATATTGACAGATTTTTTCCCGGAAATTGAAAATATTACATTAAACGACATTTGGGTTTATTTGACAGCAAAAAGGCCGTGTTATATAATAGGCATACTCCTGAACGGAGAATAGTTCCGTACGTTAACAATTGAATAGGTTTTGTGTTCTGCCTGGCGTGGGTCAAGGGAGAAAGAGCATAGGGTGGATGCCTTGGCATCAGCAGCCGAAGAAGGGCGTGGCAAGACTGCGAAAAGCCTCAGTGAGCTGTCTAGCTAGCTTAGCTGGGGATTCCCGAATGGGGCAACCTGCTTGGGTGAAAACCCAAGCACTCGCTAAAGCGAGGGGGAACTGGGTGAACTGAAACATCTTAGTAACCTGAGGAAGAGAAATCAACAGAGATTCCCTGAGTAGTGGCGAACGAAAGGGGAACAGTCCAAACCAGGATAGCTAAGTGGGCTTGGATCCTAAGCTATTTTGGGGTTGTAAGACGCAGGGGGCAGATTCCAAGGTCTGCCACAGAGTGACAAAACTTTTCCTTAGTCGAATGCTTCTGGAAAGGGCAACCATAGAAGGTGATAGTCCGGTAGACGAAAAGGAAAAGTCTCTGCTTGTGTTCTTGAGTACCACGGGACACGAGGAATCCTGTGGGAACCAGGGGGGACCACCCTCCAAGGCTAAATACTGCTGATGACCGATAGTGAACCAGTACCGTGAGGGAAAGGTGAAAAGCACCCCGGGAGGGGAGTGAAATAGAATCTGAAACCCTGTGCTTACAAGCAGTCAGAGGTCCGATTTATCGGACTGATGGCGTGCCTATTGAAGAATGAACCGACGAGTTGATCTATGTGGCTAGGTTAAGCAACTTAGTTGCGGAGCCGAAGCGAAAGCGAGTCTGAATAGGGCGAGGCTCAGTTTACTGAGCAGGTCGCATGGATCAGACCCGAAACCGGGTGATCTATCCATGGCCAGAGTGAAGCTCAAGTAAAATTGAGTGGAGG
>Ga0315539_1001995_pt1 | contig 14817 bp, 16 predicted proteins | sample SalMarSW160150MG_FD_203097 | JGI IMG/M metagenome (GOLD analysis project Ga0315539, IMG submission 203097) | Salt marsh sediment microbial communities from the Plum Island Ecosystem LTER, Massachusetts, United States - Salt Marsh Sediment SW1601-150 ... | reverse complement strand
TGAGACGGGGCTTCAAGAGTAACGACTTTAGCCACATCTAGACCATGGTCAGTATCCACCACGACATAGTCGTTTACTTGCAGGGATATCTCACCAGCATCACAGTAGACTAATTTCCCTCTAGAGCGGAATCTAACTCCAATTATGTTAGCCATCGAAATATATTATATTCTAACTCCGTAATGACAATCTCATTCAGGATTTTGTACTCAGTTTTTTCCTGGGTAAATTAAGCATCGACCACTCCAATGCTAAACGGGGATTAACATTCTTAGAGATTTCCTCCTGCAGCAAGCAAAGATTAGCAAGAAACCCTTCAATCTCGCTCAGACTTAATCCCCTGGCTTGTTCTTCCAGAGCCATCTCATAATCCACATTGACGATGCCTTCCTTGCAACCACCCTCAATGAGCATCAAATCACGCCACCAGTCGAGCCAAATCTCTATTATTTCTGCCCCGGCTCTACGGTTTTGGCTAAATTGGCTTGCCAGCTCCTGGGCATAGGCAAACCTTTGCTCTAAGCCGGCATTCAATAAGGAGATTAGCTTATCTATCCTTTGGGACCGCTGCTCTAATATAGCGTCATTTGCCAAAACCGACAATGCCCAGCCCAGGCGACCATGGCACAATTGAGTCAAAAGCTTCGCCTTATTAGCATCAACGTTATATGAGTTGATGAGTACCTCTTGTACTTGCTCTGATGGCACAGGCTTCAATTCCAGCCGCTGACAACGTGAAATAATTGTCGGCAAGAGGTGCTCTTCCTCAGCAGCTAATAAAAGCCAGACTACCCTTTGCGGTGGCTCTTCCAATATCTTGAGTAAGGAATTAGCCGCCTCAGTAGATAGATATTCAGCGTCATCGATGATAAACACTTTGCACTTACCTTCATACGGCGGCAGGTTGGCTAAGCGTTGCAGCTCTCGAATATCATCAATGCTGATCTCCGTTCTGGAATCCAGGCCAATAGGGGTGACATCAGCGTGCTTGCCCTCCAGGATTCGCTGGCAGGAACGGCATTTACCGCAAGGCAGTTCGGGGCCATCGCAATTCAGGGCTTGAGCCAGATTGAAGGCTAAAGTCCCTTTGCCCACATGCCGCGGCCCTACCAGAAGATAAGCGTGGGCTATGGCATTGGTTTTAAGGCTGTAATCCAGCAAAGACAAAATTTTATCCTGTCCTATAACTTGCCACATGTTAAATCATGTCCAGGTTCATCAAATCCTGATAAGTTTCCCGGCGCCGAATAAGGCGCCCTCGACCTTCCTTCACCATAACTATAGCTGGCTTGGGCATGGCATTATAATTGCTCGACATGGGTATGGAATAAGCACCGCAAACCGGAATAGCTATGATGTCACCGGGATACACTGAAGCCAAATTGATATCCCTTACTAAAATATCACCAGACTCGCAGAGCTTGCCAGCAATGGTAACCATCTCTTTTCCCGTCTCCAAAGCTTTGTTAGCCACTAGAGCCTCATACTTAGCTCCGTAAAGAGCCTGGCGGATGTTATCGCTTATGCCGCCATCGACACAGACATATTTCTTTATGCCGGGTATATCCTTTATCGCCCCGACCTCGTATAATGCCACTCCGGCCTGGCCGACAATTGCCCTGCCTGGCTCGATAATGAGCCGGGGGCGACTCAATCCCAGTCCCGAAATAAGACCATCCAGCTTGCCAGATACGGCCCTGGCATAGTCAGCTATTGCGGGCACTACAGAGTCCAGGGTATAGGAAACGGCAAAACCGCCACCGATGTCGAATTCGCTGAGGTTAAGGTCAAATTTCTTGCCCATCTCCTGGGCAAAGCGAAGAATAATCTCTATGGCCAGCTCATAAGGCTGAATCTCGGGCACCGGGGAGCCAAGATGGAAATGAAAGCCCAAAAGGTTAAGGTTGGAAGCTGACAAAGCCTGTTTTACTGCCTCCTCAGCCTGCCCGGTAGCCAAAGGAAAGCCAAATTTGCTATCTATCGTCCCGGTAGTAGTATATTGGTGAGTGTGGGGGTCGACCCCGGGAGTGAGGCGAAACAAGATATTCTGGCTAATCTCCCTCTCCCCGACTAGCTTATTAAGCAACTCAAGTTCATAGAAGTTGTCCACTACAATTCTGCCAACTCCCAAATCCAGGGCCAGGCTTAATTCTTCCGGCGTCTTGTTGTTGCCGTGGAAATAGACCTTGTCCAGAGGAAAATCCACGTAATGGGCGATACTAAGCTCTCCCCCGGAGACGACGTCGAGTCCCAGGCCCTCTTCCTTAAATATAAGAGCTAAAGCTTGGTTCAGGAAGGCTTTGGATGCATAAATGACCAGGGTATCAGGATAATGTTTACAGAACTCGTCCTTAAATTCACGGCACTTATGGCGGAGGGTGGATTCATCGAAAAGATAGAGCGGCGTGCCGAATTCCTCGGCCAGGTCAACGACATCGCAGCCACCGATAACGAGATGTCCCTGATTATTCACCTCAGCGGCTAAAGGAAAAAGGGCTAGCTCAGGCGCCCTGCTTACGTTCATGCTGATATGGTAGCTTGTAATACCTGATAAGTCAAAGGTCTCGAATGAATTCTCGACTGCTCCCTCTTATTCTGGGGACATAGTACCTATTTTGTAGTAGGCCTAATTAGTATGGTGTCCCTGAAATTCAGGGCTTCAGCTTTTCTATCACAGCGTCGGCTACCTGGCTGGTGCCTACGGCCGTGGCGGGGTCGAGTTTCAAATCATAGGTGACGTTCTTGCCTTCGGCTATGATCTCAGCTATAGCGCTTTCCAGCTTATCGGCGCTATCCTTCTCTCCGAGATAACGCAGCATCATCACGCCGGAGAGCATCGTAGCCACGGGATTGGCCTTGTTTTGCCCGGCGTATTTGGGGGCACTTCCATGGGTAGGTTCGAAGATAGCTGCCTCGTCCCCGATGTTGGCTCCCGGCGCTACGCCCATGCTGCCGACCAGCCCGGCACAGAGGTCCGAAATTATGTCGCCGTACAAATTGGGCAGCACGAGGACATCAAACATGTGGGGCTTCCTGACCAGCTCCATGCAGGTTGCGTCCACCAGCATATCGCCAAATTCTATGTCGTTATATTCTTTGGCAACTTCACGGGCAGTATCCAGGAAAAGTCCGTCGGAGAACTTGAGTATGTTAGCCTTGTGAATCGCAGTAACCTTTTTTCTGCCGTTCTGCCGGGCATATTCAAAAGCAAATTTGACAATTCGCCGGCTGGCTGTTTGAGATATAACCTTCAGGCTTACAGCAGAATCTTCCCTTATTTCCCTTCCAGTAGTATCGTGCACCAGAGCCAGCAACTGCTTTGTCCCTGAATCACCCCTGGCAAATTCGATACCGGCGTAGAGGTCTTCGGTATTCTCCCTGACCACTACTATATCCACGCCTTTGAACGGCGTTTTTATTCCGGGGTAAACTTTATAGGGACGAAGACAGGCATAAAGGTCTAAGGTCTGCCTCAAAGCGACATTGACGCTCCTGAAGCCAGTGCCTATGGGTGTGGTCACAGGTCCCTTAATGGCGACTTTGTTTTTTCTTATGGACTGGAGGGCCTGGTCAGGGAGAGGTGTGCCAAACTTGTCTTGAGCCTGACCGCCTATGATAACAGTGTCCCACTGAAACTTGACCCCGGTAGCTTCCAGCACCCGCCGTGCCGCTTCAGCTACTTCAGGGCCTATGCCATCGCCAGGGATAAAAGTTACTTTGTGCTGCATCGCAATAAACCCTAAATGCTAATTCCTAAACTCTAAGCAAATCCAAATGCCCTAAATTCAAAACCCTCATGCTTGTAATGCTTTCATAGCTTGAAGTCCCTATGCTTTTGTATATAAGGGATAAGCCCGCCCTCTTTAAGGATGGCGGACATTATCGGCGGCATCTTGCTACAGCTTAATGAAATACCGGAGGTCAAATTAGCAATCGTACCACCTGTCAAATTTATCTCCAGTTCATCGCCGTCGCCGATTTTATCGGTATCGCAAAGCAGGACAGGCAATCCCTGATTTATAGCGTTCCGGAAAAAGATGCGTGCTGCCGATTTGGCTAAAATAGCGCCTACCCCCGACATTTTGATTACTACCGGAGCATGTTCCCGACTGGAACCCAGACCGAAGTTTTTACCTGCGACGAGAAAATCACCCGACTTTACCTTTGAGGCAAATCCAGGCACAGCATCCTCCATGACATGCTTGGCGAGTTCAGGCAGGTTGCTCCTCAAATGGGCAAACCTGCCGGGAATAATATCATCTGTGGAGATATTATCCCCCAGTTTAATGGCTTTACCTTTGAGCACCAAGTCAGGCATCACATAAATTCTCTGGGGTCGGTAATCTCACCCCTTATGGCTGAGGCGGCGGTAGTTGCCGGGCTAGCCAGGTATATCATAGCCTCGGGGTTGCCCATCCTTCCCTTAAAATTACGATTGGCTGTGGAAACGCAAACCTCGCCATCTCCCAACACTCCCTGGTGGAGACCGAGGCAAGCGGTACAACCCGGCGGTAGCATAGTTGCACCAGCTTCCAGTAAGTTCTGAATATAGCCTTTTTCTATAGCTCGAATAAGCACCTGCCTCGAAGCTGGCGCTATGAGCAATCTAGTACCGGGATGCCTCTTCTTGCCCTTAAGAATCTCAGCAGCCACAGCTAAATCTTCCAGACGTCCGTTAGTACAAGTGCCAATAAATGCCTGCTGGATTTTGACCCCTTTTACTTGAGTCACCGGACGGACGTTATCCACAGCGTGGGGAAGCGAGAGCATTGGCTCAAGCTGGTCGAGATTCACGGCTATGACCCGTTCATAATTTGCCTCAGCATCGGGATATAGCGGCTTGTAATTTCCGCCCCGGCCATACGCTATGAGGAAGTCCCGGGTGATTTTATCACTGGGAAACAAGCCGACCTTGGCCCCTGCTTCCACAGCCATATTGGCGATAGTGAGACGCTGCGACATAGTCACGCGAGCCAGGGCTTCGCCACCAAATTCCAAAGCCTTGTAATTAGCACCATCAGCGCCAATCTGGCCAATGAGATACAGAATTAAGTCCTTGGCATAAACTCCCCGAGGAAAGACGCCATTGAGTTCAATGAGAAAACTTTCCGGCACCCGAAACCAGGTTTTACCCAGAGCTAAGGCTACGGCAACATCGCTGGAACCCATGCCAGTGGCAAAAGCTCCTAAAGCACCAGCGGTAACAGTATGAGAGTCTGAGCCGATGATAACATCTCCCGGGTTAGCAAATTGCTCCGCTACCAACTGATGGCATATACCTTCGCCTACATCATAGATGCGACAGCCTGTTTTCTCGGCGAAGAGGCGCAGAAGGATATGGTCATTAGAAAGCTGCCGAGCGGGACTGGGAGCAGCATGGTCCAGAAATATTACTGTTTGCTGCGATTTAGCCAGAACTTTAAAACCGCTTTCCTTAAACTGTCTTATGGTCAGGGGCCCAGTGGTATCCTGGACGAAAGCCAAATCCACATCGGCAATCACGACGTCCCCGGCTTTAGCCTCGCCATGCGATTTAAGGCTTAGAATCTTCTCGGCTAATGTCTTACCCATTTAAGATTACGCGATTATTGCTATTATGTTTTTACTGCTTGTTGCCTTACTATTTTAATCGCCTCCTCTGCTATAATCAATAACATGCTTGATTACAAACCAAGCGAGCTGGGTTCCACCTCATGCGGCAGGAGCATCTTTCACTGGGGCAAACAAACTTATGTCATGGGCGTGATAAATGTTTCCCCGGATTCTTTTTCCGGCGATGGACTGGCAGATGTTGAAGAAGCCGTAGCCAGGGCAAAACGATTAGTCTCCGAGGGAGCAGATATAATCGACATCGGCGGTGAATCCACTCGTCCCGCCTCAACTCCGCTTTCACCAGACGAAGAATTACGGCGAGTGATTCCTGTTGTAGAAAAGCTGGCCCACGAAGCATCAGTACCCCTGAGTGTAGATACCTATAAACTGGAGGTAGCCCGCCAGGCTTTGAATGCCGGAGCCGACATGATAAACGACATCTGGGGACTGAATAAGGAGCCCGGGCTGGCCGAGTTAGCAGCCCAAAAAGGTGTGCCAATTGCTTTGATGAGCAATCAGCGTGGTTCTTCTTGCCACGACATCATGTCTACGGTTATTTCCGATTTGAAAAGAGCCGTCAAGCAAGCGTTAGATGCAGGAGTGCCCCGGGAGAATATCATCATCGACCCCGGCATAGGTTTTGGCAAGACACAGGAGCAAAATCTGGAGATTTTGCAACACCTGGAGGAACTTAAGGCGCTGGGCAGGCCTATCCTGCTGGGTAGCTCACGCAAGTCTTTTATAGGCTGGGTGCTCGATTTAAGTCCTGAACAAAGGTCGAATAAGGTGACATTCATTCCACCCGGCGACCAGCGGCTGGAAGGAACGGCGGCCACCATAGCCATCGGCATCGCCAAGGGCGCCGATATCGTTCGGGTACACGATGTCAAGGAGATGGCACGCGTGTGCAAGATGAGCGATGCCATTGTGAGAGGCGTGTAAGCGAATTGGCCATTGTCTATCTTGGTCTGGGCTCAAACCTGGGAGAACGGGAAGAAAACCTCTGCCAGGCTTTAACACTGCTTTCTCCAAAAGTAAATCTTGAAGAGGTGTCATCCATTTATGAAACGGAGCCGGTCCCGATTTTGTATCGGGACAAAGAGCAGCCATTGTTCCTCAACCTGGTCTGCCGAATTATCACCGATTTGCCTCCTGAGGAGCTTTTCCATCTCGCTAAAGAAATTGAAACCAACATTGGTAGGGTTTCCAGCTTTCCCAATGCACCCCGCATTATAGATATAGACATCCTTTTCTATGACACCAAGATTATGGAAACACAGAACTTAAGTATCCCACACCCCCGCCTGCACGACCGGGCTTTCGTACTTATACCGTTAGCGGAAATCGCCCCGGACTTGGTTCATCCCAAGCTGGGCAAGAGCATCGCACAATTAGCTAAAGATGTTAAAGGACAAAAGGGAGTGCGAAAGTATAAAGGAGGATTCGATGTATCAGCTATTTGTGGAAGAGCACTTTGATGCTGCCCATTATCTCCCGAACTATCATGGTAAATGTGAAAATCTACATGGCCACCGCTTCAAGGTAGTAGCCCGTTTAGAAGCAGCCAGGCTCGATGAGACTGGCCTGGCCTACGATTTCGCCCAGCTAAAGCAGCACCTGAGGGAAATCATAGCTCGATTCGACCATACCTGCCTGAATGACGTACCCCCCTTTGATAAGATTGGCCCCTCCAGCGAGAATATTGCTGCCACTATATATGACGCTCTCCAGCCCCGCTTTTCCGGCTCTCCTGTAAAGTTGGTGAATGTAGAAATTTGGGAATCACCCACAACCGGCGTGTCGTACAGCCCTTGAGCTAAGCTTGCTGCTCCGGCGGTAACAAATTGGGGATCGTGTCCACAATGGGGTAGGAATGGTTGCAATTAGAGCAATAAAGGGCACCCCTGACTATTTCTTCCCCTTCCTCTTCATCCACTTTAAGCTCCAAATCCCCTTTACATACGGGACAGGCCAAGATTTGCATTAATTCCTTTTTCATTTCAGATTCTAAATTATATCATAGTAGCAGCGAAACCGAGACAAGAAAGTGGTATAATATTCGGCAGGAGAATAATCGGCAGGAGAATAAAATGACAATTCAGATTAAAAAGACTTACAGGGGCTTAAATCCCGGGATGCTCTGCGATGAGGTACAAGGCTTGCTGCAGAAACAAGGGATTATAGCTGTTGAGACTGAGTCGCAAACATATGGCCTTTCCAGCGGCGACACTCAATCGCGTACTACGCTGGCATTAAAAACACAGGCCGAGCAAGAGACAAACCAGAAGGAATGCGGCAGGGCACAAATTCTAGGCTCACCACAGGGCGAAACAAAAATGCTCCTTGACATAGATGAAACCCTCTTCCCCCAAGAAAAGCTCTCCGCTTTTCAAAATGACCTCGATTTTATCCTCGGCTCATACGAAATTAAGTGGTAAACGAGCAGCTTCCAGACCAGAACCAGCTCGCCAGGGAAACCAAACAAGCACGAAGAGAAAGGCGGCGAGCAAAGGAAAAGGCCAGGGTGCCCCAGCATGGCAAGAGCCTGGCAAGAGTATATAAGGACGCTGTATCCAAGAAAGCCAAGACCACGAAAGCCCCCAAGCAGACAGGCTAAAGCCCGGGGGTTTTTATGATAAAGAAATTCCTTCTCAGAGGCCCCATCATAGTCCTGATTTGCCTGACAATTGGCTTCGCCATAGTTTATGGCGGCGGCTGGTTGCTCCAGCAACTGGGATGTTCAGGGCCCTGACTCCTGGTTCCGCCTGGATTTGAAATGGCCAAAACGTCATTCATTTTGGTTGGTTCGGCGTTTTGAGCAGATTGCAGGGCACTGTTCACATTTATTGTCACATGGCTCAGCATGAATGGTTACACTAGCCTCGTGGAGAACGCTTTGTATTTCGACCTCAATCCGGTCGCATATTTGATGAGCCTGCTCCAAACTAATATCCCTGGCCATTACCAGATGAAGGTCTATATAGCTCTGGCTCCCAGCCCGGCGCGTCCGTAGTGCATGGAAGCCGGACACCTCGCGGCTATGTTTCCTTAAGCAGTCTTCGATAACTGCCTGTTGTGAAGGAGGTAGCTTTTCATCGAGCAGTCCGGATATCGGCTTACGGATAGTATCAATAGCTACTTTCAGGATGTAAATAGCAACTCCGATAGCGAGTATAGGGTCAATAATATTGAGCCTGGGTCCGGTGAATCGCACTATTGCCAGTCCCACCAACACGGCTGAGGCGGAGTAGACATCAACGGCAATATTGCGGGCATTAGCCTCCAAGGCTACAGAGCCAGTGGCTCGGGATACACTTAGTAGATGCCGAGATAGGAAGATACTGACCACTATGGAAACTGCCATCACAGCTATTCCAGCTTCGGTTAGTTTAATACTAGAGCCTTCTATTATCCGGACTATTGCCGAATAGATTAGCAGTCCGCCAGCGATAAAGATGAGAATTCCCTGCACAACGCCGGCAATGTCCTCTACCTTGCCATGACCATATGGATGTTCGGCATCAGGTGGCTTAGCCGCAATGCGAATAGCAAAGAAGGTGATTATTCCGGCAAACAAATCGAATAAACTGTCGGCTGCCTGAGCCAGTATGCTGATACTGCCGGTCAGCCAGCTAACGACCACCTTAAATATTATTAAACCGACGACTACGCCGATCAGTAGTTTGGTAGCCCCGGCCTTTGTTGAAAACATTTTTGCGCTCTCCTGTGTTCCCTTATATAAAACTACAGGGAACCAGAAGTTTACAGCGATATTCCGGCTAAGGCAACCGTTATCCGGTATTTCCCGACTTCGCCACCATGTAATCCAACAGGGCTATAAAGCAAAAACAATTGCTTCAAGAGTGCCAACCGGAACTAGAAGAATTTTCATTAAATAGGTTAAACTGGCTGATTATGGATGACCCTGTGAGCAATGGTACCGGTAAACGAGCGGTACTTCTTGTCGCCACGATGGCTTCCTTTCTTTTTCCCTTTCTGTTCTCCGCTGTGAATATTGCTCTACCTTCAATCGGGAGAGAGCTATCATTGGATGCAGTCATGCTAGGCTGGATTGCCACCGCCTACCTCCTATCTTCGGCAACTCTTCTTATTCCCTTCGGCAGAATAGCAGACATATATGGCAGGAAGAAGATCTTTACCTGTGGCATAGTTATCCTCACGCTCGCATCTCTCCTTTCGGGAATGGCAAACTCCGCCACCATGCTTATTTCTTGCCGGGTTTTCCAGGGATTCGGCGGTGCCATGCTGGCCGGAACAGCAATAGCATTGCTTATTACGGTATTTCCCGCCAACGAGAGGGGGAAAGTCCTGGGTATAAACGTCGCGGCAACATACCTTGGCCTTTCCCTGGGTCCGGTTTTGGGTGGGATCCTCACTCACCATCTTGGCTGGAGGAGTATCTTTTTCCTAGGTGCGATCCTAGGACTGGCAATTATCGGCATCTCTTTATGGAAGCTAAAGGGTGAGTGGACTGGGGCAAAGGGCGAGAGATTTGACCTCGCCGGCTCCGTAATCTACGTCCTTGGGCTTGTAGCGCTGGTATACGGTTTTACTCTCCTGCCAGCGATGTTAGGAGTGGGGTTGATTATCGGAGGCATCGTAGGGCTTTCAGCATTCACCAAATGGGAGATGAGAACAAGAAGCCCAGTCCTGGACATAAGCCTCTTCAAAAATAGCAAGGCTTTTACCCTTTCCAACGTGGCGGCGTTGATTAATTATAGTGCCACATTCGCTGTAACTTTCCTCATGAGCCTTTATTTGCAGTATGTGAAGGGATTCAATCCTGAAAGTGCCGGCTTGATTCTGGTCGCCATGCCCGCCATGCAGGCTATTTTTTCACCGCTGGCCGGCAGGCTCTCGGACAGGATTGAACCGAGGCTAATTGCCTCAGCAGGAATGGTGTTGACCACCATAGGACTCACCATCTTCGTCTTCCTAAATGCCCAAACTCCCCTGGAATTAATAATCGGCAATTTGCTCCTGATGGGTTTCGGCTTTGCTCTTTTCTCGTCTCCTAACACTAACGCGGTTATGAGTTCTGCGCCAAATACGGCTTACGGGGTAGCTTCGGCAACGCTGGCAACAATGCGGCAGGTTGGCATGGTGTTAAGCATGGGAATCGCCATGTTGATGTTTACCCTGTACATCGGGAGAGTTCAAATTACACCTGAATACTACTCTCTTTTCCAGCAAAGCATGAAGACAGCGTTCATAATTTTCGCTATTCTCTGCTTCGGCGGCATCTTCGCCTCGCTCGCCAGGGGGAAGGTGCGGTAGTCCCTCATGTCATCGGCTATATTCTAAATCCTAAACTTTTTGAATATTCGTATTTTGTGTTTCGAAATTATTTAGAATTTCGTGCTTGGGATTTAGGATTTGAAGCGGAGCGTCTTCGTTTCAGGGCAGGTGGGTTATCTCGATGAGCGGTTTTTTGTGTAGCTCGAACTCTATTCCTGCTTCTCGGAACAGTTCTACGAAGGAGTCATCATTATAGCTGCCAAAGGTTACAAAGCGCTTTATTTTGGCATTGATCAGCATCTTGGCGCAGAGTATGCAAGGGGTGTGGGTGCAGTAGATGGTAGAGCCTTCAAGGCTAACGCCATGGAGTGATGCCTGTATGATTACATTCTGCTCGGCATGAATACCCCGGCAGATTTCTTGCCTGGTCCCGGATTCTATGCCCAGTTCATCCCGGAGGCAGCCGAGTTCAAGACAATCTTTAAGTCCGGCGGCAGCCCCATTGTATCCGGTGGCTAATATATGCTTGTCCTTCACCGCCACAGCGCCTACATGGTGGCGCCGGCAAGTGGAGCGTTCCGCCACCACGGAAGCTATCTTGAGGAAATATTCATCGATATCCGGCCTGGTTTCCTTTTTCATTTCAACCCAGATAAAACTCGTCCCGTCTCCTTTTCCAGTTCCTCCAGGGAAGCCTCATTTACTATGGTAAAATCGGCCATGGCAATTGGCCCACCCTTGTTGCTATTCTCTATCTCGGATTTATCTCGGCTGGCTGCCTCCTCAAGCGTTAAGGGCCGTTCTGTCCTATGAGCAAGCCTTCCATGCCTGGTTGCTGCCGAGGCCCAGACGGCAACCGTGGTGAACTGCTCGCCATAATATTCCTTCAATAAAATATACTCTTCCCAGGAGTAAAGCCCGTCTACCACAACATTCGATGATTTCAATGAGCTATCAATCTTGGGCAAGTTCAATTTGGCGTAAGCAGCCATCCCGTGTTCTTTCCTCAGTTGTTGTCTGATATAGCGCTCATTCTCCTCATTTGGCTCCAGTTCTCTGTTCTTGAGTTCCTCGTCTGTAATATCTCCGAACCGTACTTTCTTAAAGCCATGTTCTTCAAACATCCTGGCTACTTCTGACTTGCCCGCACCGGCCATGCCAACAATTGCTACCACTTTCACGGCTTACACGTAATCAACCCCGATAAGAGTTGGGGAATTGCGACAGCACTTATATTAACAAGATTTATGCAACTATCATAGTGCCTTGCCTGGCAGTTCAGCACGGATTATACTAAGTGCCAATAACCTGGGTTAAATCGGCCCAATCGGTTGGTGAGTAAGTGTTTGGTATCCTTTCCAGAGAAGATATCCTGAAGATTCTGGAGGCAAGTCCTCCCCTGGTAGAGAACTTATGTGACGCCCAGCAGCAGGTTCAGCCCAACGGCATAGACTTGACCCTCAAAGAAGTAGCTTTGTTTTCCTCGCCGGGCAGCCTGGGTCCTGACAATGAAAGCAGAGCCCTTTCCAGTACTTCCCCACTCGTTTTCGATGGCCTGGGCCGTGTAGACCTGTTGCCAGACTGTTACCTGGTTACATACAACGAGGTGGTTAATCTTCCCAAGAACATAATGGCTCTGGCACTGCCCCGGTCAAGTCTCTTGCGCTGCGGGGTCAGCATTCATAATGCAGTTTGGGATGCTGGCTATTCGGGCAGGTCGCAGTCCCTCATGGTGGTCTACAATCCACAGGGATTCCGGCTGCACAGGAATGCTCGAATTGTTCAGATGGTCTTTTTTTCTTTGAGCCGCGAGGTAGCCCAAGGCTATCAAGGTGCGTTTCAGGGCGAGAACATCTGATGAGGATTTTACGTTGGGGTTAACTACGTTTGCCTGCTTGCCCCAACCCGTGGGTATCACTGGTTAGGGGATATATGTACTTTCTCGGCGACCTTGCGAAAATGGAATCCCTGAACAGCCAGCGTCATGGATAACGGGAAAGTTTTTGGTTTTCTCAGCAAGGTCCAGGCAACCAGTTTCCAATAATGTATTCTTCCTTTTTCCCTGATCCCCAAAGCCCATGTGGACCTTACCAATGCTATTAGATGGACAATAGAAACCCTCAGTTTTCCCTTATCGCTAGGTTTATACTCTCTTAGAAAGATTTTAATACGCTCATAGTATTGCTTGGGTGCATAGATTGTATCTACAACATGTTTATAGCCACTGGCAAGCACTTCGTAACCCATTTTGGGGATGAAGTTGGTGGAACCATCTGTATTATCCCCGGTACCACCTACCAGTATACGGTTCTCCTTTTGTAAACGTTTGTATAATCTCGTCTCCGGAGGAGCCATCAGTACACCAACCATAGCGGTAACGATTCCACTCTTTTGAATGAAATCGATTTGGCTTTTGAAGATGGAAAGTGGGTCACTATCAAACCCAACAATAAATCCTCCCTGCACCTGCAAGCCGTAGTTCTGTATCTTCTTGACCGAAGCCAATAAATCACGATTTTTATTCGGCAACTTATTACATTCGACTAAACTTTCTTCATTGGGGCTTTCGATGCCCACAAATACCGTGTCAAATCCCGCCTCGACCATTAGACGCATTAGCTCTTCATCATCGGCAAGATTTATAGATGCTTCCGTATAAAATGCAAAGGGACGTTTCTTCTTCTCCGTCCATTCAATTATTGCCGGCAGAATTTCCGACTTTAGTTTCCTCTTGTTGCCAATGAAATTATCATCAACAAAGAATACGCTGGCTCGCCACCCCATATCGTATAATGCGTCCAGTTCGGCTATTACCTGACTTTTGTCCTTGGTTCGTGGTACATGCCCGTTCAGTACAATGATATCGCAGAATTCACAATTGAAAGGGCAGCCTCGAGAATATTGGATAGTCATTGATTGGTATTTTTTCCTATTAATAAGTGACCACAAAGGCACAGGAGTTTCCTTTATATCTGGCCATTCTTCAGACGTGTAGATATGTTTGGCACAGCCTTTCTCTAAATCTTCTAAAAAGAGCGGCAGTCTATTTTCAGCCTCTCCAAATATAAGATGGTCTATATCGTCAAACCAAGCTTCTTTATACCCAGGGCTAAAAAAGGGGCCACCGGCAGCAATCTTAGTCCCTAACTTTTTACACCTTTCGACGACCTCCCCTGCCGAATTCTGCTGCGCCACCATACCGCTGATAAACACATAATCAGCCCACTTAATGTCTTTATCTGTTAGGGTTGTGGTATTCATATCCACAAGCTTTTTCTCCCATTCCTCGGGAAGCATGGCAGCTACAGTTAATATGCCCAGAGGGGGAAAAGTTGCCTTTTTAAAAATAAATTTTAAAGCATACCTAAAACTCCAGAAGGTATCCGGATACCGGGGATAAACTAAAAGTACTTTCAACTTACGCTCCTTTTAACATAGTCTAACTCATAATACCATAACATAATACAACAATATTTTGCTAGTGTCACGCAAAAGCCCCAAAAATTCGGGGGCACAAATAAAACGTTTTATTTTACCCGGGGGTTGTTTTCAGCTATAAACTGAGCCAATTTTAAGCTGTAACCTACATTTTTCAAGAATTTCGTCAACATCGATAAAAAGTTAGTAAGTTGGGTGATAGGGACTCAACCCGGTCTCACGCCCCTCCCGAATAGCAGGTTGATAAGCTAGAAAACCCTTCAAGCAGTTTTTGGGGGGAATTAACTGTTACTATGCGTACTATGCAGACCAGACCTTTAACAACTGAATAGTGGAAGGAAGGCAAATTTTAAACACTCAACGACAGACTTCCAAGTCTATCGACCGACCTAGGAATCCCTAAGCTTTGACTTATGACTCCTTAGAAAGGAGGTGATTCAGCCACACGTTCCCGTACGGCTGCCTTGTTACGACTTCGTCACAGTCACCAACCCCACCTTAGGCGACTGCCTCCCCGACAAGTCGGGG